>Ga0315295_10000007_pt1 | contig 316481 bp, 237 predicted proteins | sample YL17G14_0_MG_FD_204453 | JGI IMG/M metagenome (GOLD analysis project Ga0315295, IMG submission 204453) | Sediment microbial communities from Yellowstone Lake, YNP, Wyoming, USA - YL17G14_0 | ecosystem: Environmental > Aquatic > Freshwater > Lake > Sediment | place: USA: Wyoming | collected...
TAAACATTTCTATGAGAATAATTCTATTTGTGCTACATTAAATTAAAATTGCAGAGTTTCGTCTATTGTGTAAAACGGTTGGGACAAACCGGCAGGGTTAAAGGGTATTTAAACTATCAAAGTCAGGTTTAATAGAAAGCGCGGAGTGCAAGATTTGAACTTGCAAGGTGTTGCCACCAGTGGTTTTCGATTGTGGTGGAGCGGGCCGGACGGCCTGTCCGACCACACTTCAAGACCATCGCCTTACCGGGTTGGGCCAACTCCGCATGTGAGAATGCTCCCGCCAGGATTTGAACCTAGATCCAGAGCTTGAGAAGCTCTTATGATTAGCCAGATTACACCACAGGAGCATCCTGATACCCGAGGTCGGAGTTGAACCGGCTACAAATCGCTTGTAAGGCGATTATCCCTCCACAAGGATCTCTCGGGCGAACTGTTCAAAATAGAAAAACTACGAAAAAGAAAGAAATTGAAATTCTCACAACAAAAAAAACGACTACCGCTTCTTCTTTTTCCCAGAATACTTCTCTATGAGCCCCTTGATCTCATCATAACATTTCTTGCAAAGCATGTATCCCTGCATCTCAGGACCGAGCAGTCTCATCCTGTCCTCCGGGGGCATCGGGAACATGGGAGGCCAGGCCATCCCGCATCTCGGGCACCAGATGGGATATTCTATGTAAGGGATTCGGCCCTCAGCCTCGAGCATCTTGATCCACTTGTCCTGCTCCTTCTTCGGGAGGCCCTTCTCGTACACGGCCTTCGGCAGGCCGTCGAACTCCTTATTGGGGTCGAGCTTGTAGCCGAGCTTCTCGTACTTGCAGTTGCAGGTGATGAGCTGCATATAGCAGAACGGGCACCGCTCCATGTCGCATCCGTATGTATGTATCTCTCCTTCCTTCACGCCGCAATCGTGGCAGACGGCTCTCTCCTTCTCAGGCATGGTATCACGCGAAATATCGAACCCATTAGGGAATAATAACAGTATTGGTATGGCAACGGGAGGAGTCGAACCTCCACAGCCCTGCGGCCAGGGTTCTCAGCCCATCCGGTTTTCCAATTCCGTACGTTGCCTTTTATTTTGGCAAGGAAATACTGAACATCCATTGAAGAAAAAAGAAGGGTCAGCTCGTCCTTTGTTTCCTGACCTCGATGGAAATGCGATATTTATTGTGCTTGCTGCCTGTGAGGCCGAAATAATCGAGCACCGCCCAGGCTAGGTTCTCTCCGAATCGCGCATCTAGCTCGCTCTCGTCCATCGGGTCCTCGAGGTCCGTCATTTTCGGTTCGGATATCACCTCGGTGTAGGGTATAGTTCCCTTCCCCTCGGGGTTCCTCGTGATTATGACCCCGTTGCCGACCCGCTCTACGAGGAGCCACCATCCATCATAGTACTTGTCTTCCATCAACTTCTCTAATATCTTTGCTGCATTCGACTTGTTCTTCTTTGGCACGATATATCACCTCCTTCAGACTTTTTTCTTGATGGCCCTGCCAGGGATCGAACCTGGACAGCCACTGAGGCACGGGTTCTGAGCCCGCCGCGTTCTCCAATCCGCCACAGGGCCAATAAGATAGAGCCGGAGGCAAGAGTTGAACTTGCTATGGTCTGAACCAACAGATATCTCAGGGCGAACCATCTTTTGAGTTTCGGCCTCGAATGGCTCTCGCCATTTAAGACTGCCGCGTTACCGTTCCGCCACTCCGGCATTTCGATATTCCAAAATAACATAGAGGAGACCGATCCCTTTTTATTAGGGTCGACTAGGTCTCTGGGGCCCATGGGGACGGGTTGACCGTCTACTGGCTGAACCTTCCATAGATTCCTTCTCCGTTGGCACGGGCCGGGACTTCAACCCGGTCGAGCGTGCATTCCGTGTGTTGCCATTGATGCGGGCTCCCCCCGCGCCGATGCGGTCTTGCTCCCACCTTCTTCGGGCGCACGCATGCGCCCAGATGCGCCAGGCCGGGATCGAACCGGCATGGACGGCTTGGAGGGCCGTGGGTCTGCCATTGACCTACTGACGCGTTGTGTGCCGCTTTCTTTGGGGAGTGAAGGCGGCAAAGGTCTCCTCAGGCGCTGGCCGTCCTCATGGCCTCGCTTGTCATCTCGTCGAGCCATCGGAAGAAGATGGCAAGGAGCTCGAGGACGAAGTTCATGCAGACGGCCTGGCAGTCCCTGCACTTGTTGATGAGGGGCCTGCACTCGAACTTGACCTGGGCCCTGTAGGCCTTGATCCTCGTCCTGCGGGCCTGTCGCTGGGCCCTGGACACGGACCTCGCCCTCACGCTCATCCTGTGCAGCGCGTTGTGGCAGGGCCTGCACAGCAGTTCGATGTTGTCCTCCTCGTCGGGGCCTCCCTCGGACCTAGGCACTATGTGGTGCCTTGTCAGGGGCTGCACCTTCCTGCATCTAGGGCATCTTCCGACCAGCCTTGGTCTTGCCTGCTTCTCTCGCATCTCGTTGTCACCTCGTTTTCCCCCGGGTTTGTTGGCGGGGGTCCTTATTCCTTATCATTCGACAGTGCCGGGAAGATTCGAACTTCCACGCCGGGCTTCAGGGGCCCGGATGCTGGCCGTTACATCACGGCACTAGTTGTTTCACGCGCACCGCGCATGGGCCCCGTTCATAGGGATCATCTGGCGGTCCTCCTGCCTCAGAGCCTTCTCGTAGGAGTAGGCCCCGGCGCCGGCGTCCATGAAGGCCCTATAGGCCATCACAGCGTTGGCTACGTCGACGGTCAGGTTGACCTTCCTTGCGTCCATCACGTTCATCATCGTCTCCTCCTTGGTCCCTCGTGGGGATAGGCGCGGCAGGATTCGAACCTGCGGTCTCGCGGATATCAGCCGCTATTACCGGGTATAGGCCGGTTGCTCTTCCTGGCTGAGCTACGCGCCCATGCTGTGTCCCTCGCCGTGACCGGAAATGTCGTTCTAGGCATCGGGACCGGGCATAGCAAGAACGCCATGTTCCGTCAGATCGTGGCCAAAAGCACGCGACCCTCCACCACACACCGGACCCTGAGCCTTATGGACGGACACTACCTGCCGTCAACTGCTCGAGGGGTGCCACTGAGGAGCCCCGTATCGATGGGCTCGCCTTCAGGTCTCTTACGGTGCAGGTCACTTGGGTCACCTCTACTCTATTACTGGATGTTATTACCGAGGCCGGGGTATAAGAATTTTATCAGACGGGTTTCGAATGTTCGCATTCTTGAAATAGACTAATGAGGCGAAAACGATATTAGGTGACAATAATATGGAAGTCTGATGCGTCATGTAAAATATTGCATTCTGGTGGGAATATGAAGAAGGCGTGTGCAATACTTACAATCATCATCATGCTTGGTGGGTCACTACCATTATTGGTTCCAGCGAACGGGCTCCGATATTCTACAGGTACAGAGCTATCGAACGTGGACGCATCGTTCATCGGAGAATCGGGAAATATGTCAGCTGGCTGGGCGGTAGCCGGTGCAGGTGATGTCAACGGTGATGGATACGACGATATACTTGTCGGGGCAAATAGGGTCGTCCCCCCGGGCACATATCCAGGCCGGGTATATCTGATCCTCGGGAAGGCGACTGGCTGGGCGATGGACACGAACCTGGCTAATGCGAACGCATCGTTCATCGGATTGGGTGCAGGGGATCTTACGGGTTCCTCGGTCGCTGGTGTGGGCGATGTCAACGGTGACGGATACGACGATATCCTTATTGGGGCACCCATGGGAAATCATGCATTTCTGATCCTCGGGAAGCCATCGGGCTGGAAAATGGGCACGAGCCTGGCCTTCGCGGACGCATCGTTCGTCGGGGAGGAGGGTGGCGATATTGCTGGTAATTCGGTCGCTGGCGCAGGTGATGTCAATGGGGACGGATATGACGATTTCCTAATCAGTGCGTACAGGAGCTCCAATGGACCGTTCAATGCAGGTCAAGCGTATCTGATCTTTGGAAAGGCAACGGGCTGGACAACGGAAACGAACCTGGCCGGCGCGAACGCATCATTTATCGGAGAGGCGGCTAGTGATCTTGCCGGTTTCGCGGTCGCTGGTAAAGGTGATGTCAACAGGGACGGATACGACGATATCCTTATTGGGGCACTTGGGAGCCAGACCGTGGGATCAAATCAAGGCAAGGCGTATCTGATATTTGGAAAGGCAACGGGCTGGACAGTGAATACGAACCTGGCCGCTACGGACGCATCGTTCGTCGGAGGGTGGCCGTATGATTATGTTGGCCAATCGGTCGCTGATGATGTTGATGTCAACGGTGATGGATACGACGACATCATTATCGGGGCACCTGGGGAGAATCGGGCATTCATAATATTAGGGAAGGCATCGGGCTGGACGAAGAACATGAACGTGACCGCTTCGGACGCATCGTTCGTGGGGAGCGCGGATGCAGCTGGATATTCGGTCGCTGGTGCTGGTGATGTCAACAGGGACGGGTACGGCGATATCCTTGTCGGGGATTTAATTGGCCATGCATATCTAATCCTCGGAAAGGCATCAGGTTGGAAAATGGATGAAAGCCTGTCCAGTGCGGTTGCATCGTTCAACGGAACGTGGGCAGGGGGAGGGGGCTGGGGTAATTATCCGATCGCAGGTGCAGGTGATGTCAACGGTGACGGGTCCGACGATATCCTTTTTGGGGATTATGGGAGCGATGAAAAGTGGATTGAGGCGGGCCAGGCATATCTGGTATTTCCCGATAAGAACTCCGAACCCGATACGGTCCTGTCACTAAAGGCCTATTCCGATGGGACATGTACCAAGGAAATAGCAGGAGCGAATCTGAACGATACGGTCTACATTGAACTTAGAGGAGCGGACGGTAATCCAAGCAAGGCCGATATCGCCTTAGTCAATATCACAAGTAGTATCAGTTCACCGCTGGGCTTTAGTCTCAAGTTATCCGAGACTGGCATGAATACCGGCAGGTACCGTGGTAACTTCACGGTAAGTAATAAGACCCTTGTAAAACATCATTTGATAGATGCCTCATCCCCGGGTGGGGAGCTGATATTAGTAACATCAGCTCGGGACCCATCGAAGGTCTTGACCTTGGGAGTGGGCCCCAAGATCCTTCCCATGAATGACCTTGTTACGGCGAAAGAAGATGAGCAATACAATGTCCAGTATATCGCATTGGGACCCACTGTCCCTACGTGGTCGTTCACGACGAATGCCAAGTGGCTCGCATGGGATAATGCAACGCACGTTCTTTCAGGGATCCCTAAAAATTCTGATGTCGGTCGCTATTCTGTGCGGATAAACATCACGGATGTAAAGGGGCGCTATGACGAGCATAACTTCATCTTGACCGTGGTCAACACTCCACCGAACATCACCACGAACAACACGATCAGTTCTGTACAAGATGTTCCATATAGAACCGATTACAATTGCAGTGACGACGGCCAAGGAACTATAACATGGCACCTCGCAACCAATGCGAGCTGGCTGAAGATCAACTCCACATCAGGCGTATTGAACGGAACCCCGACGAAGGAGACCGTTGGTAACTATACGGTCAATGTATCCGCGGATGATGGCCATGGTGGGTGGGCCTGGACGAATTTCACCCTCACGGTGATCAATGTGAATGATCCCCCGACCATCTTGACCCAGGATGTCACCATTGCGACCCAGGATGTTCTATACCGGGTCAATTACAAGGCCACCGATATCGATATTGGGGACAGCGTGGTCGCTTGGCATTTCAAATCGAATGCATCGTGGTTGAGATTCGATGGTACTACTCAGCTCCTATATGGGACGCCGATCAATGACAATGTCGGCATTTATTGGGTGAGCATATCTGCAGAGGACACAAAGGGCGCGGCCAGTTACCACAATTTCACACTTACGGTCCTGAATGTGAACGACCCTCCCGAGGTCTTGAGCACTCCTATTACTGATGCCACGGTCCTGTATCCATATGAATATCAAGTGCTGGGCCGGGACATAGACAAAGGAGACATCATCACATATGCATTTGAGGTCGCTCCAGAGAACATGACGATCGACAATGCCACCAGGCTTATCAAGTGGATGCCGACCAGGGAGCAGAGAGGGATCAACCCGGTCATCGTCTGGGTCACTGACGGAAAGTCGATTGTCTATCAGGCATTCAATATCACTGTCGTTGTGCCCCAGCCCACCCTGCTCCTTCCTTCGAATAGTAATGCGGTCAATTCGCTGAAACCGGACCTGTCCTGGTCGTTCTTGTACAGCAAGAACGACAACATCACATACGATATCTATCTCGACACCAGTAGTAATCCTTTGACCTTGCTCGTTGGCGGCCTCAAAGGGATGAATTATACGGTACCTATCCCACTGGTCGACAACACGACCTATTACTGGAAGGTACTTCCCAGGGTCGGAAAAGCCGCAGGGGATTTCTCTCCCATCTGGAGGTTCCAGGTACTTCTAGGCACGGTCGTCAGATTGGAGCTGGACCGCAGCACCGTCACCGCCTATCAAGGGACATCCTTGACGGTGAACATGACGATCACGAATGATGGCATAATCGATAGCTTCGTGATCATTGCTTTGAACTCGTCCCTCGCTCCATCATCGTTCAGTTATATGTCCAATGTATCCGTTCCATCGAAAGGGGCCAAGACCGTCCCCTTGAAGATCACAATCCCGAAGAACCTGAAATACGGGAATTATGAGATAAAAATACTGGCCAAACTGGGCAATGCGACCAGCCAGAAGGTCCTCACGCTCTCGATCGTCAAGAAACCTGCGGCGGCAGCGAACCTCTGGGAGAATCCGTTGTTCTGGGGGATCATCGTCCTAATAGCCCTGGTCGCTGGCTTCGGAATAGCCTACCAGACGGTCACCAAGCGCAGGACCAGGGAGGAGCTGGAGGCCGCCCGCCTTCAGGCCGAGACCGTGGAGAACTTCGAGATAGACGAGATATTCCTCATCTACCAGGACGGCAGGATGATTACCCATGTCGCCCGGAAGGATTCGAAGATAGATGACCAGATATTCAGCGGCATGCTCATAGCGGTCCAGAGCTTCGTCAAGGATTCCTTCCAGAGCGAGGACGAGCTCACGAGCTTCGAGTTCGGCAGCAGGAAGATGATCCTTGACAAAGGGAAACACCTGTTCCTTGTCGTGGCCCTGACCGGTAAGGAACCCGCTGTGCTTAGGCCCCAGATGCACGAGCTTGTTGGCAAGATAGAAGGGCTCTATTCAGGCATAGTGGAGGACTGGGACGGCAACGCCAATTCCTTCAGTAATGTGGAGTACTCCCTCGTCTCACTATATGGCATCAAGGAGGGCCTGAAAATTAAAAAGGAGAAAGAAGAGGTACGGGTCCTGAGCGGGGTAGAGTTCTTCGGCGGCTTCGTCAGGCTCAAGGTGGCCATAAAAAACGAGCTCTCTACAGGCATAGATGATGTCCAGATGTCGATATCCTATGACGACAAAGTCCTACGTTTGGACCATATCGAACCGGAATATCCCATAAAGGGCACACGGGTCTCCCTAGACAAGGTGGAACGCGAGGAGAAGCGGACCGTGGCCTTCTATCTGGAGCCCTTGATCTGCCAGGAATCACATATTAAGGGCATCATCTCCTTCAAAGATGCCTATGGCACCGCGGGCAAGGTGGAGATGAAGGAGAGGCCCGTGGACATCGTCTGCCCCATCTTCTACACGAAGGAGAATGTCAACATAGCAATGCTCAAGCGCCTCTTGGAAGAGCTGAAATACCGGGATTCGAGGATCTACAATATCAAGTTCATATCCCAGCTGGAGGCCATCTATAATCTCGCCAATGAGGTCGTTCGGAAACACGATGTGAGATTCGTGCGCGAGTTCAGGGAAAAGGCCACCTTCGAGGCCGAGTCCTGGTATTACGGCGAGGTAAAGGAGACCGAGGAGAAACTCGTTATCAGGATCGCCGCGAGAGAGAGCAAGGAATACCTGGAGGTGTTCGTGGCCTCTAGCAACCTGGGTTCCATGACCGGCCTCATCGCCGAGCTCGGGGGAGAGCTCGCGAGGAGGATCAAGGCGACGAAGGGCATGGAGGGCGTTCTGGTCCCGACCACCGACGAATGGAGGAGGGATGAGGTGGAGCAGATGAAACTGTTGCTCGGTGAGGGACCGTCTGTAGAAAAATGAAACGAACCGTCCCATCAATGGGTAGGGTAAAAAGGTGGCTCCCGACATTATCCTGGCCTGACCTTTTGGGTATGAAACAGTAGACTTACGAATATAAAAAGAAGGTATCCCATTAAAATCGAAATAGGCAAAAATAAGAAAACTATATATATATGACTTACCTATATTTGCCTATATGTTCAAATTGAGAATGAATTCGGCTGAGCTATGGATACTAAGGAAATTGGCACTTGGCCCTTGCTCAATCCGGACCATGGAAAGGATGATGGGCCATTCGTTCTCCTGGATATTCAGATCGCTTGAACATCTCAGAGAGATGGGGTTTATCCAATTGAATAAAAGCGGCCGAGCATCGGTGGCCACGGTATCCTCTTCTATGTTGGGTTCACGTATCCTAGCGTACCTGAGAGATTCTAACTTCCCTGATCCTGAACTTGTATTCAATGGGAATGGCCTTCACATCCTTGCATATATCTTCCCTGAGGGTGTGACCGCGCAAGAGCTGACAAGGATGACAGCGCTCGCCCCGCGAACCATCGGTTCTTACCTGACCAATTGGCGCAGGAAAGGGATCGTCATCCGCGAGGGGCATCTCTATCGTATCAATCCCCGGCACATCTACCTTATCGAGTTCATCAAAGCATTCTCCGAACACCTGAACATGACCATCGCGGATGGCATGGGCGTTCCAAATGCGATCCTTTGGCAGGGAAGAGGGGAATTCCTTGACTCCGTGGACGGACCATACGACAGGCCCCACTTCCTCAAGGCCGCGGACACAGCGCTGGACGACTATGGCCTCGACCTTGTTCACAAGTCCGAATATTATCTTTATTCGCCTTGGAGAAAGAAGGTCACCAAGGCCGAGGCACTTGTCCAGGCGATATTGATCGATAGGACCGAGCCTAGGATGATACGGTTCCTGAGAAAAGTGGTATTATCCGACAAGGTTCTTAGAAATGATATCCTCGAATCGTCTAAACGATACGGGATCGAATCAGTTGTAAAGGAGTTGCTTGCAGATGGCCGAGCGTAAGAAATTCGAGAAGGGAACCTTGGATGAACATCTCGCGCAAATTGCTCGGGAGCTCAAATCAAAGGTCTATGTTTATATCATTGGCGGATACGCATTGATGGTCCATGGATTGAGACGAATGACAAAGGATGTGGATATCGTGTTCATGGATGAGGATTCCATGAAGGCCTTCACCCGGGCTGCAAAACGGACAGGCTTCAAGGGGCCCGGCGACCTGCCAGAGGAGTATCGGACCCTCGGCTCAAGGAACATCCTTGATGCCCCTGATGGTGTCCGGTTCGACATCTTCGTCATCAGGGTCTGTGATGCCCTGTCGGTCTCTGAGACCATGTACGAACGGGCCTCGAAGGTGATATTCTCAAGGAACCTGATCCTGCACATTGCCACTCCAGAGGATATTTTCCTTTTCAAGTCGATAACGAACCGTGAGGGCGATCTCGAGGATATGGCCAGGATGGTCGGTCCAAAGTTCGATTGGGACATCATCGAGCAAGAGATACGTGCCCAGAAGGATTCCTGGGTCTGGCTCAACCGGGTCTATGCCCGGCTGCTCGAGTTCGAGGAGGAGAAAGGGGTCTCGCCCCCATTGATCAAGAAGCTCGAGAAGGATGCCGAGGTCTTCCAGGCCATGGGGATCGTCCTCGAGAAGCTCGAGGACGGACCATTGGATAAAAAGGAGATTTCGGTCCTTCTGAAGGAAGAGGACACCGAGTTCGTCGAACGGGTCATCTCGGAACTCAAATCAAGAAGATTGGTGAGCATGAAGGCAGGTCGGCTTGTGAAGAGAACGGGGAGCGGATAGGGAGATTGTTATAAGATTGAATTGCTAACAAGAAGAAGGTTTGTCCTCCACTTGGCCTATAGACGGACGTAAATTCTGCGTTTCTCGGAATGTAGATAAACAGGTAAAAACATAGAATAAGTGAGCGTGGGCGATTTGAAATTCATCGCGATAATCAACAGAGAAGGAAAGATTTACGTATCATGGTGTCCGGAGTTGGACATTGCCAGCCAGGGCAAGACCGTAGAGGGGGCCCTTGACAATTTAAAGGAGGCAATCGAGCTCTATCTCGAAGACGAGGACGCTAAGATCCCGGAAGAAACGCCTTTCTTCACCTTTGTCGAGGTGGCCCATGGCAAAGATGCACGCCCTTTCCGCGCGTGATGAACTCTATCCATAACCCGTCTGTGGTGGTTGCTGGGGGGGTGGCTGATAGGGCTGTTCTTGTGGAGGGGCGTACGTTGTCGGGGCCGTCGGCTCGCCCGGTTGCATGTCCGGGGCCGGCTGGACCGGGGCGACCTTCTTCTTCCTGCGGACCATCACGACGACCAGCACCACAACGACGATGAGGATGATGACGAGCAGCGGGTACATCATCCCGCCCAGGACGGTGCCGCCGCCACCATCGGAGGGCGAGCTGATAAAGGAATATTCCTTGAGCTCCATGATGCAAGGATAGCTGTTGGGCTTGAATTGGACCTTGACATAGGTGCCCGCCGTCGGTGCATACCAATAAGTGTTAATGAAACCGTGACCGAAGTCCTCATTTATCTTGAGGGTATCGAAGGTCCCTGCGCCCACGGTGACGGATTCCTCGGACACGACCGTGTAGTTCGCGCTCGAATGGTCGTCCTTTTTTATTTCACCACCCATGGGGTCCACCCAAATCACATGGATCGTCTGCGATGCCGACCACTTGTCCCCGACCTTCATCGGGAACCTGAATATCGACATTGGCGGGTCGTAGACAAGCCTCGTTGTGTACGTCTCGCCCTTGATGGAATAGGTCAAGTCCCGTTCCACCATAGCAAGGTCCGAGGTCCGGTACCATTGCGTTATGGTCTGGTTGTATGTGTTAGTGACCATCTCATTATTTGCGGGCTGCCAGGACGATAGTCCAATGGAATTTATCGGATTGGTCCCTTGGCGCTTGAAAGATACTTCGAAGCATTTCATGCCGTTCTTGGTGACACTTGTGGATGTGACCGTCATCGTTACATTACCGGTCCAGACAACGGTGGGGTTATCGAATTTGATATCCCCATATGTCCAATGGCTTGTGGCCCCATAGGCAGGCTTGTTCGCGACGGTGGAGCCTTGGACCGTTGTAGGAAGGACGCAACACAGGATCAGGAGCGATATCGCCAGGACCTTGATGTTCGGATCGTTCATTCCAACCACCCATCTTGACGACCATAAAAGTGGCATGATATTTAATGACCGCATGGGACATCCCGCGAATATCCCGCGCCCGTCCCGTTCCTACCTACATTTTGGTTAAAAACCGCAAAATTTGTTAATTTGTAGGTATGAAATTCAAGAGACAAATTCATGAATTCAGCTCACCGGAATCGAGAAATATTCACAGCGTCGATATAGGTCCGATGAAGAACTGGCAACGGGAGGACCGGAGCTATCGTTTCGTCCAGCAGATGTTGGACACGATCTGTGGCGCGACCCAGTTATCGATGGGCGAGACCGACTTTTTCCGCAACAACTGGCGCAAGCTCTTCATGCCCGCAGACCCCGAGAACCAGGAGATACCGCACCACTCATGCCCCCATTGCCCCGAACGGCGTTACAGCTATGATTGGTTCTATTTCAGTTCCAACCGGTTCCCGCCGGAGAAGGACATCGTCGGGCGGATCCGCCAAGGTTCGCACCCAATGGAGCGTGTGGTCGTATGGATCGAGCTCTGCAACAAACCGGCCATCGAGCTCCGGGCCGGCGAGCTTGCAGATTTCCTTGAGAAGAACAAGCCTCCGCTCGAAGAGCTCTATATCGCGTCCCGGAAAAATAGCTGGGCCGCCATATACACGCACGAGGACGATATCGGACCGTATTTCTTAACTAGAAAAATAGATTGAATAAGTTCCTTTATCTTCGTGATTTTTTTTTCAATTCGAGCAGATGTTGGTATTGCCAATCACGTTCCTTTTCCGTGGCGGCATCAGCCTCAGAGGGATCGGTGGCGTCACGGACAGCGGTGGCTGCATAGATTGCAGCGGCGATAGAATGCCTGGGAACATGTGCGGTCGCCATGGCTTGCCCTGCGGCACGGGCAGCAGAATGAGCTGGGGTATACTCTTCGACCTCACGCGCGGCTGCATGAGCATCTAGTGAGGCCTTACGCACATCGGCCATCCTGAACACACCCATTCGTACCCACGCACGTAACGCTTCGATTGCTTTTCGAGGACGATCATCTTCTGGACATCGTTCTTCAAAATAATGTAATGTGCGCTCGGCACAGTCGGCCGCCCAGATCGCTAATGTTTTATGGTCGGTCTTACTGACAAGCTCTGCAATTGGCTTGTCCATGCTCGATTTTGCCATTTTTGGTTTTTTCATGATCTGCACTGTAGAATAATAGACACTTTGGACTTGATATATTTTTTTGCTGTCCAATACGGTCCGTCGGAGAAGGGAAGATTTCTTATCATCAAACAATAATAGACAATGTCGATGACCAACGAGGCCTGGCTGAAGCTCCCGACCGTTAAAGAGGTCCCGCTGCAGGAGGCAAAGGGCGACAAGGCCGTCTGCGGCGTCTGTGAGCACCGCTGCCACATCGCCGAGGGGAAGCGCGGCCTATGCCAGTGCAGGGCCAACATCGGCGGGAGGCTCTATACCCTGACATACGGGGACATCTCGGCCATCGAGAGCAGGCCCATCGAGATAAAGCCGTTCTTCCATTTCTGGCCCGGCTCGAGCGCCCTGACATTCTCCACCTGGGGCTGCAACCTCAAGTGCCCCTGGTGCCAGAACTATCATTTATCGAAGAACCTGCCGGAGCCCGGCGAGGGATGCTTCATACCGCCCGAGCGCATCGTAGAGCGGGCATTGCATGCGAAGGACCAAGGGCTGTGCATATCCTTCAACGAGCCGCTGATGCTGTTCGAGTACTCTCTGGACCTCTTCCCGCGAGCAAGGAAGGCGGGCCTCTACAATTCCTATGTCTCGAACGGATACATGACGCTCGAGGCCCTGGGGATGCTTGCCAAGGCCGGCCTCGACGGGCTGAAGATCGACATCAAGGGCGGCCCCGAGGCATACAAGAAGTATTGCAAGGCCAAGGAGGAGTTCGTCTGGAGGAACGCCAAGGCCGCGAAGGGGCTCGGCATCCATGTCGAGATGGTGAACCTCATCATACCGACGGTGAACGTGGACGACATCCAGGAGGTCGTGCGCAAGCATCTCGAGTTCGTTGGGAAGGACACGCCGTTGCATTTCACGAGATATCATCCGGAATACGAGTTCTATGAGCCGGGGCCCGATATCAAAGTCCTCGAAAAGGCCGTTCACACAGCACGGGACGCGGGGATCAGGTTCGTCTATGTCGGTAATGTCAGGGGGCACAGGAACGAGAACACCATATGCCCGGAATGCGGCGAAGTCCTTATTGTCAGGGACGGGCCTTCGGTTTCTTCCTATAATGTAAAAGACGGAAAATGCCCGAAATGCGGTTCACTAATTCCAATCGTCGGAAAGTACGATATTGGAGAACGGCAGACATTGGCTAAGAAAGATAAATGAAAAAGGATCGATCCCCAGGGCGTACCTACTGAGGAGGCGGATACTGCGGCGGTGGGGCCTGAGGCGTCTGGGCCGAGGCCACGGGTATTGCCATCCCCGGTGGAACCAGGGCCGCCTTCTTCTTAATGACCACCATCACGACCACCAGAATAACGACGATGACAATGACGATGATGATGACATATACCATCGTACCGCTGCTTGTCGTGGTGGTCCCGCCGCCGCTGGGCACGTTCTTAAACTGATAGGATTTGAGCTCCAGGATGGTCGAGGTAAAGGAGGCCGCTAGCTTGACGCTGTGGCCGGCCTTTGGCGCATACCATTCATATTCAGTATTAGAGGTGCCAGTATTGTAAGCTGTAATCTTGAACGTGTCGAAGGTTCCGGCGGCCACGGTGACCTGCTCTTCGGATTCGACGGTATAGTTGGTGTCAATGGTCTGGTTGTTGTAGGTCTTTGAGTAATAGCTCCCGGAGGACATTTCGCTCGTGGACCTTAATACTGTTTGGAACTTCCATTTGTCACCGACCTTCATTGGATAATGATACTGAGTTACCGGCGGGTCGTCCAACGTAGTCGACTTCAGGGTCATTCCGGAGCTCAACGTCTTCATGTACCAGCCTACTTCCGCCAGGTCCGAGGCCCTATAATAGGCGCTCGTGTTCGTCGTGTCACCATTGAGAGTGATCTGGCCATTGAACTCTATGCAGGTTTGGCCTCCGAAGGACACGGTTCCGGTGCCGATGCTCATTTTCACGGTGTTTCCGGTAACAAAATCCTGGTACTCCCAATAGTCACCAGCCGAAAATGTCGGTTTGTTCGCAACAAGGGCGCCCTGCACAGTGGCTGCTGGTATGCAGCCGACCAACAGTATCAATATCGTAATGAGCCTGGCATTCATCGAGCTCATTCGAATGACCCCATTTAAGAGAATGTGATATATCTGTATTAAAGGTTTTACAAGGTATTCCCGGGGTAACTAATACACGAGGCCCGTTCATCCCTACAATGGGATTCTGGGAACGCCGGGTTAAAAAAGAGGAAATGATTATCAGACGGGGACGGGCGGAATCGAACCGCCACGGCGGGATCTTCAGTCCCGTGCCCTCCCGATTAGGCGACATCCCCATTCTAGCGGGCCCGAAGGGATTCGAACCCCTGGCCAAGCGGTTAAGAGCCGCTCGCTCCGACCTGGCTGAGCTACGGGCCCATTGTGCTATCGAGGGTGCAGGGATCGAACCTGCTTGAAGGTGGTCTACGGCCACCTGCCTCTCCAATCAGCCCACCCTCGTTGTTGTCTTGCCCCGTTCCTTTTATGGACCTGGCGGGATTCGAACCCACGACAGGCGGCTTAAAAGGCCGCTGCCCTAGCCTGGCTGGGCGACAGGTCCTTTGACGCCGCGGACAGGACTCGAACCTGCTAATATCCCGGTTAACAGCCGGGTCCCTCGACCGCTTCAGGTTCCGCGGCAGGACGTTCATGTGTTCTGACATCCTGGATCCAGTGGGCGCGGCAGGATTCGAACCTACACAGTCTCGATCCCAGATCGAGGGCCCGGGCCAAGTTGGGCGACGCACCCATTTATCGTCGAGAAGTAGCGGCTAGGGGATTTGAACCCCAGACCTCCAGCTCATGAGGCTGGCATGCGAGCCGATTACACTAAGCCGCTGTTTGAGAAGCAAAGCACACTATGTCCCGGAGTGGTCAGAACGGGGCGAATGGGGCGGGGTCTGGATACCCGCTTGGATTTTTCTTAAAGAGGCTCATCATGCGGCGTCCACCTCCCATTCAGGTGCGATACCTATTGTGTTGGCGACGGTATTTGAAGATTTTCAGACAGCACTCGAATGCTCGGACCAAGGCAGGCCCATTCGTAACATTTAAGTATTAGTAACACGATACTAAGTATCATGATACTTAAATTCATTGACCGAGAGCAGGAGCTAGATGCGTTGGAGGCCGCATACCGCTCCACCAGGCCCGAGTTCTTCCTCATCTACGGCAGGCGCAGGATCGGCAAGACAGAGCTCGTCAAGAGGTTCGTGGAGGGCAAGCCGCACCTGTATTTCATGGCAATGGAGCAGCCCATCGAGCAGGAGATCGAACGGCTCAGCGAAAGGTTCTCGGAGAAGCTCGATGTCCATATCGAGCGCAGCAAGGACATAGACAAGGTCTTCAAGCAGATGCTCTCGAAGCTGGACCCCAAGAAGAAGTTCATCATCGTGATAGACGAGTTCCCGTTCTGGATAAAGAAGCACCGGCCGATATTGTCAGAGTTCCAGCACCTGTGGGACGAGCGATTGTCCGGCTCCAACCTGTTCCTCATACTATTAGGGTCCTCGGTTTCGATGATGGAGGACGAGGTCCTGTCATACAATTCCCCGCTATACGGAAGGAGGACGGGCCAGCTGAAAATCGAACCCATGGGCCCGGCCCAACTGAAAGGGTTCCTGCCAAGCTACGACCTCGAGGACCTGATCAAGGTCTACGGGGCCGTGGGCGGGGTGCCCTTCTATCTCAAGGAGTTCGATGACCGGAAGGACTTCCTGGAGAACATCAAGGGCACCTTCCTCAACAAGTCGAACATCCTCTACGAGGAGGCCGAGATACTTCTCAGGGAGGAGCTCAGGGAGGTCACCGTATATTTCAACATCATGAAGGCCATCACGGACGGCGCGACGCGCCCCGGGGAGATCGCTGACAAGGCATACGTGAACATCACCAACATCTCGAAATACCTGTCCACCCTCACCACGCTCGGGTTCATCACCAAGGAAAGCGCGATAACGGAACCCCCGAAGATGAAGAACTATTTGTACAAGGTCAGCGACAGTTACTTCAGGTTCTGGCTGAGGTATGTGTACCCGCACAAGGAGGACATCGAGGAGGATATCGACGGCGTGCTGAGGCGCCTCGCCGACGACCTTCCGGCGTTCATGGGTCAGGTCTTCGAGGATTACTGCAAGCGCGTGCTCAGGTCGCTGGAGACGCCGCTGTCGAAGGCCCCCGACCTCAAGGTCGGCAGATGGTGGTTCGGTGAGGAGGAGATAGATATCGTGGCGATCAGCGAGAGGAGGAAGGCCATCTTGATCGCGGAATGCAAATGGGACGATGAGGCGGATGCTTTGAGGATAGCAAAGGACCTCAAGCGCAAGGCACAGATAGTTAGATGGAATGGCAAGGACCGCACCGTTCACTATGCGATATTCGCCAGGGGGTTCCGGAAAGGCCCGGCGCCCGACGATGTCGAGCTGTTCGACCTGAAGAGGATCAGGAAATGCCTGAAGGTCTGAGCTGACGGGCGCGGCAGGACTCGAACCCGCAACTCCTTCGGCTTCGAAGGCCGGTGCTCTTCCAGTTGAGCTACGCGCCCATGACGCCCGCACCAGGGTTCGAACCTGGATCCACGGCTCCGCAGGCCGTGAGTCTGTCCTATTAGCCTATACGGGCATGGGCACGGCAGGATTCGAACCTGCAATCCCTGGCTTATCAGACCAGTGCGTTAGCCATTACGCTACGCGCCCAGACGCCCGTACCAGGATTCGAACCTGGATCGAACGGTTAGAGGCCGCTCATTTTTTCCGGTTAAACCATACGGGCTTGGACAGGCCCGAAGGGATTCGAACCCTTATTGCCACTTTAGGAGAGTGGCTGCTTGTCCGGTTAGCGACGGGCCTAGCGCTCTCGGCGGGATTTGAACCCGCGTCCCGGTCTCGACAGGGCCGGATGATGGACCACTACACCACGAGAGCATTTCGTGATGGCCGCAGTGCGAGTCGAACGCACGTCTCTGGTTTTGGAGACCAGCTGCCTACCGTTGGCGATGCGGCCTTGATGACGGAGACCGGACTTGCACCGGTCTGGGCTCCCTTTGCGGGGGAGTGCATAGCTCCTCTGCCACTCCGTCTTAGTGGGGACGAAGGGGCTCGAACCCTTCCTTGCAGGTCCACGGCCTGCCGTGCAGCCTCTACACCACGTCTCCCATTCTGAAGGTGCCAGCGGGACTTGCACCCGCCTTCTCCGCCTTACCATGGCGGTGCTTTGCTACCTAAGCCTTGGCACCATTGAAGCCGGAGAGGAGATTCGAACTCCCATGGGTCCGCTTACAGGGCGGGCGCTCAGCCTAGTTGAGCCACACCGGCATATCGTATCGTCGGGTGTGCGCGCCAGAAGCCGAGCCTGTGAGGACAGGCCCTCGTCGAAGACTGTATCAAAAGGCCCATGATGGGGACGGCGTCGACCTCGGCACGGTTCAGCAGTGTGACTGCGTACGGGTGCCTGTGAAGGCGGTCGTGATCCGCCACCTGCGTCGATCTCTCATGCCGTTCATCATGTGCATCACTTGCGTATCATATCACAGGGGCGGAGGTATAAGAGATTTATCAGACGATGCTCGAATGGTCCTTCGGCAAATAGAAAGGTTTCTCTCGTCCCCCAATTGATATTCGACCATGGACATCTACAATTGTCGATTTCCGAGGTGGGCGATGGCTATTAATACATCTTCCATAATAGTCCGGGAACGATGATGCGCCTAATGCTGTTCGGCAAGATACACCGGGCGACCGTGACCAAGGTCGACCTGAACTACGAGGGCAGCGTTACCATCGACCAGGACCTCATGGACGCCGCCGACATCATGCCTTACGAGCAGGTCCACATCTACGACATCGAAAACGGCGCCAGGCTCATAACCTACGCGGCCCCGGCCGAGCGTGGCTCTGGGGAGATCGGCATCAACGGCGCCGCGGCCAAGCTCGTCAAGAAGGGCGACAAGGTCATCATAGTGTCCTATGTGATGGTCGACGATGCCAAGGCCAAGGGCCACAAGCCGCACATCGTCTTTGTGGACAAGAAGAACGCGTTCAAGGAAATCTGATATATTTAGGTCTTTTCGAATTCCTCAATCTCCTCAGCTACAATTTCCTTCGTTATTGGTCTTTTGCCTAGCGCATTGAAAGATGGATTTGAATCCATATTTCTTTTTATTAGAAAAATTCCAATGACGAGTTCAAGTGACGTGATGCCGAACATTAATAATAATCCGACCCCGTAGTCCATATGCAATGGTCGCATAATATAAAAAGCAAAAAATACACATGTGAGCATAATAATGAATATAAATGTGGAGATCAAAATGGCGTATTTTAATACCGCCATCAAGGCCTTTTTATTTTCCAGTCGATAATACATGAAAATAACAAGTGGAGCAAGGCACATGACAAGAACGGTGGAAGATACGTAAAGACCCAGTAACATGGGATTATCTTCAACTGTAGTAATGTCAAGGAATGCAAACATGTAAAGGAATGAAAAGACGAGATAACCGATCGCCAAAAGAGAAAGTAACACAGAAATCAGTAGTTTTTTTATTTTATGTATCAATTGATTCTTTTTCATTGTATGACTATCAGATTTGTTCTAATTAAATATATTCCTTATTCGTTTTTTCGGGATTGTCCATCTATTAAAGCATGAACTACCCGCCATTGGCGTTCAGCATCTGACCTGTTATTTTCATATCTTTATTTTTAGGTTGCTCATAGTGTATTTCGTTATACAGTATAACGAAAGGTCTTTATACCCCCAATTCGTTATATAATATAACGAAAGGGATGATGGAATGGGCGACCTAGATAATCACTTGAGATTGTTCGAGAAGTTCAAGGCCGATGCCCAGAAAAAGGACCTCTTTGAAGGGACCCGGGTCGAAGCATATTTCCTAGCCGCGTATCATTTGATAGAGGCATGTGCGGCCAAGAACCGGATACACATCAACAAACATCAAAAGGTCCGTTCGAGCCTTGAGGAGAACGAGTACATTTTTAAGGAAGAGACCGAGAAGGTCTGGAGGGCATTCCAAACGATCGAGAACCAATTACGGCCCAGGTTCTCATATGGCTTCTCATGGACAAAACAGGACCTGGATGATGTGATCGAGAATTTCCAGACCATTGAAACGATCTGTAAGGGGGTCCTTGGAAAATGACGGCCCCGTTCGATGACATTCTCGAAGGTCTGAAGAAAGGCCTTAAAGGCCGGTTCAAGGACATCACGGTGATCGTATTCGGTTCGGTGGCAAGGGGCGAGGCAACGGAGGGGAGCGACGTCGACCTATGCGTCGTTTGTCCTCCGAAGTCGAAGAAGGCGATCTCGAGCCTCATCCTCGACCTTGAAAAGAAGTACAAGACCAATATCCAAACAGTCTTCACGGATGCCTCATTCACACGGATGGACCACACATTCCTGGAGACCGTCCTAAGAGAGGGCCGTGTTCTGGTCGGGGAATTCCCAAATATCACCACAGAAAAGTTAAGGCTCGAGCCGTACCGATTGATACGGTACGATATTAAGAAATTGAACCAGAGCGATAAGATGAGGATCCGGCGCATCCTGTATGGGACAAAGACGAAAAAAAGATACAACGATCGGGTCTACGAAAGCAAGACCAAGGGACTGATCGAGACCAAGAACGGCCTACGGACCGGTATCGCATCGATCCTTGTCCCTGAGACCGAGGCAAGATTGGTCGAGAAGATGCTTAAAGAGAACGGTGCCATCGTCCGTGCAATAAATCTCTGGCTATCCCATGTGTGAAAATATATTCCCTGGTCGAGACGAGTTCCAAGATGGATCTATAGCATGAACTGTCCGCCATTGGCGTTCAGCGTCTGGCCTGTAATGTAACCAGCATCATTGGACACCAAGAAAGAGACTACACCCGCTATGTCCTCGGGTTGGCCAACCCTCCCCAGCGGTATCTTCTTTATTCGTTCCTTGCGGACCTCAGGCGTGTCATCGCCGATGATCGCTGTCTCGACGGAGCCCGAGGCCACCGCATTGACCGTTATACCGTACTGGGCCAGCTCTATTGCTAGCGACCGCGTGAAACCGATTATCCCGGCCTTGGACGCCGCGTAGTCGGCGCCCTGGCTGGAGCCGATGTGGGCAAGGATGGATGTGAGATTGACGATCCGGCCGAATTTTCCCTCCTTCATGTAAGGGATGGCCGCCCTAGAAGTGTAGAAGACGCTGTCCAGGTTCGTGGATATGGTCCTGTGCCAGGCCTGGGGCGTGAGCTGCTCGAACTTGGACCGGATGTAGATGCCGGCATTGTTGACGAGCGTGTCCAGGCCGCCAAGGAACCTGGCCGCTTTCTCGACGACACCCTCGGCCGCCGCCCTCTTGCTGAGGTCCGCCTGGAAGGCCACGCCTTTGACGCCCGTAGTCCTTATGAGACGGGCCACCTCCTCGCCCTCCTTCTTGCTGCGGACATAGCAGATGGCGACATCGTAACCCTCGTCAGCGAGCCGGAGGGCCGTTGCTTTTCCGATGCCGCGGGAACCGCCTGTGACAAGGGCCTTTCGGGTCGTCTTTTCCTCTGGCATGCGTCGGACCTCTCTGAATTGCTAGACCGGGTCGCAAGAGAATACATTTAATATTATATATCGTTGGTCTCACCAGCGGGGGAAAGAAGATGGGACCGAAGGACAGTAGAGCTTCGAAGGGGAGCATCGCCATCGAGGCCGTGAAGGCCAGAGCCGTCGACACCGAATGCTGCGCGCTGGTCATCGGGCTCGCGAGGAAATCATTGCCAAAGGGTTCCGCCGTCGAGCTGGACAAGGCCATGGGTGGTGCCTTGTCGAGGATCGTCTCCGGGGTGGACGCCGGGCCGGAGCTGGGCAAGACGCACATGATATTCACGAAGCACTATCCCATCAAGCCGGAGAGGATCATCCTCGTCGGCATAGGCGGCGAGGAGAAGGTCCCGGCCCTGGAAAAGGTCAGGCTCGGTTTCGCGGCCGCGGCCAAGCTGTGCGAGCAGGCCGGTCTAAAGAAGGTCGCGGGCCTGCTGCCCCCCGAGGCCTCGTCGGACGTGGCCCAGGCCATGGTCGAGGGATTCGTCCTTGGGGCCTATCATTGGGACCGGTTCAAGGCAAAAAAGAGGAAGGGCGCCGAGTCCTTCACCGTCCTTGCTGAGAACGCCATGGACCTCAGGCCCGCGGCCAAGGGCATCGATGCGGCCAGGGTCATATGCGATACCGTCTGGTTCGTGAGGGACCTGTCCAACATGCCTGGGAACGAGATGCACCCGAAGGACCTGGCGGCGGCCGCAATGGCCCTCGCGAAGGCCACGGACATCAAGGCCAGGATCCTGGGCCCCAAAGAGATCGCGGAGAAGGGCATGAACGGCATTCTCACGGTCAGCAAGGGCTCCGCCGAGGAGCCCCGGTTCATAGAGCTCGAGTACAACGGGGCCCGGTCCAAGAATGCGAGGCCCATCGTGCTCGTTGGCAAGGCCATCACGTTCGACAGCGGGGGCATAAGCCTCAAGCCCGTCGACAAGATGGACGAGATGAAGTTCGACATGTCCGGGGGGGCCGTCGTCATGGGCGTCGTGGCTGCGGCCAAGCGCTTCGGCCTGCCGCTCAACCTGGTCGGCCTCATCCCGTGCTCCGAGAACATGCCGGGAGGCAGGGCATACAGGCCCGGCGATGTCATCACATACAAGAACGGCAAGACCGTGGAGGTCATCTCGACCGACGCCGAGGGGAGGCTCATACTCGCGGACGCCTTGCTCAGGGCCGCCGAACTGGTACCGCGGTGCGTCGTCGACATCGCGACGCTCACCATGGGAATAAAGGTGGTGCTGGCGGGCATGGCCGCCGGCGTCTGGGGCAACGATGATGGGCTGGTATCGAACCTGGTCCGGGCCGGCGAGGCCACCAACGAGAGGCTCTGGAGGTTCCCGCTATGGCCCGTCTTCGACGAGCTCATCGAAGGCGACACCGCGGACATCAAGAACTCCGGCGGCCGCGATGGCGGCTCCATAACGGCCTCGCGGTTCCTGTCCAACTTCATATCCTACCCGTGGGCGCACATCGACATTGCGGGCACGGCATGGGTCGACAAGGACCACGGCTATCTGACGAAGGGCGGCACGGCATTCGGCGTGAGACTGTTCATCCAGTGGCTCAGGGGCCTCAAGGCCTAGTTTAAAATACGGTATGGCGATTTCACATCCCTGTCCCAGGAGGACAAGACTTGCCCGACAAACAGCACATCGAGACGATGCAGAAGAGGATTGTCGATCTCAAGAAGTGGCAGAACGCCATCTTACTGGTCCACAACTATCAGAGGCCCGAGATACAGGACGTGGCCGATTTCATCGGCGATTCCTTCGGGCTTTCCCAGAAGGCCCAGCAGGCGACCCAGCCGAACATAGTCTTCTGCGGCGTGGACTTCATGGCCGAGTCAGCGCTGATACTGAACCCGAGCAAGAACGTCATCCATCCGAACCCGGCATCCAAGTGCCCCATGGCGGCCATGGTGGACCCGGAGGGGCTGACGGCACTGAAGGCGCAGCATCCCGGGGTCCCTGTCGTGGCCTACGTCAACACCTCGGCCGCGGTCAAGGCCCTGGTCGATGTCTGTTGCACATCGTCCAACGCGGTCAAGGTCATCTCGTCCCTCCCCGACAGGAAGGTCATATTCATCCCGGATTCCAACCTCGGCCTCTATGTCCAGAGGACCGTCAAGGACAAGGAGATCGTCCTGTGGCCAGGCTACTGCCGGACCCATCAGAACCTGACATTGGACCAGCTCAAGGAGCTGAAGAGCAAACACCCCAAGGCCCTGGTCATCGTGCATCCCGAGTGCATCCCCGAGGTCATAGACTTCGCCGACGCCGTGGCGAGCACCGAAGGGATGCTGGACTTCGTCAAGAAATCCAACGAGATGGAGTTCATCGTCGGGACCGAACGCGAGCTGGTCTACCGGCTGAAGAAGGAGGTCCCCGGAAAGGTCTTCCACAGGGTCGACAGCGCCATCTGTCCAGCCATGAAGAAGATAACATTGCAAGACGTCGTCAAGGCGCTCGAGACATTGGAGCCCAAGGTCACGCTCCCGAAGGACATCATGGAAAAGGCCCGCAAGCCCCTCGAAAGGATGATCCAGATCGGAAGGGGCGAACCGGCGATCGTGAAGTGATGCAGCTATCGATTTAGCTCATACTTTCCATAAATGCTACGTACAAATAATTAGATAAATCACTAATTTCGTAGCATATATCGTAGGTGCATACCTTGAGGACCGGTTCGATTGGGACCGTATTGGTCATGCTCATGCTGCTCATGACCAGCATACCGATGGTACAGTCCGTCACGGGCCCGCGGGCCTCCTCGCTACCGCCGACGGACAAGCCTACGGGGAAAGGACCGTTCGCGGTCGGCTACACCTTCGAGAACATAACATTCTCAACGAAGAGCTACACGAACCAGATCGATATAATCTATCCGGCCCTGACCGCGGGCAACAATGCCACAGCGGATCTCTCTAAGGGCCCGTATCCGACGGTCCTTTGGTTGCCTGGGACCTGCTGCGGGTGGGAGACATATACCGGGATATTCGACGGGATGGCCTCCTGGGGGATCGTGGTCGTCGCCCTGGACCTCGACACGCTCGATTGGCAGCACAGCGGGAACATCACCGATATCAATGAGCTGCTGGACCATCTCGAAGCGCTCAATGTCACGCCGACGGCGCGTCTCTACAAGATGATAGACAAGGAGGCCTTCGGCCTCTCGGGCCATTCCTCGGGCGCAGGCCTGGCCCTCTTCGATGGGGCCTATATCGACAGAATAAAGGCGCTGGAGCCCCTGTCGGCGGCCATCTCGAACTCCACCGTCGACTATCTTGCGACCATCTGGCACAAGCCCGTGCTATGCCAGGCCGGGTCCAGGGACGAGAGCTATATCAACGGTTGCCGGAGGGTGTTCGACAGCTTCCCGGCGCCCAATAGCGAGGTGGAGATCATCGGCGGGGACCATTTCGGGCCGTATCAGGAACATCTCCTCGTGGCGTTCTATCTCTACTATCTGGATGGCACAACCGACTACTGGACATACCTTTACGGGGAGGAGGCCATCAACGATACCCTAGCTGGGACCTATGACCTGAAACTGAAGACATCGGACACGCACTTCTTCCCGCCCTTGGTCCACGCGTCCGTGTCCAAGGGGACCGCGCCCATGGACCAGCAGGTCTCTTTCAGCGGCGACATCGAGGGCTATTTCTGGCCAAAGTATCCTTCGGCCGGGTTCAGCTGGGACTTCGAAGGCGACGGAACGAACGATCATCAGGACCCGGTCAATGCGAACGTGACACACGCATTCACCGAGCCCGGGGACTACACGCCGATGCTGCGTTACAAGTTCGGCAGGATCGTTGTCAACAGCGTCGAGACACTGTCCATCAAAGTGACCGACCCGGCTCCGGTCGCCAAGCCCGGGCCGGACATGCTCTTGAAGGAGGACGAGATCGGCCAGTTCAATGCATCCGGGTCCTACGATACGCCGTCTGACAACGGGACCCTTATGTTCAATTGGACCTTTGGCGACGGTAGTTACAGTGATTTTGATTCATCGCCGTCGGCCACACATTCCTATGTGAAGGCCGGTACTTACAATGTCAAGTTGGATGTCGTGGACAGGCACGGCGTGGTCGGTAAGGCGGGCCTGAAGGCCACGGTCAGGAACGAGCCTCCGCTTGTCTACGCCGGGAAGGATGTCACCATCCTGGAGGACTACGGCGTCATTCTCACGGGAAATGCGACCGATACCCCGTCGGACATGCCGGACCTCAGGTACAGATGGGACTTCGGCGACGGGGACGGGACCGACTGGTCCGAGGGGCTCGTCTCGAGCCACAGCTATGTCAAGCAGGGGAACTTCACGGCCACCTTCTTCGTCAGGGATGATGACGGCCTGGTCGTCAACGACAGCCTGGTCATACAGGTCCTGAACGTCGTCCCTACGGTCCAGGTCCTGATGCCTGTCGACAGGGGCCAGTTCCAGATGGACGGGGCCGTCGAGTTCGTAGGATGGGGCTCCGACACGAGGAGCGATTTTTCCACCCTGAGGTTTTGCTGGGACTTCGGCGATGGCAACCGGTCCGACTGGAGCGGAAATGCAAGGACGAACCACACCTATGCCGGGGTCGGCAATTTCACAACGAAGCTCGAGGTCATGGACGATGAGGGAGCCTCGGCGAACATCAGCCGGGTGATATCGGTGGTCGATGTCCGGCCCAGCGCCGTCATCGTGAGACCGACGACGGAGATGTACATCAACGAGGACGACAGCGTCGATTTCGAGGGAAAAGGGACGGACACCCCGTCGGACCAGTCGAGGCTCAGGCTTCAGTGGGACATCGAAGGGAAGACCTATGACGGGGCCAGGGTGAGCCACCGGTTCGCAAGGGCCGGGACCTTTGATGCCGTCCTCAAGGTCACGGACCCCTATGGCAAGACGGCGACCGCCAGCGTGGCCGTGCACGTATACAATGTGCAGCCTTCGGTGACGCCGAAGGTGGAACCTTTGATCGTGTACATCGGCCAGAGGGTGAACTACTCGGCCGTCGTAGATGACACACCGACGGACCGGCTCACGCTTAGGACCACTTGGGACTTCGGCGACGGCACGAACTCCACAGGGATTGCCGGGTTCTATGCCTATTGCGCCATTGGGACCTACAAGATGAGCGTCACGGTCATGGATGATGATGGGGAAAAGGCCACGGAGAGCTACACCATCACGGTCCTGCGGCAGGGCGGTCCAGAGCCGCCGGTGAAGACGAGCGAGGGCCGGAGCGCCCTGGGTGTGGAGATTGGACTGGTGGCCCTGACCGTCGTCGCCATAGCGCTGATGATGACGGGATTGTTCAAGAGGAAGGGCCCCGCCGGACCGGCCCCCAGGGCGGGTAAGGCCGGAGAAAAATCCAAGAAGGGCCACAAGGCCCATAAGAAGGTCAAAGCCTAGGCCCTGGCCGTCCCGAGACGGCCCACGAGGTCCCTCACGACCCGCCCGGTGTCCTCGAGGCCGGTCATATCCCCATCCCAGCCGGCCTTGAGCCGTTTGCCGAAGTGGTCGTTCAGGTCGGCCAGCGTGTCCCGCATTGCCTGCCTCAGGTCCAGGTCGTCGGCCCCTTTTATGACGATGGCCAGGACCAAGGCGCCGTCCCTCTCGATGACGAGGTTCGAGTCGCCGTAGCTGATGGCGCCCATGCTGCCCTTCTCGCCCTCGCCCCTCTTCATGGCCTCCCCGACGAACTCCGTGATGGCCGTCAGCATGCCGGCAACCACGTCCCTGTCGACGGCCTTGCGGCCGCTCTCGGCCGCGGCCTTGTCCTGGGCCGGGCTGCAGTGCGCGATGAGACGCCCGTCGTGCATGGTCAGGAAGGCCTCCTCGACCTCCCTGGTGGGCACCAGCCTTGCCTCATGCTGCGTTATGCTCTCCATGAGGAGGTCGTGCTCGCGCTCCGTTATGTCGAGGGCCTTGCGCATCTCCTCCAACGCGTCCCTGTCGCCGGGGTCCGCGATGGTCCCGCGGACGACACCGGTCTGCAGCCCCATGAGGTAGGTGTTCCTCCGCTCCCTCATGGAGACGCCCTCGGCGCCGACCGACATGGGGAGCAGCCTCGTGGCCAGGCCCTGTGTGACCTTCCAGAACGGATAGAAGAGGAAGATCCCAAGGAGGACCACGCCCCCGATCATGGTCGGGTCCCCTTCGCCGTGCGCCAGGTTTATGACGGCCAGGCAGACCCCCGTCGATGAGAGGACGCCGCCGAGTATGGCGATGGCGGTCTCGGCCTTGACCTGGTTCCCGAGCAAACGGTACCTGAGCAGCCCGTAGGAGAAGAGGATCGGCCTCACGACCATCCAACCGAAGGTCAAGCTCATGAACGCCCAGAACAGGGTGTCGGGTGTGCCCACGTTGACCGTGCCGCCCGTGCTCCCGGCCCCGATAACTCCGGCCGGTATGCCGATCACACAACAGAGCAGCAGCAGACCTATGTGGAGGTTCTCGGGCGTGGACCATATCTTCCTGTGGCCCCAGAGGGCCGTGCCGAGCCGCACCAATGCCAGCAGGCCTAGGAAAAGGTTCAGGGCCAGCTCGATGCCGAGGGGGATGTTCCGGGTAAGGGCGTAGACACCGCCCTCGATCAGCCGCGAGACCACGGCGAACAGGAAGCCCCAGATGAGGAGCGTGTACATCATCCGCCCTTCCTTCGACGGCTGCCGCGAGTACTCCGAGAGCCATATGAAGACGGGTGGGAAGACGGCGAAGATCATGACGGACCCCAGGAGGGTGACCGATACGAACTGCTGGATGAAGGCGTGCTGGTAGGAGAGGTCGACCGCTATGGCGATCACGCCCGAGGCCATGATGCCCATGATGAGCATCCTGAGGCGGGACCACTTCGTGAACGGTCTCGGGTACACGAGGCCGAAGGCCAGCAACAGGAACCCGGTAAGGCTCGAGATGTCGAACCAGAGCGCCGAGAATGGATAGGTCCCCTCGAACTGGCCAGCATTGACAAGCACCTTCGCGGCGACCTCGCAGATCGCGATGACGAAGTTCAGCAGGAAGACCCAGGCCAGCAGGGTCAGGGCCCAGAGCTGGCTCTTGGTGTATGTCTCGGTGCCGCCCCGGGACCGGAGATAGAACATGACCATCGAGATGGTCAGGTTGACCGTCCCCCCGAAGATGAACAGGGAGATGTACCAGAACGGATAGTCTATCATGGCCCTCGGTCACCTCCTGCCATGCTCATCCCTCGACCTCCCTGACGGCCGTGGCCTTCAGGGTCCAGCTGTTACCCTGATCACGGTTGATGGGCGAGGGCCCCACGATGCCCGGAGCGTTAAGACAAGATATCACGACGGTATAATTGCCGCTGATCGGTCCCTCCATGTTGACGGCGATCGAGCCTGTGGAACCGGTCCCCTTGCCCAGCTCGACCCCGCCGGACGTCACCACAAGCTGGAACTGGTCGTTGTTGCCGAAATCGTCGGCCCAGGTCAATGTCGCGTTGACCCAGAGCAGCTTGCCCCAGGGGACCTTGACGTCCACGTTCGTGGACTGCCCCTCGTTCGTGTAACCGCTCTCGTCGGCCACGGGTTCCTCGACGATATGAGTGACATTGGTCTGGTTGTGGCCTCCACCCCCGCCGCCACCGCCCGGTGGGATGTTGGCTATGGTGTTGGGGTAATCGACGGCGCCGTACAACGTGAACACCATGACCGCCGTCACCGCGAGCACCATCAGGTCCTCCCTGTATGGGCCCTTCTTCCTCACACCTTGTACCGACATCGCACCTTCTCCGTCCTTGGTCTCATCCTTTCAGGAAGCCCCGGAGCATGGCCTCAAGTCCCTTGAGGCGCTCCTTCGTGCTGGTAACGTCCTCCATCTTGCCCTTGACCATGTCCCTTATGGGCCCCGAGTAGCCCTCGTCGACCTTCCTTAGCAGGTCCCTCATCTTCTGGCGCACCTGCGGGTTGTCCCGACCGCGCAATATCACGCCGAGGGCGATCTCGCCCTCGATCTCTATTATCAGCACGGTGGAGCCGTAGTCTATGGCGCCCACGTAATCTATGCCCTTCTTCAGTGCATCCTTCGAGAACTCACGCACCGCCGTGAACATCGTCACCATCATGTCCTTCTTGCCCACCCGCGCCCGGGTCTCCTCGCGTAGCACGTTGCCCAGCAGGGTCCCGTCCCGGTGGAACAGGTAGACCTCCTCGACCTCCTGTTCCTCCGTCGGGGGCTTCTCACTTGAGAACCCCGACATCAGCAGCTCGTGCTCCCTGTCGGACACGCGGAGGTCCTTCCTCAGGCGCTTCAGGACATCCACGTCGTCCGGGTCCGAGACCTCGCCCGCCACCACGGCGCTCTGGAGGCCCACGGCATAGGTGGTCCTGCGCTCGGCGAGGCTCACGGAGGCCGCGCCATGGCTCATGGGCAGCAGCCTGTCGACGAGACGGCCCATGTGGCCCCGGACGGCGAACAGGACGACCGCGGCCGCTATTGCCCCGACGAGGGCGCCGACGGCAAGGCCAACCAAGGCAAGACCGTAGAAGGCGATTATGAAGACGGAGCCGGCGAAAAGGAGCGCCAGCACCAGCGCGAAGGCCTCGTCAGCCCTCACCGAGGGGCCGAAGAACTGGTACCTGAGGAGGCCGTAGAAGAACAGTGTCGGCCGCACGATCATCCATAGGCCCGAGGTCGACAGGAAGTATAGAGAACCGATGAGCGGGTCCGATACCCCGGGACCGGAGGGGGTCGACTGGACGAGCCTGACGCCGTAGTATTCGATGGTGAGGAAGATGGAGGCCACCATGAAGAAGAGGTTGGCCCTCTCGGCCGGGCCCCATGCGCCGAGCCTCAGGTACATCGTCCTTATGAGGTACACGAAGACGATGAGTATCAGGACCATGATCCATACGTCCGCGTCCCCGATGCCATGGACTATGGTCATGCTGATAAGGACGCCCGAGGGCACGACGCCTACGTGATACAAGAAGTATCCCCAGATCATGAGCGTCAATATCATCCGCATCTCGGGTGAGTTCTGGCGCTCGTACTGAGGGAGCCACAGGAATATAGGTATGAAGCATGCGGCCCAGTAGAACGGCTCTATGAGACGGAAGCTGCTGCTGAAGATGTGGAAATATGCGTGCTTCAGGACCGCGGCCTGGACCACCACTATCAAGGTCCAAAGGACCGCGACCAGGACGAGGACGAGCCGCAGCCGTTCCCATTTGACCACAGGCCGCGGGTACACGAGACCGAAGAGCAGCAAGAACATGGAGGCCAGTTGGTTGAAGTCCTCGAGGAAACGATAGGTGAGGAGGCTTCCCAAGGAGTCATCGGTCGCGAGGTAATAAGTGTGGAGGGTGTTCATCACGATCTGGATCGTGTTGTTGAGGTAGATGCACCCGAGGAGGGAGAGCCCCCATTTCTGGGATTGCGTGAGCGGCGCCCCTTCGCTGAGCACCCTGAGCCGGAAGATGAGCACGACCAGGAGTGTGTTGAAGACGCAGCTGAAGAAGAGCCAGGGCAAGGCGAAGTCGGAGAATATCCAGAGCGTCACGGCCCTACCTCCTCAGAATAGGTGGCCGTGACCTTCATGTCCCAGGAGTTCCCGTTGTCCCTGTTGATGGGCGAGGGGCCCACGACGCCAGGGGCGCTGACGCAGGTTATGATGACCGTGAAATTGCCCGCGAGGTTCTCCCCGGCCTTGGCCGTGGCCTGCACTGTGAGGTCGCCGGTGGTCCCCTGTTGCTTGTCAACGGACTGGCCCTCGCGCTTGAGCTCGATGCTGAAGACGTCGTTGCTGCCGTAATCGTCGGTCCATTTGAGCTCTGCCTTGACATTGGTCACGAGAGGATATCCGAGGCCGAACTTCTCTTCCGTGCTCTGCCCTTCATTGGTGTAGCCCGATCTGGACAGGACCTCGCCGGTCTTGAGCGTCTGCGTCTGGTTGTGCCCACCGGTCGGTGGGGTCAACGACCCCGGAGCTCCCGGGGTCTCCGTGTCCTGGAGCTCGAGGCCGGGTATCAGGACGAACATGAAGACCATGAAGACGGCAACGGCCCTGAGGTCGTTCCTCATCAGTCTCTGCAAAGGACCGGCGTTCATCCTAGGGGCTCCAAATATGGTATGTCCTATAATATTAATAAATTATCAAACAGGGAAAAAAGAAGGACCGGTCCCTTGGCCTCAGGACAAGGCCTTGAGGAGCAGGGACCAGATGCTGACGACCTTGACCCGCTTCGGGAGCTCCTTCCTTACGAGCATGGATGTCGTCGTGAGCTGGGTCTCGCAGGTCGGGCATGCCGTGACGAGCGTCTCGGCGCCGGTCTTTGATGCCATGCGTATGCGGTTCTTGCCGATCTCCTCCGCAAGCTCTTTGTCGTATACGAGCAGGCCCCCGCCGGCGCCGCAGCAGTGGCTGAACTCGCGGCTGAGCTCCATCTCGACGAGGTCCACGCCGATGGCCTTGAGGACCTTGCGCGGCTGGTCGTAGACGCCGAGCCTCCGGCCCAGGTCGCACGGGTCGTGGTAGGTTGCCTTTATGTTCAACGGCTTGATCCTGTCCTTGACCTTGTCCAGGTTCTCGGCCACGAACTCTATGGCATGCTTGGTCTTGAATCCATAGTACTTGTTGAACACATGTGCGCAGGACGGGCACAGCGTCAGGAAGGCCTCATGGGGCCAGACCTTCTTGAAGGAGGTCCGTATGTCCTCGAAGTCCTCGCCGAAGCCCATGAGGGCCACGACATTGCCGCAGCAGATCTCCTTGCCGACCTTGGGCCTTACGCCGAAGAGCTCCAGGACCTTCAGGGCCTCGCGGGCCTCGTTCTCGGAGCCCTTGTAGGTGCATCCTATGTAGACCGGCGTGTCCCCGTTCGCGTACTCCTTGAAGATGTCCACGGTGTCGATGTTCTTGCCGTAGACGTCGCCCGTGGCCTTGATGGTATCCACGGTCTTCGCCTGGTCCGGGCTGTTCAGGCCGAGCTGTACCAGCTGGCGGCGGATCTCGACGACGCGTTCCGTGTTAGCTAGCGCGCACCGGGCATCGCACAGGCCGCAGACGGCGCATGTGTAGACGACCTTGGCGAACTCCTTGCCGATGGGATAGTGGCCCTGGAGGACGCCCAGCAGCGCCCTGTTCTTGCCCCTGGACGTGAAGGTCCGGTTCCTACGGACGCGGTATATCGGGCAGTCCCTCTCGCACATGTTGCACGAGGTGCCGAAGCATGTCTCGACCTCGTTGAGCTGGGCCTTCACCTTCTCGGTGAGCTCCTGCTTGACCTTGGGCTTGGCCTTCGCGGCGCTCTTCGGGCTCATCGCTTGCGCCTCCTTGTGGCCTTGGCCTTCTTTGCAGGCCTTGCGCCCTTGGGCTTGTACAGGAACTTCTTCCCCGGGTTCATGATGCCCTTCGGGTCGAAGATATCCTTGACCTTCTTCATGTACTTGGCCGAGGCCCCGTGCTCGTACTCGAAGTACGGGACCTTGAGGTCCGTGTCGGACATGTAGGTGCTCATGGTCCCGCCCATGTCGACGGCGGCCTTGGTGAGCTCCTCGAAGTACTGGCGGAACCTGTTTACCTCGTCCTGATCCCGGTAGTTGACGAAGAGGGCGCAGGATAGCGAGAAGCCTATGCTGTTCGGATGCTCGAGGTAGGCGTTCATGCCGAGGACCGCGAGCTTGTACTTCTCGGCGGTCGCTATGAACTTCTCGTAGAACTCCTCGAGCCTGCCCATGGGCACGCCCGGGTCCGCGGCGCCGAACTTCTTCTCGAGCTGTGAGGCGGGCCACTTCTGGTGGAACGGCACGAACTCTAATGTGTGCTTGGATATCCACCAGCCCTCGATTATCTCCCGCTCCAGGACCTGCTGGCCCTGGAACTCCTTGGCGATCCTCATGACGAACGCGCGCTGCCATTCTACGACATCCTTGTCGCCCGCGAGTATGATGGCGAGCAGGGCCCCTGCCCATTCGGGTATCTCGGGGTCGTGGCCGTGCTTCTGTTTGTAGGCGTGCGTGTAGAACTTGAGCCTGCGCTTGCAGTTTATGTGGGCCCCCTCTGGGGTGATGCCCGCCTTAAGGAGCCGGTTCAGGAAGTCCACGGCGGTCTTCATGCGCGGGAAGATGATCATGTCGACCTGGCGATGGTCCGGGACGGGCTCGAGCTTCAGGGTAGCTGCGGTGATGACCCCAAGGGTCCCCTCGCTGCCCACGATCAGGTCCTTGAGCTTGTAACCGGTGGACGTGAAGTGGGTCTTCCTATGGCCCAGCTCCAGGACCTCGCCGGTCCCGGTGACTATCTCGACCGACAGCAGGGCATTGAGGATCTTGCCGTACTTCATGCCGAAGGTGGAGTCGTTGTCGCATGCTATGGCCGCGGCCACGGTGCAGCTCCATTTGGACTCGGGCAGGTTCGGCAGCCACAGGCCATGGGGAGCGCCGGCATCGACCACCTCTTGCAATGTCACGCCGCTCTGGCAGCGTATGGTCTGGTTCTCGGGGTCGATCTCGATGACCTTGCCGAGGCTCAGGCCGTCGATGTATATGCCACCGTGGATTGGGACGGCGCCGCCGGCCATGCCGGTCAGGCCTCCGCCCGCGGTCACGGGTATGCCGTGCTTGTAGGCGATCTTGACGACCTGGGCGACATCCTCGGTGTCCTTCGGGCAGATGACGACGTCCGGCGGGAATATCTCGTCCGGCGTCCGTGGCGACCAGTCCGCCCCGAAGATGAACCTCTGGAAGTCCTCGGTCAGGACCTTTTCCTTTCCTAGGGCCTTCTCGAGCTCCTTTATGTATGGTTTCAAGTGGCTCCCCCCGTGGGTGGCAATTGACAAGTAGATTAATAATTTATTGCCAAAGGATAGATGAAGATTGGACCTAAAAGAGCATGTAATATCTATAGTGGATGCCATATCGAGCTAGCGTTGATGTCCATGTCCGGCCAGCACGATGTCGTCATTGTCGGCGCGGGGATTTTAGGCCTCGCGAGCGCCTATCACATCCTGCGGCAGCACAATGACCTGGACATGCTCGTGGTCGACCGGCTGGACGGCCCCGGCCGGGGGAACACCACCAAGAGCGCCGCGGCCTACAGGGACATGTTCACATCGCCGGTGAACAGGAGATTGGCCCAGGGGTCCATCCATTTCTATGAGGGCCTGCAGGAAAGGAAGAGGAACCTGGGCCTCCGAAGGATCGGCTACCTCTGGCTCATGGACGACGGGCAGTTCTTGAAGAACAAGGAGGCCCTCGAGTACATGGCCCACGCGGGGGTCGTGTTCGAAGTCTTGGACCAGTTCGACCTGGCCAAGCATCTGCACGGTTTCGAGCCCGGGGACATCGTGAGGGGCGTCCTCGGGTCCAGGTGCGGGATCCTGAACCAGAACAACCTGACTGAGTTCTATCACAAGGAGGCCGAGAGGCTCGGGGCCAAGTTCGCCTTCGGCACCAAGGTCACCGGCCTTCTGTTCGACGACAAAAAGGATGTCGCTGGCGTCAAGGCCGGCGAAAAGGAGCTCGGGGCCAAGGCCACCATGATGGCCACGGGGGCCTGGATGGGGGCGCTCATTGGCGGGGCGGGCATCGAGGTCCCGGTGGTCACCAAGAAGAGGCAGCTGTTCTCGGTCAAGGCCAAGGGGGAGGCCCTCAAGAAGCTCTACTCCGCCAAGGGTTTCAACGCCCACGGATTGCTGCCGTTCACCATCGTGCCCGGCGGGGCCTATCTAAGGCCCGGGGCTAATGCGTTCATCGCGGGCTATGCGGACGAGGAACGGGAGCCCGGTATAGAGGATGATCCCAGGGCCGAGCGGGAGTTCTATGACAATCGTGTCCTGCCACCGATCGCGAAATACTTCCCGGCCTTCGCAGGGACCGTCCCTGAGCAGAGCTGGGCCGGCCATTATGCATATCATCCACCGGACAATGTCCCGTTCGTGGCCCGCGTCCACGGGGCCATCCTCGTCGGTGGTGACAGCGGCTCGGGCATCATGAAGGCAGATTCCATCGGAAGGGTCGCCGCCGGCCTCTATGCCGACAGGAAACAGGTGGACCTCGGTGATGGGAAGTTCTTCAAGGTGGCCGACCTTGGCCTCGAGAAGAGGAAGGTCGAGAAAGAGGAGTTCATTGTTTGAGGTCTACAGGTCCGCATAGAGTTTCTTCATCAGGGCCGCGTCCACCTCGAGGTTCGGGCTCTCGTTGATAATGCACCCGCAGACCTCGTAGTCCTTCAAGGCCCTCAATAGGTCCTTGTAATTGAAATCGGATTCCTTCAGGAATAGGTGCCTCTTCTCTCCCTTGGGACCGTACTCGATCCCCGAGATGTGTATGTGCATCTCCTTGAGGCCCTTCTTGCCGAGGGCTTTCTCTATCTTATCGAGGAGGGAACAGAATTCCTTATACGTGTTGAACTTGCCGTTGTGATAGGCATGGATATGGGCGAAGTCCACAACGGGCATCACCTTTGGCCATTCCCGGTTGAGCTCCAGGATCTGGTCCAGGGTCCCCCACTGGGTCGGCTTGCCCATTGTCTCGGGGCGCACATAGATGTCGTTCTTCTCGTTCTCGAGGGTCTCCATTATGACATTCATCTCGCGCTTGACGGTGGCCTGGACCTGATTGACGGGCATGCCCATCATGAAGGCCGCATGGAAGACGACGCTCCAGGCACCGCAGAGCTTCGCTATCCTTGCTGTCTGGAGAATCCGTTCCCGACTGGCGGTCCGCTTGACCGTCTCCTTGGCGTTCAGATTTATAAAGTACGGGCCGTGGGCCGTTAGGATTACATCCTGCTTCAAACCCACGGGGCTCATGGCCAGGGCCGCGGGCTCCTTCATCTGGACCCCGTGCGTGAACTCCATCTCCATGCAGTCCAGCTTGAGCTCGGAGCATCGCAGGATCCCGTCCTCGGTGCTAGGGCCCTTAGCGCTGATGGGCACGCCGGCGGGCCCGAACCTCAACCGGTCCATGCTGGACCGATGGCGTTGATGTTATGAGAATGTTTTGGGGAGGCTGGCTGGAGGATGAAAGTTCCATGCTGAGATACGGCCACCGACGGATATGGCCCTTCGCCACCGTCGGAAGGACGGGCATGCAGTCCGTTCGGCCCTGTTCTGGAGGCTATTGGTCAACTGGTGCCGTGGCCATTTTAATCGTGGGCCTATAATCGGTTGGATATTTTGCGCAGAAAAATGCCCATGCCCACGAATCTGCTGGGCGAGCTTGACATTTTTGACAACAAATTATATATAATCCTAAATTGTATTATATACCAAATTGAAATCATTACAAATTAGAGTTCGATAGTAGGATGGTGGTCAAAAATGACCGAAGATATGGAGCCGGACGAGGAGGGAACGGAGGAGGAGGGGCAGGTGGCGGAAAAGCCCGTGGAGCAAACTTATGTGAAAAAGCATGAGAAGAAGGATGGCTCTGATGCAGAGATGAAGACCGTGGACTTTCGGGTAGCTCTAGCCCTGTCGCAGTACGGGTTCGGGGCGATGTACACGGCTAAGCATCTGCTAAGGAGCAGAGGGATGGTCCAGAGCTGGAAGAAGATGGGGGAGAAGCACCACTTGGCCAAGAAGACGTTCAATGACAGCAATGTGTCCAAGCGCCTGTGGAAGATCCGCAGGGTCACGACCTTCAAGGACCTCGATTTCCACCTGGCGAAAAGGCTGTTCGAGTTCGACCTGAGCAGCTCGTACATCGCAAGGAAGCTCGGCCTCCCGGTAAGTACCGTCAACAGCTGGAGGAAGGGCAACTCACCGGCCTCGGTCCGGGAGGGCTTCGTGGACCAGGAGCTGATCGAGAGCAAGTTCATCTCGCTGCTCGAGACGATAAAGAGGGACCTGACCCAGGAGAACATCGACTACTTCCTGACCCTCAAGATATTCAGGGAGGCCCGGGGCCAGAGGGGTGAGGAGGGGGCCCGCGGCGTCGGGGCCAGGACCATAAGCCAGATGCTAAGGGAATTCCTGCACATCGAGCCCATACCTGAGAGGACCGTGTCCTCCTGGATCAAGGGCGAGAGGAAACCACATAACCTCGAGCTCAGGTTGGTCGCCGAGGACTACATCGATGAGCGGTTCCAGGAGCTGGTCCTCGAGCTCACCAAGAAGCACATCAACTACCACATAGCCAAGGCCCTGGAGGAGAAGGGCTGGAACTACTCGGCCATTGCACTCTTCCTGGGTTCCGACAAGGAGAAGGTCCGGGGCTGGATAAAGAAGGACCGGGGAAGCCCCGTGGCCAAGACCTTCGTCAACAAGGCCTATGTCCAGCGGGTCATGAAGACCATGATCACGACGACCTACGGAACCGAGGCTGCCATGACCTGCGAGGTGCCACAAACGGAAGCGCCGGACCGGAGGAACAGGAAGGAAAAGGCCCCAGAGAATGTCGCATGAGCGTGATGGGGCGTTGAGGGGCCGTAGAGGCCCCTCTCTATGTATTTATATAAGATATTAGTTAGATTACAGGCCGTAAGAATATATCCGAAGTAACAATAGTCCTGAAGAGGCGAGCGCATGGGAAAGACCGTCTATCTTGATTATAGTGCGGGCCAACCAACGGACAAGCGCGTCGTCGAGGCCATGTTGCCCTACTTCACCGAGGACTATGGCAATCCCAGCTCGCTGCACACCTGCGGCGGGCCCGTCAGGGCGGGTGTAGAGAAGGCCCGGGAACAAGTGGCAAAGCTCATAGGCGCCCCTGACCCGAAGTTCGTGATCTTCACCTCCGGCGCCACGGAATCCAACAACCTGGCCATCAAGGGCCTGGCCCACAAAAGGGCCTCCAAGGGAAAGCACATCATCACGAGCATAGCCGAGCACATGTCCATACTGAGCGTGTGCAAGGCCCTGGAAAAGGAAGGGTTCACTGTCATATACCTCCCGATAGACAAGGAGGCCTTCGTGCCCGTGGAAGCCATCGAGAAGGCCATGAGGGAGGACACCATCTTAGTTACCCTCGGCTACGCCAACAGCGAGGTCGGGACCATCCAGGACATCAAGGCCATAGGGGAGCTTTGTTCGAGGAAGAAGGTGGCCCTGCACGTGGACGCGGTCCAGGCCGCGGGCCGCGTGCCCATCGAGGTAAAGGCCGAGCACATCGACCTGCTGTCGCTTTCCTCCAACGATCTTTACGGGCCGAAGGGCGCCGGGGCGCTCTATGTCGGCAAGGGCATCGACCTGGTCCCGCTGCTCGACGGCGGCGGGCAGGAGAGGAAGCTCAGGTCCGGGACCGAGAACGTCCCGGGCATCGTCGGCATGGGCAAAGCGGCGGAGATCGCGCTCGCGGAGATGCCTGCCGAGAGCAAGAGGCTCAGGGCCCTTAGGGACAGGCTCATCGACAGCGTCCTGAAAAGTATACCCGTTTCTCACCTGAACGGCCACAGGACCAAGCGCCTCCCGCAGAACGCCAACATGAGGTTCAGCTACATCGAGGGCGAGGCCCTCATACTGAACCTGGACATGGTTGGCATTTTCACATCCACATCCTCCGCATGCACCTCCAAGACGCTGGAGCCGTCGCATGTGCTGAGGGCCATGGGTATACCGCACGAGGAGGCCCACAGCGCCCTGCTGCTGAACCTGGGCCGCTGGAGCACGGACGATGACGTGGACCTCATGCTCAAGGAACTGCCGGAGATCGTCAAGCGGCTCAGGGAGATGTCGCCCCTGACGCCGCCGGGACTTTACAAGTCATGAGGTGATGGACGTGCCGGGCATCTACACGGAAAAGGTCATGGAACATTTCAGGAACCCCAGGAACATGGGCGAGATACCGGACGCCGACGGGCTGGGCACCGCGGGCAACCCGGTCTGCGGTGACAAGATGTTCATTTACATCAAGGTCGCCGACGACAAGATAAAGGACATCAAGTTCAAGACCTTCGGCTGCGGGGCCGCCGTGGCCACGAGCAGCATGGTCACAGAACTGGCCAAGGGGAAACCCATAAGGGACGCGCTCAAGATATCCCGAAAGGACGTGGCCGACGCGCTGGGGGGCCTCCCGGCCATCAAGATGCACTGCTCGAACCTGGCGGCGGACGCCCTGAAGGTGGCCATCTTCGAATGGATGAACAAGGACCCCAAGGCCAAGGAGAGGTTCAAGGACATCTATCCGGACCTCGAGAAGGTCGTCGCCGATATCAGGGCCAAGGAGGCCGCCGGCGAGGACCACGGCGAGGGAGAGGGGGACGCCTGTGCGGTGTGAGGCACTCGGCCCCTTAATTCTTTGATTTATTTTTAGTCTGCCCATCGTCAATCATATGTCAAAATCCTATAGGTCTCAAGCGATAACCTTAAACCGGACCTCTCTCTTTGGTTCAGTTTGCCATAAATGGTTGGTTTTAAAGGATGGGTAAGTGGCTCAATAACGGCGCCGAGAAAGATGGGAAGGGGGACCGGACCGAGGACTTTGTCCTCAGGCCTCAAGAAGATAGGGGCACCCAGACAAAGGAGGCCCATAGGAAGGCCAGGACCGAAAGGAAGGACCATGCCAAGAGGATAAAGAAGATCGAGCGCACGAGGGTCCGGGTCGCAAGGCTCTCGGTGGCCTCGAACACGACCCTCCTCGTCCTGAAGCTCGTCTTCGGCATCCTGATGGGGTCCATCAGCGTCATATCCGAGGGCATCCACTCGGGAATGGACCTTCTGGCCGCCATCATAGCATTGATGGCTGTAGGGCGCTCGTTGAGGCCCGCCGACGCGGACCACAGCTACGGCCACGGCAAGTACGAGCCCATCTCGGGCACCATCGAGGCCATCCTCATCTTCATAGCCGCCGTCCTGATCATATACGAGGCCATCCTGAAGATCCTCAACCATACGCCGGTGGAGATGCTCGAGGGCGGCATTATCATAATGCTGATATCGGTCATCTTGAACATCATCGTGTCCAGGATGCTCATGAAGGTGGCCATAGAGACCGGCTCGCTGGCCCTGGAGGCCGACGCACTACATCTAACGACGGACGTCCTGACCTCGGCCGGCGTCATGATCGGCCTCATCGTGATAAGGCTGACGGGATTCTTCTTCCTGGACCCGATCGTGGCCATCGGTGTCGCCATGCTCATCATAAAGGCCGCTTGGGACCTGACCAGGAAGACCATTGCGGACCTTTCCGATAAAAGGATCCCTGAGGAGGAGGAGAAGGTCATCAGGGACCTCCTGGACGGCCATGACCATGTGATCCATGATTATCATGACCTGAGGACCAGGATGTCGGGCCATAACAGGTACATCGACCTGCACATCGTTGTCTCGAGGGACCTGGGCCTCGTGGAGACCCACCGGCTGTGCGACCACCTGGAGGCGGAGATAAAGAGCGGCCTCCCGCACTCCCACGCCCTGATACATTGCGAGCCATGCAATGGGAAATGCGACCACTGCGACGAGCACGCGGTCTGCGAGGAGCTCAGGAACGAGAACCTTGAAAGGATCAAGAGGCGCAAGGCCGAGACCGCCCTGAAAAATGGCGAGGCCATCGAGGTGGCGCACGACGAGGGGCCCGATGAGGTCTTGACCGAGCTCGAGCGACACCAGTTGGAAGAGCGCATCAGGAAAATATTGAAGAGATATGACGAGGTCGTTTCTTATCACAGGATAGACCCGAGGCACAGGGGGGACAAGCTGCTGCTCACCCTCCATGTGCTCGTCAATGCGAAGATGACCGTCGAGAGGGGTCACGAGATCGACCATGCGCTGGAGACCGGCCTGAGGGGCCTCTACCCCAATCTCGAGGTCATAGCCCACATGGAGCCCTGCAATGGCGAATGCGAGGGCTGCAAGATGGACGATTGCCCCGAACGAATGGACGAGCGCCTCCCTGCGACGCCCAGTTAACAATCGCAAATTATTTGTGGCCCTATGGGTTCCTGTCCTTTGTATGAAGACACCCTGCGAGAAGGTCCTCTGGTTCGTGCTCCCTGCCATCAGGAAGGAGCTCGTCAGGAGCCTTGTCGAGGAGCACGGATACACGCAGCGGGACACCGCGAGGCTCGTCGGGCTCTCGGACGCGGCCGTGTCACAGTACCTGTCGAAGAAGCGTGGGAGGCTCGAGCTCAAGGACAAGGCATTCCTCGCCGAGGTCTCGAGGTCAGCCAAGCGCATCGTCAAGGAGGGGACCAAGGTCGTAGAGCAGGAGATGTGCAGGCTCTGCGGTGCGATCAGGGCAAGCAAGGCCCTAAATGACCTCCTTGACAAGGAGAAGCTCCATTGAATGCAAAGAACTGTTCTACAATCCATCAAAAAATTAATCTATATCAATTGAGTACTGAATTCACATAGGGTTAGATCTCGGGGGAAGGGCCGTGATAGAGAGGAAGGATATCCAGAAGCTCATCGACAGGTACGACCTGGACCACTTGAAGATCGGATGCGTCGGTTCCCACTCGGGCCTCGACATCTGCGACGGCGCCGTCGCCGAGGGTTTCCAGACCATCGTGGTCTGCCAGAAGGGCAGGGAGAAGACGTACTCCAACTACTTCAGGGCCACAAGGGACGCCCACGGCAAGGTCCTGCGCGGCATGGTCGACGAGATCATCCTCCTGGACAAGTTCAAGGAGATACTGGAACCGAAAATCATCGAGGCCCTGGTGGACGACAACGTGTTCTTCGTCCCGAATAGGAGCTTCTCGTCCTATGTGCCCCTGGAGGACATAGAGGATCATTTCCCGATCCCGCTCATCGGCAGCAGGAACCTGCTAAGGTCCGAGGAAAGGGGCGAGAAGAAGGACTACTACTGGATCCTCGAGAAGGCCGGCCTGCCGTTCCCCGAGAAGGTCAAGGACCCCAAGGACATCGACGAGCTCAGCATCGTGAAGCTCCACCACGCGCAGAAGAAGCTCGAGAGGGGATTCTTCACCTGCTCGTCATTCAAGGAGTACAAGGACAAGTCCGATGCGCTGATCAAGCAGAAGGTCATCACGAAGGAGGACCTGGCCGGCGCCCGGATAGAGAAGTACATAATCGGGCCCGTCTTCAACCTGGACTTCTTCTACAGCCCCATCGAGCCGACGATGCAGAGGATCGAGCTGCTGGGCATCGACTGGAGGTTCGAGTCGAGCCTGGATGGGCACGTCCGGCTGCCGGCACCCCAGCAGCTGGCCCTGGGACCGAAGCAGATCAACCCCGAGTACACGGTCGTAGGGCACAACAGCTGCACGCTGAGGGAATCGCTGCTGGAGGACGCCTTCGAGCTGGCCGAGAAGTACGTGAAGGCCACGCAGGAGCACTTCGCCCCGGGCATCATAGGGCCGTTCTGCCTCCAGACCTGCGTCGACAAGGACATGGACTTCTACATCTACGACGTGGCCCCGAGGGTCGGCGGCGGCACGAACGTGCACATGGGCGTGGGACACGCCTACGGCAATTCCCTCTGGCACAGGGAGATGAGCACGGGCCGGAGGGTGGCCATGGAGGTCCGAAGGGCCGCCGAGATGGGAAAGCTGAAGGACATAGTGACCTGAGCCCTGGGACATCCATCCAAACCTATTTCTAAGGAAAGTCCAATCCTCTTCATGCATGCACTGCAAGGGTGCCTACTTTACTGTGGTATTCGTCGTCCTGGCCGTGACCCTGAGCTCGCTCCTGCCCGTGGTCCCGGTCTCGGGCCAGTCCAGCAGGGACGAGACCTTCATCGAGGAGGACATCGCGACCAACACGGTCTGGTCGTTGTCCGGCAGTCCCTACCATGTGAACACGACCGTTACCGTGCTGGCAGGGGCCACCCTGGAGGTCCAGGGCGGCGTGATCGTCAAGGTAGAGGATTGGGAGCAGCTCATAATCCAAGGGACCCTGATCGCGAAGAACGTCGAGTTCACCTCGACCTCGAGCTCTCCATCCAGCGGGGACTGGGAAGGGATCCTCTTCGACAGTGCCAACCAGGGCAACACGGTCCTCGACAATATCAGGGTGACCTATGCGGACACGGCCCTAGCGGTGCAGGGCTCCCTGGTGAAGGTCACGAACAGCAGGATTACGAAGTTCAGCTACTACGGCATCCAGGTCTCCGATGGCGGGACCATCAACATCACCAACTCCTGGATCGAGTCCAACGACGGCGATGGCATCGATTGCGATGGCACCCTGCAGGCCTCGAGGGACACGATCATAGGGGATTATGCGGTCTATGCCGAATCGTCCTGCACGGGCTTCGTGGACAGCAGTGTCCTGACGGCGAACCCGTCCAGGGGCGTTCTGGCCGATCCCGATGCGACCTTGGTCATCAGCAACAATGTGATAAACTCCACCTATCCCGACAGCAGCTATGGCATCTATGTGAACATGGGGTCGAAGGTGGTCATACGGGGTGACGACATAGTCGGGCACCTATACTGCATATATTCTGAATCCGGGTTCATCCGGGTCGAGGGCGTGAGCCTTAGGAACTACAATCTATACGGCATATCCTCCGAGGTGCCTGTGACGGTAAAGAACTCCTTCGCGGGCAGGCCGAAACCAACCAGCACCGACAAGGCCCCTGGCGACGGGAACAGCAAGATTACATTCGATGCGCCCCTGGGCGCACCGACCGACATCGCGGGCATCGAGCAGCCCCCGTCGGCGGCCGTGACCAACTATTTGTCCTCATCGTCCGTCAGCGGAAAGGTGACACTCCAGGGCCAGGCCTGGGACCCGGACCAGGGGGATTCCATCACGAAGGTCGAGGTACGGATCACGAACGACCAAGGCAGCGAGGTCGTCCAGTGGACCAAGGTCGATGGCACGGGCAAATGGAAGTACAGCTGGGACACCTCCAAGCTGGCCATTGGCGCATACTACATCAACGTCAAGGCCTCGAACTCGAAGGGCGAGGTCTCGGACCCGACATACATCTTCCTGGTCGTGAATCCCTATTCCAGTAACGGGACGAACCCGTACAATTCCCTTGTGGAGATGTATATGTTCATGTGCATCGCAGGGGTCATCATCATCATTGTAGTCGTCGTTGTCCTTGTCTATTATTTCGTGGTCCGCAGGAAGAGGGCGCAGCCCCAGCAGACGTACCAGCCCGTTTACCAACCTGTTTACCAACCCACTTACCAACCGGTGTACGGATCATCCTATCAGGCGCCTTACCAGTACCAGCCTGTTGCGCCCCAACCTGCCCCTCAACCCGCCCCTGTGGTCCCGAAGGAGGCGCCCGCCATCATCGAGGATGTGTTCCTGATATACAGGGATGGCAGGCTCATCCACCATGACACAAGGAGGCTCAGGCCAGAGGTCGACGACCAGATGCTCGGCGGTATGTTCACGGCCATCCAGGAGTTCATTGGCCAGTCCTTCCCGTCGGAGGACGGTTCCAAGGGGATAATCAAGGAGATCATGTACGAGGACTCGAAGATCATACTGGAGCATGGTCAGTACGTCTATTTGGCCGTCGTGTCGAGGGAGATCAAGGACACGGCCGCTCTGCACAAGCGCATGTCCAAGCTCGTAAAGGCCATCGAGGTCCGTTGCAATGAGCCTTTGAGCGACTGGGACGGCACGACGGATTCCGTCTCCGAGGCGAAGCGGATGGTCAAGCTGATGTACTCGGAAGAGGACATCGGTATGGTGTGATAGAACGCTCTTTCAGAACTCCTCGTCCACCTTCCGTTCGTCCACGAAGTCCGTCACCGGGCACTTCTCGCCGCACAATCCGCAGGACCCGCAAAGGGCCACGTCGACGACGGCCTTCCCGTCCACGAGCGCGATGGCCCCCTTGGGGCATCGCCCCATGCAGACGCCACAGCCCACACAGCCCATGGCCCTTAGGATGGCCCTGCGGACGGCCTCGACGCGCCTCTTGAGCTCGGCCTCGTCCTTCCCGCGGACCACGATGGCCCCTTCTGGGAAAACATCGATGACTTCCATGACCACGACGGCCCCGCCCTTGTCGTCCAGCGGCCGGACCTTGCCGACCGTCGAAAGCAGGTTGCCCACCCGCTCCATGTCCAGCGGCGCCGTGAAAGCACCTTCGACGGATATTCCCCCCGTGCACGGGTTGTATCCCTCGGCGAGGACGAGCCGGATGGCCCCCGGCTCTGCCGGCGGGGACCTCGTGGGCCTGAAGTCCTTCTCGTAGTGGGCGAGCCCTTTCGGGAGACTGCGCCACCGCCACAGCGCCCTGGACAGCCAGACCTCCGAGAGCCCTCGCGCCGCGGCATATCCCTCGAGGAAACCCATGAACCTCTCGCGGTCCGGAGTGTCCTCAAGGAGCTTCATCTCGCCCAGGTCCGACGCGGGGCAGAGCCAGCAACCGATCCTGGCGTGGCCCCTTTCATAGAGCGGGTTCGCCTTGGCCTTGCGGCTGAAGAGATAGAGCCAGACGAGGAGCGCGGTCCATTCCTGGATGGGCGATGCGCCCACCTGGGCCGCGACCCAGGGGTTCCTCCAGACCGAGCCCTTTCCCTGGCGCTGGACGGACTCGTAGGCCCTCTGGCCGATGAATGTCAGGACACCGTTAGGGAAGTTCCGTTTGATCAGCCGCGAAACGGGGCCGAGCTTGCAGGTCTTGCAGCACCAGCGGAAGTCCCTGGCGGGAGGCCCGAAGTGCGGCAAGGATTCCCAGAAGGCCTCGCCCGCATCCTCCTTTAGCAATTCTAGGTCGTGCTCCTTGACGACATTCTCGACGTTCTCGACGGTCTCCTTGAGCTCGAGGCCCGTGTCGATGAACAACACCTTCGGTCGGATGCCGGCCTCGAGCACCAGCAACAGGGTCGCGAGACTGTCCTTCCCGCCGCTGTACGAGACGGCCACAGGGAGGGCATGCTCTTTCACAGCCCAGCTGATGAACTCTATGGCCTCCTTGACCATGTCGTCGAGATATCCCTTGTTGGCCTCGAGGACATCGTCCCAGTCCATGGGCTTTTTCGACGAGGTGTCCAGCGGGACCGCATCGCCGTACCAGCGGGTCTTGACCGCGACACCTCGACCGTTCTTCAGCATCTCGGCCGCCTTCATCCGGGCCGATCCCACGGCGACGGCCTTGCCGTCTTGGTCCAGGACAAGGACCTCGTCGCCGGGCAGGACGTCCTTGGCCGCATCTATGACCCCCGGGGCCAGCGCGTTCGCGCCCGTCTTCAGCGATGGTATGGCCCCGGCATCCATCTTGACCCAGCCGCGGGAGAGCCTGCCGGAACCGATGATGGCCTGGGCCACCTCCATCCTAGCTATGAACCTGAACTCCAGGCGCTCAAGGTCGAACACCAGGGCCCCGATGACATGCCCTGCCATGATGACCTCGTCCATGCGGTCCAGCGAGGGGCTCCTGCTTAACAGCAGGATGCGCCCGTCCGGAATGACGGCCTTGCCGGAGCCCTTGCCGAACTGTCGGTCCAGTTCCTCGCGGACCATCTCGATGTCGAATTGGAACGCGGGCCTGATGTCCCCCGGCGGGGTGACCGGGACCTTGACTGTCCCGCCGCCGCAGCGGCCGCACCGGGAGCGCTCTAGCACCGGCAGGTCGCAGGCCGCGCACCATCTGAGCGGCATCTTCCCGAGACGGACCATGGGCATGGTTGGGCCCTCGATGCGCCTAAGAATTGTCGACTAATTAATCCTTCTGGACGGTGGACCCCCTCAGATAAGAAAGTTCTTAAAAGACCACCACAATCCATCTTTTCCCATCCGAGCGAGCCTGCCAGCCCAGGAAGTGAATCGTGTTTGGCTAAGAGACAGAGGAAGGCCAGAAGGGTGGCCCGGAAGGCCCCGAGAAGGAAGACCGTGAGGAGGGGCGTATTCAAGAGAAGGGCTCCCGTCAGGAAAGCGGTGAGGAAGGTCACTTGGACGGTCGCGGAGAGGATAGCGGCCCCGAAGCCCAGATTTTCATGGTTCGACAGCGAGGAGGAATAGATCCCCTCGAGGGATCTTTTACATTTCCAGCTCGGACAGGCATGGGCCTGGACGTGGCCAATGCTCGAGGATATAGGATCAGGAAAAGGGTAGGTCTACTTGTATATCGAGTCGCCACGGTTCTGGTGCTTTATGGCGGCCGTGACGGCGGTCCATATGGCCTCCAGGACCAGGAACATGAGGGTGAACTCTAGAAGCATGGTGAAGAAACTGTCCCGTATCTTCCGATGTACAAAGAACTTTGTGGTGGGCTCTTGCGTGTTATCATTGTTCACGCACAGGATGTACTTCCCGTACGGGAGTTGCCCATTGTTGTTGTATGTGAAGTGGGTCGTGCCCCCGGGATAGGTTATATTGCTGTTCGAGTCCGGGACCTCTTTATCGAAGTGGTTCTGTTCGAACTCGTTCTTTGGATATACGGAACCGTAGATCTTCAGATTGCCGCTCGACTCCCAGCCGACGGCGGTCGTGTCCGATATCAGGAACTCGTCCGAGGACGCGAACTCGTAGGTGAACTGGCCGTAGGTGAGGGTCCTTTGGTCCGTGGAGTTCAGGATGTCCTTGGTCTCCGGCATCGTGGGTATGAGATAGAGGAGTATCGCGAACACGAGAGCTATGATGACCGTCGTGAGGGCCGCCTTCATGGAGCTGTGGGCCAGGAGGTACTTCTGGCTGCCGGTCTCAGAGACCTTTATCTCGACGGCCTTGAACACGATACCTACCAATGCCATGACGAAGCCCATTAACAGGAGCGAGAAGAGGATGGGCTCCATTGGAAGTATGGGCTTGTAGACCTTGCCCGAGTACTGGTCCATGACCGACTGATATTCGATGTACATCAGGACCAACATCAGGAGCAGGAGGACGATTAGGATTATGCCCTTTACCCGCCGGATCATGATGACGCGCGGGTTTGTGTATCCCAAATCCGGTCCATCTACCATTTGCCGGTCGTCATGATATGACATACAAGTCGTTATATCCTTCCAGAAGTTAATAAGACTTTCTGTATGTTCGTTCGAAATGTCCCGTCGAACACGGTTCTGAATGGCCCAAAATGGACAGCCATGGAATCTATTTTCCGCGGAAGATGGGCCTCTTGCTGAGCCTCACCGGCATGGCTAGGCCCCGGTACGGGTAGCCCTTCGTGTTCTCGGCGATATAGTGGTTGATCTGGTCCAGCTTCATTTCGGCCTGCTCCACGTCCTTGCTGCCGGTCCTGATCCTGACCGGCAGGCTGCCGGACTTGGTCTCCTTGTCGCCGTACACGATAATGAGGTTGACCCATTCCTGCTCGGCATCGCGTATCTTCTTGCCGAGGCTCATCCCCCTATCGTCCAGGTCCACCCGGCCCTTTATCTTTTCCACGAGCCCCTCACAGTCCTTGATGTGGTTGTCCGAGACCGGTATGATCCGGACCTGGGTCGGTGCCAGCCACAGGGGTAGGACTGGCTTCTCCTTCTTGAGCGCGTGCTCAAGTATCTGGTAGATCCATCTCTCGATGGAGCCTATGGACGAGTGGGCGATGATGCAACCCTTCTTCTTACCGTCCTCGGCAGTATACATTATCCCGTACCTTTCAGCATCCTCCACGTCCAGTTGGTCCGTGGAGAGCTGGCAGGCGCCGCCGACGCTGTCGAGGCCGTTGAACTCCAGCTTCACTGCCCAGTAGTGCTTCCTCTCGGAAAGCGTGTTTATGAGGGCCGGCTTCTTCGAGTACTTCAGCAGCTTCACGAGCTCCTGCTTGTACTTGTCGTAGAAGGCCTTCTCGATGCGGAAGGCGATCATGTAGTCCACGCCGGTCCCGTCGGAGAAGTCCGTGTAGGCCCGGTAGATGTCCCCGAACTCGTCCCAACCCTCCTGGATGTCCTTGGCGAAGGAGTGTATGTCCGGCATGTGGAAGCCGCGGACCCTCTTGAGGCCCGTGAGCTCGCCGCGCTGCTCGAAGCGGAACGACTTGGAGAACTCGTAGACCTTTATGGGCAGGTGCCTGTAGGACAGGGTCGCATCGCTGAACATCCGGAAGAGGCCGAAGTCACCGGCGAACCTCAGCACGAAGCGCTTCTTCTCGGGCGTATCGACCGTGTAGTGCCGCTCGTGGAAGGACAGGGTCTGGCCCCGGATGTCCTCCCGGCCCCAGTCGTAGAGTATGGGGGTCTCGATCTGCATGCATTTCAGCCGGTCGATGGCTATGATCCTGACCCAGTCCCTGAGAAGATTGAAGACGAGCGTGCCCTTGGGATAGAACCTGAAGTGGCCTGAGTCCGAGGCCTCCTCGTAGTCGACGAGCTCCAGGCGCTGCATGGCCTTGATGCTCGGTGGCTCTTTGGATTTCCCGCCCTTGATCTCCTCGGCGTAGACGTAGGTCTTGACGCTGGGGAACTTGTCCAGGACCGCCAGGGACTTCAGGTCCTGCGGGTCGAACTCGAACTCCTCGCCGTCAGGGGTCAGCACAAGGTACTTAGATACGATACCGGAAACGACATCCTCCCGGGTCTTGGACTCGTCGGCCTGGATGTGGATCTCGCGGCTGAGCTCCGAGAGCGGGTGGCCCTTGCACACGAGCTCGAAGGCCTTGTACCAGCCGAACGGGGACCTGAGGACCTCGAGGCCCTTGGCCTTGAGGGCCTCTTCGAGAAGGGCGACCCCTTCCTTTGCGTCCTTGGGACTGGCAAGCTCCGAAGAAAGGTGGGCATAGGGATAGAGGACGACCTTCTTGGTGCCGAGCTTCTCGACGAGCTCCAGGATGGAATCGGCGGCGTTCGCGGCCACGGCCTTGAGGTCCGGCTCGTCATCCTTCTCGACGCTGGTGAACACGACGAGGGCCTCCTTGACCTCCGCCTTCTTCTTGGCCTCGGGTACGTCCTCGGCGAACTTCGTCCTCTCCTTCGTCTCGTAACTGAACCTGTCCGCGTGTATGCAAAGGATGCGCATGGGAATCACGTAAGTCAATTTCGCGGAGATATTTAATTCTTGGGTTACAGCCATTGGGAGGCCAGATGTCCGTGGGACCTCCCTCCGGATGGTTTTTATGCCCCGGAGATGGTATCCAGGAACGATGCCCGACCGCGGTACTCAGATCAGGGACCTTGTCAAGGATTATGAGGCAAAGCTGGAGAGGTTCTCACCGTTCCCAGAGAACACCTGGGAGCTCAGGTCCCAGGTCCTGGCCCTGAGGACCGCCCTAGGTTCCAAGGCGGATGAGGTCGCCGGGCTGGCGCTAGAAGTGTCCGAGGCCTGCGACGGTCTTTACAGGTTCGAGGACAACATCATAAGATGGATGACGGCCAAGGGATACACCAGGCTCGCGACCTTGTTCGACATCACGACCATCGGGTCCCTGGCGTTGCATGACCTGGCCGATGGCAAATGGAAGAAGCCCATGGACCTCCTAGGGGCGGCCGTATCCGAGGGCGCCATGATCATCGCAAGCCTGCAATATACTCAGGCCCAGGAGGAGAACATCAAGGCCATGACAGAGGACCACATGTCCGAGCTTTACGGTCTCATGTGGGAGGTCATTCCTTTGTTGAGAGGCCCCCTGGACCCGGACGAGGTCATGGAGGCGCAGAAGGGGCTCGATGCCTTCTTCAAGGCCCTGAGGAGCGAGGCCACCAAGCTCGAGGCAAGGATCGCGGTGATCGTGCTCCTTTATCTCGTCGTGATAAAGGTCAAGTCGGACAAACTGCTGGACAAGGCAAAGGGACTTGAGAAAAAACGAGGATAGGAAAAGAACGGCCAGGGCATCCTCACTTGATGCCCATGGTCTTGTCCGTCTTCTGTATCGACTTCATGTTGTCAGGTTCGGTCTTCATCATGGAGCGGATGCAGTCTATGTTCTCGGGTATGACGTCCGACTCCTGGTGGATGGCCTGGTAGTAGTAGAGCGTCCTCCCGACGACGTTCATGCCGTCGCGCCAGACGATGATCTCGTTGAAGTCGCCCCTGACGTGGCCCAGGTCCCTGGCGTACTCCATGATCTCTGCCGTTGACGGGAGCCCCTTGGACCCGTCGATGAGCATGACCCTCGGGGTGCCCTCCCAGATCTTCAGGACCTCCTCCTTCTTGACCTCTTTCTTAAGGTCAACGATCACCGAGTGGACGTGCATCAGGGTCGTGGGCACGGCCACGGCCATGGTGCTGATCTTCAGGTTGTGCATGACGGTCTGGACGTCGGGCCCGTGGTGGGACGGGATCTCGAGCACGGGCTTGATGGCGTTCACGGGGCCCTTCTTGGAGTCCCTCGGGTCCACGGCCCTCCGGATCATGACCGCGTTGACCCTCTCGATGCCCAGGTCCCGGTCGATGGGGAACAGGGTCCTTAGGAGGCCCGTCGTGTTGCAGCTCACGACCCTGACGAACTGCTTGCCCCAGGCCTCCTTGTAGTTGGCCAGCGCGTTGAAGGATGTGCCGGTGAGCTCATGGTCCTCCCCGCCCTGGAAGATGGCCTTGAGATTTCCCTTCGTATAGGTCGCCTTGGACTGGTCCCCGAGGTCTCCCGGTGTGCAGTCGACCACGATCTCGGCCTCCTTCAGCATGTCGTCGATGTTGCCCTTGATCTTCATGCCGGCCTGGTCGAACTTCTTCTCGTTGCCAGCGAGAACGTAGAGCGGGAAGCCCTTCTGGTTCGCGACCTGGGCTTCGAAGGTTGGCTTGGTCTTCGAAACTCCTACGATCTTCATGTCATCCTGGAGCGTGACCGCATCGGCCACCCTCTTGCCAATCGTGCCATAGCCATTTATGGCGACCTTCACGACCATTGAATCACCTTCATTTTTAACGATGTGTTCTGGCAGATGGTTGGGCGAACGGAAGGACCTTAAAAAAGGTTATCCTTTAAAACGAGGCCGGAGATTGTGCAAATCTTTAATCCGTTAAGTTTCTGCTATCATTGTCGCAAACTTTTAGACTGCGAAAATATCGATCATGTGTTTCCGAGAAAACGCTATTCCTTCTTCTTCCGCTCGGCGAGGCCCATGTCGACCAGCTTCTGCATGACCATGTCGACCTCGTCGGAGGACTGGGGCTCGATGTCGGAGTCCGCGCCCTTCCCGGTCGCCTTGAGGTCCTCCTTCGCGGGCTCCTTCTTGGGAGCTTTCTTCAATGGCTGGCCCTTGGGCGTGGGCTTGACCTTCTTGACCTTCCTCATGGCCGGGCCCATCCCGTGATCGATGTCCTCGGCGCCGGCCTCGGCCGATGCCTTCTTGGACTTCAGCTCGACCTTGGTCCCGGTCCTCGGGCCGAGGGCCTTGAGGAGGTCGTCCAGCTCCTCCTTATCCTTGGCCTCGGTCACCTCGGAACCTTCCTCGACGGTGGCGGCCTCGCCCTCCGTCCTGTGGGGGATCTCGCCCTCGGCAACGGCACCCTCGGCCTCCTGGCCCCGGTCCGCCATCTTGGCATCGTAGGGGACCATCGAATAATCCTGGGCATGGCCCTGGGCCGGTTCATGTAAATCCTCGAACAGCGGGAGCTCCTCCCGTCTTGGCCTTGGGGCCCCGGCCTTGGCCTTTGCCCTGGCTGCGACCTCTTCCCGTTCCCTGGCCCGGGCCTCGGCCTCGAGCCTTGCCTTCTTGCGGGACCTTGTGACATCGTAAACGACCCAGACGATGACAAGTATGATGATGATGCCGAGCAGGACGGAGCCCAGGATCCATGGGCTCAATGTCTGGGGCTGCGTGACCTGGACCGGGTAGACCATGGTGGCGGTCTCCCCGTGGGCATCGGTCACCCTGTAGGCGGCCATGTAGAGGCCTGCCGTCTTGTAGGTATGCGACGTCGCCTCCTCACGGTCCGTGGTGAACTCGAAGACCCCGTCGCCGTCGAAGTCCCATTCATAATTGACGAGGTCGTTGTCCGGGTCGGTGGCCGAGCCCCTGAACACGACCGCCTTGCCCACCTGGGCCGTGATCAGCTTGCCCGGCCCCGATGCCGGGGCCCTGTCGAGGTCCACGACCTTGATGGTCCACTGATAGGAAAGCCCGTCAGTGGTGTTCATCTTCAGGGTGTGCGTGCCCGAGGCCATGTAATCGGGCGAGTAGGTGTAGGACCGCCCCTTGTCCGATGGCCCCGAGACGCCGTCGAGGCTCCACTTGATCGCGGCGTCCGCGAGGTCCGGGGCCAGGACCTTGAAGGCGAGTCTGTCGCCCTCGCGAATGGTCTGGGGGCCCATGGGGCTCACCTCGAGGGCGTCCAGGACCTTGACCTTCCAGCCGCGGTCATCCCGATAGTCCTGGCTCTCCACCTCGACCCTGACGGCCTTATCACCGGAACTGTCCAGGTCCGGAACATAGGTAAGATCGTTCGAACTGAAACCGAGCTGGAGGTCAGCGTCGATGTACCATCGGTAGGTCAAGTTGTCGTTGGAAGGGTTCTTGACCTTGACCGAGAAGGTCCTCGTCTCGAGCTCCCTCATCTGGACATCCCCTTTGGGAGAGACGGAGTCTATCGAGAACTTCTGCTTGACCTTCAGGACCGTCAGGTTCCAGTCGTGCCTCGCCGTGATGTCACCGTAGAGGATCACGACGGCTATCTTGTAGGCACCGGCGCTCTGGAAGTCCGGGAAGAAGGTGTAGTTGAGGTTCGGGTCGACGACCGGGTTGCCGTTCTTGAACCATTGGACCGTGATATTGTAGACGTTCACGGTGGAATTGAGCTCGACGCGGAACACCACGGACTGGCCCTCGTTCGTGGTGGTGCTGTCGGCCGGGTAGGTCGCTGTGATTATGGTGGCCGCGGTGGCGGGCCTGGACATGAGGACGACCGCTAGGGCGAGAAGGAATACCGATAGCATGATTGCCGTGAAGGAGGGCGATGCCGCCCGGATGTGCCGAGATGGGTGTCCGTCCTTCCTCGTGGACATGGGTCCATCGCCCCCTCAGGACTTCTTCTCCTTGCCTGTGATGATCATTTTGCCGAGGCTCTGGAAGGCATCCTCGACGTGCGCCCCGGTCTTGGCGCTGGTCCTGAAGCTGACCGCGTCGTAGGTCTTGGCGAGGTCCGCCATCATGGTCTCATAGTCGAAAATCGATTCCAGGTCCACCTTGTTCGCGATGAATATCAGCTTGGCGCCCTTGGCGACCTCCAGGAAATTGTTGGCCCATTTGGAGACATTGTCGAAGGTGTCCCGGCGGGTCACGTCGAAGATTATGAACGCCCCGTCGCTGCCCTGATAGTACTGGCCCTGGATCTTGGTGAACTTGATGTTGCCTACGATGTCCCATATCTGGAAGGTGAGCTCGCGTCCGTCGAGGGAGATGGTCTTCTTGGTTATCTTGGTCCCGAGGGTGGTGATGTACCTGTCATCGAACTCGTCCAGGACGTAGCGCCGTATCATGCTGGTCTTGCCCACGGCGAAGTCGCCGAGCACGCAGATCTTTTTGAGGATACGGGCTGATACCAATCTTGTTCCCCTGTTAGTCATTACCTTTGTCATATATATAATATTGAGACATTGGATGGGCCATTTTTCGAGATTTGTGTAATAAAGCATATATTGATAGACGATTTCTACAATTCCGTATCTAATCATTGTACTGGGTTTTGAAAAACGCTAGATGGAAGGAGATATAGAGATGAGGAATAACGCGGTGAGGAGTTCAAAGGCCGTAGCTGTTATGCTTGTGCTCATGATGATCCTGATGACCGCTGCCCCCATGATCGGGGCGAGCCCGTCGCTTGCATCAAGTGGGGGGTCCCGGGCATCCGGCCGTGGCAGCCAGAACATGACGCTCTATCTGCAGAACACCACGACCTCGCACTATGTGTTCGACTATTCGACCACGTATATCTTCGACACCAATGTCGGCAACAGGTCGAACTTCTTCGGTGACACGCATACCGTGACCTTCTCGTGGGACATCAGCCCGATGCTCGCAGGCGACCTTGCGGTCAACGGTGATGTCGTCGTATGGATGTACATGAACACCGTCGGGGTTCCCGTGAACGGTAACCTGCAATTCACCATTTACGACATATCCTACAAGAAGGACGCGATCACACAAACCGTTGCCTGGTTCGCGGCCAGCGGAAACACCCAGGTCCAGGTCCAGAGCGGGGTCATTCTGTATTCGGTGACCATTCCGGCCGTCAACCATGTGTTCCCGGCCGGTCATGACATTGGCCTCCTCTTCCAGATTAGCGGCGGGGCTTCGGCCTATTATGGGATGTGGTACGGCAATGCGACCTATGATTCCAGGATCGAGTTCCAGACCGCGAGCCACATGCTGGTCAATGAGTCATATACCCTGGACTACTGGGACCAGCCAAGGGTCAACTTCGAGCTCAATCTCTCGAAGAAGATCGTGAAGATACGTTCCAACATCACGGACCCGTTCGGTGGATATGATATCAACACGGTCAAGCTGACATTAAGGGACTCGTTGGGCGCAATCGTGCTGAACAACGTGACCATGGTCCGGATCATCGGCAATCCCAACAGCTTTGCCACCGTGTTCGAGTATCAATGGAACTACACCGGGGCTGCCGAGGGCAAGTACAATGCTACGATCTGGGCCGTGGACAATAATGGTTATAACTACTACCACCACAGGGCGCAATACAATTATGGCGTCTATTGGAAGGTGGGCTTTGTCGACTTCTGGATTGGAGGTCTTCCGGCGAATTACCATGTGAAGGTCCTGGACTCTAAGGGACTGCCGCTCGCCGGGGCCACCGTGACGGCCGACCGGGGGGGAAGGCTCGTAAAGAACGTCACGGACGCGGACGGCGTCGCCGGTATGGCAGTCTTTCCGACCCTCTATACTTTCAAGGTCTACTGGCAGGAGGTCGAGGTCGCGGTCCAGCAGGTGACGGTCGTCGACAAGGGCAGCGTGACCATAACGGCCGCAGTGTATTACCCGACGATAAAGGTCCTCGATGCGAACGGGGCCCCGCTCAAGGGCTCCTCGGTGTTCGAGGTCCACCCGAACGGGACCGTTTTCCTCAGCCCGTGGATAACGGACACCAATGGTACCTTCGCCATCGACCGGGCGCCCGGCGGGTCGTACAACTTCATCGTCAAATGGCGCGATGTCGAAGTGGCCAACGTCGTCGTGGCCATCGCGTCCAACGGCGTGTATACCATCAATGCGAAGGTCTTCACGCTCAATGTGACGGCACACGATTCCCACGGCAAACCACTGGGAGGGGCCCAGGTGGTTATAACCGAGGTCACGACCCACATCGTCTTCGATTCCAAGCTCACCGACCTCAAGGGCACCATTTCGACCCAGCAGCCGAATGGCAGCTTTAATATCGACGTCTACTGGGCCGAGACCGATGTCGGCGGCCTAGCAGGCTACAATCTGACGGCGAACGCCGCGGTGACCATAAATTGTACGGTCTTCTATGTGACGATCAAGGCGGTCGATAGCCGGTCGGTTCCTGTTTCCGACGTCCAGGTCCTCGTCCTGTCGAACATGACGGGCAGCCTCATCGACTCCGGCAGGACCGGCGATAAGGGACTAGCGACCCTGCGCCTGCCCATGGGAAGCCACAGGTACCAGGCATTCTGGAAGGACATAATGGTGGCCAACGGATCCGGCCTCGCGGTCACCGGTGACATTCCGGATACCTCCCCCTACATCATCACGATCCAGGTGTTCTACGCGGCCATCAAGGTCGTGGACTCGAGAGGTTTCCCGCTGCCCTCGGCCCAGGTGACCGTGACAGCACAGGCCGGCGGGGTGTTCGACTTCCAGCAGACCGATGCGAACGGGATGGTCACGGAAAGGGTCCCCTTGGGAACGCATATAATCCTGGTGCAGTGGAAGGGCGTGGACGTGGCCCGGGTCACGAACTTTGCGGTCAGCAAGGACATACCCGCCAGCGCGCCCTTCGTTGTTACCGCCACGGTCTACTATATGACCGTCGTCATCAGGGATTCCAAGACCATCGGGGTCCCAGGCGCGACCATTAACATCTTCCACCAGAACGGCGAGGTCGCCGATGCTGGGTTGACCGGTGCGACCGGAAATGTGACCATCAGGCTGCCGAAGTCCGTCTACGACATCAAGGTCGCATGGAAGGACATCGAGGTCGGCGGTCTCGACAACCACACGCTGAACGGTGACGAACTGCTCACCATCGATGTGGCGGTCTACTATGTGACCTTCAAGGTCATCGATTCGAAGGACGTGCCCGTTGACCTGGTCCATGTTACCGTCTACTACGGATCCGGGGCCGTCTTCGATTCTGGCATAACGGACGGGTCCGGCGAGGTCCGCATGAGGCTTGCCAGGTCGGTCTACGATGTTCGTGCGACATGGAAGGACGTCGAGGTCGGTTTCCTCAATGATAATAATGTCACCGGTGACGCCACCATCACCATGAAGGTCGCCGTATACTATGTGACATTCAGTGCGGTGGACTCGCGCAACCTCCCGGTCGAGAAGGCCCACATAACGGCGTATTACCTGTCCGGCTCCGTCATGGACTCGGGCACTACGGAAGAGGCCGGCGTGGTGGTCATGAGGCTCCCCGGCGCCAAAGTGAACGTGACCGTCGTGTGGAAGGGCACGCTGGTCTACGGGCCCGACCAGTACAACATCATTGTGACGGGCACCAAGGTCCTGAACCTGAAGGTCTACTACCTGACGGTCCAGGTCAAGGGCGTTGGTGGCGTGAAGGTGCCCAAGGCCGTGGTGACCGTGACCTCGGAGAACGGGGCCACCTACGACGCTGGCAAGACCGACAATAACGGCAAGGTCGAGTTCCGGGTGGCCGTCGGGACCTATATCGTTTCTGTCAGGTTCACGACGACCTATTATATGTCGCCAGTGGACGAGAGGGAGCAGAAGCCGGTCACCATGAACGGCGACCAGCTCCTGGTCTTCACGCTGACCACCTACCCGCAGCCGATGTACACAACCGGGGCCTTCGGGCTCGGGATGCTCATTGTGCTCCTGTTGGTGGCTCTCCTGATAATCTACATCGTGCTTACCAGGAAGCTGAAGCAGTCCCTAGAGGCCAGCCTGATCAGGAAGGAGGCCCGGGAGGAGGCCCAGGCGAAGGTCGTCGAGGAAAAGAAGGATGTGGCGACTACCAAGCCATCCGAGGTAGAGAAGCACGAGCTGCCGCCGAAGGAAACACCTAAGGAAGCGCCGAAGGCACCGCTAAAGGAATCGCCGAAGGAGACATCAAAGGAACCACCGAAAGAGATGCCAAAGGAACCACCAAAAGAGATGCCGAAGGAACCACCGAAGGCGGACGTGAACCCCCCGAAGGATGTTGATAAGGAAATCGACAACATCCTTGACGGCCTCGACAAGAAGACCTAGTGTTCCCCATCAAGACCAGGGTCGGCAGGGGCCGTGAAGGCCCCTGCCTTTATTCCTTTTTTCTTTTGATCAAGCGTCGGCCCTGACATAATCAACGAGCATCTCGCCTGCCAGGTGCTGCGGATCCGTGACTATCAGGCTCCCGGCGGCCTTCTTTGCGATCTGCGTCGCGGCCTCGACGTAGATGTCCGCCTCGGGTTCGAGCAGAAGGACGATCATGCGCTGGTCCCGGACCCGGGCCAGCTGACCTGCCTGCTCGAGCGCGTAGTCGAGGCTCAGCTTCCTGTCGCCTGCCTTCGCCTGGCCGTCCTTGGTGGTATAGGCCTCGGGGAGGCCGTCCGTTATGAGGTACACGAGCTTCTTGTCGGCCCTGCTGGTCCTTATCAGCTCCCGGGCCACCTTGATGGCCTCGCCCGTGTTGGTGAAACCCGATGGCGCCGAGCCCCAGAGCTCGTTCAGGTCCGTGATGCTGACCTTTGTATCGAAGGTCGCCAGGTCCACAATGTTCCTCGGGTTCGCCCGCTTGGCCGCCTTGTAGAGCGCTAGTACGGCCTTCTTCGCAGCCAGCAGCCGGTTGTTCTCCTCCATGCTGCTGGACTTGTCGAACATCAGTACCACGTGGCTCCTTTCCGACGAGACCTCGTGGTTAATTATGAGGTCCTCGTCCTCCATGTGCCTGTATCGCGGGTGTAGGGTCCTGGCGTTCACGATGCTCTCCACGATGTCCATGCGGGAGATCTCGTGGACGGTCCGCATGCGGGTCTTCTCGTAGGTGCCCTGCAGGGCCTCCGACTGGCCGGTCCTGGCCTGCAGCCTGGACTGCATGGCCTCCATCTCCTGGGCATAGACCAGCTCCGCGAACCGGTCGATGATGCGGGATGTGAAGGATAGGCCCTCGGGCCCCTCCTGCAGGTATCCCATGCGCTTGAAATGTTCCAGGACCTCCTTCTCGACCTCTTTCCTTGGGCCCTCGGTGGCCTCCTCCTCGAGGCGTGCCAGCTCCTTCTCGCGGGCCTTGGCCAGCTCCTCCAGGCGCCGCTCGAGCTCGCGCTGGGACTCGCGCTCCTCCTCGGTGAGCTTCCGGAGGCGCTCCTCCATGCGCTGCTTCTTCTCGGCCTGGCCCTCCTTCAGACCGTGGCGCTTCTCGCGCACGTATTCCTCGAAGGCCTCGACGGCGGCGTCCATGTAGCGTTCCTGGTTGGCCATTAGGCTGAGGCGGGCCTCGCCCGCGTCGGCACCCTTCGCCCGTATACGCTGGTCCACCTCGCGCTTCAGCGCGGGGCTGGAGAACAGGGCCTCGCCGAACTGGCTCTCGTAGCCGATGCCCTTGAGCAGGAGCCGCTTGCGGCCGGGTCTGGCGGTCGCCGCCATCGTCCCCTTGCCCCTGCCCGTGGCCCAGCGCCAGAAACGGGCCAGGGCCGAGACGAAACGGTACCAAAGCTTCCTCAGCCATGTGACGAACCTCTGCCAGGCGGTGAGCCTCGGCCCTTCGACTATCAATGATACGAGCTCGTCCTCCATGAGGGCGTCGTCCAGGCTGGTGACAGATTCGGCGGTCCTGAAGTCGTCGACGGTACGCTGCCTCTGCTCGCCGCGCTTCTCGGTGGCCCTCTGCCACCGCTTGCGCATGGCCTCGACCTCCTTCCTGTGGCGCTCCTCGGCCTCGGTCCGGGAGCGGGAGATCTGCGCGTCGCTGCGCTGCCTCATGCGCTTTATGGCCCGGGCGATGCCCCCGTCGGCCTTGGAGACCTCCCGGACGCCCTGCTCGAGGCCGCCCTTGACGCCACCCTCGACCATGTGCTTGACGAGCTCGCGGCGTTCCCATTCCTCGAGCTCGATGCGCTCATCGCGGACCTTCAGGCAGCTTGGTATGCTCAGGGTTGGGACCTCCTAGCTAATGTGGATGGGGCCCTATTTCAGGTCCCCGAATGTGCCGGACTTCTTCATCATCTTGAACAAGCGCTTGGCCACGACCTCGTCGGCGAGGCCGCCCTTGTAGCGCTCGCGCTTCCCCACGTGGTCGACGAAACGGAGCCAGTCCTTGCCGCCCTGCTTGTCGTTTGCCACGTCCTGGCCGTCGGCGAGCACATGGGCCGCCAGGTCCTTGTTGCCCTTGAGGTCCTCCTCGAAGAAACGGCACCAGTAGGCGTCCGCGGCCGCCTTGAGCTCCCCATTGAAGCGGTCCTTGAGGAAGGTCTCGACGGTGTCCTTGTCGCGGCTGTAGGAATCCCCGCCGCGGGCCCTTATGTGGCTCAGCATGGCCTCGGTGAGACCGTACCTGAAGTCCTTGATGTCGACGGCGTTCCTTCCCTGGATCTGGGCATGGGCCACGGCCCGCGTCACGACGTCGATGAGGGTCCTGTTGCTGCCGACCTCGGAGAGCTCGTAGAGCTCGCCCGTGGTCTGGCGCCAGGCCTCGACCATGCGTATGCCGGTATCGAACAGGAGGTCGAGATAGAGAACCGTGCCCATGGCCCTGGACGAGCCCATCTCGGCGATTAGCCGGTTGCGCGCATGGGACTTGCAGAAACCGACGTAGACGTTTGCCAATCGGTCGTTGAGCGGGTCATTGATGTTGTCGAGGTCCGTTATGTTCGAGGTCGTCAGGGATATGAAGGCCGCGGGATAGGTCTCCCTGGACTTGGCGGGGGAGACAATGGATTCCTGCAGGGCCTGGAGCAGGACGTTCTGCGTGCCCAGGGGCAGCTTGCCCACTTCGTCGACGATGAGTATGCCGCGGTTGGCCTGGAGCAGTTTGCCAGGCTCGAGGACGAGGGGGCTCATGGGGTCACCGACCTCCTCGAGCTTCCTGATGTTTATCGTGCCGGTGAGGTTGTCGGGGAAGACCTCTGCGCTCCCCTGGACGCGTGCAAAGCCGTGACCTTCGCGTATGCGAGCGCGCCTGGCGATGACGGCCTTGGGGTCCACGGCCCTGGGGTCGAAATCCTCGACGCCGCCCCCGTACTTGGCCTTGCAGAAGGGGCAGCACGGGACGCGCTTGTAGAAGGTCGGGTCGGCGACGCTGAAAGGGTCGTCCTGGACCGGGCATTCGTCCACGATCCAAATGTCCTTGGGCATAAGGTTCAGGACCTCCTTCGCAAGGACGGTCTTGCCCGAGCCGGATGGCCCGAACAGAAGGACATGGTTCCCGGCCAGGAGCGCGGTAACTAGGGATTCGAGCACCTCGACGTCAAGAATGGCGTTGGGGAACAGGGCTTGTAAGGATGATTCGTACTCGGTCCCTTTCTCTTGGGACTTGGCGAGACGGGCCTGGATCTCTTTCCTGATGATCCCGTGGGGCGTCTCGGGCGTGGTCCCGGCCTCGATCAGCGTCTGGAGCGTGTCTTTGGGTTTCGATAAGAGCGCGCACATAGGTATCGAGGTTTTATAAGAAAGTCGTTACATAAAGGTTTCCTAGAAAGCGGGGCCATCGCGGTGACCGAGGGCCCTATCCGACCGTGGTCGAGAATTCCCGACCAGCACTAATAGATGTGCGCGGCCGGTCTCATGGGCACTGGTCGTTCTCGTGCTTCCTGTGGCAAGGTTTGATGGTTAGTTCGATCCAATCGCACATGGTCCATTATTTCTATAAAATGGTGTATATAAATTGATTGGTTTATGTTCTAGCCAAGGATAACTATTTTTTTGTAAGCTCTCGTTTACCATCGTGGGTGTGCCAGTTGTTAGCACTGGCCAGATGGGTATCGTGACAATAGATTCTAAGCGACCCGACGCTGCCAGCTCTAGCATTCGATGTTGGCACCGAAACATCACATTTAGTATATTCATCCGGCTGGAAAACGATTAAATATCCAAGTCCCCATAAATATTTTCAATGTTTCGTTCGTTTGGAGGCCCACATCATGTATAAAAAGGCCATCACCATTTTCTTGGTCCTGGTCCTGACATCCTTGCAATTGTTCTCCCTGTTCAATTCCTTCAGCGCATCGGCCCTCAATTTCTCATTGAACACGAGCCTCTCTGCAAACAATGCCAGCTTCTACGGGCAGCATAACGAAGACCAGAGCGGGGAATCTCTCGTAATAGTGGAGGATGTCAATGGCGACGGCGTGGACGATATATTGATCGGGTCCCCGGGGAACGACCAGGGCGGAGGGAACCCGTTCCAATTCGGGGACGGGGCTGGCAAGACCTACCTTATTTTCGGGAACGCCTCCGGAAGGGGATATTCTCGAAACCTGGCAAAGGCGAACGCGAGCTTCGTCGGGGAGTTCCTATGGGACTCTTCCGGGTACTCCGTCGCGTCCGCAGGGGATGTCAATAGGGACGGCCTCGGGGACGTGCTCATTGGCGCTCATGGCAGTGGGACCTTCGGCGAAGGTCAGACCTACCTCATCCTCGGGAAGCGAACGGGCTGGACGACCGATGTCCCGCTGGGGAGCGTGGATGCCTCGTTCAAAGGGCAGACACAATACGAGAGCTCGGGCATATCCGTGGCCGGTGTCGGCGACGTCAACGGTGATGGATTTGATGATATCCTGATCGGGGCCGACAACAACAAAGATAATGGCCAGAGCTCCGGGAAGGCCTATCTGATCCTTGGCAAGGGCTCAGGGTTCGCCATGGACACCCCCCTCAGTCAGGCGAATGCGTCCTTCTATGGGGAGAACGTGAATAACTACGCGGGGACCTCGGTCGCAGGGGCCGGGGACGTGAATGGTGACGGATACGATGATTTTCTCGTGGCCTCGCCGGGCTATAGCATTGGAAAGATGGCCCAAGGAAAGACCTATCTCTTCCTGGGAGGTCCGGACAAGTTCCATTTAGACATGAACCTCAGCCTCGCCGATGCGTCCTTCATCGGAGAGAAAGCGAATGATGAAGCGGGCATCTGCATCTCCGGCGCTGGGGATGTGAACGGGGATGGTTTCGATGACATCCTCATCGGTGCCGATCTGAACGATGTTCAGGATGACATGGCCGGGCAGGTGTACCTCATATTTGGCAAAGCCAAGGGCTGGACCTCGAACTTTACGCTCGGGCTGGCTGACGCCTCGTTCCTCGGTGATGCGGTTGGCGACTACCTAGGCTCGTGGGTCTCTTCGGCCGGTGATGTGAACGGGGACGGCTACGACGATATCCTGATGTCGGCTCCCGGCAGCAACACCGCCCTGCTGAATGTGGGGGAGACCTATCTCGTGCTTGGGAAGCCGTCCGGATGGGGGACATGGAAAACGATATCGTTGGTCGCTTCCTCCTCGTTCGTTGGCATCAATCAGGGTGACTATAGCGGCACGTCCGCTGGCGGGACCGGGGACGTGGACGATGATGGCTATGATGACATCATGATAGCGAGTCGGTCGGATGGTTTTGCCAACAACTGGACGGGGCGAAGCTATTTGTTCTTCGTCGACGATAATCACAGGCCAGTCTCCATTACATCCATAAAGGTGTTCTCCGACCCGGCGTTCAGTCAGCCCGTCGGGACGGCCTTCATTGGTGACTCGGTCTATGTAGAGGTTGTTGGCACGGACGGCAACTCCGGGCGGGCGGACACTGCCGAGGCCCTGGTGACCAGCAAGACCGTTTCCCCCAACCCGTTCCGTCTGTCCCTCCGCGAGACCGGCCCAGCCACAGGCGTGTATCATGGGATCATGAAGGTCCATTGGTGGACCAATGGCCACAAAGGGTGGATCGGCGCGGCTGAGGGAGACACCGTCACCGTGACCTCTTACGAGGACCTGACGAAGAACGTGTCCTTCCCTATTCGTGCACCCATGGTACTGCGACCCGAGATCTATGCGGTCGATACGCTGGAGGACGAGCCGTTCAACATCACCTTCAACACCCTCTACAGGACCCCGATCGGTTGGTCCTTCAAGACCAACGCGCCCTGGTTGAACTTCTCCAAGGCCAATCTGACCGTCTACGGCGTCCCCCGCAACAATGATGTCGGGACCTATTGGGCGTATGTCAAGGTCGATGGGGACCTCGGGACCTCCGATGATATCAACTTCACTGTGAGGGCCCTGAACTCGCCGCCTAAGATACTAGGAACCAATGTCAGCGTGACCCTAGAGGACCGGCCCTATTTCATTGATTATAATTCGACCGATGATGGCCAGGGGAGCGTGACCTGGGGGATGGCCACGAATGCCACCGCATGGCTCAATCTTAATAAAATGACCGGGACCCTGTCAGGCATCCCGACGAACGACAACCTAGGCCGCTATTATGTGAACGTGACGGTCCGGGACGGCAATGGCGGCTCGGACTCGACAAACTTCAGCCTAACAGTGAAGAACGTAAACGACCCGCCCACGATCGTGACGACCGACAAGACGGTGGCCGTCGAGGACGAGCAGTACTTCGTCATATACTCAGCGACCGATGTGGACCCAGGCGACGCGATTTCCGACTGGAAACTGGACTCGAACGCTAGCTGGTTGAAACTGGACAGGACGGTCCCGTCCCTGTCCGGCCTGCCAAGGAACGAGGACGTGGGTAGTTATTACGTGAACATCACCGCAAGGGACCTTTCCCTAGCGAGAGACAGCCACAATTTCACATTGATGGTCTTGAACGTGAACGACCCCCCCGAATGGACCAGCGTGCCCGAGAACGTCGAGCGGATGGAGGGAGCGGCCTTTTTGTTCGATATCAATGCCACGGACGTCGACAGAGGGGATGTGCTGACATACAAGGTCTCTTCCCAACCGCCATCGAACATCTCGATAAATCCCTCGACGGGTCAGCTCAAGTGGGTGGCCACAAGGTCATTCTTCACGGCCAAGCCGTGGGTCCTCATAGTCATCGTTGAGGCGACCGATGGGAACGCGACAATAACGTCCCAGTTCACGATCGGGGTCATACAGAACCTCCCTCCCGAGGCCCACCTGTTGTCGCCACCGAACGACTTTTTCCTGAAAGGGACCCAGGTCGCATTGCTCTGGGAGGGTAGTGACCCAGAGTCGGACCCTGTGACGTACACGCTTTACCTCAGTAACAAATCGGCAGCGGTCATGGATCTGAAGGATGAGGCCATTATGGCGAAGGGCGTCGACTGGCTGGTGTTCCCGGCAACGGGGCTTAGGATGGGCATGGTGTATTTCTGGACCGTGGTCCCAAGTGACGGTCGCTCCGCCGGAAGATGCGTGGACGGGGTCTTCCACTTCAATGTGAACACGCCCCCATCCTTGCTGCCCGTTGGAAACCGGACGGTGACGGTCGGGGAGGACCTGGCCCTGACCGTCGGGAGCTCGGACAACGACACCTGGGACAAAGCGGGCCTCCTTTACAGATTGGTAAAGGGCCCGGCCGGGATGCAGATGGATTCGCGAGCCGGGAAGATAACATGGAGCCCGACGAAGGAACAGATTGGCGAGCATATCGTCGTAGTCCAAATATCGGACCGGCTGGATGTGGTCAACACATCGTTCGTAGTGACTGTGGTGGCGAAGAAGGTCCCAGTCGCTCCTAAATCGTCCCTGGGAACGGCCCTTGCCATCGGGCTGGTTGTAGCGGTGGTCGCTGTCGTGTCTGTTCTGTTGATCTATCGCATGAAGAGACGGAAGCAAGGTCCGGTTCAGGCCGGGGCACCATCTGGAAGCGCGACATCATTAATGCGGACCGATATCGCGGAGGCCCCGGTTGACCGAGGAGAGTTCAGGGAACAGGTGTAAAGGCCACTACGATAGGCATCAGACCGGGTATCGACTTAAGAAATGATCCTCACGATAATTATTTATATCAATGGATTCAATTTTCATGTGAAGATTGTATCTTGGTGATGGATTTCATTGAAGCGGGTGAAAGCATGGGGAACAACGTTGTTCGAGGTGTGGGTTTTAACAGGTCCGGCCTGGCGCTGATCTGCGTTTTGCTGGTAACCGCATCATCCTTGGCCCCTTGGGCCGATGCCACGGACATCAAGACCCTGACCGGCGGGGCCTCTGAGGCCAGCTTGGTCTTCCAGGCGGCCGGCAAGAACACGACACAGAGCCTGACGGTCCCGAAGCTATCCATCATAAGCTCAGCAACCATGGACATCGAGGGTCTCGGCCTCCAGGCCCCAAATACCGTCGTGACCGACTTCGACTTCAATGATAGCGTTAACAACAAGGCCTGGTGGGGGGCCTCCAAGGTCCAGGCATCGGGATTGCCTTCGACCTATGAGGCCAATCCATTCGCCCAGTTGGACTATCCGAATGTGGCGAAAAGCGATGACGTCTATGTGGACACAACCAACATCCAGAACGAGTATGCCTATCACCATTTCGCCTTCTTCGTGCCCGCGACCGGCATCGTTTCGATCAAGGTCTTCTGGGAGGGAGGGGGCGTAGCGACGGGCATGATCGGTAACGGGGGGGCCTTTGCGTATATATTCAACAACCTTTCCGGCCAGTGGGAACAGGTCGGCAACTTCGCCTGCGGCGACGTCTGGTGCGAGCGGACCATAACGAACACATTCTCAACGAACCCAGGCAACTATCTTGACGGGGACAGAACGGTCCATGTGATTGCTGTGACCCGGTCGGCTGGCATCACGGACAGGATAACGACCGACTTCGTCAAGATAACCGTCACAGGAAGGCCGTTGAGCTTCCCAAAGGACCCGACCCTGGATGTGGGGGACGACGGGGACAACGAATGGTCCTACACTGGGACCTTCTCGGGCAAGGCCACGGTGACCGGGGCGCTCCTGGTCAGCGAGCTGAACGAGCGGATCGTGGCCGCGGGACAGGGACAGGGGAACGCGGTCATTACGGTCGCTGTGACGGCCGGTTCCGCTGGCATCATCAGGATCTCGAACATCCTGGTCCAATACGCTCCGGACGACCCCCCGAACCTCATGATGGACATACCATCGAACTGGAGCCTCAAGGAGGATAAGGACGCCCCCGGCCTGATCGACCTCTATACCTATTTTCATGACGACCAGGATGCTGCCCTGACATTCACCATCGTCAACAAGAGCGCTCCCACACTTCTCGATGCGACCATAGGGAACAACGGTAAGATGTCCTTCACGACCCCGACGGAGAACTGGTGGGGCGTGGCCTCGTTCATCGTGAGGGCCGCGGACAGCAATGGACAGCACACCGACAGCAATCGGTTCAACGTGACCGTCACAAGCGTCAACGACCCGCCGGTCCTGGAGCACATCCCTGACCAGGTCATGATAGAAGGGACGACCTTCCACTTGACCCTCAAGGCCACGGACGTGGACAAGGAACTGAACCCGAACGAGCATATTCATTTCTACAGCAATTCGACGCTGCTCAAGCCCAATGAGGTCACAGGGGAGGTCACCGTTATAGATGTCAACGATTCAGGTAGCCCCAGCCCCATTGGCTCGTTCCTGGTCAACTTCTCGGTGGCGGATGTGCCCGGGGCGATCGACTTCGAGGATGTGAACTGTTCCATCGAGAACATGGAGTTCCCGCCGATCCTCCAGCACATCGGTAACAAGACGCTCCGGGAAGGGGACCGGTTCGTCCAGACCCTCAAGGCCACGGACAGGGACACGCGGGACGTGCTCACATTCTCGTCTCAAGGGGACCTTTTCAATGTCTCCTCCAACGGAAAGATCGATTTCACCGCCCGGCAGGAGGACGTGGGAAATCACACGATGGTGCTCAAGGTCTCCGATGGTCAAATGGATGATTCGGACACGGTGATCTTCCATGTGATCAACGTCAATGATGCCCCCACATTAGGGGCCATGCCCGACCAGAAGGCGGACAACCGGCATGAGTTCGTCTACAAGGTGCCCGCTAAGGACAAGGACCTGGGCTACGACCCCAAGGAGGCCCTCACCTTCTCGTCCGATAGTAACATCTTCAAGATCAACGCCTCTACTGGCGAGATCCGGTTCCGGCCAACGGCGGCCATGGTCGGCACGCATAAGTTCAAGATCGACGTCGTGGACCGCCAGGGCCTAGGGGTCTCAGGGACGCTCACCATCAACATCAGTTTGGTGAACGGGCCACCGGTCGTAACGGTCAGCGCCGACAAGAAGATGCCGGTGAAGGGCGGACAGATGGTCCGTCTCACGGCCGCAGCCACTGATCCGGATAGTGACATCCTGACGTACAGATGGTACAAGGTAAGCGACCCGGCCACGACATTAGGGACGAACTCCACGCTAGATGTCAAGGCCCAGAAATCGGGCAAGGTCGGATTCGGCGTCGATGTCTCGGACGGCATTGCGAAGGCCAACGCGACATTCACGGTCTCAGTGACGCAGGAGAAATCCGGGATACCCGGGTTCGATATCGTTCCTGCGGTCGTGGCCGTTGCCCTGGTGGCAATGGCACTCGTTTCGCTGCGCAGGAGACGGTAAGGTCCATGGCGACGCCGGTCCTAATCCTATTGGCCTTGACCAAGGAGTCCATGGGCATTTACGACGCCGGCAGCGGTACAAGGACCGGCCATGATATCACTAAGCGTCAGGTAGACGCAATCGCAGGCGCCCTGGAACGGCACGGCTTCATCGTCAAGGACATCGAGATGGTCCCGCTCGGGCCGGAGGGCTGGCATAGGGACCGTCGGCAATACAATTCCAGGGCGCTCTTGAAGATGGCGCGCGAGAGGGCCGCGCGGCTGAGCGACTGGCATGTCAAGGTCCTCCTGATGACCGATGCGGACATCTACGATACGGACACGGTCTTCGTCGCAGGTCAGGCGGAGGTGAGCGGCAAGGCCGCCGTGATGTCCTATGCGCGGTTGGGGGCCCGTGACGAGGCGAGGTTCCTGAAGAGGGTCCTCAAGGAGGCCCTGCACGAGCTTGGCCACACGCTCGGGCTCGGCCACTGCCGGGACCACGATTGTGTCATGTTCATGTCGCGGGTCCTGGCGGATTCGGATGTCAAGGACCATGACTTCTGCAAAAGGTGCCGAACGAGGGCGGGAAGGGCACTTTCATCGAAGAGATGTTGATGTTGTTCTGGACCGTCAAGCATTTTTCTTTGCAGGTCTATCTGGCCATGAGAACATGCCTAAAGAAAAGAAGAGGCCTCCGGCCGTCGCGGCCTTGGCAACGCCCCTGGGCCACATGTTCATTTCCGTCGGTAAAAATGGCATGCGCATGGTCACTGGGGGCCGTGTGAGGTCCTCGAAGAATCGGGATGCCCGGCCGGACCCTAGGGAGGCCAAGGAGCTTGCGAGGGCCGTAAAAGAGCTGAGGGAATATTTCCTTGGAAAGAGGAAGCGTTTCACCGTCAGGGTCGACCTTTCCCAGGGGACCCAGTTCCAGCAGAAGGTCTGGCGGGAGCTCGAAAAGATACCATATGGCCGGGTCGTTTCATACGGTGAGCTCGCCCGCCGCATCGGGCGGCCCGGTTGCGCCAGGGCCGTCGGCCAGGCGGTCGGGTCGAACCCCGTCGGCATCATCGTCCCGTGCCATCGGGTCGTTGCGGCCAACGGAAAAATCGGCGGCTGGTCCGGCAGTGGCGGTATCGCAGGGAAGAAGGCCCTCCTCCGGCTAGAGGGTATCGACCTTCTCGAGACTAAAAAAAGCAGAAAGGTAAGTAGAAAAGGATAGCCCGAACCTCGACTATAGGCCCTTCTCCTTCAGGAGCTTGTCCACGAAGTAGGCGATGCGTTTGCCCTTGACCTCTTGTGCCTCATAATGCACCCTGACGATGGGCTGCTTTATCTCGATGACCCGCGTCAGGTCTATGGGCGTGCCCATGACGACGGCATCGACCTTATCGTCGATGGCCGCCAGGACCTTCTCGATCTCCTTCATCTGTTGGACGCCATAGCCCATGGTCGGGAGGACGTTGTCCAGGTGCTTGAACCGGTCGAAGGTCCTCTTGAGGTTCCCGATGGCGTAGGGCCTCGGGTCGAAGATCCTCCTTGCGCCGTACCTCTTTGCGGCGATGTAGCCCGCCGCGAATGGAAGGTCCCCGTGGGTCACCGTGGGCCCGTCCTCGAGGACCAGGACCGTCTTCCCCTTGACGAGCTCTGGGTGGTCGACGATGGTCGGCGACTTGCAGTGTATTATGGCGGCCCGTCGGTTGACCTTGCGTATGTTCTCGTCGACCTTCTTGACGTCCGAGGGCTTGGCCGAGTCCACCTTGTTGATGATGACCACGTCCGCGAGCCTGAGGTTCACGGCGCCCGGGTGATAGACGAGCTCCTCGCCGGGCCTAAAGGCCTGGACAACGCAGAATGTCAGGTCCGGTTTGTAGAACGAGGAATCATTGTTACCGCCGTCCCAAATTATCACATCGGCCTCCCTCTCGGCCCGTCGCAGGATGGCCTCATAGTCGACGCCCGCATAGATTATGTTGCCGGCATCGATGTGGGGCTCGTACTCCTCGCGCTCCTCGAGTGTGGTCTCGTACTTGGCCAGGTCCCTGTAGTTCGCGAACCGCTCGACCTTCTGCCTGGCCAGGTCACCGTAGGGCATCGGATGCCTGACGGCCACGACCTTCCTGCCGTGCCGCTTCAGGGCCCTGACAACGGACCTGGAGATCGTCGATTTGCCGGCGCCGGTCCTCGAGGCCACGACGGCTATGACCGGCTTCGTGGACCTGAGCATGGTGTGCTCCGGGGCCATGATCCTGAAGTCCGCACCGAACGATGCGCAGCGGATCTCCAGGGACCGGACCTTCTCCGGAGGCAGGTCGCTGTAGGAAAGGACGCATATGTCGACGTTGTACTTCACGATTGCGTCCTCGAGCATGTCCTCGGGCCAGATCGGGATGCCGTTGGGGTACCTCCTCCCGGAGAGGGACGGCGGGTACTTCCTATCCTTGAACCCGTCGGGCCCTATGTCGTCCTTGCTCCAGGCCATGTTCTGGCCCATGGCTTGCGTGAAGGCCACGACCTCGACCCTTGGGTCCTTCTTGAACATGACGTTGAAATCGTGGAAGTCCCTGCCTGCGGCCCCGATGATGAGCACTCGCGTCCTCTTCGCACCGTTCGCCATGTGACATCCCTCCGGTCGATTATCTATTCGGCACTCCCGGACCCCCCGTGGGGGTGTGACGGGGCAGAGAGTTGCCTTCAAATATATATACCATCCGTTTTTTTTGTCCGTATTTCTTGTCTTATGACGATGGTGTTCATGGGCCCCGCCCGATACTTTTAATTATTCGCGACCTCCTGACACCATAAACCCTACGTATTGGTGGGCCTACGGAGAATGGGTGGAATGCAACCCAACCAGCTTATTGCCATCATCGGCGTCATCCTGCTGGTCATCGCAGGCAGCGGGCTCGCGACCGTCAAGGAGAAGCCGCGCACACCTGTTGTCCTCACGCACAAGTACACGCTTACATTCCAGATGTCGGCCGGTACCCAGTCGGCTTCCGCGAGCGTCGCGGACGGTGCCTCACAGCAGGTACAGATCAATGTCAAGGATAACAACCTCACCGTGTTCGTCCTCGCCGCCAAATGGACCGACAACAAGGCCGTGTACATGTCGTCGGCGACCGTCCTGTTCCAACTGACGGACCCGGCGGGCAAGCAGGCCGGCACGGCCCAGGGCACCGATGGATCCGTAGGCATCGGCATGGCGGTCCCGGAGAATGCTGTCCCCAGTGGGGACAACATCACGGCACCGAACTTGGCCAAGGCATGGGAGGAGGTCCTCAAGATGGACCCGCCCGCCACGAACGGGACCGGTACCTGGAAGCTCACGATATCGTGCCAGCGCGGCGGGTTCCATCCATTGCGCTCGGGCAGCGTGTCGGTGACCATCGCCGTGGGCTACGAGTTCTACATGGCCGACCTGAGGGAGGCGGGGAACAAGTGACCGCACCACCCGGTCCCGGCCAGCCTAGCCTCCTGGAGGCCTGCAAGAAGAGGTTCTTCCTAACGAAGAGCTCCGAGGACGTCGAGAAGGACCTGACCGGGAAGCAGCACCTGAAGCGGGTGCTAGGGCCGCTGGATGTGACGACCCTGGGCATAGGGGCCATCATAGGCGCCGGCATCTTCGTACTGTCCGGCGTGGCCGCCAGGGACTACGCGGGCCCGGCCATCATCATCAGCTTCATCATCACGGCCATAGCCTGCACCATCGTGGCCATGTGCTACGCTGAGCTGGCCTCCATGATACCCGAGGCCGGCAGCGCCTATTCCTATTCCTACGCGACCATGGGCGAGCTCGTGGCCTGGCTCATAGGCTGGGACCTGATACTCGAGTATTCCGTGGGGGCCATCGCCGTGGCCGTGGGCTGGTCCGGCTACATCAATGGCCTCATAAAGGCCACCACGGGCGCCGAGCTCCCCGTGGCGCTCTCGGCCGCCCCGGGATCCGCACCGGGGGCCATCATCAACCTGCCAGCCATGCTCATCGTGCTGGCCCTGACGGCGCTCCTGTGTTTCGGCGTGAAGGAATCCGTCACCATCAACAAGATAATAGTCATCATCAAGCTCGCCATCGTCATAGCGTTCATAGTCATCGGCATGACACTGATAGACCCGGCGAACTACCAGCCATTCATGCCCTTCGGGGTCGCCGGGGTCATGACGGGCGCGGCCATCGTGTTCTTCGCCTACATAGGGTTCGACGCCGTGGCCACGGTCGCCGAGGAGGCCAAGGACCCGCAGAGGACCATGCCCATAGGCATCATAGCGTCCCTGCTCGTCTGCACCGTCCTGTACATCCTCGTCGCCGCGGTGCTAACGGGCATGGTGCCCATAAACCTCATCGATGTCAACGAGCCCCTTGCCGGGGCCTTCATCTCGCATGGCATAAGATGGGCCTCGGCCCTGGTGGCCGTCGGCGCCATCGCGGGCATCACGAGCGTCCTCCTGGTGTCCCTGCTGGCCCAGCCAAGGGTCTTCTTCGCCCTTGCCAGGGACGGGCTCCTGCCAAAGCAGTTCGCCAAGGTACACCCGAAGTACAACACTCCATGGTTCTCGACCCTCATCATGGGGGTCATCATAGCGGTCCTGGCGGGCATCACGCCCATCACGACGGCGGCCGAGCTCACGAACATCGGCACGCTCTTCGCATTCGTGCTGGTCTGCATCGGCGTCGTGATCCTCCGGAAGAGGCAGCCCACGAGGAAGCGGGCCTTCAAGGCGCCGCTGTCAAGCTGGCCCTACCCGATCCTGCCGATCGTTGGCGTGGCCTTCTGCATCGCCCTCATGGCGTCGCTGCCGGCCCTGACATGGATAAGGTTCGTCGGTTGGATGGGCGCTGGCCTCCTGATATATTCCTTCTATGGCTACAACAAGAGCGTCGTGGCCAAGCGGCAGGCCGACGCCGAGAAGGGCAAGGGAGCGGCCGTCAAGGAAGAGGCCGTGGTCGTCAAGGAAGAGGTCAAGGTCGAGGCCAAAGACGACGGAAAGGAGAAGGGACCTGGTTAAGGGTGCCCTGACAGAACGGTTTAAATATCCTCAAGTCCTGGGCCATTTTCCCATTTCGGGACAGGACCGGCCTAACATTGGAATAAGGTGCGTGCATGCGGCGGAAGACCGTTGTCATAGCGATTGGCGGGAACGCCATACTCAGGCGTGATGGCAAGGGTACGGCCGAGGAGCAGTTCGAGCAGGTCAATAGCACCTGCCAGCAGATCGTGGACATGATCCAGCTCGGCTACAAGGTCGTCCTCACGCACGGCAACGGGCCCCAGGTCGGTAACATACTGATACAGAACGAGGCCGGCAGGAAGAGGGGCCTCCCGGCCATGCCCCTCGACGTCTGCGTCTCCGAGTCCCAGGGCCAGATCGGCTACATCCTCCAGCAGACGCTGGAGAACCATCTGAGGAAGCGTGGAAGGCAGACCCAGGTGGTCTCGCTCGTGACCCAGGTCCTGGTCCATAAGAGGGACAAGGCCTTCGAGAGACCGTCCAAGCCCATCGGTCCGTTCTACACCAAGAAGCAGGCCGACCAGCTGCACAGGAAGCTCGGCTGGACCATGATGGACGACGCGGGCCGGGGCCACCGGCGGGTCGTACCGTCACCTATGCCCCAAAGGGTCGTAGAGCGCAGGGCCGTCAAGAAGCTTATAAGACAGGGCGCTGTGGTCATATCCTGCGGTGGCGGAGGTGTACCGGTCATCCTCGAGAGGAACCGGTTCAAGGGCGTCGAGGCCGTCATCGATAAGGACCTCGCCTCGGCGGTGCTGGCCGGCAACATCGATGCGCAGATGCTGATACTCCTGACCGATGTTGAAAAGGTCAGCCTGAACTACGGGACCCCCAAGGAAAGGGCCATCGACACCATGACCATGGAGGAGGCCCAGCGCTACATGGACCAGGGCCACTTCCCGCAGGGCAGCATGGGGCCCAAGGTACAGGCCGCGATACTCTACTTGACCAAGGAGCACCGTGGCCAGGTCATAATCACCTCCACCGATAGCCTGCTCAAGGCCCTGGGCGGCAAGACCGGCACCCGTATCATACGGACGGATGCCGACAGGCACAGGGTCAAGCCCGAGAAGGTCGACGAGACCAGGTTCAAGCGGGCCCTGAACATCTGAGGCGCCTATATTAATTATAGAGCGTTTGGTTTTTCTCAAACATCTTTGTGGGTCTTATATACCGCGGGCCACAGAATAGGGACCAAGAACCCATGGATGTGGTCCGATGGAAGAGAGGAAACAGATATTCGCTTTCGCCTTGGCGGCCGTGGTCGCCATGGTCCTTGTGAGCCTTTCACCGATGCTGCCCGGGGCCCTGGCCAATGAAGCCTCCGGCATCCGGATCGATGGCCTCCGTGCCCGGGTCGAGATCGACAGCTCATATGCGACGACCAATGTACAGGTCAAGTTCACCAATCCCTCGAGCACGGCAGCCGACGAGACCTTCGTTTTCCAGATCCCCGATGACGCGTTCATATCGAACTTCTCGCTGACCGTCAAGGGAACGACCTTCTACGCCAAGGTCATGAAGGTCCAGGACGCCCAGGATGCCTACCAGAACGCCCAGTCGGTCGGGAACAACGCCGGCCTGCTGGCCTCGAGGGGCAGGTCCACCTTCGAGTACGGCGTCAACATCGCCTCCCTCGAGAGCGTCATCGTGGCGCTCCGCTACGAGCAGTTCATCGCGAGGACGCCGCAGGGCTTCAGCTATTCGCTCCCGCTGAGCAGCTATGTCGGGAGGACCATCGGCAGCACCGATGTCAGCGTCGACCTCAGCTATGACAGGCCGATCAAGAACCTGACGGTCGGGACATACAAGGACATCACGAACACGACCTTCGGGGACAACGCCCTGAGCGCGAGCGCCCACTTCGAGACCACGGACCTGAAGGTCACGGACGACTACAACGTCGCCTGGGACCTGGCGCCCCTGCCCGTGAACGGCAACATGCTGTTCTACGAGAAGGACGGCGAGGGCTACTTCTTCCATGTGTTCAACCCCGGGGCCCAGGAGCTCGGGGGCTACATGCCCAAGGACATAGTCTTCGTCCTGGACCACTCGGGCTCCATGCAGGGCCAGAAGATCGACCAGCTCAAGCAGGCCTTCAGGTCCATCATATGGGACCTGCAGGGGTCTGACTATTTCTCCATCATCACGTTCTCGACGAGCGTCACGCCGATGTACGATAACCTCATACCGGCCAACGACAAGAACAAGAAGGACGCTGAGGAGAGCATCGACAGCCTCCAGTCAGACTCAAGCACCAACATCAACCAGGCCCTGCTGGACGCGGAGGAGATGCTCAAGGGCGATGAGGAAAGGGTGCCTATAATCGTCTTCCTTACGGACGGACTCCCGACGGCGGGCACCACGGACACGAAGAAGATACGCCAGAACGTGCTCAACGCCAACAGTAAGGGTATCAGGATATATTGCCTGGGCTTCGGGAACGATGTGGACATGGAGTTCCTGAAGGCACTCGCCCTGGAGAACAAGGGCTACGCCAAGAAGATCTACGTCGACAAGGACGCCGGGACCCAGATCACGGGCTTCTATGACACCATCTCGCTGCCGCTACTGAGGGACCTGAGCGTGACATACTCCAACGGGACCTACGATGTCTTCCCGGCCCATGTGGACACGGTGTACGATGGCTCCGATGTGGTCATCTGCGGCAAGCTGAAGGGGGGCGTCACCACGGTCACCTTCCATGCCACCGCCATGTCCGCCTCGGGCTCCAGGACCTTCGATGGTGACTTCACGGTCAATGCGAGCCCCGACAACGCATTCATCGCAAGGTACTGGGCCTATGCAAAGATAAGGGACCTCAACGACAAGATAACCGTCGAGAAGGACGGTAGTGCCAAGGCGGCCCTCGTGGACCAGGTCACGAACATGTCCCTGCAGAACAGCTTCGTGACGCAGTACACCTCCCTGTTCGTCGAGATCCCGAAGGACGTCACGGCAGGCCAGCCCGGTGCTGGGACCACGACCGTCACTTCGAAGTCCGGTGGCGGACAAACGAACAATGGATACCCCAGCCCCTCAACCGGTGTAAAGAAGAATTCGATGGCGCCGGGCTTCGAGGAGGTCCTTGTCCTGCCGGCCCTGGCCCTTATCGCCCTGGCCATCTCATGGAAGAGGCGGGAGAGGTAAGGCCCAGCGATATCGATGGGGCCCCGGGTCCCTTTTGTCCGGGGCCCCTACCATTTCTAACATTTCTCTCTATATATTTTATACACAAATTCTTTATATTGTAAAATTGTATGAGGGGACCACATCCCTTGGTCCCGTCGATATTATATTGATGGGTGCTAGGGGGCGGGGCCTCGGGCCTTGGCCTGAGACCATCGGGGGATAGTGAATAGATTTACGGTGATATACATGGAGAAACAGGATTTTGTCAAGTGGTTCGAAGAGGTCGGCATCAAGGACGTGGCCATCGTCGGTGGCAAGACCGCCTCGCTGGGTGAGATGATCACAGAACTGACCGCCAAGGGCGTCAAGGTCCCGAGCGGTTTCGCCATCACAGCGCATGCGTACCGATATATCATGGAGAAGTCGGGCGCCGTGAAGCAGGTCAAGGAGATCCTCAAAGGCCTGGACACGCACAATGTGAAGGACCTGGCCACCAGGGGAGCGCAGATCAGGAAGCTCATCGAGAGCATCGAGTTCCCGGAGGAACTAGATTCCGAGATCCGCCGGATGTACAAGGAGATGTGCGAGAGGTACAAGACCAAGAACGTCGCGGTGGCGGTTAGGTCCAGCGCGACGGCCGAGGACCTGCCGGACGCTTCCTTCGCGGGCCAGCAGGAGACCTACTTGAACATCCAGGGCGATGTTGCCCTCATAGACGCCTGCAAGAGGTGCTTCGCGTCATTGTTCACCAACAGGGCCATCAGCTACAGGGTCGACAAGGGCTTCGGGCACTTCGACGTGGCCCTTTCCATAGCGGTCCAGAAGATGATACGCTCGGACAGCGCCTGCAGCGGCGTCATTTTCACAATCGACACCGAGAGCGGCTTTAAAGACGCGGTGTTCATCACCGGGGCCTGGGGCCTCGGCGAGACCGTGGTCCAGGGCGCCGTGAACCCTGACGAGTACTACGTCTTCAAGCCCCTACTGAAGGCGGGCAAGAGGCCCATCGTGGGTAAGAAAATCGGGGCCAAGAAGATCAAGATGATCTACGCTACCACGAAGGACAAGGGCAAGCCGGTCAAGACCATCGATACCACGGAGGCCGAGCGGTGCAAGTACGTCATCACCGACGACGAAGTCCTGACACTGGCCAAGTGGGCCTGCATCATCGAGGACCACTACTCTGCCAAGGCCGGCCGCTTCAAGCCCATGGACATCGAGTGGGCCAAGGACGGCGACGGAAAGAAGGTCGGCACCGGGGAGCTGTACATCGTCCAGGCCAGGCCAGAGACGGTCCACAGCCAGAAGAAGAAGAGGACCTCCTATCAGACCTTTACCCTTAAGGGCAAGGGAAAGGTCCTCTGCAAAGGCTTGGCCGTCGGCGAGAAGATAGGCCAGGGCGTGGCCAACCTCATCATGTCCTCCAAGGACATCAGCAAGTTCCAGAAGGGCCAGATCCTTGTCACCGACATGACGGACCCGGACTGGGAGCCCATCATGAAGATCGCCTCGGCCATAGTCACGAACCGCGGCGGCAGGACCTGCCACGCGGCCATCGTCAGCCGCGAGCTCGGCATCACCTGCGTGATAGGGACCGAGAACGCCACCAAGAACGTCAAGAGCGGCCAGAAGGTCACGGTCTCCTGCGCCGAGGGCGAGGCCGGCATCATCTACGACGGCATCTTGCCATTCGAGGTGACCGATACGAACCTCGAGAACCTGCCCAAGACCAGGACCAAGATCATGATGAACATGGGCATACCCGAGCTGGCCTTCAAGCAAGGCCAGATACCTAACGACGGCGTCGGGCTGGCGCGCGAGGAGTTCATAATCAACTCCTACATAGGCATCCACCCTATGGCCCTGGTGAACTACCCTGAGCTCAAGAAGCAGGCCAGGAAGGACAAGAAGATCGCGAAGCTCGTGGCCGAGATCGAGAAGAGGACGGCGGCCTACGCGAACAAGATCGAGTTCTTCGTGGACAACCTGGCCCAGGGCATAGCCCACATCGCGGCCGGCTTCTACCCGAACGATGTGGTCGTCCGGCTGTCGGACTTCAAGTCCAACGAGTACGCGAACCTCCTGGGCGGCTACCTATACGAGCCCAAGGAGGACAACCCCATGATCGGTTGGAGAGGCGCGAGCAGGTACTACAACCCCAAGTACGAAGCGGCCTTCGCGCTCGAGTGCTACGCCATCAAGAAGGTCCGCGACGAGATGGGCCTGACCAACGTCATCCCCATGGTGCCGTTCTGCAGGACCCCGGAGGAGGGCCAGAAGGTCGTGGACACCTGCGGCAAGTACGGCCTAAAGCAGGGCGTCAACGGCCTCCAGTTCTACGTCATGGCCGAGATCCCCAGCAACTGCATCGCGGCAGCCGAGTTCGCGGCCATCTTCGACGGGTTCTCCATTGGCAGCAACGACCTGACACAGCTGACGCTGGGCCTGGACAGGGACAGCGAGCTCGTGGCGTCCATATTCGACGAGAACCACGTGGCAGTGAAGCGGATGGTGGCCATGGTCATCAAGACGGCCCGGGAGAAAGGCAGGAAGATCGGCATATGCGGCCAGGCGCCATCGGACTTCCCGGAGTTCGCTGACTTCCTGGTCGAGTGCGGCATCGACTCGATATCCCTGAACCCGGACACGGTCATAAAGACCAAGCTGTCCATAGCTGAAAAAGAGAAGAAGATGGGCATAATCCCGTGAGGGCCAGCGACGAACGTTGGCCTTTCCCTTTTTCCATTTTCGTTCTGCCCAGGCCGGGCCTTCGACCTAGCCCCGCGGCATGTACGGCATAAGGCTCTGGGCCAGGGTTCCCAGCTGCCTGGTCTGGAGCAGGATGGAGCCCGGGCCGGTGAAGTCCACCACCAGGCCCTCGCCGCTCAGGAAGGTGGACCTGAGGCCGCCTATGCGGCGGATGGCGAAGGGCATCCCCTCGGGAAAGGCCACGATGTGGCCGTTGTCGACGGAGAGTATCTCCCCAGGGGCCAGGTTCTTCGCCAGGATGGACCCGAAGGAGTTCACGAACACGGTCCCCTGGCCGTTGGCATACAGCATGAAGAACGAGCCCTCGCTGATGAAGCCCCTGAGGCCCTGGTACCTCGTGTCCAGCACGACGCTCGGGGAGCCGCACACATAGGCCGATTTATGCAATATCCAGCCCCGGCCGCCAATCTCTATGGGCCTCATGTCGCCCATTCCGGGCCCTACGAACGCTACGTCCCCGTTGCCGTGCACGGCCGTGAAGGTGTTGATGAAGAAGGACTCGCCGCCCAGCATGCTAGTGGCCAGGGAGTTCAGGATGCCGCCCCTAGTGGTCGTCATGACCTCTATGGTCCTGTGCATGAACATCATGGCGCCGGCCTCGGCGACCATTGACTGCCCCTGGGCCAGATGGCACACGAGCGTCGTGAAGCTCGGGCTCGCTATGGTCTCGTACCTGACACCGTCCATCGTGACTCCTTGCATGTCCGTCATGGGAACACCGATGCAAATCATGGCGACCTGGGTTTAATATCGTTTTGTTCATTGTCGGCCCGCCGGCCGGTCGCAACATATTTAACGAATGCATGTTGATATTGAGCGCGAGGGTGCGTAGCGGATGCCCAGAGGCGCCAGCCTGAAGGAGGAGATCGACCAGCTCCGGCTGGAGGGCGATAAGGCCAACGACATGGGCCAGTGGGACGTGGCCCTGTCGAAGTTCAAGGCCTTGACGGCCTTGGCGCTCACACTGAACCTCAAGCCAATCCTTGCCGAAGGCTACAGGAAGTGCGCCCACATCGAGAGGAACCGGGGCAACTTCAGGTCCGCAGAGAAGATGTACGAGAAGGCCCTGGCCGTCTCCATGGGCGACTCGGACATGCCGGGCATCGCCGATTCGCTGAAGGGCCTGTCGACGATGTACTTCCGCAAGGGCGAGTACGTCCAGGCCCTGCGCTACGGCCTCGAGGCGCTCCAGCATGCCAGGGCCCTCAAGGACCCGAACCTGACGGGCAGCATACTCACCGACCTCGGGAACATCTACTGCGTGACCGGAAAATATGACGAGGGCATGAAAGCCTACGAGGAGGCGCTCAAGATCCTCCCTGAGAAGGACTTCTTCCAGATCGGCCGCGTGCTGAACAACATGGGCGAGACCCACAAGAGGCACAGGCGGTACGACGAGGCCATCAAATGCCTCGAGAAGAACATCGCGTTCGGCCTCGAGAAGGGGGAGCTGAACAACAGGGCCTGGTCCCTGTTCTGTGCCGCCGAGTGCTACGCAAGGCTCGGCAACACGGACAAGGCCTGTGAGTACCTCGACAGCTCGGAGCCGCTCCTGAAGGAGGCCTCCGACGAGGTCGGTCTCCAGGAGCTCTACAAGGTCCGAGGCATAGCCCTGAGCCTGATGGGCGACCGGAACAAGGCCAAGGAGCTCTTCGAACAGAGCATCAAGCTCGGCAAGAAGCTGAACCTGCCCACTGAGACGGCATCGGCCTACGTCGAGTTCGGCCTGATGCTCGAGGGGATGGGCGATCGGGACGGCGCGAAGGGCTGCTTCATCCAGGCCGTGGCGCTCTACCAAGGCGTCAGGCTCGAGAAGGAGCTGAACGATGTGAAGGCGCACCTGGAACGGGTCTCGAAGAAATAAATGGTTTTATTGCTTGGAACGATTCCACCCTTATGGAAAAGGACATCAAGGAACTCTTCCAGAAAGGGGAGGAGGGCATCGCCTCCGGCGACTGGGAAAAGGCCTGCGAGATCCTTGGCTTCGCGCTCGAGAAATGCGACAGATCGGACGACCAGGCCTCCGCGGCCCATGCCCGCCGGCTCCTGGGCGATGCCGAGACCCTCAGGGGCCGCTTCGCCGAGGCCGGTTCCCATTACATGATGGCGCTCGGATATCTCCTGAAATCCCCGGACGCCAACGAGACCGCCATTTGCCTCCGCGGCCTCGGATATCTCCATTGGCGGAAGGGCGACTACAACATGGCCAACGAGTACCTCCAGCAGGGCCTCGAGCGGGCCCTCCAGGCGGGGAACAAGGGGGCCCAGGGATGCATACTAACGGACATGGGCAACGTGGCCTCGAGCCAGGGCAAGCTCGACGCCGGGGAGAGGCTCTTCAAGCAGGCCATAGCCGCCCTCGAGGGGATCACCGACAGTAACGAGCTGGACCGGGCCCTGCTGAACCTCGGGGACACCTACATGACGAAGGGTGACCTGATCAAGGCCTCGGACCAGTTCGAACAGGCTATCGTGCAGAGCAGGATGAGGAACGACAATAGCAACCTCTCCTGGGCCCTGCTGAACCTGGCCGAGTGCCGCGTCCGGCAGGGATACCTATCGAAGGTCGAGGACCTGCTCACCGAGGCCAAGACCATAATGTCGGAGAGCGGCGACCGGGTCGGCCTTGCCGCCGCTAAACGCGTCAGGGGCCAGCTGGACATGGCCTCCGGGGACTGGGAGGAGGCCGAGGATGAGCTCGAGAACGCCCTGGCGGACTACCAGGAGATGGACATGCCGGAGAGGAGGGCCGTGGTCTACCGCCTCTATGGTGAGATGCTCGTCCAGAAGGGGGACAAGGCCCGGGCCAGGACCATGCTGGAAATGGCCCTTGACATCTTCAAAGAACTAGGCAGCGAGAAGGATCGGGACATCACAAAGGGGCTAATGGAGCAGTACGCCAAGGACGGGCGCCTGTGATACGATCCTGCCATCGACCCGGTATCGGAACTGGTTAGTGTATGAGCAAAATCCGAGCATATTTTTTGTAATCTCTCAATCCGGGCCCTGCGCTTTAACGGTATTGTGTATAAATAAATAGCCGGAATAAATGACCTAGTATCGAAATATATACAAAAAAATAGTAATACTTGTTGATTAATTGTTGTTATACAGATAATATAGAATTGTACAAGAGGAAGCACAGATGTTGTACCATAGATATGGGACACGTGCACTTACCATTCTTGTGGCCGCGACCATGTTCTGCGGCCTCCTGTCGCTGCTCATCCCGAACGAGCACATGTTCGCCTCCGCCGGGCAAATACCCTCGACGCTCGGGGACCAGTCCATTTCGACCAAGATTAGGTACGATGGAGGCAACTGCGTCATCACCGGAAGCATTTACGTATATTCCGGCGGGAACCTTATACTCAACAACCTTACGCTGGCCATCGACAACCAGTATGACGGGGAGTACGGTATCTATCTTTATAATGGCGGGGTCCTGAGGATCTTCAATAGCACCATCAAGTCCAATACCGGGTCTCAATCCGAAAACTTCTATTCGGAAGGAATGCTCCAAATAGAGAACAGCACGATCAGGGATTTCGGTCCGAATGGATGGTGGGCAGGGGTCTACCTTCAAAGCGGAAACCCGATCCTAAAGAACGACACCTTCGCGAACAACAATTACGGCGTGATGCTCGAAGGTGCCATTCCGACCATCATGGACTGCACCTTCAAGGACACTGGCTTTACGGGGCTGTTGATAGATTCGGGTTCCCCGACCTTGTACAACGTCGTCTTTACGGGCAATGGAGGATATGGGTGGGGCGGAGGGGCCTTTTACATGGAGAGCGGAGGGACGATCACCTTCTACAATGCCACCATCACCAACAACCTTGAGGATGGGGCCTATATAGCGTATAGCACCGCTATCTTCTATAACTCGAGCCTGAGCAACAACAACAACGCCGACATCCATGTCGCGGATTGGGGCAGCAACGCCGAGGCGGACCTGTACGATTCGACCTTTGGTACGAAGAACATCGAGAACTGGGGCGGAACGACCAAGCTCGTGGTCTACTGGTTCGCGAACCTCACGGCCTATTGGCAGAGCGACAACTCGTCGGCGGCCGGTGGAACATACACGGTCTTTGACAATAAAGGCGCCCAGGTGGTCTCGGACACCCTCAATGGCCAGGGCAAGGTCCTGTGGCTCCCCATCAAGGAGTACGAGGATACTGGCGGAGGGAAGAAGTTATTCACGCCCTACGCGTTCAATGTCACCGCCACGCGTGGTTTCATAACACGGAGCAACGTGACATCCGCCGATGTCACGAAGAACACGAACGTGTCGTTCATGCTCGATGATGTGCCACCGATATTGAAGATCACCTCCCCCAAGGAGGGCCTGGCCACGAGGAACCTCACCGTCGACCTCGCGGGCGTGACGGAGCCCAAGGCCAAGGTATGGCTCGCCGGGGGGCTCGTCACCATCGACCAGAACGGCGGTTTCGCATTGACCGTGGACCTGAAGGTCGAGGGAAAGAACAACATCAAATTGCAGGTGTTCGACAAGGTGGGCAACGAGAGGGATGCCGAGGTCAACGTGACACGGGACACCATCGCGCCGGTCCTCACCATAGATGCGCCGGCCGAGGGTGACCTGTTCAATTACTCGGCCATCAAGGTCACTGGGACCACCGAGCCCGGTGCGGTCCTCAAGGTCGATGGCAATTCACTTACCCTCACGGGCGCAGGCAATTACCAGACGACCCTGAACTTGAAGGAGGGCGTCGACCTCATAAACGTGACGACCAGGGACGCCGTTGGCAACTCCAGATGGCGCAACGTGAACGTCACCATCGACCTGACCCCGCCCAACCTGAAAATCAGCGAGCCTTTGGAGGGCTTCAAAACTAAGGACAGTGCAATAAGGCTGACCGGCTCCACCGAGCCAAAGGCCGCGGTGACCGTGAACGGCCTGCCGGCCCCGCTCTCCGGGACCGTGTTCCAGATGACCGTCAACATGGCCGAGGGAAAGACCACGATTACGGTCAAGTCCTGCGACAAGGCCATGAACTGCGTTTCGAGGACGGTCAACGGGAGCCGCCATTCCGGCCCGCCGTCGCTCCAGGTCACGGCCCCACCGTCCGTGGACACCGTCCTTACGAACAAGGACACCTACCAGATAAACGGCACGACTGACCCGGGGGTCGTCCTGACGATAAACTCCAAGGCCGTTAATGTCGGGACGGACGGGAGCTTCACCGTGATGGAGCCCCTTAGGGAGGGTGACACCGTCTTCACCATCATCGCCGTCGATGCCTACGGCAATATGGCCCAGCTGTCCCGCAAGGTGCAGAGGGATTCGGTCCCGCCCATGCTCGAGGTCACCTCCCCGCAAACGGGCTTCAGGACCAAGGACAAGCAGGTCGAGATCTCGGGCGATACCGAGGCCAGCGCCATCCTCACGATCAACGGCAATAAGGTCTCATTCACGGGATCGGTCTTCACGAAGACCGTGGCCCTCGACAAGGAAGGGGAGAACGATTTCACGGTCATGGCCATGGACAAGGCCGGCAACTTCAATGTCGTTCAGTTGAAGGTCGTCCGAAAGACCCAGGTCATGCTCAAGCTCACAACGCCCTTGAACGGGACCAGGACCAAGAACGAGACCGTATCCATCGAGGGCATGACCGAGCCCAATGCCCATGTGGAGATCAATGACTTCGTGATCGCTGCCAAGGGCACGGGGGCCTTCAAGGCCACCGTGAACCTTACCATCGGGGACAACACCATCAGCGTGAAGGCGGTGGACGACCTGGGCAACCAGGCATCAGGGAACATACTGGTGGTCCGAGAGAAGAAGACGGAGCCGCCGAAGCCGCCGCCCATTGGGCCAGGCACCAGCGGGAACGGCTTGCTCCTTCCATTGATCCTCGTGGTCGTGGTCATCGCGGCCATAGGCGGGAGCGTCGGGTTCTTCATGATGAAGAGAAAGAAGAAGGGCGACCAGGCCCCACCGGCACAGCAGCCGCCGGTGGCGCCGCCCCAACCGCCGGTACAGACCCAGCCTCCGCCACAAGGCAATGGGGGGTACAATCAATACGGAGGCGGGCCAAACCTAGTTCCCCCGCCGTCCCCTCCACCGGTTCAGCAGCAGACGGTGCAACCTCCGCCTCAACAGCAGGGCTATGGGGGATACTATCAATACCAAGGCGGGCCAAACCTAGTTCCCCCGCCGTCCCCTCCGCCGCCACCATATTATCCTGGGCGATAGGGCCATCCATTGTTCTATTTATTTTCTTCAAGTGACCTTTTCCTTTTTAATAATCGACTAGGGATAACTCAAGTCTGGAAAAGGAAATCGTTTTATACGGATAACAAATTCATGGTGAGGCATGCACCAGGCCAATGACCTTCTTGAGGAAGGCAAGAAAAGGCTCTCCAAGGGGGATTGGAAGGGCGCCTCGCAGGTCCTCGGGGAGGCCGTGGACCTCATGGATGGCACGGCCATCTCGGAGGAGGACCGCAAGATACTGGCCGAGGTCCTCCGCAAGAAGGGCCACGCCGACGCTAGGATTGGGGAGCTCCAGGACGCCATGGCGGAGGTAAAGGAGGCCCTGGAGATGTCCGAGGGCCTCAAGGACGATTTCGGTGAGGCCGATGCATTACGGGGCCTGGGCTATGTCTATTGGCAGAAGGGCGACATCCCCATGGCCCTCGAGTTCTACGACCTGGCCCTGGACAAGGCCAACGCATGCAACTCCCAGGAGCTCGTCGGGAGGATCAAGATCGAGGTCGCCAACTCATATAATAGCAAAGGCGACAAGGCCAAGGCCAAGGAGAACTACAACCAGGCCATATCCATCCTGAGGGCGGTGGGCAACATGAACGAGCTGGCCCGGGCCTATAACAACCTTGGCGATTGCTACATGGGCAACAACGAGCTCGACGAGGCCCTGGACGCCCTAAGGCAATGCATGGACATCGCAACGAAGATCGGCGACACCACCATCAAGGGATGGGCCGCCTTCAACGCTGCCGAGTGCTTCATAAGGATGGGCGAGACCAAGTTCGCCAGGGAATACCTGGACATGGCCCTGGAGTTCCTTACATTGAGCGATGACAGGATCGGGGTCTCGAGCACCTTGAGGGTCATGGGTTCGATGTACATCGTCGAGAAGGATTGGACCATGGCCGAGGAGACCATAAACAAGGGCCTGGCCATCGCCAAGGACCTCGATATGCCTGGCCTGGAGGGGGAGGGCCTGCAGTGCATGGCCGAGATGTGGCTGGCGCGCGGGGACAAGGCCTCAGCGAAGCCCCTCTTGGACAGGGCCCTTGTGCTCTTCGAGGCCGGGGGCCGGAAGAAGACCGCCGACGAGGTCCGCAAGCTGCTTGCGAGCCTCTGAGGATGGCCTGATGGAAAAGCACCCGGACGGAGCCGAGGCCGCCCGATAATTATTTTTACTACTGCCCTCTTCGTTCTGGCGTGCACCAAGACAGCGAACTTATCAAGAGCCCCGTGGTCCCGCGCGGGAACCTCATGTCCTTCTCGGGTTATGGGCCCCAGGCCAAGATCATGATGCTGGCCACGGTGCTCTCTGGCATAGGGGGCACCTTCTTCTCGTTCCTGTTCACCCTTTACCTCCAGGAGCTCGTCTACAGTTCCGAGGCCATCGGTCTCATCCTGATGATCATGGGGTTCACGGCAACGCTGCCCCTGCTTCCAGCGGGGTACCTCGGCGACCGGTTCGGCCGTAAGCCCATGATACTCGCCGGCCTCGCCATGACTGCCATCAGCCCCATCGTCGTGCTCTACGCGCAGGATTTCATCCTCCTGTGCTGCGGGGCCGTCCTGTGGGGCTTCGGCCAGTCCTTCTACGCGCCCGCATTCCTTGCCCTCATGGCCGAGAAGGCTTCGGTGCGTCGGAGGAAGTACCTCTTCAGCCTGCAGAGCTTCGTCGGGATGCTGGCCGGGGCCTTCACCGTCCTTGTGGCGGGTTTCACCCCATCGTCACTTGCAGACCTGATGGGGACGACCCTCGCCGACGGCTACAGGTTGGCCTTCGGCCTCTCGTCCTTCTTCCTGCTGCTCCAGTTCCCCTTCCTGATGGCCCTCGACGAGAAGCGCAGGGAGGGGCTTCCCCTCAGGATATTCGCGAAGGGCTGTGCACCCACCGGACCGGCGGCCCGCAAGGAATCGCCCCCGATACCGTGGAGGACCATCATCTCACTGTGCCTGCCCATGGTCCTCATCGGCATAGGGGCTGGCCTCATCGTACCCTTCTTCCAGCTCTACTTCATTTGGAGGTTCAACACATCGGAGAGGCTCATCGGCATCATCTTCGCGGTGACCCAATTCTTCTGGGCGATGGCCTACCTCATCATGCCCTATGTCTCCGACCGCACCGGCAGCGTCAGGACCATCACCATGGTCCAGTCCTTCGCCATCATGGCCCTCGTCGGGATACCCATATCGCCGAGCTTCCATTTCGTGGCCGTGATGTACATCATACGCATGGTGGCCATGAACTCGGCGTGGCCCATTCTCCAAGCCTACTCCGTGAGCCGTGTGCCCGAGGAGCACAGGTCCTTAACGCTGAGCGCAACGAACTTCAGCTTCAACGTCCCGAAGGGCATCACGCCAGGCCCAGGTGGGTACATCTGGGGATTCAGCCTCGAGCTGCCTTTCTTCCTGTGCGCCGCGTTCTACACGGCCTCCACGATCTTGTTCTTCGCGCTCTTCAAGGACAAGGACGACAAGGGGACCCCCTCCGAGGGGGAGTCACCCGGAGGCGGCCCGGAGGAGGAATGATGGCACCGGGGAAGAAGGAACGGTCGGTCGGATTCATCGTCTACAAGCGCGGGAAGGAGCCATCGGTCCTCGTGCGCTCTAAGGTCCCCAAGGGCACCTTCCAGCGGCCCCCGTTCCTCGAGCTAGAAGACGCTGCTATGCCCGACCAGATGGCCAGGGAGGGGGTCGAGGAGCTCGGGCTGGGGGCATTCGGGGACGTCCCGTGCCCCCTCGGTATGAAGCTGGTGTACTTCGCCAGGGAGGTCCGCCACGACGAGCATCTCTTCATGTTGGAGGCTCCGCAGGACCTTAAGGCCCCGAAGGGCTACCGCTGGGTGACCCCGATGAAGGCATTGGACTCCTTCCTGCTGAGCGGCCACAAGCGGGGCGTCGCCATGGTCTATCCGGAGCTTCTCCCCGACGGCCTCGGGTCCCTTGACCATGTGCCGGTTAGCCATCCGGGACAAGTGGTCGTCATATGCGACTTCGACGGCACCGTCTCCGAGCCCGAGGCGTCCCTGGCCATCCTCAGGAAGTTCGCCCCGGGCCAGTGGGAGCGATACGAGAAACCGTGGCGCGACAAGGAGATCTCCACGCACGACTGCCTGGGGTACCAGTTCACCCTCCTGGACGCGTCCGCCGAGGAGATGGCCGGGTTCGCGGCCGACAACATCGGCCTCAGGAAGGGCTTCGAGGACCTGGTGGAGGTCTGCAAGAGGTTCGGTTATGGCCTGGTCATATCCAGCTGCGGTGTGGACTTCTACATCAAGGCCATCCTCGAGAGGCACGGCCTAGGGGACGTATCGTTCGTCGCCATCAGGACCCACTGGGTCGAGGGCCTGGGCCACGTCGCCGAGGAGGGCCTCTTCAACGGCCAGTGCGACTGGTGCGGCAACTGCAAACGGGACCTGGTTAGTCTCTATCGTTCCCGCGGGGCCATGGTCGCCTATGTTGGCGACGGCGCCACGGACGAGTGCGCGGCAGAGAGGGCGGACATCGTGTTCGCCAGGGCCGGGCTGATGGACTTCTGCAAAGAGAAGAAGATAAAGGACTGCCGACCCTTCGAGACCTTCAAGGACGTCCTGCGATGGCTCGATGAGCGCGATTAAGGGCGGTCCGGCCTAGCGCTTCTTCTTGTTGTTGTTCTTCGCCTTGGCCTTGCCCTTCGCGATGAACTCCTCCATGACGCCGGCCAGGGCCTTCACACCGACCTCGATCTTATCGTTGGCCGGGTGCGTGAAGTTCAGGCGCATCTTGCTCTTCCCCTTTCGGGGGTCCGCGTAGAAGGCGCTGCCCACGACGTAGGCCACCTTCCTGTCGATGGCCACCGGCAGCATCTCCTTCGTGTCCACGGTCTCGGGCAGGGAGGCCCAGGAGAACATGCCGCCCTTGGGTCTCGTGTAATGGACCTCGTCGGGGAAGTGCGCGTCCATGGCCTTGAGCAGCAACTCGCACTTCTCCTTGTAGAGCTTGATGATGTTGGGTATGTGCTTCTTGAGGTGCCCCCGGTGCATGTACTCGTAGGTGACCCACTGACCGAAGGTGTTCGTGTGCAGGTCCGCGGTCTGTTTGTTCAGGATGAACTTGTGCAGTATCGTCGGGGAAGCCGTGACCCAGGCGATCCTGAAGCCCGGCGCCAGGAGCTTTGAGAATGTGCTCGTGTATATGACGCGCCCCTCGTCGTCCATCGACTTCAGCGACCTGAGGGGCTCGCCTTCGAACCTGATCTTGCCGTAGGGATCGTCCTCGACGACCAGGAGGTCGTACTCGTTGGCCAGGTCTATGACCTGCTTCCTGCGCTTCTCCGTGAGCGTCACTCCGGAGGGGTTCTGGAAGTTGGGCATGATGTAGAGTATCTTCGTGTTCAGGCCCCTGCTCTTGCAGTCCCGGACGATCTCCTCGGCCATGTCGATGTTCTGCCCATCATCATCGACGGGGACCTCGTGCATCTGGGCCTTGTTCTGCCGCCATACATTGGTGGCTCCCAGGTATGTGGGGGCGCCCAGCACGACGCAGTCGTTCGGGTCGAGGAAGATACGCCCTATGAAGTCCAAGGCCTGCTGGGAGCCATGGGTTATGAGGATGTCTTCGAAGTTGATATTCATGCCGTCAGCCCGGGCCATCTGGGCGATCTCCTCCCTAAGCGGGTCGATGCCCTCGGTGGTCCCGTACTGGAGGACCTTCTCGGGGTTCTTCTTCAGGAGGTCGGAGACAATCTCATTGATGATCTCCACCGGGAAGCTCAGTGGGTTGGGAAGGCCGCCAGCAAAAGAAATGACGTCCGGCTTCTGGGTCAGCTTGAGAATCTCCCTGACCTCTGAGGCCTTCATCAGCTTGGCCCTGGACGAGAACTTCTCCTCGAATTGATGCACGAGAGGTCCCCCGGCTTGGTAATCTAATCCTCAATATATATATTGCTTCTCCCAGGGTATCATTTGATTTCGAGCAATTTCTTCTCTGTATCCGATTTTTGTACATTTTTACGGTCCTTGAGTGTACAGCCCCTTTTTTCTTGACCGGGGGACCCTGGACCGCAACGTAAGCGTACTATTACCCATTAGAAATGTATTAAAACCTATGGAGGGTTTCATCATATGTTGAAGGGGGACATGTCCTTGGTAGGTGGGAAATTGAACAAAGGCCCCGAGCGGTCCAGGTCCGAAAAGTTCGTGGCCGTGATCACCAAGGGAAAGGGCCTCATGTCCGAAGGGAATTGGGTCGATGCCATCGCGTGCCTGGCCGAGGCCGTCAAGGTGGCCCGCCAGGAGGCCCGGCCAGACCTGGAGGTCGACGCCTACGACCTCATCGGCGAGGCCCTGGCCAAGAAGGGCGACAGGGACAAGGCCGAGAAGTACCTTGCCAAGGCACTGGACCTGGCCATATCGAAGGACGACGTCCTTGGCCAGGCGGCCACCTACAAGGTCTACATCCACCTCAGCTTCCTGAAGGGCGACCGCGAGGCGGCCGCCAAGTACCTGGCATCCATGCTCGAGGTCGGCGAGAAGGCCAACCTCGACGCGTTCAAGGGCCTGGCCCTGGTGGGCCTAGCGCACCTCGCCAATGACGCGGGTGACCTTGCTCACGCGGTCGAGGACTTCAAGAAGGGTATCGAGCTCCTCGAGAGGACCGAGGGGGCCGAGATGAGGCGCGAGCTCGCCAAGGCCTACAACGGCATAGGGGACGCGCTGGAGACCGTCGGGGACCACGCGCGGGCCTTGACCTACTTCGAGAAGGCGAAGGAGGAGTTCCTGAAGGAAGGTGACGCCCACGGCCGCGCCCTGGCCGAGGTCGGCGTGGCAGAATGCTGCACGAGGCTCGGGTTCATTGTAAGGGCCATGGAGCAGCTCGAGGGCGCGAGGACGGACCTCATGAAGCTCAAGGACAATGCTGGCCTGGGCGAGGTCTACCGCATCAGCGGTGCCCTCATGACCGCACAGGGCAACTGGGCCGCCGCCAAGAGCCACCTAGAGAAGGCCGTGAGCCTGCTGTCCAAGGACCAGACCAACCCGAGGTTCATCATAGGCCTCGTCCGGGCCCACGCCGAGATCGGGAGGATGTTCTATGTGAAGGACGAGCCCGAGAAGGCCGAGGCCTCCTTCAAGGATGCACGTGACCTGGCCAAGAAGCACGGGTCCAAGAGGCTCATGGATTTCGTGGAGAACGTTTCCAAGGACAGCATCCTGAAAAGCGAAAAGCGGTGAAGGGTCTTATTTTCCTTCATCCTTGGCCCTTGCCTTCGGTGCCATCTCCTTCGGTTTTATTACCTTCAGTTCCCGCGACAGAAAGTGCATCTGCTTCTGGTCGAGGACGCCCGAGTCCAGGGGGACGATGACAATGGCCGAGGAGAGCATGACCTCGTCGTGGATGGCCTGGAGGAACTTTTGCGCGCCTCCGAAGGTGGTCTGTGAGATCATGTACTCGAGGCCGTCGATGAGAATGATGGCCTTTTCGTGGGCCTTGATGTACTCGGAGACCCTCTTGTAGATGAGGCCCCCACCCGTGGGCTCGATGCAATCGAACCCCTGGACCTTGTTGAAGGTCAGCCATATCATTGCCGCGGGCCCGGTCTTGTTCCTCTCCTGCACCTCCTTCGGGGAGGTCCTGGAGATTATCATGCCCGGGCTGCCCGTGAGCGTGAAGGCCGAGAATATCCTGTAGGATTCCTTGGGTTCCGCCTCGTCGACGAGGAAGATGTGCCCGCCCTTGAGGCCGTAGCGCTTCTTCATGAGGTCCAGGTTGGCCTCCCAGTTGGCCCTCTCGATACGGACCACCTCGGCCTCGAGCCATGGCGGGAACATGATGCTGAGGCCTTCGGCCTCCTTCTCGGCACGTTGGTAGACGAGCTTGAAGGCCTCGCGCACAAGCTCCCCGGCCTGGTTGGCGCCGTGGTGCGGGGCCAGCGCGTCCCTGACGGCCTCGAGCAGGTCGTTGAGCCGCTCGTTGAGCTCGTGCAGGTCCCAGTGCTCCCCTTCGACGGGCTTCAGCGAGAGTTCGTCGTTGACCTCAAGGCCCGTGCCCTTCCTGACGAAGGTCCGGACCGATTGGACCAGGGCCTCGTCCACCTCCTTTGTGAAGTACCTTTTGATGAAGGACCTGAGCTCGTGGAGGATGGAGGTGTAGATCGCCGTCATGCGCGCGACCGGGTCCCGCTCCTTGGCCTCGAAGCTTATCTTGTCGATGAGCTCGCCGAGCCTGTCCGGGTCCGGCGGCTTGCGAAGGACCGCCCTGGCGCCCAGGGCTAAAGCATCGTCGAGCACGCTCTCGTCCTCGGCGGCGGATATGATGACGATCTTCGCGTCAGGGTCGAAGGAGATGATGGACTTGACCGCCTCCAGGCCGGTGGCGTCGGGCATGACGACATCCATGATGACCATGTCGGGCCTCAGGTCCTTGTAGGACTGGACGGCCTCGCGGCCCGTGGCGGCCTCGCCGACGACCTCGTGGCCCTTGGCCTTCACGATGTCGGCGTAGACGCGCCTCATGAGGGAGACGTCATCGACCACTATTACCTTCAATGCCTTTCCCCCGGTCACCCTTTGCATTCCAAAGGAACAATCCTGGCCGGTAAAAAGCTTTTCCTAAAGGGCGCTGCACCTTATTTCTTCCATGTGAGCTCGAAGATGCACCTGTTGCCGCCCCAGAGCGTGTAGCTCTAGACCGTCCCTCATCGGCCCTTCCTCAGGGCCCTTTGCTCAGGGGTGGATGTGTCCAGATGGTCGAGGTCCCTCTTGGTCCTGATGGCGTTGGCGTCCTCCTTGGTGACCCGCGTATTGGCGAAGCGGGCACCGCTCCAGTTGGCCGATGTGAGCCCGGTCACCTTCAGGAGGGAGGCCCGGGAGAAATCGCAGCCCGACAGGTCCGTGTTCTCGATCTCGGTCCCGTCGAGGTTCGTGCCCACGAAGGTACTGTTCACGAAGCTGGACTGGACGAGCCTGCAGCCCTGCAGGGCGCTGCCGGAGAGGTTCGCCTTTAGGAAACGGCCCCCGAGGAAGGCGGCCTCCCGGAGGTCCGCGTTCTGTGCTACCAGCGATGGCCCCTCGGCCTCGTCGAACATGGCCCGTGGCATGAAGCATTCCGTGAAGTCCGCTGAATCGAGATATGTGTAGCGAAGGTCCGCCATGGGGAACCACATGCCGATGGCGCAGAAGCCGGACATGTTGGCCTGCGTAAAATAGAACCGCTCGGCCTGGATCTTGCGGTCGCACCTGTCCAGCAGGTCGCGAAGGAGCCAGCTGTCGAGATCGAGCCAGTCCCCCTTCATGAGCTCCGTATATCCCGGCTCCGTCGGCGGAACGCAGCGGTCCAGCATGGCCTGGTTGAACCTCTCGACCTGCTGCGGGTGCGCGGCCAGGTCGCACTTGCTGAGGTCCGTGTCCGTGAAGTTCCTCTCGCCGTGGATGGCCTCGGACAGGAAGGTATGGGCATCGACCTTGCGACCATGGAACCTTGACTTCATACAGGACCTCCCAGGGCAGTCCAGCATGATGTTCCTATCCTTATGGTTTTTGCTCAGCCTGAGATGGGACGAGGATTTGAAAGGATTAACGTGAAATGGTTACAGTACAATTAATATCGATGCTGATGATGCGGGCCGTGGGCCTGGAAGGACAGAACAGGGGTGTGCTTGGATGGCGATGATCGAGGCGAAGCTGGTCGTCAAGACCTATGAAACGGGTAAGATCCAGGTGAAAGCACTGAAGGGCATCGACCTTGTGGTCGAGAAGGGGGAGATGGTCGCGGTCATGGGACCGTCGGGATGCGGCAAGACCACGCTCCTGAACTGCCTGTCAGGCATAGACGATGTGGACTCGGGCACCATCCTCATCGAGGGCCGGGACCTGGCCACCATGTCCGACAATGTCAAGACGGACCACAGGGCCAAGCGCATGGGGTTCATCTTCCAGGCGTACAACCTTCTTCCGGTACTCACGGCCGTTGAGAACGTGGAGCTCCCCCTGCTCGTAGGCGGCGTCAAGGCCAAGGTCGCTCGCGAGAAGGCCCTCATGGCCCTGGAGACCGTGGGTCTCAAAGAATGGGCCGACCACAAGCCCGCCGAGCTCAGCGGGGGCCAGCAGCAGAGGGTCACCATCGCCCGTTCGCTCGTCAATGACCCTGCCATAATCTGGGCCGACGAGCCCACGGGTAACCTAGACACCGAGAACTCCTTGCAGGTCATGGATCTGCTCCGGCGCCTCAACCACGAGCTCAAGCAGACATACGTCGTGGTCACCCACGACCCGAAGATCGGCAAGATGGCGGACAGGATCATCTACATGGAGAACGGGGAGATCAGAACAGAGGAGAAGAACGTCCACGACCATCCGCCCATCGTTTTGACGTCGGGGAAGCTTGCGGAGAAGGCCTCCGAGGCCGCGGAGCCGAAGAAGGAATGAGGAGGCCCAGTGATGGCGAACATAGTTCTGCCGGACGAGGGCTGGGGACAGGCCTTCCTCATGCTTATATTTGCGATGGCCGTCCTGGGAGTCATCGCCCTCGTGGCGGCCCAGAAGCCCGTCCTCTTCCGGATGGGCCTTAGGAACGTGAGCCGGAGGCCGGCCCAGACAAGCCTGGTCATAGGCGGGCTCATGATCGGCACGGCCATACTCTCAGGCGCCTTCGTGACCGGGGACACCATGCAGTTCGCCATCGTGAAGAGCTCTTATTCCGGGGCGGACCTCATCGACGAGATGGTCGAGGTCCCTGGCTACCTGACATACAACTATTCGGTCTATGAGAACATCTCCGCCGACCCGGGGGTCAAGGGGGTCACCGACGGTATATCGCCCATGATATTTTTGTACGGCGTGACCATCTTCGACAACAATACGGGCCAGCTCGAGCCCGGCGTCTACGTTCATTGCATAGACCCGGCCATCGACAAACAGTTCGGCACCTTCACAACGACTGGAGGCAGCGACATCGACGGGAGCGACCTGTCAGGGAACGAAATCATAATGAACGACCGGCTCGCGAGCGCCCTCGGTGCAAAGACCGGGGACACGCTCGAGACATACTACCAGGCGCTAATGCCCGCCACGCGCGGCCCGCCAGGACCGGGAGGGGGGGCAACGGACATCCAGATGTCCCTGCTGAAGGTCAAGCACATTGTCAGGAACGAGGGCAAGGCCGATTACAACAACGGTGAGGACATATTTATGTCGCTCGCATCGGGCCAGGCCATGTTCAACGCCACAGGAAGGATAAATGTCATCAAGATCTCTAACAAGGGCGGCGTCGTCGAGGGTGCAAAGGGCACGAACGACGCCAAGGCGGCCCTGGAGGCGGCCCTAGGGAAGCTGGGACCGGGGGCTGGCGCAATCCCCGCGCAGTTCAGCGTCAGCACGGTAAAGAAGGCCGTCGTGGACATCGCGGAATCCTCCAGCGCATCGCTCGAGGACTTCCTGTTGCTGGCCTCGTCCTTCACGATCATCGCTGGGATCCTGCTCATCATCAACATCTTCGTGATGCTGGCCGAGGAGCGCAAGAAGGAGCTCGGCATCTCGAGGGCCGTGGGTATGCGCAGGGCGCACCTCGTCAGGGAGTTCGTGTTCGAGGGTGTGTCCTATTCCATCATAGCGTCCATCATAGGGACCTTCGTGGGCATCCTCATCGCCTATGCGATGGCCCGCGGGATATTCACGGCATTCGGCTATGGCACCCAGGAAGTTCCCTTCTATTGGAAGAACTCGAGCCTGGCCAAAGCGTTCTCGATGGGGCTCCTGATAACACTCGGGACCGTCGGGCTCGCGTCCTACAGGGTGAGCAAGCTCAACATAGTCCGGGCCATAAGGTCCATCGAGGAGCCGGTGAAGCGCCAGGGCACGCGCAGGGACCTGGCCCTTGGGATCGTCATGCTCGTCCTGGGCGTGCTCTTCATGCTGGGAGGGTTCGTTCCCGGGGGCTCGGGCATCTTGAGGCTGCTCGGTCCGAACCTGTTCCTGTTCGGCATCGCCTTCACGATCAGGCGCTGGACGGGGCCCGAGGTCGCTTACACCTTCGGAGGCCTGGCGGTCCTGTTCTACTCGATGTACTTCCTTTTCTACGGGACCCTCTCGGAATCCGAGGGCATCACCGGGTTGGTCATCACAGGCCTGCTCATGGTCTTCGGGGCCGTCCTGGCCCTGGTGTCCAACTCGAAGGTGATGGTCCGTGGGCTGGGTAGGCTCCTGGGCGTTACACCGCGGGGCAAGGCCGTGGTCGTGCCGGCCATAGCCCATCCCCTCAACAGAGGCTTCAGGACCGGGATGACCATTTCCATGTTCAGCCTGATATTGTTCATAGTCGTGCTCTTCTCGATATTCTTCAGCGTGTTCACGCCGAACCTTTCCGACGAGGGCGGTGGCTATGACCTCGTGGGTATGTCATCGGTGCCTGTAGGCGACATACACAACCTGAGCGTCGGAGGCGGGGGCGGCCTGCCCGTCAAGTATGACACCCTCAACGGCAAGGTCGAGTTTGTCGACGGGGTGGCGCAGTACGGCTTCTGGGGCAACTTCAGAGTGAACAATACCGAGGTCCTCACCTACGGTCCGCCGTTCCACTACTTGATGGGCGTGGATGGGAATTTCACCAGCCACATGAAGTACAAGCTCAAGGACCGGGACAAGAACTATGCCACGGACGCGAACGCCTGGGTGGCCGTGGTCAGCGATCCGAACCTGGCCTTGGTCGACACCACCACCGCCAGCACCCAGCCTCCGATAAGGGTCGGGGACGTGGTCGACCTGCCGTACACGGCAGGCGGCAACAGGACCAAGGGTTACAAGATAGTGGGCATAGTCGACGAGTCCCTATTCGCAGGCCTCTTCGTCCAGAAAGGGACCCTGATGAAGGAGTTCGTGGCGGTCCGCGGCGACAACCTGTTCTTCATCAAGGTCAAGGCCGGGGAGGACCAGAAGCAGGTGGCCATGGGCCTGGAGTCCGACTTCAAGGTCCTGGGGCTTAACGTGTTGGTCATGAAGGAGTTCCTCAAGACCCTCAACCAGGGGATCCAGAGCGTCTATCAGCTGTTCGAGATGTACATGTCATTGGGCCTCATCGTCGGTATCGCAGCGCTGGGCGTCATATCCGTCAGGGCCGTTATAGAACGCAAACAGGAGATCGGCATCATGCGGGCCCTAGGATATAGGAGATCCATGGTGCTCGCGACCTTTGTCATAGAGATGATGTTCGTCACGACCATGGGCATCGTGATCGGCGTCCTCATAGGATGGGTCGCGGGATACGGCATCTGGAAGGTCAGCATGGAGGCCATGGGCGTCGCGTTCACCGTCCCATGGAACAGGATCGGCCTCACGATCGCGATGACCTTCGCCGCCGGCCTACTGTGCACGATACTGCCTGCATACAAGGCCTCGAGGACGAACCCGGCCGAGGCGATCCGGTGGATAGAGTAGGTCCATGAACGGAGGGGCTATTCCGTTCCCCATGTCCTTCGTGGGCGGTCTATTACCCTTCACAATACCAAAGGAAGGTTTTATTTATTTGAATACGAACATATCCTAAACAGTGCCCGATACGGAATAACCCTATAATATTCCATTCCTATGGTATAATCTGGGCGGTGGACTCCATGGCAAGATCCTTTGGCAAGTTGCTCGTGGTACTGCTGTGCGTGCTCATGGTGATTGGTGGCCTGGACCTTGGGACCGTTGTAGGTTCTGCGGCCGACCAAGGAGTTACGGCGGTCGGCCGTGAGGCAAGCTCGAGGGCCATCAAGACCTTCAACACGACGACCTTCGTCGACTGGCGGGGCGGGACCGCCAACAACATAACCGTCTACAACCAGAGCGACGGCGAGCTCAAGCTCATGGCCTTCGAGTACTTCACGATCCCGGTCCCCGGCATGACCGGGGTCAGGGACCTCGAGGTCGATAGCAAGGGCAACCTCTACATAGGGACCGAGATAGGAACGATGGTGACGATCGACGCCAAGACCGGGGCCATCCTGGACAACGGGAAGGCCGTGCCCGACGAGGACAATATCAACCGGTTGAAGATGGACAAGAACGATACACTTTGGGGCGGCGGGCGTTCCAACTGGAACGGCGCGGGAGCCACGCCGAACCGCGGTGGGATCCTTTGGAGGATGAGCACCACAACGAGGAGGATCGACGCGGACTGGAAGCCTGAACCGGTCAATGGGGCCCAGGTACGTGGACTGACCGCGGATAAGAACGGGACGGTCTGGGCCGGCACCATAGGTGGCATGCTGGCCCGTGTCGACCCGACGACGGGCATCATGACGCGCCTGAACGGAGGCAACGCCCTCCTGCCAGGCTACGGTATCTATCAGCTCACGGCGGCCCAGAACGGGATGATATACGCCGGGACCACCGCAGGACCCGACGGCGGGCACTTGTTGAAGATCGATCCAACGACGAATACCTTCACGATCATGAACAACGACAATCCCCTCGTGAGCGGCGATGGCATCCAGGCGATGACGACCGCCCTGAACGGCACGATCTACATGGGGACCAACAACATCCAGGGGACCGTCATAATGCTGGACCCGACGACGGACAAGATATCGATACTCGGCAGGGCCATGCCCGGGGCCGGGACGGTGCAGGACCTTTATTCGGCCCCCGATGGCTCTGTCTATGGCCTGATGGGGGGCGGCGCGGTCCCCGAGGAGCATCTGCTGAAGATCGAGGCTGGTACGGGCGCCCTCATCGACATGGGCGTCCCGATCCCGGGGGCCGTCAACCCTGGCTACATAGCGGTCGCACCGGACGGGACCGTCTGGGGCAGCGGGCCCAACAGCCAGCTTTTCAAGATGGCGCCCCAGTATGAGAAGATCCCCGCGGCGCGGCTCGACAGGCCGACGGCCGGTCGCATCTTCACCGAGAACTTCGAGCTCAGCGACATCAACTGGGACACAGTTCCGAGCCCGGGCCCGACCAACTTCAAGCGGGTCACGGACGCGAGCCGCCCCGCTGGTGACAAGACGGTCTTCGAACAGCAGGATACGGCCAGCACGGCCGCCTATGCGCGGGCAGGGGTCTGGGGTCCCATCGCCAATAATTTCGAGGCCTTCAACATGAACCCGGTGGGCGTCATGGAGGTCCAGTTCAAGTTCGTTGGAGCACCTGGGGGGGGCGGCGGTGGACCATTTGACGTCCGGCTTTTCATGTGCGCCGATTCCTACGGGAACAATTATGCCCTTTTCTTCGACGAGGTCACGAACCAGATCCGATTGTACAGGGATTGGGGCCAGATCGGGAACACCTATAACGCATTGAGCCTCGACCGTGGATATTGGTACGATGTTAAGTGGAAGACCTACCACACGGGGACCGGTGCCGGTGCGGCCTTCACAGTATGGATAAACGGGACCAAGATTTTCAACGAGGTCCCGATCAACCCGGTCCACCATCTGACCGGCGCGGTCGCGCTCGGGACGCGGGCCTACGACGCGAGTTTCGACAACTTGAGGCTCTATAAGGACACCAACATAACTGTCGGCGGGCTCCAGGCCGGCCAGAAGGTCAGCCTTTATGCCGACAATGGTACCCTCCTGAAGAGCGCGACCGCGGCCGGGGCCGCAGTGATACTTGGCCTGGATATCTTCAGCTTCCCGCTGTCCGGTTATTTCAATGTGACCAGAACGGACGGTTCCACGGTGGTCCTCACGACGGCGGGCATGAAGGACATCTATGGCGGGGATTCCTACAACTACGTGACCCCGGCGACCTCGGGCTCCGTCTGGCGTTACCTGTCCAAGGGGACGTTCCTCAGCAAGCCCTTCGATGCGGGCATGAACGTCACCTGGCTCAACATCGGCTGGAATGGCCAGAAGCCGGCCAACACCAACTTCAGCTTCCGGACGAGGACCGCGCTCACAATGGCGGGCCTCGCCCTGGCGGTCTGGAGCGCGCCCATTACTGTCAGCGGCTCGGCCATAACGTCGCCCTTCAACCAATGGTTCCAGTTCGAGGCCAAGCTCAACACCACGGACATCACGAAGACCCCGGAGATCGACGATGTGTCCATCACGTACAAGGCGTTCCCGGCATTCGACATACAGATCACGCAGGACCCACCCGCCGTCTATCCAAATGATATCCTCGTCTACAATATCACCTACAACCAGGTCGGAATCGATATTGCCAAGGATGTATGGATAACGGACACGCTGCCTTCCATACTGACCTTTGTGAACAGCTCGGCCGACGCTGTGCGTACGGGCTCCGTGTGGCATTTCACGAACGTGCCACCGGGGTCCCACAACCTCCTTGTGGTCAGGGCCCGTGTCAGCAAGGACGCCACGGACGGGGCCACCATCAGGAACAACGCCAGCATTAAGTTCACGGACACTTTGGACGCGGTCATCGGGACCGTTGTCGCCGAGGATGCCGTCACGATGGTCCTGAGACCGAGCTTCCTGCTAGGGTTGAAGGGCCCAGCAACGGCGGCCCCGGGGGACGTGATCAATTACACGATGAACTATAACAAGACGGGTAATGGGGATGCGAAGACCCTGTGGCTTAATGTCACGCTCGACAAGAACCTGACCATCACGGGAAGCAGCGCCGAGCCTTGGCGGACCGGGGCATCCTGGCACATCCCAGGGAACCAAACCGTGGAGACCATCAACCTCACGGCCAAGGTGAACAGCTCTGTCGCCTTGGGCGCCAAGCTGAAGGTCTCCGAGGTCCTGAACCATACGTTCCCCAATGACTACATGCCTGCTGGCGTGAAGGCCGGACCAGTGGAGACGACGGTGATCGGACCCACCATAGATTTCCGGAAGACCGTGGACATGGCGACGGCATTGCCCGGGGACATCATCATATATAAGATATACTTCAACAACACGGGCACCGCCGGTGGAAAGTTGACCGTCGGTGACGTGCTGGCCCCAGAGCTCGAGCTCCTGAACAGCAGCGCCGAGGCAAACAGGACGGGGGCCAATTGGACCTTTGCCAGCGTACCTGTCGGAAGCCACAATGTTCTCAGCATCAGGACCAGGATCAAGAACGACACGCTAGAGAACATCGTCATAAAGAACGTGGCCACAGGCATCCTATCGACGGCCGCAGGCGTCGAGCTTGGAAAGAACAATACCAACGAGGTCTCGACGAAGGTTGGCTTCCTCCCGAGACCGAAGATCACGGTCGCCATCGTCGTGGACGAGGCCAAGGCCGAGTGGAACGACACCGTGAACTTCACTATATACTACAACAACACCGGCGAGGACGCTGCAAGCTCCGTGAGCATTAAAGAACAGTTGCCCAAGGGCCTGACCTATCTGTCAAGCGATGCGGAAGGGAACAGGATCGGCAACAACTGGGACTTCACAACGGTCCCGACTGGGGGCCACAGCTTCAAGGTGAAGGCAAAGGTGGACCCGGGGACCGCCAATAGAACGGTCCTCACGAACCAGGTGACACTGAATTATACCGGCCCCAGGGGCAAGGACATGCCAGGCTCCAAGGCCGCGGCGGCGGTCACTGTGTACAAGCCCGGGACATTGCCACCGGGTGATAAGACCAGGCCGTCCATCACCGACAGGAAACCGGTACCGGACGCGACCAATGTCCCAACGAACGCAAGGATCGAGATCACCTTCAGCAAGCCCATGAACAAGACGGAGACCCAGAGGGCGTTCTCGATAACGCCCCAGGTGAGCGGTAACTTCTCGTGGAACGGGAACACGCTCATCTTCACGCCGGACAAGCCCCTTGCGAAGGGACAGAAGTACATCATCAAGATCGAGCCCTATGCGAAGGACACCGTCGGGAACCTGATCAACCCGATATCGTCCTGGTCCTTTACGGTCCAGGGCAAGTCCGGTGGCGGCAATGCCGTGGCCAATTGGCTATGCCTTGGCGGAATCATCGCGCTAATTGCGGTCATCCTAGCAGCCGTAGGGTACTGGCTCGTGAACCGGAAGAAAGGGAAGGCACCGGCGAGGCCGTCGACACGGAGGCCACAGACGATGGAGGAGGGCTTGGAAGAGCCTACGACCTTGCCACCGAAGTATGGTCCAAAGCCGAGGCCAAGGCCGGTCCCGGTGGTCCCGGCAGTAGCCCCAGAAGAGGAGGTCATACCGGAGGCCCCGAAAGAGGAGCCCGTCGAAGAGAAGGGGCCCGAACCGGCTATGAGAGAGGAGCCGCCCTTGATACAGGAGGAACCTGTAGTGGTCCCTGTGCAAGAGGAGGTAGGGATTGTGCAGGAGCCTCCCAAGCCCGAGGAAAGAATCGTCGAACCTGCTAGAGAGGAAGCACCGGTTGAACCCGAGGAGAAGGTCGCCGAACCCGTAAAAGAGGAGGCACCGCCCAATCCCGAAGAGAAGCCCCCGGAACCTGTCAAAGAGGAGGCGGCCGAACCTGGACCCCCGAAGGTGGAGCCCGAGACCAAGAAGGAGGAGAAGAAGCCATCGGACCTCGACGATATCCTGAAGAAATTGCGGGAATGAGCTATTGGGGGACGGGGTCCCGATGGGCCCCGTCCTCATCTATTACAGGAGCGACCCTATCCAATGACCCAATAAGTATGAGAAGGCATCATCATCCAATCAACATCCCGGCGACCATGCTCGCCACTGAATAGATGAGCAGTGCCACGGGCATCGTCCTGCCGATCTGGAACCGGATGTTGACATTATCGCTTGTCATTCTTTGGAAAAGCTACAATCAGATTACTGGTTAAAAGTACAATTATCTCGCTTTGTTGTTGAAAATGCCGATCGTTCGACCATATCCCATCGGCCTCGATTGCCAGAGTTAAGGCGATGTAAGGGATGTCGGCCTCGTCGATCTTACCAATTATCTCTTTGGCTTTTTCCAGTTTTTCTTGATAATCTGCTTCTGGATGAACGATGATGTTCTCCATTAATGTTTTTAATACTTGGGCAAATGCCAATTTCCCCAGGTCTGTCGCTTCCCTCAATCTTTCACGATGCTCTTCTACCTCCTCCTTCAAATACGCAGGGCAGTGCAATTCAAGGAGAGGATGCAGCATGATCCTCCGGGTTTCCGATTTTTTAAGAAGGGCCGCAATCAAAATGCTCGCATCGATGACCAGTTTCATGGTTCACCCGTGGTGCTCTTCTTATGCCTTTTCCACATGCCTTTTTTAATGCTGTCAGCAATCTGTTCAACATCCTTGGAGGTCAATTTACTGACTTTGAGCAATTTGTCTAATTTCCTCAATTTTGAATAGTAATCCCGCAATGCCTGCCTGGCGATAGCGCTCCATTTGATCTCCGGATGCTCCCGTATCATCGCATATAATTCATCGGACACCGAGAATGTCAGATTTGGCATGTATTTCCCTCATTTTCAATTATGTGAGTTATGGTATTTATGTATTTCTACTTATTAATCCTAGACCATCATCCCGCCGACCATGCTAGCCATTGAATAGATGAGCAGGGCCACAGGCATCGTCCTTCCGATCTGATACCTCATGTCCACAGGGTCGTCACCCTCTTTCATGCCCGACACGAAATAGGTTATAATGAGCACTGTCAGAAACAGATAAACGCCCAGGACCAACGTGAATGTCTGGAAAGGCACGATCGGCCCTCCGCCGAAGGAGAACCCGGCGCCTGAGATTCCCTTCAAGCCTTCCATCACATGCGCCATCACGAAATAGAGGGCGCTTGTGACGCCCAGCACAACAGGCGCAAAGATGAGCGCCGTGGCGCTTATCATGGCTGTCGTAGTGAACTGGTTAAATAGCTTTGCCATGTTTTTTGATTAGATTTATATAGAGTGAAAATACCCTATGATAATAGACTTCCTGTCCGAGTATATTATCTTTTTCGATTGTAGGACAAGGCTAAGCCTTTTTCTTCCTTGATGTTCTCATTGTCTCGACAATTATTATTACCACGATTATCACAATAATAAGAATAAAAAGTAGAGAACTGATGATACTTGTACCGTAAGGCGTTGCGGAGACCGCAGTTGTATTTCCTGAGGTGCCATAAGGATTCTGCGCATTTATTTTGTACCAATATTCGTGCTCATTCGTCAATCCTTTATCTCTAAATTGTGTTGTCGTAGAAAATCCAATCAATGTATAGGTCCCGATTTGGGAGTCGGACCTATAGATATTGTATCGAGCAGGTGTTCCGCCGCTCGTGGGTGCGGACCATTTCAACAGTACCTGTGTGTTTCCTTCAGATGCTGTGAATCTCGTTGGCTGACCGGGTGAGGAGCCTACAGTAATGTTAATTTCATTGGATTTCGGGCCCTCACCGACAATATTGACCGCGCTGACCATGTAGTAATATTTGGCACCCATTGTAATATTGGCATCGACCCAAGATGGTCCATCAGTATATCCTTTAATAAATAGTATTTCGCTACCGGAGGTCGTTCCACGGTAAATACTGTAATTCTTGATTGACACACCCCCATTGCTCGCAGGCACGAGCCAGGTCAAAAATATCTGGGCCGATCTAAGAGTGACGTTCAGATTTTGTGGTGCACTAGGAACTGTCCTAGGAAGGGCTTGAACCCCGACCGACTTGGGGCCTTCACCTATGCCGTTTACTGCAGAGATATTATAGAGATATGTCTGGCCATTGATCAGTCCAGAATCAGTAAAGTTGAGCACATTTCCAAGCACCTTGAGAAGAGTGCCATTACGATATACCTTGTAGTTTGTGACCGCAAATCCACCATTGTCTATAGATGTTTTCCAGCTCAGTACAATCTGTGCATTACCTGGAGCAGCCGTTAAATTCAGTGGCGCCGTTGGTATTGTTGCAGGTGTGGCGTTCGCCTCATTCGACTTTGGACTTTCACCGAGGGTGTTTGTCGCAGTTACTTTATAGTAATATTTCTGGCCGTTCGTCACATATATATCCCGATATGTTGTCACATTTCCAACCTTTGCGAGGAAGATTTCAGAACCAGATATTGTTCCCCTGTATATAGTATAATTTGTGATTGTTGACACGTCACCCATACTAGGTGCTGTCCATGTGAGCTTGACTTGTGCATTCCCACCAATCGCCTGAAGATTCCGAGGCGCGGAGAGATTCGAAGTTCCTAACGCATACAAATTACCATCTTCAGAACCGAAATATATGGTGCCGTCCGAACCTATAGCGGGCGATGAAATTACCACACCCCCAGTAGCAAAATTCCATTTCTTCGTACCATTTGGAGAAATTGCATAGACTGATTCAGTAGGGTAGCCGGAGCCGATATAGATGGTACCGTCCGAACCTATTGATGGCGATGAACCAGTATAACTACCGGTATCGAAGGCCCATTTCTTCGTACCATTAGGATTTAGAGCATATAGTTTGCCAACAGGGGAATTGGTATTATCATAGCCGTAGCCGACATAGATGGTGCCGTCCGAACCTATAGCGGGCGATGAATACGCCCCGCCCTTAATGGCCAAGTCCCATTTTATCGTACCATTGGGATATAGCGCATATTGAATGCCATCGGGGAATTGGTCGGCGGGGCCAACATAGCTGCTGACAAAGGAGCCAACGTAGATTATGTCGTCCGAACCTATAGCCGGATATGAATATGTCATGTTCGGTGTACTAATGTCCCATTTCTTCGTACCATTTGGATACAATGCATACAATTTGCCGTTATCCCAGGAGCTGACATAGATAGTGCCGTCCGAACTGATAGCAGGCGATGAAAATCCAATGCGCCCGGTAGTGAAGTCCCACTTCATCGTACCATTGGGAAATAACGCATAGAGTTTTCCATTTTCGGAATCAATATAGATGGTGCCATCCGAGCCTATAGCGGGCGATGAAGTAATATTACCCCCAGTAGTGAAATCCCACTTCTTCATCCCATTGGGATATAGCGCATATAGTTTATCATCGCTGGAGCCGAAATATGTGGTCCCGTCCGGACCGATCGCAGGCGATGAATCCACAAAATTCCCAGTAGCATAGTCCCATTTCACAGTTCCATTAGGATTTAACGCATATAATTTATGATTGGAGGAACCGAAGTATATAGTATCGTCAGGACCTATCGCTGGCGAGGAATGTATTGATAATGCAGTAGCAAATTCCCATTTTTTCTGTCCGTTGTTCTTAGAGGTATTATACTGGCTTCTTCCAGTATGGTTCAGATCATGACCGAACATGGGCCAGGGAGAGTTCACTAGTCTATTACTGGACCTTGAAGCATTTATAGTAATATCTCTCGAAATACGTTCTTTGATATTCTTTAGGGGTATGCCAGTTATATTTCCATTTAAATTGGAGAATAACAATAGGATTACCATCGTCGCTACAAATATTTTTTTCATAATATTTCATTCCATTTTATCCAGCATCTGAAATATTTATCGTCATTTTTACCATTTTATAATTTAGTAATAGATGATTATTACTAGTTATGGTATATTATAATTATTTTATTATTTAATTTTTTCTCACATCTGATTGAGGATAAATATCTCGCGCTCATCTAAGCGTCTTTGCCAAATCACGCATTTTTATCATCAAGAAATATATCTGATTTACATTTGAGATAATTCATGTCAATATTCTCCCATTTCATTTCAACTCACACGACATTGAAAATAAATAAAAAAATAGAAAAAATTTAGGCATGGAGATCTGTCCACCAGTCTGAATATGTGCCATAGTAATTATTCGCAACTGGGCTCCGTGCATTCATATAATCTACCCCCATTGGATAGTTCCCAAGATTATAACCAGTATTTTCACCTAGCCCAAAATAAGTGACTGGTAGTGGAGTCGGTAGTGCTGCCCAGTAATGATCTATCGTATATCCATATGGCCCTGCTTCACCTGGAGAAGTCGCATAAACATTTCCATGTCCAGTATAATAAAATTTTTCTCCTATCCATGTAGGATTATTAGATAGACAACTTCCTGTCGTTGATGTTGTTATCGAATGCCAATTTCCACTTGTATCTTCATATGATACAGATGTTGGTGCATAATATTGAATATTCCATTCTAATTTCCAAAACGCCATCATTTCATATATTGATGAACTTTCAGTTTCAATCCAATTTTGAAATTGAAGGGAATAATGAGCGTCATTTTTTATTTTTAATTCGGGCGCATAATAGAAAACATTACCATACGCGTCAGTCCATTTATACGTATTTTGATGATAATAATTTCCACTTGCATCCGTATAATCCCAATACGTACATGAAGATGCTGATGCAGTATCAAGTTGGTACATATTGCCCGAATAAGAATATTTAATTCCCGATTGATATGCATAATTTAGTATAGTATGAGTTCCACCTGGAATCACGGTCACCATATTATAAATGTACATACCATGATAACGAGCGTTAGAACCTCCCGTCTTATCGTCAATAATATAGAAATTATACCCAAGCGTGATAATATGCCAAGTATACGTATTATCACAATCACCCGTTGATGATGTTGAAAGTGCAACATTTCCTTGTTGTATTTTCATTGAAGACGGGCTTGTAGAATTATTATTACTGACAATCGATGAAACAGAATCTGAAGAATCTGCGGAGACCGGCACACATGCCACGAACGCGGTGGTCAGAAATATCAGCGCACAGAACATACTAAGCAATTTTGCATTCATGATTAATCCCCCTGATATACACGTACGTATTTGCACGCAAGTATAAGAACCTTCCTAGAAAGTTAATTTTTATAAATAATTTTATCTAGCATCGTGAATAATAATAATAATAATAATAATACAATTAATAACGAAATGTTAAATGGCATAATATTTATTGTTTCCCCAATTATCACCATAATTCTCAGCAATATGAGGTAATCCTTGTGTTTAAGTTGGATTATCCGATCAACATCCCGCCGACCATACTCGCCACCGAATAGATGAGCAAGGCCACAGGCATCGTCCTTCCGATCTGATACCTCATATCCACCAGGTCGTCGCCTTCCTTCATGCCCGACACGAAGTAGGTTATAATGAGCACTGTCAGAAACAGATAAACGCCGAGGACCAACGTGAAGGTCTGGAATGGGACGATTGGCCCTCCGCCGAACGAGAACCCGGCGCCCGAGATCCCCTTCAGGCCTTCCATCACATGCGCCATGACAAAGTAGAGGGCGCTCGTGACGCCCAGCACAACAGGCGCAAAGATGAGCGCCGTCGATGTCATCATGCCCATGACCTGGCTCAGTTTCGTCCTTATCTCGTGCTCGACCTTGCGCATGTCACGCAGGTGGTTGCTGAGGCCCACAATGGTCTGGCCCGCCGTGACCGCATCCTTCTTGACCACTTCGACAACAGTCCTCATGGTGGCCCTGAGGATCCGTGACGGGTGGTCATTCAGGATGCCGGACTTGCCGAAGAGTGCCTCGTCCAGCGATGTCCTGGTCATCTGCAAGACCCGGGCCATCCGATGGAACAGGGCGGCGATGAGGGTCCCCTTCATGGTCTCGCTGGTCCTCTCGAGGGCGGCCTCGATGGCCTTGCCCTCGGATATCCTGGAACCGAGCTGGAACAGCGCATCTGGGAGCTCGTCCTCCAGCTTCTTTATCTGGTCGCTCCGGCGCTTGAGGTCCCTGGCGCTGAGGAACATATAGAAGGAGACGGCCCCGCCGATGGCCCACAATATCGGGAGGTATCCCCAGGCGAACGTAGTGGCCAGTTGGGGAAGGGCCAGGGGCACCAGCAAGGCAGCTATAAGAATGGCCCCGAGTAGCGGGTACCTGTTCTTTGTCCTCGAACTGTGGACAATGTGCGGTGGAGGTGTAGTGCCTGGCCGATTACCGAGGATACTGTAAGCATAGCCGAAGGAGATCAACGGGATCGCCACGTCCATCAACAGTACCAGCTGGGCCGCACCGATGCTCATCCCGCCGACGGACATCATGGGCAGCATCGACCCGAGAATCATTGGCAGAAGGATGCCCATGGCGAACAGGATGAAGGTCGGCCCCGACAATTTCGCCGTATAGGTCTCCATGGTCTGCTTCGTTCCCGTCAGTATGATGTCCGAGGCCTTTTCCAGGCCTCGGTTCAGGCCCTCCTGGGTGCGCTCCAGTTCCGCTGCACGGATGGCGTAGAGGGCTCGCTTGAAGTCCTCGTTCCAGTCGCCCCATTCATAGGAGAAGGACACGAAGGATTCCTCGATGGAATGGTGCTTGCGCATGTAGACGTTCCAGAGGATCCTCTTCATGGCCGAGGCCACGGGCTCGTCGAGGTTCTCGGCCGCGAAGTCTATGGCCCGGTCGAGGCTCGGGCTCAGCTTCATAGACATGACGAGATAATTGATGGCCTCGGGAAGTCGGCCCAGGGCCTTGTTACGCAGCCTTCGTGCCTGCATCTTTGGGTAGGTGGCCACCAAGGAAAGGACCGCGAGCGGGAGGCATGCGGTCGGGATAAGTATGTAGAAGACGATCGAGAGGAGGTCCATTGGGACAAGGACGAGGAGGATCGCGTCGACAAGAATCATGACCATGAAGGTCGCGAACGTGAGAATATATGCGGTGAGGGCCACCTCGTAGGGTTCCAGTGCCGCCGAGGTGAACATGAGGGCGTTCTTGAGGTCCTTGCTGGCGCTGGAGTTCTCCTTCCGTCGGAAGGTTCCCATACCCTTGCCGAAGCGGAGGGATATGCCGTGGCACATCGCCTCGTATCCTGTGAGGCTCTTATTTGTCAATTCGTTCATTTCGAGGCCGAAAGGTTAACGTTAATACTGGTATTTATGGGATGTGTCACCGACCGCTCCCGGACCGCCTCATCAGGTGGACCAGGACCACGGCGATGAATATGGATATCATGAACTCCGCCGTGGCCAATCTGTCCGAAAGTGCATTGTCACCGTCGATGCTCTTCGCTGTGAGCGGTATGATGGCGAGCATCGTGCCTAGTGCGAGGCCCCCAAGGAACCACAGGACCCTGTGATGTCCGGGTCTTTTCATGGGGCCAACCTCCGAGGATATCTCCGTCGAGAGGCGGTATTTAATATTTCTGGTTTTATTATGTATGCATGCTAAAACGCCCGGTCGTGATGCCGAGGTTTGGATCGATGCCGTCCCCTTATACTAGTATATAAATGGTGATGGAAGAATTCTGAATATCTTTGATTTCCTTGCCATAATATAGACCGAGGCCTGAATCCCTATACATGGACCTCTCCATAATCATCCCAACATACAACGAGGCCGAGAACCTGGCTCCTCTTCTGGCCCAAGTGTTCCAGGTCCTCAGGGACAACGATATTCGGGGAGAGGTCCTGATAGTCGATGACGATTCGCCTGACAGGACCTGGGAGCTGGCCCAATCCCTCGAGGGGAGGTACAAGGGCCTGAGGGTCCTCAGGCGCCAGGGCGAGCGCGGCCTTGCGACCGCGGTCCTCGCGGGCTTCAAGGCCGCCTCCTCATCAAGGTTGATGGTCATGGACGCGGACCTGAGCCATCCGCCATTGCTCATCCCGGAGCTTTACACAGCGTTGGACGAGGCCGACATCTCGGTGGCCTCAAGGAACGTCACGGGCGGCGGGGTCCGGGGCTGGCCATTGTCCAGGAAGGCCATATCGTGGGGCGCCACCACAATAGCAAAGCTCCTGACGGACGTCAAGGACCCGATGTCAGGGTTCTTCGCGCTGCGAAAAAAGGTAATCGAGGGGGCCGTGCTCGACCCGAAGGGATACAAGATCCTCCTCGAGGTCCTGGTCAGGGGCGATTACGAAAAGGTCAAGGAGGTCCCCTTCGTGTTCGAGGACCGTCAGAACGGGAAGAGCAAGATGTCCTCGGGCATCATCACAAAGTACGTGTCCCACGCCTGGTCCCTTCTGAAGGTCGCAAGGAACACGCGGGCCCAGCTGACCCGCTTCCTAATCGTCGGCGGCCTTGGGATCCTCGTGAACCTCGCGGTCCTTTGGACATTGGTCAATCTCGGTTCGATGATTTACCTCCCGGCCGCCGTCCTTAGCTTCGTAGCGGCCGTCACCTTCAATTTCGCAGGCAACAGGCTGTTCGCGTTCAAGGACCAGAGCAGGTTGGCCGGCTCGACGACAGCACAGTACACGAAGTTCTTCGTTGTAAGCGTGGCGAGCCTGATGGTGAACCTGGCCGTGCTGTTCGCCCTTGTCGATGTGGGCCACCTGTGGTACATGCTGGGCCAGGTCCTTGCGATCCTGACGGCCACCGGGTCCAACTTCGCGGGAAACAAGTTCTGGACATTCCGTGCGGCCGTGGTCAGGAGGCCGCAGGGAGTCAGGGCCGATGCTTTGAGGGCCATCGTGTTGGGGCACATCCATGGATACGACGGAAGGAAGGCCCGCTAGGGCCGACAGAATCGGGGGGCCCTCTGGGAAGGGCCACTCGCGGGCCCTAAGGGCGGACCCCAGGGGCCTCTGGCATGTGGACAGGACCGCGAGGTCGGACCTGCCACCCATGGACGCCGGAAAGAAGACGAGCCACTGGCGCGACGGGTTCCCGTACCTGAACAAGTGGGAATGGGCCTTGCTCCTCGTGATGGCCATCGCCGTGTTCACGAGGTTCGTCAAGCTCGGCGACACGCCGTTGTTCCACGACGAGGCCTATTACTGGGTCTGGTCCCAGCACATAACCTGGGGGAACCTGGAGCTGTCCTTCTTCGACCATCCGGCGGGCGTCGCGTACCTCATCACGTTCTCGACCGCTGTCTTCGGCGATTCCGAGTTCGGCGTCAGGGCCATCTTCGCCATCCTGGGCGTGCTCAATGTCTGGCTCATGTATCATGTCGGCAAGTATCTCTACGACCAGAGGACCGGCGTCATCGCCGCATTCCTGCTGTCCGTGAACTACGGGCACATCCTGCTGTCCAGGTCGGCCATGAACGATGTGGCCGCGTGCTTCATCTTCACGGTCATACTCTATTTCTTTGCCAGGGCCGTCTTCGAGAGGAGCGACAGGTACCTCTGGTTCATGGGCCTCGCGCTCGGCGTCGGGTTCCTGTTAAAGTACACGGTCGTCGTCATAGCCCTGGGGTTCCTCATATTCGCCTACGCCTATCCCGAGTACCGCAAGTTCCTGAAGCGGAGGACGACGGTCTACGCATTGCTCCTCGCGGCCATCATCACGACGCCCTTCTGGGTGTGGAACGCGACCCATGACTGGGCCGGGCTCATTTACCAGGGCGGCCACGCGTCCCCGTTCCTGGGCCTGTTCCTTGGCGGCGACATCTTCTCCAACCAGGTGCTGAGCTGGTACTATTATCCGATGATCTGGCTCCTGGCGGTGAGCCTGCCATTGACGGCGATATGCATCGCCGGCCTCGCGGCGGTCTTCAAGTTCCGCTGGAAACGGGAGAGCGTTGCGCTGGTCGTCGGCTCGTTCATCATGATGATCATCACCTATTCGCAGCAACTGTTGGCCCTAACAATGGCCTTCGAGCTCATCTTCTGGTACGGGGTCATTCTCGCCTATAAGGGCTTCAAATCGGACCGCGACGCGCTCATCGGTATCACGGCCATCGTCTTCATAGCGTTCTTCGCATTCAGCCTCGGGCGCATGCCCCACTGGATGTTCCCGGCCTTCGCGCCCATGTCCATCGCTGGGGCCCGATGGCTCCCGAAGGCCTATTCAGCGGTGGCCATCAACAGGAGGCAGGCCACCGTCGTTGCCGTGACCATGATGCTGGGCCTGAACTGGATGGGCGCCTACGCCGTAAATGGGGCCTACGCCATGGGCAACGGTGGCCAGGCCCCGGACCCGAAGTCCATGGTGGCTGGTGTCTGGGTATCGTCGACTAACGGCACCAAGGACCTCGGGCAAGCGACGGCCCGGGTCCTTGCAGACCATCCCGATTCCGTCGTGCTTGTCCCCAATTGGGTGACCTACTCGCCAGTGGACTACTACCTGCACCGACAAGGGGTCGACGCGGACATTTACACTTGGGTCTGGGACTACCAGATAGGCACGGTCTGGAAGAGGGATGTCAAGTACATGCTCGATGGCTCCGACCGGGCCGTCATACCTGTGTATGATTCCTCCTTCCTGGGCAGGCCCGATATCGACTCGGTGTTCATGTATCTCGTCTATTCGCCGGACAACACTACGGGCCAGCACTGGTGGGGGGCCAACGACCAGACCTGCTATGCAAAGACCGGGTTCGATTACTACGAGGTCGTCTCGGTGGGCGCGCTCGAGTACAACTCGACCTTCCTGTGGCAGAGGCAGCACAACGTCGTCAACCCGTACTTCGTCGCCTATGCGGAGAAGCGTGGGACCGACAACGTAACGCTCGTCTATGATGGTTTGAAATATTCCGCGCCGAAGTCGGAGCTCAGGTACAATGGGACCACGGGACGGGACTGGCTTGACTTCTTCCATTACGAGAACGTTCCAGGATGATTCGGTTTAAGTGTGGTGAGGACCATGGAGTATATGGATGGCAAGGGTGGGCTGGTTAACAAGGGAGGCAATGGGACGATGACCATCGACACGAAGGGCCAGGCACCGGCGCAGCCGCCGGCCGCGCCCCCGGTCGGGACCGGGATGGTGGCCGTGCCCGCCTACGGCCAGGCCTACGTCGAGCAGATACCGCCCATACCGGTGTATATGGACGACGACGAGAAGTTCGTGGACTTCCGGAAGCCCGGCTTCTGGTCCTACTCACCGACCATATTCTCCTTCGCCTTCGGCTTCGTGCTCTTCATACTGTTCACGGTCGGTGGCCAGTTCTTCGGGTTCATGATAGGATTCGGGATACTGCTGGCCCTCATGGTCTTCGTCCGGTTCCGCCTGTGGAACAGGACCGGCTACTGGTTCACGAACCACAAGCTCGTCATCCACGACGGCAGCAAGGCGCGCCTAGTGCCCTACGACGAGATCGCACTGAGCTCCCTGGCCTTCGAGGGCCAGGACTGTATGTTCAGCACGGTATACCACCAGGAGATCGTGCTCAAGGGCATCGTGGACATGGAGCAGGTCGTGGCCTTCATAAGCCACAAGGTCAAGGCGGCCAGGAAAGAGACGGCGAACGGACGGAAGTGACCTCTCAAAACCGTCCGGTTTTTCTTATCTGATTCTTATCGGCATTTACTATACCTTTTTATACACATAATGTTTCACCTTTTTTGGGGGAGGAAAGGAAGCCTGGCCTGCACGCGTTTTTCGGCAATGACCGTGCGACGGGACTGGCCGAGGATGCGGGGGGGCCGTCACTGTTCTTCGCCCACCGATAGGAGGAATAAACTTGACCAGAAAGGTTTGCATCGTAGGAGGGGCCACGACGCCCTTCGATTACGGCCCGACGGGGCTGGAGAACCCCGAGAAGGGAGCGGCCGATTGCATAAAGGAGACCCAGAAGGACGTCCCCGAGTTCCGCATGAGGGACCTCGACTTCATGATATACTCTCATTTCTCGGTGCACTTCGCGCACCAGCTGGCAGGTGAATGGATCATGCATGACCACCTGGGCCTGTGCGGCTTGCCGCATATTCGCATCGAGAACGGCGGCAACACGGGCGGCTCGGCCCTCTATGGGGCGGCCCTGGCCGTCATGTCCGGCCACCACGACGTTGTCGGCATCGTCGGCTGGGAGACCATGGACTCGGTGCGGCAGTCCCAAGGCAGCGAGTTCATAGCCATGGCATCGGACGTCAGGTACGAGCTCATGGTGGGCGGCATCTATCCCATCTACTACGCCTCGATGGCGAACAAGTGGATGAAGGAGAACAAGGTCACGGAGGAGGACATCGCAAGGATCTCCGTGAAGAACAAGAACAACGCCATGGACAACCCGAAGGCGCAGTGGTTCAGGAACGAGCACAGATACATCACCGTCGACGATGTCATGAACTCGGGCCTGATATCGTACCCTATCAAGAAGTACGACTGCTGTGTGATGTCCAGGGGGGTCGCGTTCCTGCTGGTGACCAGCGAGGAGTACGCGAAGAAGGTCGCTCCCGACAATTACACGGTCATCGACGGCATGGGCCTGTCCAGCTGCACCATCAGGGCAGGGGACCGGTGCGGGTATCCGAGCTGGAAGGAGATCTACGGCCCTGGATATCCGGACATGACGGAGTTCGGGGCCTGCAGGCAAGCCGCGGACCTAGCCTACAAGATGGCGGGCATCAAGAACCCGAAGAAGGACATCAGCTTCGGTGAGATCCACGACGCATTCAGCACCTCCGAGGCACAGATCTACAAGGCGATAGGCATCGCCACGAAGGACAACGTCGCCAAGATGCTAAGGGACGGGGAGACGACCATGGACGGGAGCATCCCCATGAACCCGGGCGGCGGGCTGATAGGCTATGGGCACCCCGTCGGAGCCACGGGCATCATGTCCACCATCGAGGCTCATTACCAGCTTGCGGGCCTCGCGGAAAAGAAGCACCTGAGCAAGAAGACCGTGGTGCCGGACCCGCACACGGCCATCGTCAACAGCCATGCAGGGACGGGGACGTCCATCTCGAACTTCATAATAAGGAGGCCTTAGGATGGCACTGAGGAAGAACATCAAGAACCTTAGGGGCAAGGCCAAGAAGGCCGCGGTCAAGGTCGCAAGGAGGGCCGCCAAGGAGGTCGTCAAGCAGGCGATCAAGCGCGGGCCCAAGGCCGTCAAGAGGGCCAGGAGCGTTTCAAAGGCGGCCCGGAAGATGGCGTTCAAGGGCGCCAAGACCGTCGGCAAGGTCGCCGTGAAGGCGGCCGTGAAGGGGGCCAAGGCCGTTGTGAGGAGCGCGACCGAGGCCTCCGCCGGCGGCGTCAAGGCCGCGGGCAAGGCGGCCGCGAGGACGGCGGCCAGGGCGGCGTTCGACGGTGCGAAACAGGTGGCGAAATCCGCCGTGGGGGTCGTGACCGAGGGCGCGAAGTCCGTGGCAAAGACCGCAATGGAGGGCGGCGCATCGAAGCACACGGAGACCGTGAAGGACCCCAAGGACAAGGCCTTCGAGAAGGGCCCGGGCTTCCACAAACAGACCTGGTTCAGGCCCCCAGGCGTCGAGGAGCCGGGGCTGGCCTTCGTGGGCTACGAGATTGCGGACAACGACGTGGACTTCAACCAGTTCCTGCACTACGACCAGCTGTACACAATCAGGCACGGCCAGAACAGCAAGTTCTTCAGGAGCCTGCTGAAGGGCAAGATCGTCGGGACCAAGTGCCCGAAGTGCGGCGACGCCTGGGTCCCGCCGAGGACGAACTGCTGGAACCTGGACTGCAACCTGCAGGAGACCGACTGGGTCGAGTTCCCGCTCAGGGCCAAGGTCCACACATGGACCGTGGCCGGTTGGAGCGGCAGGTCCTCGCTGAAGAAGCTGCCGTTCATCCTGGTCTATGCGAAGATCGAGGGCAGCACGGTGGCCATCGCAAACTACCTGCAGGGGATAGACCCCTGGGATGTCGAGTTCGACATGCCCCTGAAAATCGTGTTCGTTCCTGAGGACAAGCGGGTCGGGGCCGTCCAGGACTTCCATTTCGAGCCCGCCGACGGCTGGAAGCCCGGACCCATGACGCCCGAAAAGGAGCGGATCAAGAAACTGGTCGAGCCGATATATGCGTGGGTCAAGACGCTGAAATAGGCCTTGACCCCCTACTTTGTTCCTTTTTCTATCTTTGTTCCCATTTTTTCGTTCATTATTTGGTCCTGGGCGGTTTTCTTATGCGTCATCTTCTTCTTCGGTCGCTCTTCTTTGATCAGGGACAGCCCGTCGTCGTCCTGGTAGGCCGTCTCGCCATGCTCTGACATATCTAGGCCCAGTTCCTCATCTCTTTTGGTGACCCGCACAGGGGTGATCTTGTTGATCACCCACAGCATCAGATATGTAAATACGAAGGCCCACACCGCGGCCAAGCCGACCGCGGCGACCTGGACCCCGAAGAAATGCACATTGCCTAGGAGCAGGCCGTTGGCCCCATTGGGATTGAAGGTCATGTCGGCGAATACACCAAGACTTATGGTTCCGAGTATGCCGCCAACCCCATGGACGCCCCAAACGTCCAAGGCGTCGTCCCATTTCATACGGTTCTTCATCCAGATCGCGACATAGCAGACCGTGCCCGCTAGAATGCCTATGATTATAGCGCTTGTTGGTGAAACAAATCCCGCACAGGGAGTGACGGTCGCAAGGCCCGCAACGGCTCCTGTGAGCAACCCGAGGAACTTCGGTTTCTTCTCGATGATCCAGGCCATTATCAACCAGACGGTCCCGGCGACCGAGGCCGCCAGGTCGGTGTTGATGAAGGCCACGGCGGTCACGGAATCGACCTGAAGTTCGCTGCCAGCGTTGAAGCCGTACCAGCCGAACCATAGCAGACCGGTCCCAAGTGCGACCAGCGGGATGCTATGAACGGAGGCCTCCTTCACCTTTCTTGCTCCGACGAAGAAGACCGAGGCCAATGCGCCCATCCCGGCGATGGCGTGGACCACGATGCCGCCGGCGAAGTCCTTGACGCCCCATTGGGCGAGTATCCCTCCGCCCCATATCATGTGGACGAAGGGGATGTAGACGAAGAGCAGCCATGCGACGAGGAATATCAGATAGGCCTTGAACTTCACACGGTTTGCGAAGGCCCCGGTGATCAGGGCCGGGGTGATGATAGCAAACATCATCTGGTAAGCGATGAACACGTAAAGGGGAATGTTCGCGTTCGACGCAAATGGCGTGTCCGGGCCCACACCTCGAAGGAAGGCCTGGTCCAGGTTGCCATAGATACCGCCGACGTCCCCGCTGAAGCATAGGGAAAAGCCGACCGTGAACCATATGACGTCGACCACGGCCATGGAAACGAAGCTCTGGATCATGATCGCCAGGACGTTCTTCCGGCCGACAAGGCCCCCGTAGAAAAAGGCCAGGCCCGGCGTCATGAGCATCACAAGGCTCGTAGCTATCAGCATGAACCCAGTATTACCAGTATCAAAGGCCAATTGATCACCTCAAGGCGAAACCCTCGATGTGATTAGTGAGGATTTATTGATGTTGAAAAAAAAATTGAAAAATCTTGAAAACACAGTGCGTTCAAGGGCTACGTGGCCTCTCGGGCTATAGATGCAGGGCCCGCCGTCCCTTCTCGGTCATCTCAACGACCGTCGACCGGCCCGAGCGGGCCTGCCAGATGAGCTCCATGGCGACCAGGTCCGCGATGCGCTTCCTGACGGTCGGATGGCTCAAGGAGAGCTCTCTGCACAGGTCCGTCCTCGTGGGCTTGACGCCGTGGGAGTTCCGCTCATAGACCTTCCTCAGGAGTTCGAGGAGGTCCTCGGACAGGTCGGCCTCGGGGTAGCGTTCCATCTGGAGGGTCTCCTTCTCGAGGTATGCCTTTTCCTTCTTGCCGAGGCAGGACCCATCGATGCCTAGTAAAATGATGTGGTTCTTGAAGAAGGCTTGCTCCCTGAGGTGCCCGACCAGCGAGAGCATCTTGGGGACACCATGGCGTATAGCTATGAACTCGAGACCGTCTATGAGGATAACGTGCTCACCTTCGAGATCCTCTATGAACCGCTCGATGGAGGCCGGTTCCGGCCTCATCGTTCCCTTCTCGCCGCGTTCCGCCAGCCAATAGTACACGAAACGCCCATCGGTCGTATCGAAGAAGAAATCCTTCCCCCGTCTCGATATCACGATACCGGGATAGTGGATGTCGAGAAGCTCCTTGAAGGCCTCTACTAGGTTCACGGGCGTGTGGTCCATGACGAGATAGGTCCGACCCGGCTGGAGACGGAACTTCAGGAGCCTCCGTTTTATTTCGTCCTCTTCCTTCTTCTTGAGGGTGATGTCCCTTCCGACGGCGTGAATCTGGCCGTCGTCGGACATGGTGCTGTTCCAGGATATCCAGCGGTAGGTGCCATCCCTGTGCTTGTAACGGTTCTCGAATTGTACGACTGCCCCGGCTTTCATATGCTTCTCAAGGGCCTGGGTCATGTCGAGGTCGTCTGTGTGTACAAGGTCCGAAATGGACATGCCGAGGAGGTCCTTCTGCCCGTACCCGAGATGGGAGGTCCAGGCCGGGTTTATCTTCCTGAGACGGTCCCGGTCCATGATCAGGAAGAGGTCGCCGGAGAGATTGAAGAAGAGAGCCAGGTCCTTCTCGACCTTCTTCCGGTTCTGGATGTTCCTCGAGAGCTCCTCTTTCACATGCTTGTACTCTGTTATATCGTGGCATGTGAAGAGACGTGTGCCATACATTATCTGGACTTTCTTGACATTTATCAGTACGATGTGCTGTGAACCGCCTTTGTCCTTCACGGTCCTCTCGATGTTCCTCAGTTCGCTGACCTGGTCTAGGCGTTCCCTGTCGTAAAGGCTTGTGCCAATAAGATTCGAGATGTTCTTCATCCGGTAGATCTCTTCGAACGAGAAGCCGAAGATGTTATCGACGTTGGGGCAAATGAAGGTGAAATTGTCGTGGTCGTCCGTCAGGAAAACGGAATCCGATATGTTCGTAAGGATTATCCGATGAAGCTCCTCGGACTGCCGGAGCGCCTCCTGCATCTCGATCAGTTTCGTCGGAGAACGCCGGACATTTTGGCTGTTGCGGGGCATATCGATTGGTAACGCGACCCCGTTCATATTCTTTATGTCATTTTTCAATGTGGAATGCCAGATTTTTTCAATGTTTTTCAATGTCGATTGCAATATCGCCGTTTTCCTTCCGTTAGTTTTTTAATCAGATACCCCAATCACCCATCCCATACCTTGACAGGTGTGGGATTATGATAGACCGGAAGGATAAGAAGAGGCCAGAGCTCGTCGAGAATGTTCTGAAGAGCGTGAAGAAGAACGACATCATGGGGGCCTGGCTCCAGTTCATCGATGTCGACGGCATAGTCAAGTCCGTCGAGGTCAATTCAAACCGATTGGACGATGTGTTGGAATCCGGGGCCTCGTTCGATGGCAGCAGCATAGACGGCTACGGTGTCCTGCAGGAATCGGACATGGTGGCAATCCCTGACCCGTCCACCTTCGCGCTTGTACCGTGGAGGTCCGCCGAGAACGCCGTCGCCAGGTTCCTGTGCGACATCTACCTACCGGACGAGACGCGCTACGAGGGGGACCCGAGGTACATCCTCCAGAAGACGGTCAAGAAGGGCGTCGACCAGGGATACACCATGATGGCCGCGCCCGAGCTCGAGTTCTTCATCCTGCGTGAGAACGGCCAGAACCTCCCGGGCGCCACGGACATGCGCGGTTACTTCGACAGCGACCCCACGGACGAGAGCCACCTGCTGAAGAGGGACATCGCGGTGTATGCCGAGAAGTTCCCCGGGGTCTGCGTCGAGACCGTCCACCACGAGGTGGCCCGCAGCCAGCACGAGATCGACATCAGGTACGCCGAGCCCGTCGTCATCTCGGACGCGTGCATAACGGTCAAGCAGGTCGTCAAGGTCGTGGCCGCAAGGCGCGGCTTCATAGCGACCTTCATGCCGAAGCCCTGGTCGGGCCACAACGGCAGCGGTATGCACGTCCACATGAGCCTCTGGGACCCGAAGGGCAAGACGAACATGTTCTATGACGCGAACGCGCCCAACGGCATCAGCAAGCTCATGCGATTCTGGATAGGCGGCCAGCTGAAGCACGCCAAGGAGATGACGGCCATCCTGAACTCGTGGCCGAACAGCTACAAGCGGCTCGTGCCTGGCTATGAGGCCCCGACATACATCGCCTGGGGCTTCAAGAACCGCTCCATGCTCATCCGGGTGCCGAACTTCTTCGGCAAGTCCAAGGCTGCCCGTTGTGAGATCCGCAGCCCGGACCCGGCAGGGAACATCTACCTGCAGATGGCGGCACTGCTGACGGCGGGCCTCGAGGGCGTCAAGCACCACATCGAGCCCCCGAACCCCGTGGAGCTGAACGTCTTCAAGATCAAGGAGGAGGAGAGGAGGCGGATGGGCGTGGACAACCTGCCCGAGAGCCTTGGCCAGGCGCTGCATGTCTTCCGGGAGTCCAAGCTTATGAAGGACATGATGGGTCCCGAGGCATTCAAGGCGTTCATAGATTCCAAGTCCGAGGAGAACACGGCCTACAACATGCAGGTCAGCGATTGGGAGCTGCAGAGGTACTGTCGGGTGCTTTAGAAATCCTGCGGCTCGCCTTTTTCCTTCGTTTCGGGACAGGCCGGACCTTCCCTGCTAGCTCGGACCATAGGGATCGCCATGCAGCCGGTGGCGGGAATGTGGGAGGCCTGGACAGTCAAATCTCTTATATATATGCACAATAAAATTATAATACAACAGGATTGATAATATAGTAGGTACCATCAAGGCTCTAGAAAGCCGATGGTGGAGGTCCGAGACCTTGAAGCGCGTATTGGCTGTCCTGCTCGTGCTCATAATGGTCCTGGGCAGCCTCGGCCCTGTACATATCGGTGCGGCCCAGAAGAAGCCAGCGGTCAAGGTCGCCTCTTGGACATTCATGGTCTACATGTCCGCCGACAACAACCTCGAGTCCGCGGGCGTGCACGACCTCAATGAGATGGAGGTCGCGGGCTCCACGGAAAAGGTGAACATCGTGGCCCAGATGGACAGGGCCAAGGACTACGACACCACGAACGGCGACTGGACCTCGACCAAGCGCTTCCTCGTCCAGAAGGACACCCTGAACGACGAGATCGCCACTAAGGATCTCATGGACCTGAACGAGACGGACATGGGCGACCCGAACACCCTGGCGGACTTCGCCATCTGGGCCACTGACAATTACCCGGCCCAGAAGTACGCGCTCGTCTTTTGGGACCACGGAGGGGCCTTTTTCGGCACGGAATGGGATGACGACCCCAACGGGACACCGGCCCAGGGGAGCACCTCGGACTGGCTGTCCATGCCCGACCTGACCGCCGCGCTGTCGAACATAACCTCGCACCTGGGCAGGAATATCGACCTCCTGGCCTTCGACGCCTGCCTCATGGCGGACTTCGATGTGCTCTACCAGGTCAGGCACTACGTGAACTACACCGTGGCCTCGGGCTATGTGGAGCCTGGAGAAGGGTGGCCCTACGACTGGATATTGGCATCCTTGGTCGATAGCCCCGAGATGTCGCCCGTGGAACTCGGCAAGATCATATGCGACGATTATATAGATTCCTACATGGACCGTTCAGGGGATCCGCAGGACACCACGGCCGTCACCATGGCGCTGTTCGATTCCGTGAAGGTCGCGGCCCTGGGCCACGAGGTCGACCTCATGGCCATGGCCCTCGCCATGAACGCCGATGCAAGGCCCTCGAAGGGCCACTGGTTCCAGATATACCTGGCCAGGGAGGAGACCAACAGCTATGACTTCCCGACAGGTTACATGCCCGGCAACCAGTTCCCCTGGGACCCTGGCGGATACTGTATGTACGACCTCATCGACCTCATGGACCATCTCATGAACTATCTCCCGTTCGACTCGAAGGTCACGGCACAGGCCGAGGCCGTGAAGAATGCGGCCCAGGAGGCCACGCTCTATTTCAGGTCGACCACATACCAGAAGGACGTCAAGGGCGCCCATGGTATCACAATCTATTTCCCGAGCGGTACCGACACGAAGTACAATGCGAGGTACGACCCGACGGCCATGGCCAATGAGACCTACTGGGACGAGTTCCTGCACGATTACATCAGCAAGAAGGGCGTCACGAACACGCCCCCATCGGTCAAGATAGACACCCCCAAGGATGGGGACATCTTCCAGCTGGACCGTGGCGTGTTCTCGGTCTCGGGATCCGCCTTCGATTTCCAGAACGATGTCGGCAAGGTGGAGTACCGTGTGGACGGTGGGGAGTGGAAGACCGCCTCGGGCAGCACCGACTGGAGCTTCGTGGTCGACACGAAGAACCTCGGGCCGGGCGAACACACGATATCGGTAAGGGCCTCGGACGCATCCTTGACCTCGGGGGCCATCCCGGTCGTGATCAGGGTCGTTGCCCCAGAGAAGCCCAATGAGGGAAAAGGGCCCAACCAGAGCGGCATCGAGATCGTGGCCCTGGCGATCGTGTTCGTGGCATTGGTCGTAGTGGCGACCATGGCCCTGGGCAGGTTCAGGAAGAGACTGTAGGGATCAAGAGGTGATCTTCCGCCTCTCCGGGCCTGTCCTGTAGGCCCCGACCGTTCTAGCGATCTCGTCCAGTTCCTTTTGATGCGTAAACAGGGCGCAGGGCGTATCGCCCGTCTCGAGGACGTCACTTCGCTCGCGTATCTCCTCGAACAGTCGGCTCGCAAGACCCTCCCGCAGGGATGATGCGGCCAGATTGTGCGTGGCCACATCGGAGACCGGGCAAGGGGTGAGGTCCCCGGACGGTGTTATGTGGGCGAAACCCCGGCCAGCCGAGACGCAGCCCCCGAAGAGCTCCTCGTCGCCCGGCGAGTGAACGATGTAGATGGGCTTCCGGTCGCGGTAGGACAGCATGGTCCTGCGGAAGTCAGAGCGTTCCTCGGGCGTGAGCATGAGGGAGGCGTCGTCCCTGCCCTCGAAGGCCGATGGCGCCGCCGTGGGGATGTACTCGATGAAGACGCCCAGCATGACCCCGTGGGCCACGAGGTCGTCCACATTGGCCGGGTCCATCCAGTGGCGGAAGTTGTCCCTTGTCACGGTCGCTGAGATACCGGATATCACGCCCATCCGGCCGAGGCGCCGGATGGCGGCCAGGGCCTTCCCGTAGACGCCCGCGCCGCGCCGGGCGTCCGTTACATCCTGACCGCCCTCGATGCTGACCACGATACAGACGTTGGAAATCTTCCTGAGACGCGTATAGTGCTCCTCTGTGATGGCGGTCCCGTTCGTGACTATCAGGAAGACCCGATCGTCGAACTCGGCGCATAGTTCTAGCAGCCCGGGATGCATGAAGGGCTCGCCCCCGGCCACGATGAAGCCATAGACACCGAGCTCACAGGCCTCCTTGATGATGGCGCGCCACCGGCCTAGCGGCAGATGGTCCGGGCCGCGCGTCTCCAGTATCCCCGAGGCCCTTGCATAGCAGCCGGCGCACCGGAGGTTGCATCTCGATGTTATGCTGAGAATCAGGAACGGCGGGACCGTGAGGCCCTGGTCACGGCAGGCCTTCCTGGCCTTTCGGGCCCGTTCGTACCCTCGCATGAGCTTGCCGTAGGACCAGAAGCGCCGCGGGTGCCGCAATGCAAAGGGCAGAAGAATGGCCCTCAACTTGGGATCGATGCCGTCGAGGACATGCCGGAGGGTCGGCTCCGCTGCCGCCATGCCCCGTGTCCCTCCGTTGACAACCATGTTACCCCCGAATCATAGGATGGCCTCGGGGATATTAATAAGGGTTCGTAAGAATCGTTCTAGTTCCAGGTCGAACCACTATTTCGGGACCTTCTCCCAGTCCGCCAGGAACTTGTCGATGCCAATGTCGGTCAGCGGGTGCTTGACGAGCTGCGTCAACACGTTATAAGGTATCGTGCAGATGTGCGCGCCCGCCAAGGCCGCCTCGATCACATGGTTGGGGTGCCTGACCGAGGCCACTATGATCTCGGTCTTGTAGCCGTAGTTCTTGTAGATCTGGCATATGGTCCTGACTATGTCCATTCCCACATGGCTGATGTCGTCGAGCCTGCCCACGAAGGGGCTCACATAGGTTGCCCCGGCCTTGGCGGCAAGCAGGGCCTGGACCGGCTGGAAGACCAAGGTCACATTGGTCTTGATGCCCTTCTTGGACAGCACCTTGGTGGCCTTGAGGCCCTCTGCGGTCATGGGGACCTTTATGTTGATGTTCTTGTGCATCTTGGACAGCTTCTCGGCCTCGGGGACCATCTTGTCGGCGGTCAGGGAGATGACCTCGGCGCTTATGGGCCCGTCCACGATCTCCGTAATCTCCTTGATGACCTGCTTGAAGTCTCGGCCCTCCTTGGCGATCAGGCTCGGGTTCGTGGTCACCCCGTCGATTATGCCCCAGCTGTTGGCCTCCTTTATGTGCTCGACATTTGCGGTATCGATGAATATCTTCATAGCGCATCCTCCTGGGTATCAATAGGTCATCGTGACTTTCACATCTTCAGTATTTCTTCGGCCTCGTTGGCTATATCCTTTGCTGTGAGATTCATTGCGCACATGAGGTCCTCGGCCTCGCCGGACTGGCCGAAGCAGTCCTTTACGCCCACGAACCTCATGGGCACGGCCTTCTCCTGGACGAGCTGCTCCGCGATGGCGGAACCGAGGCCGCCTATGACGCTGTGCTCCTCGCAGGAGATGATAGCCTTGGTCTCCCTGGCCGCCTTGATGATCGCGTCCCTGTCGATGGGCTTGATTGTGCTCATGTTCAGGACCCGCGCGTCGATGCCCCTCTTGTGAAGCATCTCGGCGGCCCACAGGGCCTGTGGGACCATGACGCCGCAACCGATGAGGGTTATGTCCTTGCCATCGCGCAGGTGGCCGGCCTTCCCGAGGTGGAACTCGTAATCGTTGGAAAGTATGACGGGTGTCGCGCTCCTGCCGATGCGGAAGTAGAAGGGTCCGGGCTCCTTGACGACGGTCCTGAAGGCCCGGTCCGTCTCGACAGCGTCCGCCGGGACGACGACGCGCATGTTGGGCAGGGTCCTCATGAGTGCGATGTCCTCGGTTATCTGGTGGCTGGCGCCGTCGCCACCGACAGTGACCCCGGCGTGGGTGGCGACTATCTTCACGTTGAGCTTAGGATATGCGATGGACTGCCGGATGAAATCGTAGACCCGGCCCGTGGCGAATACCGCGAAGGTGCTAGGCACCGCGATCTTACCGGTCGTCGCAAGGCCTGCGGCCATGCCCATCATGCATTGCTCGGCGATGCCGCAGTTGAAGAACCGCTTCGGGAACTCCTTGGCGAAGACCGATGTCTTCGTCGAGCCCGACAGGTCCGCGTTCAGGGCCACGATGTTGGTGTTCTCGCGGCCCAGTTCGAGCAGCGTCTGGCCGAAGGCGTCCCTGTTGTTGACGCTCATCTTCCATGGGGGCTTGACCTCGCTTTGCTCTTCCCTGCTCATGGTTGTGCCCCCTTGCACTTGTCGAGGTCCTCGAGCGCCTTGCATAGCTCCTCTGTGGACGGGGCGTTGCCGTGGAACTTGACACTGCCCTCCATGAAGCTCACGCCCTTGCCCTTGACGGTGTGGGCGATTATCATGGTGGGCTTCCCGTGGGTCTCCTTGGCCTCGTCTATGGCCTTGACGATCTGGTTGATGTCGTGGCCTTGTATCTCGATGACGTGCCACCCGAAGGCCTTCCACTTGTCGGCGAGGGGCTCCAGGGCCATGACCTGCTCCGTCGGGCCGTCTATCTGCAGCTCGTTCCTGTCGAGGAATACCGTCAGGTTATCGACTGCATAGTGGTGGGCGGCCATGCCGGCCTCCCACACGGAGCCCTCCTGGCACTCGCCGTCGCCTATCATGCAATAGACGCGGTTGGCCTTCTTGTCAAGGCGTAACCCTATGGCCATGCCGACGGCCACCGTTATCCCCTGGCCAAGGGAGCCCGTGGATATCTCGATGCCCGGGAGCCGCTTCATGTCCGGATGGCCCTGCAGGTCGCTGCCCATCTGTCGCAGGGTCTCGAGCTTCTCGACAGGAAAGTAGCCGGCCTCGGCGAGGGTCGCATAGAGCGCTGGGGCCGCGTGGCCCTTGCTGAGCACGAACCGGTCCCGGTCCTCCCAGTCGGGCCTTTTAGGATCGTGCTGCATGGCATGGAAATAAAGTACGGTGATGATGTCTATGGCCGACAGGGAACCGCCGGGGTGCCCGGACTTGGCCTTGCAGATCATCTTGACGATGCGCTTCCTGGCGAGATTGGCCAGGTCCTCGAGCTCCCTCAGACGCCTCTCAGAAACGGGCATGGCTCCCCCCTCAAGTTGCGTAATAGGGTCTTCCGTTAAAACATTTTTCCTGAGGCTAGCTAGGTAGAGGGTTCAGAAAAATGGGCAGGTCCGTTCAGAACGTGAGCTCGGCCCTAGTCGATTTCCCCTTCGATGGTGAACTCCACCGGGTACACGAGCGAGAACTCGAAGTCGATGAGCCGCTTCTTGCCGGACGGCAGTATGAAGGTCCATTCGAGGATCCCCAGGTCGTTCTTCTTGGTGGGCTCGTTGCCTTCGCTGTAGCCGACCCCGTCGACCTTTATCTTCTCGTGCTGGGATATCGGGAGCTGGTCCTTCACGGTCATCTTCACTTCCGTCCTCTTGTTGTTCTCGACCTTTATCCTGTAGGCGTACTTGATCCTCTTCTCCTTGTGCATGACGCCGCCGGAGGTGACCTCCCTCTTCGTCAGGCCCCGCTTGACCTTGATGGCCCTCGTGATGCCGAGGGAGAAGTCGAACTTCTCGGTGGGCGCCACGTTGCCGATGCTCGAGGCACCTATGAATTCGGAGTCCGAGAACAGGTTGACCTCGCCGGGCAGGAACATGAACTCGGAGCTGTTCGTGATCTTGGCCTTGCAATAGACCTCGGGGACGACCTTTGGGATGGTGAGATAGCGGATCTCCACGGGAAGCTCTAACTTGCCGATGGTGAGCTTCTTCGGGGTTTCCTCCTCCGAGGGTATGTCCGACGGCTTCTCGATCTTGTAGACCACGGCCTCGCCCGATGTCTCGACCTTGGCCGTCACTGCGTGGGCTGCGACCTTCTTCTCGGCATCCATGAACCCGTCGCCACCCCGTCCTCCCTCGTCGGACCTCATGGGCGCGCCCATGGGCGCCGAGGAAGCGAACTCCGCCTGCTGCATCTGCATCATGCCGCTCTTCAGGTTCTTCTCCGTTGCCCTAGCTCGCCTGGTCGTATCATAGACATTGACGTACCACGGCTGGATGTCCGGGAGCTGTGTGGATGGCGCCTCGGGAGCCGTTGACAGGGTGATGACGGTGTTCGTCCAGTTCTCGCCCGTGGACTGCTGCACGATGCCGTAGTAGGTGAAGTCCACCGTCATATCCTCGGTGGAGACCCGGGCGTCGTAGACCGGGTGCCATTCCGCGCCGTACACCGCATACTCGACCACGAGGTCGAAGTCGCCGGGTTTGGGGGCCTCTACGTCCACATTGACGATGTTGGTCTCCTTTTCCCTCATGCTGGAGAGGTTGCTCTCCTCGCCCCTAAGGGCGTTGATCTTCTTCTGGAGGTTGACGAGGTCCAGGTTCTTGGCCCGGATGCGCGAGTGGGTCTCGTGCATCTGGTCGATGATGAACCTCACGGCCTTCTCCAGGTCCCCGACCTCGAGCAGCTTGCGGCTGTAGCCTCGGGCCATGTCCGTTGAGACCGTCTTGGACAGCTCGGTCATGATGTTCAGGCTCGCGTTGAGCTCCTCGAGCTCGTTCTTCATGGCCGTTTCCTGCAATAGGAGGGCGTCTATGGCCTTCTGCAGCTCTAGGAACTTCTCGTCCTTGACCTCTTCGAGGTATTCCCTCTTCATCTCGACGCCAATGATCTTCGCGCCCTCGGGGCCCTGCCCTGAGACGCGGACCGAGTTCTCGATGAGGCTCAGGGGCAGGTCCTTGAGCGTTATCTGGTTGTCACCCAGTTCCAGCTTGACCCGCCCGGTCCTCGTTACGAGTGCCCGGTTCGTAAGAACGGTCGCTGCTACGATGGTGCTCTTCAGTTCATGCTTTGTCGGGGCCATGGAAAGACCTCGGAGACGGATATTATTGACCGTATTTGAATGTAACAGTCCCGATATAGGCCATCCGTTGGACCAAAAACGATTTTGATGGCCCGGATTCCCTACCAAAATGACCTCGCGAGGCGGACCCCGACGAGTCCGATGCGGTGGTCCGGGGCGTCCCTGTCGCGGCCGCCTGCGCCGCAGATCCCGGCGTCGTTGTTCCACGACCCCCCCCGTTCCACCCGGCGGGAGCCGGCACCTGGCCCTTCGGGATCCTCCACTATTCCCTGCTCGTGGCACTTCTGATAGTACTTTTCATCATACCAGTCCGAGCACCATTCCCACACATTGCCGTGCATGTCGTAAAGACCCCATGCATTCGGCTTTTTCTTGCCCACGGGATGGGTCGTATCCCCTGAGTTCGCACTATACCAACCATAGTCTCCCAGCTCACTCTCCAGATCGCCGAAGCAATATTTCTTGATCGACCCTGCCCGGCAGGCATATTCCCATTCCGCCTCGCTGGGCAGACGATAACAGGCGTCCGGTTCGATCACATTCAGCTTTCCGATTGCCAGCTGGCAGTCCTCCCAGGAGACATTCTCGACCGGATTATCGTCCTTCTTAAAGCTGCTCGGATTGTTTTCCATGACCTTCGTCCACTCCCGCTGGGTCATTTGATATATGCTCATATAGAAGGGCTTTGTTATTTTCACCCGGTGCAATGGCTTGGAGTCGTCCCAGCTTTCGTCCCCCATTATAAATTCGCCAGGCGGGATGAGCTTCATCTTCATGCCTATGGTCGTCGTGATTGTATCGAGCGGGACCGATGTTGGTCGGGCTGGTGCCGGCCGTGACTTGTGCGGGCTCATGGTCTCATCTAATTCCGTTATCGTTTTTTATGGGTATAATATTGACTGTCCGGGCACGAACATGACCAGTCTATAAGGAGGGACTGTGGACAAGGAAGACCGCAAACGATTTCGAGGAGGAAGTCATTAGGTATCCTGAGGGAAGGTCCCATGGTCAAGATCGCGCCGTCGATACTCTCAGCTAACTTCGCAAGGCTCGGGGACGATATCAAGGCCGCAGAGGAAGGCGGGGCCGACTGGCTGCATGTGGACGTCATGGACGGCCATTTCGTCCCGAACATTACCATCGGACCCCCGGTCGTGAAGGCCCTGAGGGCCACGACGAAGCTTCCCTTCGATGTTCATCTCATGATTGCGGACCCGGATAAATATCTGCAGGAGTTCATAGACGCCGGGGCCAACTATCTCACGGTCCATGCGGAGGCCTGCGACCATCTCCATAGAACGCTCACATTCATCCGCAGCAAGGGCGTGAAGGCTGGCGTGGCCCTGAACCCGTCCACGCCTGTGGATGTCATCAAGCACGTGCTCGACGAGCTGGACCTTGTCATTATCATGACCGTGAACCCGGGCTTCGGTGGGCAGAAGTTCATCAAGGGCGTCCTGCCGAAGGTCAAGGAGGTCAAGGAACTGATCGGTGCGAGGCCCATCGAGATAGAGATCGATGGTGGGGTCACGGCCGAGAACAGCAAGACCTGCGTCGAGGCCGGGGCCACCGTCCTGGTGGCAGGGAACGCGGTCTTCAAGGGCCAGGGTACCATCGCCCAGAACATCGCGGCCATCAAGTCCTTCGAGATGCCGGACGACGCCAAGGACGAGTATTGAGGCCCGATCACAAGCCCGGCTTGTCCTGTGGTCCCTGGGTCTGAACCTCCACCGATGTTGGGGGCTGGCCCGAGGCCTCGCCACCGCCCATCGCTGGAGGACCCGCCGGTGGAGGTGGGGTGGGTGGTGCGCCTTGTCCCATCCCGCCGATCAGGTCGACCTGTTGTGGCCCATGGACAGGTCCATTAGCTTGTAGACCCTGCGCCCGGCCTTTCCGTCGTTTCACAATCAGGATTACTGCAACGACGACCGCGACCATGATGGCCACGATTCCAATTATGAAGATGAGGGTCCAGGCCGATATCGTGTTCCCGGTTCCCTTGACCTTCGCCTCGACCGGCCCTGTCATCGAGCCCTCCCCTTTCGACGTCACGGCCGAGACCTTGTAATAATAGGTCTTCTGGGCTTTCACGTGGCTGTCGAGATAATTAGTGGAGTTCGATTGGCCCAGGAGCTCGTATGGTCCGTTCGGGCCCGTTGAACTTCTGTAGATCTTGTATCCAATGATATTGTAACCACCGTCCGATACGGGCGGGTCCCAAGTCAGGTGGACCTCGGCCACCTCCGACCCCCCCTGAGCCTTGATGCTCCGCGGGCCCTGCGGTAGGGACCATGGAGTCGCGGCCGCCTCAGGGCTGGCCGGGCCGGTGCCTATAAGGTTCACGGCGGCAAGGCTGTAATAATAAGTCACACCGTTCGTGAGGCCCGTATCCTTGTAGCTCAGGTTCGTCCCGAGGGTTTTTAGCACTTGGCCCCTCCCGGGTATTAAACCCCTGATGAGGACATAGCCGGTCACTGGTGAGCCCCCATCGTCTAGTGGAGGTTTCCATGAAAGGGTGACGTTCCCGTCCCCCTCGAGGGCCTTCAGGTCCCTTGGGGCGGATGGCACCCTTTTTGGCACGGTGGGGGTCGCGTTTACCTCCGGCGTCCTCGGGCCTTCGTAACCGTAATTCCTTGCACTGACGCTATAGTAGTAGGTTATGTTGTTCGTCGCTGTAGTGTCGTTGTGAGATGTGCCCGTGACCTCGAGAAGGAGGCCACCAGCGCCTTTCACGGTCCCTCGGAACAGCCGGTATCCGATTATGGCCGCTCCACCGTCGCTGGCCGGTGGGTCCCATGTGAGCTGGACGTAATTATTGCCCGCGACGGCCATCAGGTTCCTCGGAGCGCCTGGCGGCCCTGCCGGAGGCCGCGGGGTGGCGTTCACGGTCAGCGAGGGTGGTCCCTCCCCGACGGCGTTCTGGGCGCTGACCTTGTAAAAGTACTTTACATTGTTCGTGACATTCGTGTCATTGAGGTTCGTCACATTTCCGACCTGTTTAAGGAGCGCCTCGGACCCAGCCACAATGCCGCGATAGACCTTGTACCCCGTTACCGTCGAATTACCGTTCAGGATCGGCGGTACCCATGAGAGCTGAACGTACCCGTCGCCCGCGGTCGCTGTGAGATTCCTTGGGGCACCAGGGACCTCCGTCTTTACCGCCAGGACCGTGACCGATAGTAGGCTAGGCCTCAGGACTTGTGGGCCGCTAAGATTTAGGAACCTTATGTCAGACATGGGAGGGACATTGACCGGGACCGAGGCCCCCGCGTTCCTCGAGACCATGTCGAACTTCAACTTGGATGTCGTCGAGTTCTGGATCGAGCTGACGTTCCATCTGAGGACCGTCGTGCCATTGGCGTTCCGGACCGTCGCATTCGGGGCCGGAAGGAATGTCCCGTTCACCGGCTCGATGCCTTGCGCGAGGGTGAAGTTCACTTTGAGCTTGTCCTTGACCGTGATGTTCCGTCCTAGCGCCTTCAGGCCGATCGTGATGGTCGCGTTCTCCTGCTTGCCCGTCATGTTTGTCCATTTCGTCCAGATGGCCCCAGGAACGACCGAGTACTGAGGTGAAATTGTCACGTCCTTTGGGGGAACTGGGGTCACGACGGTCACGTCGAAGGTCTTCCCTTTCGCGAAAAGACCCTGCGTTACGGTCACCCTCAACTTGCCTTTTCCGTCCGAGAGACCGGAAAGCTTGACGTTCGGGCCGTCCGTTGTGTTCAATGAGATTATGCCGTTCGGGCCCTCGAACTCCCAGACATACTTGAGGCCCGCGACCGGTTTGTTGGCCGCGTCATAGGCCTGGGCCGAGTAGGCCCGGCTCTCGGTCGTGTTGAGACTGCCGGAGGTGGGCGTGATGTCCACATGGTCGAAGTACGTGACCGGTGCCACATCCGTCCTCCATACCCTTACGCCGCTACCGTCGGGCGTGGCCGCTATGTCCAGGACGCCGTCGTTGTTAATGTCCCCGAACCTGACGCCCCAGACATTTCCCGTCGACGGCAGGGGTGCTTTTCCTATCTCGGTCCAATTGACCGTCCCGCCGACCCCGCCATTCCCCTTGAAGAGGTCCACCCCGCCGTTGGAGACATTGCCTGCTACGAGGTCGACCTTGCCATTGAGGTCCAGGTCCGCCAGCTCGACCCCGCTGAACTGGTTGGTCGTAGGGAGACCCTTCGATGCCTGGGTCCAGTCCACCGTCCCTCCGGCACCTCCGTCGCCGAGGTAGACATGGAGCCCGGCCGCCCCAGCGTAACTAGTTCCGGCCAAGTCGAGATCGCCATCATTGTCCACATCGGCCATTGCGAGGCCTAGATAGACGGCCGTCGTGGGCAGGCCCGCGTCCTCCCTTGTCCAGGAGGTCGAGGACCCGGTCCCGTCGCCGGTCCAAAGTTGGATGCCGGCGTTGTTCATGGTGGACATGGCGAAGTCCTGCTTGCCATCGTTGTCCACATCGCCTATGGTGGTATCGTCCGGGTTGATCGCGGAGGTCGGGCCGCTGTCGGTCTGGAATGTCAGGTCCCCGTCCCCGAGGAATACCATGGGGCCCCAGCCATTCCCCCAGAAGCCCGTTGCCATATCGGTCTTACCGTCGTTGTTGAAATCACCTATCTCGAGCCCTGTGCCCGACCTCGTGTCAATGGTATTATCGAATGTCCAGGTCCCATCGCCATTGCCCTTCCAGACCCTTGACCCTACAGCGCCTGCCCCGCCGGCATCGGCTGAGGCCACCATGTCCAGCTTGCCATCATGGTTCAGGTCCGTTAGCCTCACGCCCGAGTAGCCATTCGTACCAGGTCCGGGGAGACCTGTGGACGAGTTGGCCCATGTTCCAGTTCCGTCGCCAAGGTATACTATGATGCCTTGTTTCAATGGCACCGTTCCTCCATAGCTGGTGGACACGATGTCCGGGTTCCCGTCGTTGTTGACATCCCCGAAGTCTATGTCCGCCCACTTACCGGTGCTCTGGAGATTGGTGGATGCCAAGGTCCATCCTGTGATCTTCACATCCGGGATGTCGCTCATCCATACGCAAAGGCCCTTGCCTTTTGTGGCCGCGATGATGTCCTGTTTAGCGTCGTGGTTCAGGTCGGCTTGGGACAGCCCTAGGACCGTGACGTTGTGGAAAGGTATGGCGGGCGTCGATGGCCAGCTGACGCCACCATCACCTAGCCAAACGCGTGTGCCGTTCTCATCACCGATGACGATATCGGCTTTGCCGTCATGGTTGAGGTCGGAGAGAAGGAGTGCCTTGTTGTCATGGGCCCATGTAGGCGAGGTCCCTTGGGTCCAGCCATTGGCCCCGTTCCCTTTCCAGCAATAGAGGCTGTTCACCCCTGCCGCGCATAGGTCCGGCCTGCCGTCATGGTTGATATCGGCCATACCGACAGAGAACAAAGGACCTTTGACGCCCGGGATCACGGTCACGCTCGAAGGCCAGGAACCGGTACCATCGCCCATAAAGGTCTTGAGCGTGGCATTGTTCGCTGTGGAATCGTTCCCCGCGGCCGCGATGTCCAGCTTGCCGTCCAGGTTCAGGTCACCGATGACCAGGCCATAATAGGTGTCCGTGGTCGTTGGGCTGGTCCCGACCGTCCATCCCCCGATGCCGTTGCCTAGCCGGACCCTGATGCCGCCAGGAGCGCCCGTTATGACGTCAGGATTGCCGTCGATGTTCATATCGACGACCTCGACCGTCAGGAACCTTCCACTGCCGATCGGTGATGTGCCCACGGCCCAAGCCCAAGCACCGTTGCCGGTCCAGAGCTGGACGCCGTTATCACCGGCCGCGATGACGTCGAGGTCACCGTCATGGTTGACGTCCGAGAGGGCAACATCATTATACTTGCCCGTGTTCGTCGGGCCCGTCTTGGCCGTCCAGGAACCCTTACCGTCCCCGCCCCAGGCCGCGACACCATTATCACCGGCCGCCACAAGGTCCATGTTGCCATCGTGATCGATGTCTCCGGTGGCCATGCCCCTGTAGGTCCCCGTGGCCGGGAGCGAGGCCCTCGTGGAAGAGGACCTTGCGGCCACCGCACCATTGCCATCCATGGCCTGCGATGATGGTACCCCCCAGGCCCCCAGGGTTTGTGTCAATACAGCAAGGACAACGAGCACACATAGGGTTGATGTTCCGCCCATCAGATCACCTTCGAATCGGTCATGACCATTCGCTAGATTGGTCATCATAGGACCGACAATGATGTTTAGATAATCGAAGCGGTCCCAGGGTTTAAATAAGTTCGGTTTCCCATCCACTTTGGAAGAATTCGTCCGGGATGGCTACGGGTAGGGCTGTGGAAAAAAGTCCATCGAAACTAAGCCAAGCCTTAATTATTACTAGTAATACTGTAGGATTCTGATGTTGGGTCCTCGCCCTGGCGGGCTGCTGGCGTTCCTTGTCGTAGTGGCCCTGCTTTCCCCTTTGAGCCTGTTCTCCGTCGACGTCCGGGCAACTGGCGTCGACGAGACCCCGGGCCCGGAATGGGTCGAGGCACAGTTCAACATCACATTCGTGAGCTTCTCGAACATAACCGCCGATGTCCGTTATGACGTCTATGAGGCCGACCTTGGTGTCCCGACCGGCGTCCCAGCAAGCACCTTCAGGTCACGCCTCTCGTCGGAGCCTGCGGTGAAGAAGGAGTACCTCGACAAGGCCGAGCAGGACCTGTGGACGACCATCAACGGGACCCTGGGTTCGCTGAAGCTGCAGAACGCGACGGTGAATGTCGCCCCTGCGGCCGTCCGGTCCTTGGGCCAGAACGTCACGGGCGACATCTACAGGCAACCGGTGTCCATCGGGACCAGTGCGCAGGTCACCATCAATCCCGCATGCCTTGGTCTGTCCGCGTCGGCATCCGTTGACAGGCTCGTCCGGGGAACGCTCGTCATGGGGGGTATCTTGAACCTCAGCGTGGACCTGCGCGCCCAGACCGGGCATCTGAACAAGTTCCACATAGTGCCGCCCGCCGGTTTCTACTTCAGGGCCGGGCTGGCCCTGACGAGCACCAGTGAACTGTCCATCGACGCAAGGAACTCGACCGTCGCCCTCACGGACCATACGAACCTCGTCCTGGTGTCCGGGGCCCCGGCCAAGCTGAAGGCACGCATCGACGCGCTGGCGAATGTGGACGTACAGGAGCTAGACCATGTCACGCTGTCCGTCGATGTCTCTATCTATGCTGTAGATTCCACCAAGATCTCACCGCACTTCCCGAGCGTCCTAGGCATCTACCTGGTCTCCGCCGATGGCCTCAGGATGGCCGTGGACCAGGGGCTGTTGTCATGGGCCGACATAAAGGACCTGGCCGTGCAGTCCCAGGTCGATGCATTGCAGAAACAGCTCTCGGGCATGATGGCCGGCCCTCTGACGCTCACCTTCGAATGGGACCAGGGCAGCCTGACCGGCTATAACGTCGGCACCATGGTCGGCGGGCCTGTCAAGGCCAAGATGACGGGCTCCGGTTCCCTGGACCTCAAGGGGATGTCGAGGCACATCGCAGATGAGGCCCTGTGGTCCGGCGCGAGGGTGCCGTTCAAGGTCGATATCTCCAATGACCTCAACTGGAGCGTCCAGATGACCTTACCGAAGAACCTGACCCTCGAGGGGACCGGGCTGGCGCCGACGGGGGCCGTGGGCGACAGGGAGGTCTATCGGTGGTCCAAGGCGGTCAACCCATTGAATGGCCACATCGCCCGGAACGGCACATGGGAGCCCGGGCAGAACGGGACCGTCACCGTCACGATACAGCTCAGCAACGTGGACTACGACCTGATCAAGGTCCTGGGACAGCAACGCACCTCGTTCAGGTTCAGGGTGAGCGTGTCCGTGTACCTGCAGAGCCTGCCGTTGGACTATGACATCAAGAGCAGCCTGCCGGCCGGCGTGACGCTCGACCGGGCCAACGCGGACCTCATAAGGGCACTGATCGCCGAGGGGAAGCTGGACAAGTCCAAGATCGATTCGCTCGTCGAGGACCTCTCGCGCCAGATAAAGATGCAGCTGTCCGCGGCCCTCGACAAGGACGTGGACTTCAGGGTCTTCATCGACCAGCCCACGCTCGGCGTCAACGCCACCGGGCCCATCGTCCTGAAGGGCTCGGCGGACGTCACCGTGGAGAAGAGCCTGAACACGCAGGACAGCTTCGGAAACCTCATCGACACGGCGAAGAGGTTCTACCTCCAGGGCAGGGACGGCTGGACCGTGACATACAAGATCGGCATGCCCGAAGGGGTCGAGATCTACGATGTCCGCAGGACCCTCAAGGCCTCGGAGTTCAAGGTCCAGCCGACGGTCTCGAAGGACAAGAGGACCATGGTGGAGGTCCTCGACGGGGAGCTTGATGACAACGTCACGATATACGTCAGGCCGACGTTCGAGAAGTCCATCGCCGAGGCCCTGCCGCAACCGGTCTGTTTCATGTCCATCATCCTCGTAGTCGTCCTTATCGTCGGCACTGTCTACTACTTGCGGCTGAGGAAGAGGAGGGCGCTGGAAAGGGCCAAGGACGAAAGGAGGCGCCGGACACAGGCGCGACCGGCACGACGCGACCGGCACGACCGGGCCCACGGCGTCTCCACGCTGGACAGGTACGGACAGAACCTCGAAGGTTACAGGAAGCTCCAGCCGCACGTCCACCAGCACCGGCTGCCCCTTAGGCATTGGAAGAGCGAGGAGGGCACCGAGGAGGAGGAGCTGCCAAGGCCGACGAGGACAGTCCAGCACACCGTCGACAGGACCCCTCCGCCGATGGCAGCCGTGCCGCTGGCCCAGCCCAAACCGTACCTGCCGCAGAAACCGGCGGAACCGACGACACCGAAGCACATCACGGGCGCGAAGGAGAGGTTCGTGACCTGCCCGGCCTGCAAGAGGAAGTTTCCGGTCCATCCGGAGGCCGAGGTCCTCGAATGCCCGCATTGCGGAAAGAAGGGTAAGGCCGCGCCAAAGAAACCGCACATCACAGGGGCACGGCCAGCGACGAGATCCATCAAGTGCCCGCGGTGCGGCAGCCTGATAACCTACGGCGAGGAACAGGAGGCTATCAAGTGCATCAAGTGCGGCAAGGAAGGCCGCGTCAAGAAGAGGACCTAGGCCTCATCTGGATTCTATGATCGCATAGGCCCTGGCCTCGAGCGACGACAGTTCCTTGGCGTGTTCCGCGCTCTTGAACATGGATACCAGGAAGATCCAGAAGGTCACGGCCAGGACGGCGGCCAGGAAGGTGCCGAGCCCGTTCGGCATGGCCAGGTCGTAGTCGAGGCCCAATAGGAAGATGATGCATGCGAACATGATGACCCATAACGCTATGGCGGCCGTGAAGATGTACAGCCTGTGCCACATGAAATAGGACCGCTCCTCGGCGCCGACATCGTCGAGGACCCGCTGGAGGTCCTGGAAGGCCCTTCCCCTGAGGCCCTTCGCGCGGGCCAGCTCCTCAAGGTCCTCGAGGCTCATGCCAGCCGCCTCCTGAACGTCAATGCCGCGATTGCCACGGCGACCGCCAGGACCGATCCCTCGAAGCCCGGCACAGAGGCGTTCTGTTCCGGTTCTACGACGATGATGACCGAGGCGGAGGATGTCAGACCCTTGGAATCCGTCACCGTGAGCGTCACGCGATAACCTCCGGCTGTCTTGAACCCGTGCTTGACCTGCTGGCCCTGGTCCGATGTTCCGTCACCGAAGTCCCATTTGTATGTCGTGATGGTGTCGCCGGCCTTGTGGGCCTTGCTCTTGGCGCCATCGAAGGTGACCTTCTTCCCGACCTTCACGTCCAATGCGCTGGCGGCGATGTTGGCCATGGGCGGGTAATTGACAGTGACCTTCCAATTCCGCGTCACCGTGGTCGTGCCCGAAGAGACCATAACGGTGACGTTGTAGGTATCGTTGCCCCATTGGTCGAACCTGAAGCTCTGGCCGTTCTCGCCGACCTGGGCCACGCCATCGATGTACCACTGGACCGCACCGCCATCGGACGAGATCCCCAGATACACAGGGGTGCCGAAGGTGGTCACGATGTTGGTGCCGTTCGGGAAGGCCCAACGTACCTTTGGTATGTCCTTCTTGGGCCCGATGGTCACGTTCCATTCGTAGAAGTCCGATTCGTCTTCCGCTTGGACCTGGATCCTGAGGGCGTGATGGCCCTGGGTCCCCGCGCCAGCGAAGATGCCGAAGGACTTGGTCCCCGACTGGACCCTATGCCCATCGAGATACCAATCGACGAGGGCGCCCTCGGCGGCCGGTGACAGCACGACATCGAACTGCTGGGACTGGCCCTCCGGGATCGTCACCGGGCTTGGTGGCGTTGCGTCCTCGATGAGCCTGTTGGACTTTATTATCTTGAGCGCCCACGTAATGTTCGTCACAAGGCTCCCGTCGGTCGCCGATGCTGTGACCGTGTGGGTCCCTGAAGAGGAGTAGTTGGCCCAGAAGGACCAGGACGGGCCCTCGGCCATCTTGGCCTTGTCGAGGTGCCATGTGACAGTGACCTTGTCGCCATCGAGGTCGTTGGTCGTGGTCCAGATGTCGACCGTCTCGCCTTCGTTCAGGGTGATGTCGCCTTTTGGTTTCCAGTCCGTGAATGTCGGTGCGTGGTTCACGATTATCGTCCTGTTGTCCATGCCGACGGCGCCGAACTCGTCCGTGACCGTCAGGGTAACGTTGTAGATGCCGCTCTTGTTGAAGGTGTGCGCGCCGATGGGGCCTTTCATCGTCGTGCCGTCCTTGAAGTCCCATAGATAGGAGACGATGTCGTCGTCCGTGTCATAGGACTTCGTGCCGTCGAAGATGACGGCCTTGTTGGGGTCCGTCCTAAGGCTCGGACCGGCCTCGGCGACGGGCCTTTCGTTCTTGAAGAAGGGCCTCGAGGCGTTGTTGTTGTTCTCGCGCAGTTCTTTGAGGACGTTCTCGCTGTCGAGCGCCACGATCAGTGTCGAGTTCTTGTAGCCGACGGTCCACTTGTATTTGAGCGTGTTCTCGGAGAACGGCGCCATTGGGGGTGCATTGACCGTGGTAAGCTTGGTCCCGCCATTGGACAACGTGATGTTGAACTCGTTCGTTGGTTCTGGCCCCTGGTTGTGATAGGTAATCGTCACATTCGCCGTGATGTTGCCATTGATGACGATGGGATCGAAGGAGATGTCCTCGGGGCCGATTGTCAGATCGGGGTATATCATCCCGCCCTTGGCGAAGGGGTTATAGGTCTGCTCGGGGTCGTGTCCGGTCATGGACCATGGAATCGTCGGGCCCGGCCCGATGCCGAGCGAAAAAGCAGTACTAGTCTCGCCTGTTAGCACCACATCAATAAGACCGTTCCCGTCAAGGTCACCAAAATTCACATCCGTGGCCCCGAACGACATTATATATTTGTTCAGAATCTCGTCCGTCCTATTGGCCCAGACGAGGTCAAGACCAATTAATGTGCCTGTGACCAAGGGATCTGTCGTTCCCAGATACACAGCCACCATTTTCGAAAAGTCTTGAGTTTTTCCAACATGGACGGACCCAAGGATTTTTCCGTTTGCACCATCAAGGAATATTACGTTCCCAGTTCCATTGATGATTATGGCCAGGTCCTGGCCCGTAGCATTCCCGTCGATGGCCATCATACCGAGGGGTAATCCAGGGGCAAACACCGACCACAGCCCTGTCCCGTTGCCGGAATAGGCAACGATGCCCCCATCCTTGGAGGCGACGGCGATGTCAAGCCGCCCGTCCCTGTCGAAATCTGCTACGGCAGGCGGGATGGGTTCACCTGTAAGGACCGAGCTCGACCATTCTAAGGTCCCATTGATTGCGTTCCTTATAGTCATGATGTTGTTCCCGTCGGTCGTGATGATGTCCATCGAGCCATCGGAGCCCAGGTCCGCGATTGTGACGGAAACGATATTGTTACCCTGGCTGACGGCCCACAGAGGGACGCCGTCCGCGGCTTGGAGGGCCACCAGGCGGCCCGTCGCATTTCCCACAATGACCTCGGACCGTCCATCACCGTTCACATCGCCGGCGGCGACCGCCCTGGTGGAAGGTAAGGTATAGTCCCATATCGAGGCGAGGAACCTGCTCCAAGCCTGGACCTCATTGTCGTTCGCCAGAATTATTTCCTTAGCGCCATCACCGTTCACATCTGCGGCAATCGGGTCGAGCCAATGCAAACTATAAGGTAGCGAGCGTTCCTCTAAAAGGCGTCCGTCCCCATTTAGTATTTTCATCGACGCAGAATTATCGGTCACGAAGACTTCATCTTTCCCATCGCCGGTCATATCGGCCACGACTGTGGCCATATTTGGTTTTAATTTTTGCCAATCATAGGTCCATTTCGGCGCCCATTGTATTTCACCTGTATCGGTGGCCTGGAAATTTCTAGTATTACCTAGATCGTGATTGGCGAGCGGCCACCCCGCCTTTAGCACCTGGTGCGTATCTAGGAGTACCAACTCGCCCCCTGTTCCGACCACCAAAATCTCCATCTCCGAATCCTTGTCCACATCCGCCACGATGGCCGAGCGATTAGTCGCGATGCCTAGGTCCTTTTCCCAAAGCTTGAGGCCGTTCTGGTCCAAGTCCACGAGCCGCCCGTCCTTCGTCACTACGATGACATTCATCTCCGGAGCCAGTGCCGTGGTTATGCCTACGATACCGCTCCCGATGGAGGCCTGCCAGCCGTGGGTCCCATCAATTCGGTACATGAGAAGATCGTTATCGCTTGTGCTGACCAATATCTCTGATCTGCCATCCCGGTTCAGGTCCACAAGCAGTGGGGAAGAACTGATATTGATTTTCGGTAAAGCGTACCAAAACCAGTTGAGACCACTCCAATCTTTTATGTAAACAAAAAGGTTCGATCCGTTTGGTGTTACGATCTCGAACGAATCCCTGTCGTTACCTATGGCGAATTCCGTCGAACCATTGTCTACATCAAGAGGCGGATGCGATAATGTCTGACCGTCCTTATTAAGCTCCTCTATCAAGCCAGAATGTTCTAAGATAATGATGGGCGTCGCATTAGGACGGTACTGGCCCGTTCCAATCATGATTGGTCGCACGATGGGTCCTGAGAAATGAATCTTTTTGATAAGAGAGCCCTGCGAATCCAATATGATCAAGTCGCCCTTCATCGTACCGAGGTAAATCTCCAACTTGCCGTCCCCGTTCAGGTCAGCAAGGGCCGGCGCCGCCCGTATAGATCCCCCAGTTTCATAGGACCACAGATGCGCCCCACCGGCACTGAGGCAATGGACCGTCCCGCTATCGGTGACCGCCACGACCTCCTTCTCGCCGTTCCCATCGAGGTCGGCCGCGACGGCCCCCGTGAAAATGCCGTCGATGGCATAGGTCCATCTCACGGTCCCTGAGGCCGTTAGGACATATACGGAATTACCGGAGGTCAATAGAATGTCATTGACGCCTTTGCCTTGCAGGTCCACGACCTGGGGTGCTGAGGGTTCCCCCGGGTACGGAAGCGTCTTGAGCGTGTGCCTCCATAGGACCGTCGGTCCATGGACCCCGCTGGACGCCGTCATGACCGGCGAGACCGCTGTGAACACGAAGACTAGGGTCAATGCGACGGCTATAGGCTTCCTCATGTTCGTTCCTTCAATTACCTATATTATATCAATTAAAAAACTTTCCCAATAATAAATCTTATGAAACCGACCTACTTCTTCTCGCCCTTCCCTTCCTTTCCGCCAGCCCCATCGCCGATTATCATCTTCAATATCTCTATGGAAGCGGCCTTGTCGAGGCCCTCGTTCCTCTTGCCGCAGTAGGGGCTGTGGATGCAGCTTGGGCAGCCCTTGTCGCAGGGGCAGTTGCGGATCGCGTCCAGGACCGTCCTCAGTAGCCCGTCTATGTTCTCGTAGCCCTTCTCGGTCAGGCCGACGCCGCCCGGGCTGTTGTCGTAGATGAATATGCCGGGCTGGTCCAGCTGCTGGTGGGTCATGTGCGTCTCCCCGCCGAGGTCGCGACGGTCGCATATGGCGTACAACGGCAGCATGGCGTTCGCGACGTGCTCTATCCCGTGGAGGCCGCCCTCGAAGGAGAGGCTATGGCCCTCGATGTCCTCCTTTATCGATGGGTCTATCTTGAGCCAGAAGGCCGAGGTCTCGAGGATGGTCGGCGGCAGGTTCAGCCCCTCCTTGGACATGACCTCTCCGTCCGCCTCCCCGCCCTCCCGTATCTGGACGAAGCCCTTCATCTCCTCCCGGACCTCGACCCGGCCGTAATGGATGGAGCATTTATCGTCCTTGCCGAGGGTCTTCGACAGGCCCTCCTCGAGGACACGAATGTTCACGGCCATCAGGGGCTCCGTGTAATAATCGGCCTCTATCGGTTCGACATAGACCTTGTGCTCGGCAAGGTCCAGGTCCCTGACATAGTAGGTGTTGCCCTGGTGGATGTAGATGGCGCCCTTGTGGTTCTCCGTGAAGGCCCTGGCCCTGTCGGCAACGCCTATGACCCGGTCCCCGCGCTTGGAGACGTCGATGATCTGGAAGTTGTCCCTGGAGGCCGTCCTGATGGAGACGTACCTGTGGGGCCTCTTCTTCGTGCAATACCAGTAATCGACACCCTTCGGCATCACCGGTATCTTGTCCTTCTTCTGTCTCTTTCCCTTTTCCGGGGTCTCGGCCAGGGCCTTGTCCTTCGTGACCATCCCGCTCCTCTCGAGGTCCTTTAAAAGGGTCGGGGCCTTGGGCCCGAAGTACTCGACCGCGGCCTTCTCGTCCAGCGGGAGCTCCAGCGCCGCGGGGCCGAGGTGCTCCTTGAGGATGTACTCGTTCTGCGGGTCTATGACCGCGTTCTCGCTGGACTTGCCGAAGAAGTACTCGGGGTGTATCATGAAGAACTGGTCCAGCGGGTCGTGCAGCGCTATCATCGTTATCAGCGCCTCGGCCTCGCCACGACCGGCCCTGTTGGCCTGCTGCCAGGTGCTAGCGATGGTGCCCGGATAGCCGACGAGTATCGTGGCGTCCAGGTCGCCTATGTCTATGCCGAGCTCGAGGGCGTTCGTGGCCGTGACACCGATGAGGCCGCCCGACGACAGACCCTTCTCGATGGACCTGCGCTCCGTGGGGGTGTAACCGGCCCTGTAGGACGACACCTTCTCGTTCAGTTCGACGGTCATGTCGTTCTTGGACCATCGCAGGATCAGCTCCGCGATCCTGCGGGCCTTGGTGAAGGTGATGTTCTTGATGTTGTGCTTGACGTGCTCCTTGAAGAGCCAGACGGCCTCCGTGTACGGTGACCGCCGCTGGCCGTCCGCATCGGTGGGCGGGTCCCAGAAGACGAAGTACTTCGGCCCCTGGGGCGCCCCGTTGTTGTCGATCACGCGGAAGGGCACGCCGACCAGCTTCTCGGCGAACTCCTTCGGGTTCGCGAGGGTCGCCGAGGCGCAGACGAACACGGGGTTGGCCCCGTAGTACCTGCATATGCGCCTCAGGCGCCGCATTATGTTCGCCACGTGGCTCCCGAAGACCCCCTGGTAGATGTGCATCTCGTCGATGGCCACGAACTTCAGGTTCCTGAGGAAGTCGGCCCAGCCCTGATGGAAGGGTAGGATCCCGTAGTGCACCTCGTCAGGGTTCGTTAGGATGATGTTCGGGAAATGGGCCTTGATATGCCTCCTCTGGTCCTCGGGGGTGTCGCCGTCGTAGGTCTCTGCCGACGGCTCTTCCTTGATGCTGATGTAGAACTTCCTGAACCTCTTGAGCTGGTCCTGCTCCAGGGCCTTCGTCGGCGTGATGTACAGTGCCTTGGCCTTGGGGTCCTTCATGATGGCATCGAAGATCGGTACAGTATAACATAGGGTCTTCCCGCTGGCGTTCGGGGTCGCAATGACGACGTTCTGGCCCGAGGCCAGCGCGTTGATGGTCTCGACCTGATGGGTGTACAACGGCCAGATGCCCTGGTCCTTCAGGGCCTTCCCGATGGTCACATTGAGATGCACGTCCTTCGATAGCTCGCCGTACACCGCGTCTCGCTTCTTGATGCGCTCGACGTGCTGTATCTGACCGGCGTAGTTCTCAAGGGTCTTTACGTGCTCGATGAACTTGTCGAAGGTCGGGAAAGGCGGCTCCGGGCCCTCGCCCGCCGGGACCAGCTCGCTCAGGTCCCCGCCGTAGAAGTCCCCGCCCTCGGCGCCCTCACCGCCGGCGATGGCGACCTTGCCCTTGATCCTCTGCCGCCATTGCTCCCTCAGTTTGCTCGATTCGTACAACCGGAGCCTCATGCCGAGCTCGTCCGTCTGCTCGAGGAGATGATAGAAGTCGCGGCCCCACTTGGAGGCGCCGCCGCCGCCGACCGAGCGTCGGCGCAGCCGGGTGGACTTGGAGCCGGAGACCGCCGCGGCTATGCCCTGGATTTTACCCGGGCCCAGGTCCTCACCAAGGACGTCGATGACGCAGTCGGCCAGGTCCCTTGGCGGGAGCGGCCCCAGCAGGTCGAGGATGTCTAGGATGACCTCGGTGATGACCGCGAACTCCGCATCGCTGTCCTTCATGTCCAGGAGCGAGAACTTGTCCCCCCCCTCGGGCTTCACTAGGTCAGAGGCGATGAGCTCGTCAAGTGCGTCCTTGATGTTGCCTAGCGGGACCTCGGCCGCGTGTGCGATCTCGAGCTTCCCGAGGGGGCCCTCGGCCTTGGCCAGGGCCTCAATGGTCCTGAGCTTTGCCTGTGAGAGGGTGAGCTCCGCCATGTACAAATCTCCGTTACTGGGCGACAATAGAGAGTTTGCCTTATTTAAATATCTAACAAAAAGGTTAAGAAGGATGAGCGAATTGTCCCTACGCACCACTTAGCATTCACGGGAGAGATCGCATGAAACCGATAGACAAGTGCCGGGGCTGTGGCGCCCGGCGCCTCGTCAACCCATTGGGGCTCTGCAAGCGCTGCAACAGGGAGTCCCACAAATACGTCAGCGATGCCGAGATAGCGACCTTCAAGGCCGAACGCGAGGCCGCCTTGGCCGCTGCCTTGGCCCAGAGAGCGCTGGAAGAGAAGGAGGCCGCCGAGAAGGCCGCCGCCGCTGCGGCAGCCGCCGCGGCAGCTGGAGAGGGCGTGAAGGCCGAGGGAGAGGAAAAGCCCGGCGTTGGCGAGAAGAAGGAAGAGGGAAAGAAGGAAGAGAAGGGCGCCGCCAAGGGCGGAGAGAAGAAGGAAGAGCCCAAGAAGGAAGAGAAGGGCGCCCCCAAGAAGGAAGAGAAGAAGAAGTAATTCCCCTCAGCCTTTGTCCTTTTTCGTTTTCGTTCCCCCGAGCTGGGGCCATGTACCTGTGATGATGCCCCCGGTCCTTGAGGAACGCCTAGCCGCCGCCCTGGCCTAACAATGACATGATGGCCGTAATGATGGAGCCTAGGTTCGTGAGAAGGACCAATACGCTGATGACCATTGCGGAGGCACCCAGGCCCACCGCGACGCCGGAGTACTTCCGGATCATCGCCGTGTAGACCTCCTCCTGTTCCTTGAACTTGTCGTCCTGCCGCTTTTGGACCTGGGTCTCGATGTACTTGTCCCAGTAGCCCATCCTGCGCTCGGCCTCGTCGATCTTCTTCTTGAACTCGAATATCTGGGCCCTGAGCTCGGTCATGGCCGCCTTCTCGTCCTCGGTCATGCCGCCCGCGACGACGACCTGCTGGACCTGCGGGGCCTCGGCCTCGGGCTGCGCCGGCATGAAGAGCGGCCCGGTGGTCCTCGTGGACACCTCGACCCTGGCCACCGGTACCTCTCCCTCGGGGTACTCGACCACCGCCGGGCCGGTGGCATAGACAGGCCCGGTCTCGGCCTCCTCCGATGGCTTGGGCCTCTTGAACCTGCTGACCTCGAGCAGGAGGCGCTTCTGCTCCGGCGGCCTTGTGTTCAATAGGTTGTTCTCGATCTCGCCCGTCAGGACCTCCAGGAGCTTTCCGACGCCCGCGAGCCTGCTGTTCACGGATGTGAGCGGCCCCTCAAGCCACGGGTTCGTCTTCATGATCTCCTTTATCTTCTCCTGGTGGTCGATGATGACCTTGGCCGTGGACTTGAGCAGCGCTAGGTGGAGCGAGTTCCTGATGTCCTCCTTGACAGCCAGTTTCGCGTCCACGATGGCCCTCTTGTCCGAGAGGTCCTTCAACGGCGGCAGGTGGATCAGGCAATCGTACTCCTTGTTATCGATCAGGGCCTTGACGCCCTCGTAGTCGCCCTTGCCGACATCGTTGGACGGGTTCGGGGCCCCGTACTTGAAGAGCACCGCGATGGACTGGTTGGGCATGATGACGGCCTTGACCCTGTGGGGCGCGCCCTTGAAGAACGGGGGCTTGGCATGGTCCGGATATTCCGGCTTGACCGCGCCCTTGTAGGCGTCGACATAGGCCTTGAGGTAGGTCTCCACGGTCCTGTTGTCGACCTCGGCGGGGCCCGACAGTTCGAGGCCCTTGAGCTCGTTCAGGGACATCTCCTGGGCGACGAAGCACTCCTCCATGTCCATCTTCTTGTACTCGTCCCAGAGCTTGTCCAGGGGCGCCTTGGACTTGATGAGCTTGGCCTCGAGCTCCTTGAGCTGCTTCTCGAGCCAGGGGTTGGCCTTCGCTATGTCCGCGATCTGCTTGGACGTGTCCTCGATGTGGGTCCTGGCGGCCATGAGGCCTGCCCGGTAGACCGAGGCCCGGATGTCCCGGGCCATGGCGGCCTTGGCATCCGACTGGGCGTCCTCGAACGAGAAGTTCTTCGTCGGATAGAGCAGGATGCATTGCTGGTGGGCCTTGGCCTTCATGTAGCCGGCCACCGTGTCGTAGTCGCTGTCGTAGACGTTGTACATCCCCTTCGGGGCCTTGCCGTACATTATAGCAACGATGCCCTCGTTCGGCATCTTGAAGATATCGACCTTGAAAGGCATCGCCTTATAGAACTCGGGTTCCTGGCCCGGCTTGTTGGCCGCCTTCACTGCCTCGCCGTAGGCCTCGACATAACTCTCGAAATACTTTTTGACATCGTTCTCGTCGATGTAAACCATCCAGGCGGCCCCCTCGGCCTTGAAAAGGTCGAGCAATTAAGTAATATGGACAGGACATATATTAATTGTTCTTTGAGGCTGCGCTGAATAGGGGGCATCAAAGGATATTTGGACCTGGGCCACCGTAAGAATATTATGTAGCTAACACTAATCCGGTGTCCCACTTGGACCAGTGGACAATGCGAGGGTAGCCAAGCCTGGTCAACGGCGCTAGATTGAGGGTCTAGTCCTTAGTGGTCCCAGAGTTCAAATCTCTGCCCTCGCACTATTTTATTTCGAACTGCATTTTAATCTTGATGCGGATTGTTTTCGATAATATGTACAAATAATCTATCCAATTAAAATTCACTACAGATAACCCTATATAAATAACGTAGATAGAGAAAAGGTCAGGAAGGGCACTAGAATGGGAGCGCACAAACCATCGCATATGACCGAGGGGATTGCAAAGCGGTCCGGAACACGCAAGGCCATGGCCCGCTCGGGCCTTGGGACAGCCCTGGCCAGCACCTTGCTGGTCCTGGTCCTCTTGCTGTCCAGTTCGCATCTTGGGACCTTCATCCGATCCGTGGATCACGTGACCGGTCCTTCGGCCACGGAGGGCTCACCCGGTCCCGACATAGTGGTCCAGAACGGCAGCTCGTATGTTCCAGGCCCCGACTGGAAGACCTATCCGTACAAGGCAGGGCACATAAACTTCCCCGACGACGAGGGGGCCCACCCCGAGGCCTCGACGGAATGGTGGTACATGAACGGGCACCTCATCACCGATGATGGGAGGCGCTACGATTACATGGTCTGCTTCTACACGCACTATGTGGTCGCTGCGGCGCTCTTCGACGAGTCCCGGGACATCTACATCAACTACTCCAAGGCCTTCGCGGACGTGCAGAAGGACACGGGACGCCTGTATCTGAGGTACGGGGAGGACGAGCTCTATCAGGTGCCGGGACAGCCGTTCACCTACCAACTGAACTTCCAATACCCTGGATACTCGTTATCATTGCGGATGGGCTCCAATAAGCCCCCCGTGCTGATTGACGGGGACGGCGTCATGAACATGGGCCGGGGGCTGTCCTACTACTATTCGTTGACCGATATGAGCGCCGTGGGCACGATAATCACGCCATATGGAGAGAACCGTGTGACGGGCAGCGCCTGGATGGACCGGCAATGGGGTTACTGGAACCCGAGTCTGCAGTGGGACTGGTTCTCCATCGACCTCGACAACGGCATGCAGGTGCTCGGCTACAACATTTTCGAGGACCAGGGAAATCACCGGCTGTGGAGGTTCGTTTCGGTCGTGGACGCCCAGGGAAGGGCCTACGAGTTCAACGAGTCCGTGGATTGCTGCAGGATCGTCCTGGACTATGACCATTACTGGCGGAGCCCGGGGACCATGAACCTTTACGCCCTGGGTTGGAACCTCACGATCCCTGACCTTGGCCTGACCTTGTCCATATCCCCGTTCGACCCCGCCCAGGAGGTCCTTTTCCCAACGGACCAGTCGATGTTCAATCTCAAACCATTCTGGGAGGGAGCCTGCGGGGTCACTGGGACCTATCAGGGCACACCGGTGAACGGACGGGCGTTCGTCGAGACGACCTATGATTATGGCCATGTACAAGGGGACCTGGTCCTTCGACCATTGCGATATGAGAAGGAGGATGGCCACAGCAGGCTCGTCGTCCTGGTGGAGAACAGGGGCGGCCATTCCCTCAAGAACATCGAGGTCGAGATGGTCGCGGGGGACCCACGCCAGGGCGGCAAGGTCCTTAGCATCAACCACCTGACCGCCAGGGACAACTCCACCATGGTCTCGGAGAACGTCCCGGACATCGGCGACACACCGCTGTTCATAACCGTGGACCTCGAGAACCGGATGGCAGAAACGAACGAGTGGAACAACATCGTGATGGTGACCTTGAAGTAGGGGCCGGGACCTGGGCGCTTGTGCCCCCGTCGACTATAGGTCCTATTCTTGGTACAATTTTTGTTAAGAAATGTTTTTATCCAAGGAGTTGAATAGAATGGTGTTAAAATGACCGTGCGTTCAACAGCCATGTACGAACGCCCGCAACGAGGAAATCACAATGAGGACAGCCCTGACCGCACCATTCTGCATCCTGCTGTTCGTGACCTTGGCATTCCAGGCCCTTACGCCGACGGACGGTAGTGGGACCTCTTCCAGGACCATCACGGACACCGCGGACACGCTCATAGTACCCGTCGGGGAGAGCTACGAGCTCAATGGGACGCACACTTACACCGGCAAGGTCCAGATCGACGGCACGCTCTTGGTGAGCGGCTACAACGAGAACGTCGCGACCGCGGGCTGGCTGCAATTGATCGCCCAGGACATCGTCGTCAGCTCCACGGGCAAGATCGATGCTCAGGGGCGCGGCTACGGCGGTGGCGGTGGCGGCGTCAACGATGCGGTCCAGGGGGCCAATGGCAAGGCAGGAACGAACGGCCATGGCGGCAAGGGCAACCCCGCCTACTGGGGCTACCCGGGCATATGCTGTGGCGGCGGCGGAGGTGGCGGGAGCCCCGACGGCACGGGAGGCCAGGGAGGCTGCGCGAACAACGGCAATGCTGGCGCCATCGACAAGGGAGGGGATGGCGCGAAAGGGTGTAGCAATTCAGCGGCTGGCGTCGGGGGCACGGGCTATGGCGGCGGGGGTGGTGGTGGGGGCGGCAACTCGGCCGCGGGGGGCTCTGGCGGGGGCGGAGGGTCCGGTGGCTTGGACGGAAAATGGACCACTGGCGGGAACGGGGGCGGGTCCTACGGTGGCACGGGAGGCCAAGGCCAGGCATCGGCCGGGGCCGGGAAGGGCACGAACGGCGGTTACCAGGCCTTGGCGGCCAATGGCGATACATCGATCAACGCGACGCTATGGTTCGGGAGCGGCGGAGGCGGGGGCGGGAGCTACACCAGCGGCGGCTCCGGGGGTGGTGGTGGCGGGGGCGGCTCGGGTGGTGGGATACTGATCCTGAACACCACCGGGGACATAACCATCGCGGGGACCGTCTCGGCCGCGGGTGCGGGCGGGGGAACGGGCGGCGGCCCGACGCCCTCGGGCCCTGGCGGCGGAGGTTCGGGTGGCGGCATAGGGATCTTCGGCCATAACGTGACGATAACCGGTAGCATCGACGCCCAGGGCATGGTCCAGAACACGCCCGATGTCTCGAACGGTGGTACCTTCAAGTTGTTCTATGTCCAGAACAGCACGACGGGCACTGTCCATGTGGGCCGCTGGTTCTCCAAGCAGAGGCCCACTGCGCCTACGCTCATCAGCCCGCAGGACCAGGGTGGCTCGAGCAACACACCGACGTTCCAGTGGCAGGCGCCATTGAACCCGTCCGGGGACCCGTTGCGGTACTGGATCCAGGTGGATGACCATGTGACCTTCGCAGCCCCAAAGATCGATGTGAAGGACATCTCATTGACGACTTATACGGCCACGACTCTATTGATAGGTCCGCAGTTCTTCTGGCGTGTGGGTGTGGCGGACACCATCGGTTACTGCGCCTGGTCCCTGCCGTGGATGTTCCACACGGACCTTGTCCCGCCGACGTCCAACATGAACCCTCTCCCCCAGTTCGAGAACACCCTCAAGTTCAATGTTACCTGGGCCGGCAAGGACGACAACTCCGGCGTGAGGGACTTTACCATATTCATAAGCGATGACGGCGGTCTGTTCACGAAATGGCTCACCGATTACAACATGACCAACGGGACCTTCGTGGGAGAGTCCGGGCACACCTACGGCTTCTACTCGCTGGCCCGCGACCGGGCCCTCAATGTCGAGAAGGCCAAGACCAAGGCCGAGACCTCCACAACGGTCGATGTGATGGCGCCGAAGAGCACTGTCAATACATTGCCGGAGTACGAGAACAGTACCACATTCAATGTCACATGGGGCGGGACCGATGATGTGTCGGGCATAGCAGGCTTCGACGTCTTCGTTTCCGAGAACCTAGGGCAGTTCAGGAGCTACCTCACCAAGACGGCCGCCACCGGTGCCGCATACACCGGGAAGGAGGGCGTCAAGTACATGTTCTATACAAGGGCCTGGGACAAGGCCGGCAACTATGAGGCCATGAGCATGGGCATGCACAGGTTCACGACCGTGGATTCCATACCGCCGACGACCACCATATCCGTCTCCAAGCCCAAGTACGGCGACGGTCCGGTGTACATCTTGCCCAGGACGAAGATATCCTTCGGTGTGACGGATGCGGTGTCCGGCAGGAACTATACGGAATATTCCATAGACAGCGGCCCGTGGACGCGTTACCTGGACACCTTATCGATCGACAGGGTCGGGAGCCACAACCTGTCCGTGCACTCCATGGACAGGGCGGGCAATGTCGAGACGCCCAAGGGCCTCTGGGTCTTTGTCGACGATAAACCGCCCGTTACCACCTTCAATGCCTCTAAGATGTACAACAATGGGAAGACCATGTTCATCACGCCGACCGCGACCTTGGCGCTCAGGGTAAAGGACTACGGCGCCGGCGTCGATAAAACGTATTACGACCTCGATGGCCATGGTTTCATCGAGTACAAGACGCCGTTCAAGGTCACAGATTCGGGCGAGCACACACTGGAGTACTACTCCACCGACCTCCTGGGCCAGGTGGAGGCGACCAAGAGCATGAGCCTTTTCGTCGATGATAAGCCGCCCGTGACGGCCACGGACGCTCCGGATGGGGGCCAGAACGCGGACCTGACGGTGACCTTGACACCGACCGATGAGGGCTCTGGCGTGGCCGGCACGAACTACAGGGTCCTCAAGGCCGGGGACAGCACGGGGAACCTCGACTGGAGAAAGGGCGCCAAGGTGACCTTCACTGCCCCGCAGGACCACAGCAAGGACGGGGTCTACACATTGGAATACTACAGCGTGGACAATGTTGGGAACGGCGAGGCCAAGAACGGCGTCAAGGTCATCATAGACACCATCGCGAACCTTACCGTCGACCTCCAGGACAAGCAGCCCTTCACCACGAAGGTGATCACCGTCCGAGGGCTCACGGAGCCCGGGGCCACGCTGACCCTGGACGGCAAGACCGTCCCGGTCGGCAAGGACGGAAGGTTCTCGATCAATGTGACGCTGAAAAAGGGCTCGAACGTGATGCTGTTCGAGGTCACGGACCTGGCCGGGAACACCGCCACCCTCTCCAAGGAGGTCGTTTACAACCCACCGGTCACCGATGTCGAGAACTTCCTATGGCTGTGGGTATTGCTGCTGGTCATCATCGTGGTCGTCCTGGTGGTCGCCGTGGTCGTCGTTCGCCGAAGGAGTAAGGCCCGGGCCGCACAGCCGGCGATCCCGCCACAGGCACCGACCCAGCAGGTACAGGCGGCCCCGACGGTGTCAACGGCCTACGGTCAAATGCCACCACCCCCTCCGCCGACCTATTATCAGGGAACGGCCCAGCCGGTGCAGCCAAGCCCCGCATACACGTATCAGCCGCCAGCGGCCACTTCGAACCTGCCTCCGCCGCCACCGCCGAGCTATTACCAGGCAACGGCCCAGCCCCAGCCGCCGTATCCACAACCGCCGCTATGGACCAGTCCCGTTGCGCAGCCGTACCTGCCACCACCACCCCCCCCGCCACCCGTGGCCCAGGCCACAATCGTCTCCACAGGTAGGGAGGACGCCCAGCGAATGATAGAGGGCGCCCGGGCGAAGCTTGAGGAGATGGCTGACGATAGCCTCAGGACCATCAAGGCCAGGAACAACATCCGGCTTGCCGAGGCATTTTACAATAAGGGAAGCTACGACAAGGCCATGGCCTATGCCGAGAAGGCGCTGAGGGTCCTGGAGGATGGGGTGTCCGGGTCCTAGGTCCCGGCCTGTTCCAGCCTCTGTCCCAGCGCTTTCGCGCGCTCATTTTGTCATGGCCTTCTTGAACAGCGGTATCGATATTGCCATCAGCACGACCCCGAAGACTATCAGGATCACCAGTTCGGTCATTATGTCCTGGATGCCTGCGCCCAGGGTGATGATCTTGCGCATGGCCTGGGCCGCATAGGTCAGGGGCATGACCTTGGCCACAGCCTGCATGTACCATGGCATCTGCTGAATCGGGAACAGCACCCCCGACAGGAACAGCATCGGGAACTGGAGCACCATCATGAAGGTCGAGGCCGTCGACTCATCGCTGGCCACGGATGTTATCATTATGCCGAGGCCTATGAAGCTGAAGGTCCCTATCAGGAGCATGATCACGACGAGCAGCAGGCTCCCGTGGATGGTCACGCCGAACAGCACAACGGCCAGCAGCAGGACCACGAAGCCCTGTATGACGGCCCTGACCGTCTGCGCTATGACCTTTCCCAGTATGATGGAGAAACGGCTCGTCGGTGCCACGAGGACCCCGTCGAGGGTCCCTGTGTCCTTCTCGTAAGCTATGGCCCTTGGGAGACCCGACATGGCGCCCATCATGACGACCATCATCATCATGCCCGGTGCAAGGAACTGGAAGTAGCTCGGGTTGCCCGGGACGGTCCCCTTGTTCTGGATGGTGTAAGGTGTGACGATGGCCTTCGAGATGTTGATACTGAACCCGGTCGTGTGGTTGACGGCCATGACCGCGCGTTGGGTGGCTATCTGGGTCACGATCTGGTCCAGGATTGCCGTAATCTCTGCGGATATGGTCGGGTTGGACTGGTCATAGAGGACGGTCACTGAGCCCTGCCCGTAGGTCTTGATGTTGTTGGTGAAGTTCGATGCGATGATGAGGGCGCCCATCTCGTTGCCGTGTTTGATCTCGTCCTTGGCATCGGATTCCGAGGAGATGTTCTTCAATATGAAGAAGTGGCTATGGTCATTGGCCATCTTCACGCCTGAGTAGACCATCAGGCTCTCGGGCCCCGCATGGCCGGTATTGTTGTAGTTGTCCAGGTTGACGATGGCCACGGGCATGTCCTTGACGTTATTGCCCGACGGGAAAATGTAACCGGTCATGACCATCATGAGGAGCGGGAACACGAACAGCATCACCAGCATGACACGGTTCCTCGAGAACTCGAGCAGGTCCTTGTGGGCGATCCACAGCGAGTGGGACAGGGTCTTGCGGATGTTCACGGGCCCGGCCTTTCGGGCTGCCCTGGGATTCGGGGGGACCTTCTTTGTCGTCGGCGCCTCAACTGTGCCTTCGATCGCTTCGTTACCCTTCTCGTCCGTCATGGCTATCACCTGATCCTCCCGCGTGGGCGCATCCCCGGAGGACCGTGGTGGCCCCGGCCTGCCGAGGAGGGCTTCTCCACGAGCTTGTCGTCCATGGACCTGCCGGTGTAATGTAGGAAGACGTCCTCGAGCGTCGGTAGGGCCACGCTGGCGTTCCTGATCTTGAAGCCGTTCTTGATGGCCCCCTCGAGGACCTGCTGGAAGCCGTCCTCGTTCTGGATAATGACCTTGACATTGTTCTCGGTCTGGGCCGCGCTCAGGACACCCTCGATGGCCTTCAGCCGCTCGCCCGCATCGATGGGAGGGTGCTCGAGGTCAAGGTTGACCACGGTGCTGCCCTTCTCGACGATGCCGGCCTTCAGTTTCATAGGCGAATCCTGGGCGACTATCTTGCCGCGGTCGATGACGCCGATCCTGTCGCACAGCAGGTCCGCCTCGTTCATGATGTGCGTCGTGAGGACGATGGTTATGCCCTGTTCGTCCCTAAGCTTCCGGATGAGGTCGCGTATCTCCGCCGTGCTCTGCGGGTCCAGGCCTAGCGTCGGTTCGTCCATGAAGACCAGCCGAGGCATGCTGACCAGGGCCCTTATGACATTGATGCGCTGCTTCATGCCGGTGGAGAACTTCTCTATCCGCTCGTCGGCCCACTTGGTCATGTTGACGATCGCCAGGAGCTCGTCGAGCCGGGCCTCCAACTCGGCCTTTGGGACACTGTAGAGCTTGCCGAACAATCTGAGGTTCTCGCGGGCCGTCAGCTTGTCGTACATTATCATCTTCTCGCTGACCAGGCCGACGACCTCGCGCACTTGGTCCGAATCCTTCACGATGTCGTAGCCATCGATGGTGGCCGTGCCGCCCGTGGGCATCGAGAGGGTCGTGAGCATCCTTATGAGCGTGGACTTGCCCGCGCCGTTGGGGCCCAGGAGGCCGTATATCTCGCCCTGGTCCACATGGATGCTTACCTTGTCCACGGCAGTGAAATCATCGAACTTCTTGGATATCTCGAAGGTCTGTATCATGGGCTCGCCGGAACCGGCGGCCACGGTCACCGCCTCCCTTTGCCCTTGGCCCGCTTTGCCTTGCCTGACTTGGACCTAGCCATTCGTCCCTTGTCAGGCCCCGTCCCTATCAGTCTGTTGAGATCGTCACCGAAGACGTGGCGGACGAACTTTGCCAGTGCTTCGGCATTCAGGAGCATTATGCCACCCCCTCTCTCGCCGGCCATCACCAGGAACTTGTCCCCGGACTTGATGCCGAACTTCTTCCTGACCTCGGCAGGAATGACGACCTGCCCCTTCTCGCCGATGACCGTGCTCCCGTAGCACTTCATGTGTCGCATCATGTTATCGCCGGCACCTGGAGGTGCGGAAGGGGTATATAATCATATCTTACATTTCATACCTTTCCTACTTTTTAGAATCTTCGACGGAGAAAAGGAGCGTTCGGAAAGGGCCTGGCCTCGGCCCAAGGTGGCGCGGGGCCTACCTCGGCCGCACCTTATCGATGCGCAGGCGAAGGGCCTCGAAGGCGCCCACGGTCAGGTTCTCGCAGGCCTTGATGGATGGGCAGAGCCTGTATCTCCAGTCCCTGGGCGACGCACCCATCCGTTCGATGACGCCCCGTTCGAGGAGGATTCGGACCGCCTTGGGGACATCGTCCACGCAGCCATCTAGAGCTCGCAGGGTCTCGTCCAAGGTCCCTGTCTCGCGCTCGGACCTGAAGGCCTCCTTGAGGTCCCCCACCCAGCGACCAAGGTCCCTGAGGCTAAGGGGCGCCCGCTCCTGCAGCAGGACGCAGACCAGCACCTCCGTGTCCTTGAGACCTCCGCTCGCCATCCGCTCCCTCCGTCCGTGACTACATCGGTATCCAATGATCGTGGTCCGCCATCAGGGCCGGGATGTCCCTCTCGGGGACCGCCTCGACGTAACCGACCAGGTCCTTGGCCTTGAGCCGCCTGGCCTTGAGGTCCTCGGACACCGCCAGCACCTTGGCCCCCATCTCCACCGCGGCCTCGAGATGGTCGGTGTGGGATTCCAGTCCGATGGTCCTGGGCCTTTGACCGGTCAAGGCCGCGTAGACCCCGTCCCCCCTTAGCAATATGGTCACCTCGAGACCCTTGGTCAGTAGAGTGTCCGCCAGTATGAAGGCCCCGACTACATCGTCGGTCCTTCCATAGGTCCCGCTGTGCAGGGCCAGCAGAACGCGCTTCACACCTTCCTTTTTACCGGCCATTCCGTCTCTCTCCGTTCCTATCTTATCAATCAGTGAATGTCAAGACCTTGTCGCTGCCGTCTATCATCCGCGTCAGCTCCTCCCAGACGCTCCCGAACCGTATGCCCGGGATGGCGCACTTGGCATCCAGGTCCCTGGCCCCGGTGCACCGGCTGCACATGGCTACGTTGATGCCTTTCTTTACACACCAGCGGAGCCACTCGCCGGGGTTGTGGTAATCCTTGTCCTTCGTGAGGTGCGAGCTGAAGACACCGTCGAGATATAGGAAGAGATTGACCTTGTAGCCTTGCCGCTTGGCCTCGATGGCGGTATGGACGGCCAGTTCCGGCGCCTGGGAGACATAAGGGCCCCTGACAACGATTATGGTGAGCGTCCCTTTGGCCTCGATTTCCTTCGCCATCCCACTTTCCCTCCTAGCACACCACGACCCGGTCCCATTCCTCCATGACCTTGGCAACCAGTTCCTTGTAAGGCTTCTCGACAATCTTTGCGCCCTTCGGCAGGCGCTCTCCCGATAGCCCCGTGGCCTCGAGATGGTCCTTGCTAACGAGGACCTTCGCGCCCGCGACCATGGCCGCGAGAAGGCTCTTGGTGGCAATGTTCCCCTTCGGGTCAGAGGCCGCGATGAGGATGCCGTCACCGATCAGGAAGATGCCGACCTCGGCGCCTTCCTTCGACCTCGCCAGGGCCGCCCTGAGCAGTTGGCCGGGGTCCTTGATGGACGCCGATGTGGATGTGATGATGAACCCGTACCGCAGGGCCTTGGGCTTCGGCATCCTCGTTGACCTCCCGGACCTTGGATCCCACCATGGAATAATAGGATATGTTGCAAATTAAGGTTATCCTAGGGAAAAATCTATTTCGAGGCAACACCCTGGGTTCAGCGATCAAAATGTCATTGAAGGATCTGGTCGAGGCCATCGATAGGCTCGGGCTCGCAAAGGACCGTGTGGACGAACTTAAGAAGGAGCTCATGGACGATGTGTTCTCGGCCGAGGACGGAAGTGACGAACTCCTGGAGATCGACGACCCGACCTACATCTCGGAGACCTATCTGCTCGAGAAGGAGGGCGGGAACGTGTCCCTGACCTGCGGGGACCTCGAGCTCAAGGATGGCAGATATTCCGAGTTCTGCATACTGATGGATGTGGTGGCCGGGCCCGACGGTGAGGAGCGCTGCAAGGGCCTCGAGGTCGTTTACTCGAAGGTCCTGGACGCCGAGCCTGAGCTTTCCCTGGAGCGCGCCAAGGTCGAGGTCTCCATCCTCAGGACCCTATGTGAGGGCCTCGGGTTCAAGGTGACGTCCACGACCAGCGGGCTCATGCCGATCGACCTTTCGAGGGAGCTTGTCACCCCGAAGACCATGCAGTTCTACAAGGACATCCAGTTCGCATCGAACCAGGCCATCGAACGGGACCTGCTGGATGCCGACGCATGGCGCAGGAAGGCGAGCGCGCTCTACTTCTTCGGCGAGCTGGACCAGGCGGAGGAGGCGCTGCACAAGGCCCTGGTGCTGGGGCCGCCAGTGGCGTGGCCGTTCACCGCCCTTGGCTACATACACCTTCACAGGGGGAACGAGGCGCTGGCACGGTACCTTTTCAAGAAGGGACAGGAGGCACTCTCAAGGATGCCCTTGCTCCGGGAGCCCCTGGCCGTCATGGACATCGTCCACCCTAGGGGGCGGCCCAGGAAGGGCAAGAACGTCAAGGGCGACTGGTTCGAGGAGGACCTTTGCCCCAACTGCGACCGCCGCAGCTGGAACAACATCGACGGTGTGAAGGGCATCTGCCCAAAGTGCGGCTACCAGCACTTCCGCAAGGACGTTGAGGTCCAGTTCGATGTGGTCCCGAAGCGGTTCTTCTACCGCGTAGGCGAGCCCATCGTCCTGGAGGTCCATGTCGGGAATTCCCTGGGCCTCGACATAGAGGTCTGCGAGAGCGAGGGCATGATACAGCTCAGCTCGAGGGGCAAGGACGGGTCGTCCGGCTTCGAGGGGCTGGAGACCAACAGCGCGCTCGATCGGGATGTCATCCCAGCCAAGACCAGGTTCTCCACGGAACTGAGGTTGGACGAGGCTATACCACCCGAGGCGGACTTCTGGAGGACGCTTGCCGAGGGCGGCCTCCTGGACATCTACGGCGCATTCTCGGGCAGGATAAAGGACCCGCCGTCGAAGGAGTACAGGAAGGTCGAGGTCTTCGGGGCCTCCACCGGGAACTACACGGTGGAGGTCCTCGACCTAAAGGGACCCTAGTCTCTTTTCGATATAAGGGATGTATCGCGGGTTCTTCTCGATGGTCAGGAAGTTCCGCCCCAGCCTCTTGGCCACGAAGGCCGTCGTGCCCGTGCCCGCGAAAGGGTCGAGGACGAGGTCGCCTGGCTTGGATGATATCTGTATCACCCGTTCTAGAAGTCTTTCGGGCTTCTGCGTCGAATGGAGCTTCACCCCGTCGCCATCCTTCAACCGCTGCTTGCCGATGCAGAGGGGGATCTCCCAGACATTGGCCCCGACCTTCCCGATGCCGAACTTCTTTGCCAGGGCCTTGTCGAAATAATATCTCTTGTCGTTGCGGTCCCTGACGGCCCAGATCAGTGTTTCGGTGGCGTTCGTGAACCGGACCTTGAGGAAGTTCGGGACCGGGTTCGTCTTGAGCCAGATGACATCGTTCAGGATCCAGAAGCCTAGGTCCTGCATGGCCTTGCCGATGCGGTATATGTTATGATATGTGCCGATGGCCCAGATGGTGGCATGGGGCCTCATGACCCGCCGGACCTCGGTCAGCCAGGCCACGGTGAACCGGTCGTAGTCCTCGAAGCTCGCGAAACGGTCCCAGTCCTCCTTGACGCCGTCCACGACGGTCCTGTTCCAGCGGATGAGCTTCTTTCCTTCCTTCAGCTGGAGGTTGTAGGGGGGGTCCGCGAAGACGAGGTCTACGCATTGGTCCGGAAGCCCTTTGAGGACATCGATTGCGTCCCCGAGCACCAATTTGTCTAGGAATCCGAGCTCGGCCAGTTTCTTGGTTGACTCGGACAATGGTCATCCTCCAGGTTTTATAACATGAATATGATATCAGGATAAGAATCTTCCTTAACACCTTAACATGAGATTGTCTAGGATAGTAATTAAATAAATAAGGAATATCTAGTAAAAGGCTTTAAATAGTTACCAAGGTAGATAACAATTTGTTCTGGGGGTCATGTCATGCGCTCAGCCAGGGTCCTCCTAGTGGGTCTAATCCTCTTTGCGATGATTGCATCAGGATTCTCGGGCCCCCTCGCTTATGGCCTTTCCCCAACGCCGGTCATCAATGCGCACGTCGATGTGGCGACCGCAGCTTCCGACGAGAATGCACAGGTCATGCGCATCCCGATCACTTTCGGCGGCCTGACCTCTGACATTGAGAGCGGCTATGCGGTCCTGTCCCTAGGCGGCGCAACGGGATATATAAGGGAGGCCGACGCCCCCTTGCTCCCGTTCTATTCCAGGATGCTCCAGTTCCCGGTCAACACCAGGATAACGAGCGTGGAGCTCGAAGGGGCCGTCCATTCGTTCACCTGGACGGACACAAAGGTCATGCCCTCGCCCGAGCCCACGCCGCTGGTGATGGGCACGATGGTACCGCCCCTCAAGGAGGGGCCGGTCTATGCCCAGGGGACCCTGTTCCCGGACCGAGAGGTCGACCAGAGGGTCACCACGGGCCAGGGCGACTGGGGCGGCATCGAAGCGCACCTGTTCGTGAAGGTCTACCCGGTCAGGTACAACCCCTTGACCTCGGTGATCGTCAAGCTCGATAGCTGCGACCTCGTCATCAGATACATCCCGCCCTCGCCGGGCCAATCAAGGAGCATCATGGCCAACCTGAGCCACTATGACCTGCTGGTCCTGCACCCGGACGCCTATGGCGACGCAATGAAGAGCTACATCACCCACAAGGAATCCATGGGCTGGAAGATCAAGAACGCCTCGCTGTCCGAGATCTACAGCGGCAATATCTTTGCCGTCAACAAGGGCCGGGACAACCAAGAGAAGATCAAGTTGTTCATCAAGCAGGCCTTCGAGAACTGGACCATAAACCACGTACTGATCGTTGGCGACGATGACAAGTTCCCCATCCGGAGGGCCTACATACCCGATATCGACGGGTCAGCGACCCCGACGGACCTCTACTACGAGGACCTCTTCAAGGGAGGGACGACGCAGTTCTCGGACTGGAATTACAATAACAACGCCCAGTGGGGCGAGTCCACCGGGGGCGGCGCGAGCGCGAACATCGACAAGTGCGACCTGGACCCGGACGTGGGCGCCGGAAGGTTGCCGGTCGGTTCCGTGGCCGAGCTGCAGGGCGTTGTGAACAAGATAATCGGCTATGACGAGAACATCACGAAGCCCGATGCCTACGACTGGTTCAGGAACGTGACCCTGGTCGGGTCCGACACCTTCACCCAGGCATCGCACGGCGACACCTCGGGCGTAGCCGAGGGCGAGTATGCGATGAACTATAACACCCAGTGGCTGGGCGGTTACAAGATCTCCAAGTTCTACGAGATGTCCCACACATTGGTCGAGGCCAACGTCCGGAATTCCGTGAACCGGGGGGTCGGCATGATGGCCTTCGCGGACCATGGGTCCATCGGCGGGGTGGTCTATGGCCTCACCTACGGCGGCTTGGGCTATTCCAGTTCGGACGCCCAGTCAGCGACCAACGGCCACATGCTGCCCCTATCCTTGATGGACGCGTGCCAGACTCACCAGCTCGACTCCGAGGAGGCCCTGGGCGAGTACCTCATCCTGAACCCCAACGGCGGCGCCATCGGCTCCATAGGGGCCACGAGGATAGCCTACGGCTCGTTCGGCACCTGGCACATCCAGGGCAACTCGGGCTTCATTGACACTCACGTCTTCAAGGAGCACCAGAACGCGACCATCATGCCGCCCCTCATGCTCGACAAGGCAAAGCGCGACTATCTCAACGATGTGGGCCTCTGGGACTATGCGGACTTCAAGACCTTGGTGCAGTACATCTATCTCGGCGACCCGATCGTCTGGATCGGTGGCCCGGGCCTCAAGGTGGAGCCCGCCAACAATCCGCTGACCCTTGCACCGGGCGAGAGCGGCAAGTTCCTTGTGGGCATGAACAACAGTGGCCTCGTGTCCGACGACCTGCAGATCAACATCACCGGCGGGAAGTTCACCTATGGCCTAAGCACGTCCTACCTCCACATGAAGGCCGACAGCATGACCTATGTGACGGTGGAGGTCACGGTCCCCGCGAATGCGCTGGTGACCGACACGGAGAACATCACGATCGAGGTTACACCCAAGAGCACGACCATACCGGTCAGGGCGAACCTGACGACCATTGTCAAAGCCGTTAGGGACGTTCGGTTCATCGTCCCCAAGACGGACATCAAGATCGCGCCGGGCCACCTTGCGGCGGTGGACTTCACCATCGACAACCATGGCAACGTCGCTGAGAACACCTCGATCATGCTGACCGGGGGCGACGGTGTCTTCGATGTCGCCGAGGCCAAGAACGGCCTAGTGACGCCGCCGATGAACAAGACCGTGGGCACCATCACCTTCGATGTGCCGGACGGGACCCTGGCGGGCACATACTATCTTGAACTGACATTCACGACGAAGGGGGGCGTGACCAAGACCTACGTGATCTACCTCCATGTCGGCGAGGTGGACGGGCTTAAGACGTACATCGTCAATGACACGCAGACATTCAGCATCGACCGGATGGCCAGGTACCGTCTATATATCGAGAACACGGGCAACCACAGGGAGAGGTTCGACCTGTCCGTGGCACTGAGCGACCAGGCCACCTGGTCGAACAACATCGCCTGGGACCTACCAGGGACCGTGTCCCTGGAGGCCGGCGAGAACGTCACGGAGACCTTCATCCTCACGGCCATGATGCACGCCCCGGCGGGGGAGGTCCGACTGAGCCTGACGGTGGCATCGACGGCAACGGGAGGCCCGAAGAAGACCCTACCGGTCAAGGCCACGGTCCCGAGGTCGTCCAGCATAGACCTGATCGCTGAGGAGCCCCAGGCCATTGTGAAGCAGGGTCAGAGCGCCAAGTTCCAGCTGATTGTGGTCAGTGGCTCGAACTTCCAGGAGAACGTGACGCTGACAGTGACCGGGATGCCCAAGGAATGGACCCTTGTGAAGGACGACGATCCCGTGCTGCAGGCCTACTCGAGCGGCTACGCGAACCTGACCTTCAAGGTCCCGGCCAAGTTCCTGGCCGGGAACTACCCGTTGACGGTGACGGCCACGGGCAATGGGAGCATGGCGCGCGTCGATCTCGTGGTCGTTGTCAAGAGGACCGCCGGCGTCGGCCTCGGCCTGGGCAAAACGGACTTCGGCGGCTATCCCGGCGACAGGACGGACATCAAGGTCACGGTGGAGAACCAGGGTAACTTCGACGACGGGCTGATCCTCAGCATCGACAGCATCACATCGCCGTTCGGTTACGCCCTCTCGGCGACCACCGTCACGGTCGGCGCATGGGCCAAAGGCGAGGCAATGCTGACCATCACGATACCGGACAATGCGCCTGTAAAGGATGGCACGCTGGTCCTCAGGCTCGGGTCCATGAACGATGCGACCGCGACGGCCACGGCCCAGGTCGCCCTCCACTCGCTGTTCAGGGCGAGCCCGGACCTGTCGGTACACTCTGAGGATGCGTCCAAGGGCTATGTAGGTCAGAGCGGGAGCTTCACCGTGGTCCTTGTGAACAATGGCAATATCGACGAGAACGTGACCTTCAAGAACAACGGGACCACGGGCTGGAACCTCCAGTTCCCGACCAATGTTACGCTCAGGCCGGGCGAGACCAGGGACGTCACGGTGACGTACAACATCCCGAACAATGCCCAGCCGGGCCAGTATCCCATAGCCCTGTCCCTGAGCAGTTCGAGTGGCAGCTGGAACGTGGACCACAAGATCACCGCCCAGAAGACCCCGGGAGGCAGCTCGAACAACGGCATGGGGTCGAACCTGCCATATTTGCTGGCCATCGTGATACTGATCGTGATCATCTGCATATTGGCGGTCCTGCTCATGATAAAGGCCAGGGCCAGGAAGCGCGAGACGAGGATGCTCGCCCCGACACCGGTCCCTGTGGCGGCCCCGACGGTCCCACAGGCCCCCTATCCAGAGGCTGTGAAGGCCCCGGAGGCGAGCGCTCCGACGACCGCACCGGTGGTCCCGGCCCCGACGGCGCTCGCGAAGCCGCTGGTCCCCGAGCAACCACCAATAAAGAGCATCGGAGGGGGTGCCCCGCCAGCGCCACCGAAGGAGGCGCCCAAGGTGGAGGAGAAGCCTGCGGCCATAATACCCCAGCCAACGGCGCCGCCCCCCGCGCCGGCCAAGACCAGGAGCGCTGAGGATGCTATCGATGACCTGCTGAAGGACCTTGACGAAAGCGCCTCAAAGAAGACGTAAGGCCCCGGTCGGTCCTTTTTTTTACTTTATTTATCTCCCGTTCTTATTAGGACAACCTATCATCATGGAACCCGTCAAGGGCCTTGGAAGGCCACCCGAAATGCATTTTTTGCCAATCTTGTAAATATATATTGACGATAAGGGTTTTATCTAAGGAGTTTCTAATACCGTAAGGCCAGGAGGGAGAGCGTGGTCAAGGGACTCAACCCCGAGAACTTCATCAAAGAGTTCGAACCGGGCTCCAATCCGTTCGAGGTAACGATAGTCAGGCTCATCAACCCGAAGGGCGTGGACATCAGGTCCATGGACAAGCCGCTCCTGGTCAAGCTCCTTTCAAGGATCAAGATGCGGGCATTCAGCGACGCCCACAGGAAGGCCTTCGAGAACCTCGTCAAGTCCATAGACGTCAAGGAGCAGTTCTGCGGCATATTCACGCCGGACGTGTCGGAGATATACTTCGATGGCGACGTCATGATCGTCGACCTCACATCCTACCTGAAGCCTGGCATGGAGACCAAGATCGGGAAGCTCTTCCAGGTGGCCATGGAATCCCCAAAGGTCCACGAGGAGAGGATACCTAACAAGGAGCTGACCGACCGGGCCATCACGAACCGGTTCCTGCGGAACGTGGACACGGGCATGTCCATAGCAGACGCGCTCAAGCTCGCCATCCAGCAGCAGGAGAACGGCGAACCGGAGCCCGAGGCCAGGCCTTACATCACCCCGCCGCCACTTCCTCCGCCGCCCCCGCCACCGCCCCAGCCCGCGACACGGACACCGAGGGCGGAGCCGCCCGTCGTAAAGGTCAGCGCGAACCCCATGGATGCGGTCATCGATGATAAGATAGCCAATATGGAGCGCGTGGCCAAGGAGAGGGAGGTGGCCGATGCCAAGGAGGAGGCGGTGGTAAAGGGACGGAAGGCCCGGAAGGCCATCAAGCGGATGAAGAAGAAGACCAAGGATTCCGATGACGAGGAGGCCATGGAGGAGGATGGCCAGCCAAGGCCCGAGCCTCCAGAGGCCACCGCGCCGGACATGGACGATTCGAGCCCCGAGGTCTCGGCGACCCAGGATGACATACCGACATCGCAGCCCGAGGAGAAGGGCCAGATGGTCCCGCCGCCCCCGGAGGTAACGAAGGGCCCGGACATAGACCTCATGGTGGCCAAGCCGGAGAACGGTCCATCCTCCGATCCGGGCCTTGGTAACTTGCTATCGAAGCTCAAGGGCATAGACCTCGAGGCCCCCAAGGACCTGCCCAAGGAGGCCCCGAGGGTCTCCGAGGAATTTAAGGCGGCCCCTCCGCCCCCGCCGAAGGAGAGGCCCAAGGAGGAGAAGCCTCCCGAGAGGACGCCGCTGCGTTTCCCGCCGGCCCCCAGCATCGGCGAGCCGGAGACCACAAAGACGCCCGTCACGAACGGGGCCAAGGAGCCGGAGAAGCCGAAACCGAAGAGCGGCGAGAGCGGCCTCGACGAGCTCATGAAGAAGCTCAAGAGCCACTCGCTCAAATGATTATGATTCGAAGGTTTCTTATTCCTTACAGTCTATCTTCTTTTGGTACCGGGCAGGGCCGATCCCTGCCAGTGATTTGGTTTGGAGGTGAATTGAGCTGAGGGGAGCCGTCAGGGGGGCCTCGGAGAGGAGGCCGCCCGAGACCTTCATCGAGGCGTTCCAGCCAGGGGACAACTCATTCGCCATAAGCATAACGAAGGTCTTCCCTCCCGAGGTCAGGGAGGCCTTCGCCAAGAAGGCCTATCTCATCAAGCTCAGGCTGGTCCTGAACACGCCCGCCGAGGAATGGAAATACTTCACGAAGGTCGTGGACACCCTCAAGCGGGCCAAGATGTTCTGTGGCATCTGGACGCCGGAGGTCAGCGATGTCGTCGTGGACGACTACGGATGTTACATCGAGATGGTGTCCTACCTGAGGGCCGGTACCGAGGACAAGCTGGTCCATCTGGACAAGGTCATCGCCGCGTCGCCCAGGTTCGGCATGGGGACCGAGCACGTCCAGCGGACCGAGGAGGACGCAAAGTTCGTCGAGACCTTCGTGGACAGGGTCAGGGCCGGGGACAACCTGGAGACCGCCATGGAGAGGACCCAGGAGATCATCCCAATCCCGACCGACAGGCCTGTGGAGAGGCTTGGTGGGAAAAGGTATGTGATCGGGAAGACGGTGGTGGTCCAGGGCGGCGTTGCGGATAGGCTCCAGGAGGCGGAGCGGAGGGTCGAGGAGGAGCTTGAGGAAGAGAAGGAAAAGTCAAAGCGGAAAAGATAGGATAAGAACTATCAATGAGCCTTTCCTTCATGTGTATTTTTCTCTCTTTTATTATATTATATACTATACTAGGGATACCTTTATTAACCATTAATTTGTTTAGAGGCCGAATTTGACCGGAAGAGACGGTTAACGAGAAAAGGGTTATCGGAGGGAAAACATTGAGCACCGTGACATCTTTGAAGAAAGCATCGAGCAGGCTGACGGTACTGCTGGCAGTTGCGATAATGCTGCTGGCATCCACCGCGGTCGTAGTTGTAGGAGCTGGAAGGATAGACCTCCCCGAGGGCAGCGCCACTGGCGGCCCCGGCGGGATCGCTGGTGTGGTAAAGGACATCGTCAACGGCAGCTCGATCAAATCTGTTGCGGTCAAGTTCTTCGACGGCACGAACCACTTGAAGAGCACGGGCATAACCACAGGGCAGGGGAACTACATCAATGCGACCCCCCTGGTGAACGGCCCATACTCGGTGGCGTTCAATCACAAGGACTACGAGGTCTACAACATCTCGGGTAAGACCGTGGCGACTGGGAAGACCTACTGGCTGAACGTCTCGCTGCAGCCCTTCCCGTCGGTGGTCACTGGCGTCGTACAGGACCTTGTCTCCGGCGCCCCTGTGCAGGGCGCGACGGTGACGCTCAAGGACGGGGACTTGGAACCGACGATGCCCACCCCGGCCAACGGGACCTACAAGTTCACGACGACCGCGAGGAGCGGTTACATCAAGGTCGATGCGCTCATTAACTTCAAGGGCTACACAGGGAGCACCGTGAACATACCGATCAACTTCACGGTCAACATGCCGCCGATCAGCCTCGAGAGGGCGACCGGCCACCTGAACGGCAAGGTCACCGGTGCCAACGGTGCCATCGCGGGCGCCAACGTCATACTGAGGGGCTGGAAGACGCAAAACATGACGACCAACGCGACCGGTGGCTACTCCTTCGATGCGGAATGGGGGCAGTACACGCTCGCCATCGTCAAGGATGGATACTACCTCAACTCAATTGACGTGGGCGTGACGGCCGCACAGACGGTCACGAAGGATATGTCCATGCGGAGCACCCCCGAGCTCACCGCCGAGGTCTTTGGCTACGTCAAGGACTCGGCCACGCACATACCGATAGACGGGGCCATGGTCTGCTTCGTGGACAATGACGCGGGCGGCCAGCTGTGCATGAAGACCGGTGTGGACGGGTACTTCCACTTCAACATCTATCCGGGCTACTTCGAGGCCCAGTTCAACGCCACCGGCTACAAGCCATACAAGACCACGGTCAGTTTGACCAAGGGGGACAACAAGAACGTGGGGGACATCTTGATCCAGGTCCTGCCGGCCATGAACAAGAAGCTCTCGGGCAAGGTCAAGTTCGGGACCACGGGCATCCCCAACGCGATGGTGTCCATCTACGATGGTGATGTTATGGTCACCTATGGCATGAGCGCCATGGACGGTAACTACTCGATAATGACCTACACGGGAACGTTCACGGTCAAGGCCACGGCCGGGGGCTACTTCGACAAGACCCTCACGGGCATCGTGGTTGCCGGGGACACCACACAGGACATCGACATGATACAGGTCCCGGCCATGAAGGACAAGGTCTTCGGCTACATAATGGCTGCAGGCAAGAATCCCATCAAGGGCGCGTCCGTCAGTCTGGTCGACAGGATGGCGGGCCACAGCTGGTTCACGGTCAAGGCCGATACGACCGATGGGGGCTACTACACATTCAACATCTATGACGGCAGCTTCCTGTTCATCGTCAAGGCCGATGGGTTCAACGCGGACATGAAGAAGGTGACCATCGGCGCCGACTATCAGCAGGACATGCTCCTCAATGCCAGCGGCCAGGAGCCGCTCATGACGACTGTGACCTTCAAGGACTGGCAGAACATGAGCCTCGTGATGGAGGACCACATGACGAACAACGTCAAGCTGCTGAGGTACACCATCGATAGCGCCTTTGGCAACGGGGACGGCACTGTGACCGGCCCCGAGGTCGATGCATGGGTCCTGGTCGAGCAGGCGAAGGGCCCGCAGGCCAAGGACACCAAGGACCTGCTCCTCGTCGATGGGACGGCCTATGGCATCGTGGACACCTCGTTCATGGTCAAGGCCAAGGGCGCCGAGGGGGACATCATGTCCACCGACGTCATCATCCTGACGAAGGCGGCGAACTTCACGTCCATGGCGACCATAACGGCCCTGAAGAACCACACCATCAAGTACAATGTGACCTTCGACACGAAGTTCACTGACAACTCCACGGACCTCACGGTCCCGGCCGGTTGGGAGGCCAGGCACATCGACTCCGAGTATGTGTCGGTCAGCGGGACCTTCATGGTGTCCTTGAAGCCGCCCTTGGAGAAGAAGGGCCTCAACTATGAGCTGGTCGAGCTGAACGTCACGGGCAACACACCCCCGGCGGCCGATGCCGGCAAGAACAGGACCATCAAGGTCGACGTCAACACGACCTTCGATGCGTCCTCCTCAGCGGACGACTTCGGCATCTCCAACTACAGCTGGAACTTCGGAGACGGCAAGACGGGCTACGGCGTGAACCTCAACCACAAATATGCACTGACCGGTGTCATAAAAGACAAGAACTTCACGGTGAGCCTTACGGTCAAGGACACGGCCGGTGTGACAAACAGCACGAAGATCTGGGTTCTCGTGGACGGTGAAAAACCGACGGCCGACTTCACAGCCACGGGGTCAAAGAACGGGACCGCGACTGCTCCAGTGGCCAATGAGGACCAGGAGAAGATCGTCTTCAATGCGTCCACCTCAAAGGACAACATCAAGATAGCGAACTACACATGGAACTTCGGCGACGGACATTTCGGCTATGGTGTCCTCGTCAACCACACCTGGGTGCAGCCCGGTGCATTCAATGTCACACTTAACGTGACCGATGCGGCCGGCTGGTGGTCCAACAAGACCGTGAAGGTGACCATCAGGGATGTCACGCATCCCTATGCCATAATAACCTTCAATGGCGCGAACTCGGTCTACTTGGAGGACAAGACGAACCAGACCTTCAACGGGTCCAGGTCCACGGACAACGTGGCTGTCGTGTCCTACAACTGGGACTTTGCCGACGGCACCATAGGGACGGGGCAACAGCTCAACCACTCATACACGAAGGTCGGCAAGTTCAATGTGACCTTGAATGTGTCGGACGCGGCTGGGAACACGAACAAGTCGGAAGCGATCCTCATCACGGTCCAGAAGAAGCCAACGCTGCCCGACCTGATGATCGACTCCATCAAGTTCGAGAACGCCGCAAGCTTTAAGATCGGCGGCTCCGACATCCATGACGGGGACAAGGTCAAGATAACGATTGCCGTCAAGAACCTCGGGGACGCGGCCATCGACGCCAGCAACACCAACACCGAATACTCGGTCCAGTTCACCTACGGGAGCCACATAATAACGATCGTCCATAAACTGACCGTTGCAGCCCACGGCACGGCGACCGTTGTGGCCTACTTCCCAGTGGCCAAGCAGGGCAAGTACAAGCTCTGCGCCGAGGCCGACCCGGAGAACAGGATACCCGAGAAGGACGAGTCCAACAACAAGAAGTGCACGGGCGATGTGACGGTCGGATACAGCTGGACCCTGATGGGCGGCATTGCGGCCGGCATCATCATTGTCTTCGTGCTCGCCGGCGTTGGTTACTACATGAGCAAGAAGGCCAGTGAGGAGAGGCGCGAGAAGCTCAGGCAGCGCAAGAAGATGAGGTAGGCCCTTAATATGCGGGGCGGGCATGACCCGCCCCGGACTTTGTTTTATTTTTAGAATCTTATAATTGCATTCTCTTAAGCGTAAGCTTTTATAATATATGGAGGCGTTAGGCCCGTTCAAGGAGAGGATGCCTTTGGCAAAGAAGGTCGTTGTTTTAGATGGGAAGTCCCTTAGGATCGAGGATATCGTCAAGGTCGCCCGAGACAGGTACACGGTGGAGTTCTCGAAGGAGTCCGAGAAGAATATCCAGAAGGGCCAAGAGATAGTCGAGGAACTCGTCAATAAGGGCGAGGCCATCTACGGCGTCACCACGGGCATAGGGGAGTTCTCGAGGATAAGGGTCTCCAAGGAGCAATCCGACCTGCTCCAGAAGAACATCGTCTACAGCCATGCTGCGGGCGTTGGTAACATTGTGGCCCCTGAGGTCATCAGGGCCGCCATGCTGTGCAGGGCCAACGTCATGGCCCAGGGCATCACGGGCGTGAGGCTCGAGACCGCAAAGACCTACATCGAGATGATCAACAGGGACGTCGTGCCCATAGTCTACGAGAAGGGCTCGGTGGGCACGAGCGGCGACCTGTCCCCCATGTCCCAGATAGCCGAGGTCGCCATAGGCGAGGGCGAGGCATTCTACAAGGGCAAGCGCATGCCCGGCGGCGAGGCCATGAAGGCCGCAGGGCTGAAGCCCATCGTCCTGTCGTATAAAGAGGGCCTGGGGCTCATAAACGGCTCCCAGATGGTCACGGGCCTGGCGGGACTGCTCATCTATGACGCATTTAGGCTTTTCAAGGTCGGCCAGGTCGCGAGCTCGATGACCATAGACGCATTGAAGGGCGTCATGAAGGCCTTCGACCCGAGGCTGCATGCTGTGAGGCCCTTCAAGGGCCAGAATCTGGTGGCCGCCAACATGAGGAAGGTCATGGCCGATAGCGAGATACTGGCGGACAAGTCCGGCAAGGTCCAGGACGGCTACAGCATGAGGTGCACGCCCCAGGTACTTGGACCGGTCAAGGACATGCTGGACTATGCGCGGGAGCAGGTCGAGATCGAGATGAACTCGGGCATAGACAATCCGATATTCCTGCTCGAGGAACGGTGCTGCCTGACCGGGGGCAACTTCCATGCCCAGCCCATCGCGGCGGTCCTGGACTTCCTTGGCATCGTGTTCACCTTCGCCGGTGGATTGAGCGAGAGGCACACGAACCGATTGATGAACCCCGTGCTTAGCAACCTGCCCGATTTCCTGGTCGAGGGAAAGGGCGTGAATAGCGGCCTCATGGTGGCCCAGTACACGGCCGCGGCCCTGGTGAGCGAGTGCAAGATCTTCGCCCATCCGGCCTGCGTGGATTCCATATCGCTCTCGGCGGACCAGGAGGACTATGTCTCCATGGCGCCCGGTGCGGCCTTCAAGTTCAGGGAGATCCTGAGAAACTATGTCAACATCATAGCCATCGAGATGATGGCGGCGGCCCAGGCCTTCGATTTCCGGGCGCCCAAGAGGCCCGGCAAGGGCTCGGACGCGGCCTATAAGGAAATCCGTAAGCTCGTGACCCATCTCGACAAGGACCGGGTCCTCTATCCGGACATACACAAGATCGCGAAGCTCGTCGAGGACGGGACCATCCTTACGGCTGTGGAGAAGGCCATAGGCGAGCTGCAGTAGGCCTCGCAGCTAGGCATTTCTTTCTTTATTCATGACGGAGCGCGTGGGCCATCGCCTTTATCTTTCTATATGTTCTACATTTTGTAGAAAAATATATATCAATCTACAGCCATACACTAGTTCCATGATGCGAAGAAGGTTCCGCAAGAACGAGGGGGGTCGCGTGCCCTTTGCTTTGGTGGCCATCCTCATCCTCGTCGGGACAACGGTGCTTGCGGTCCTTGTATCAAGGCTCGACGGAGGTAACGGGAATGTCGATGAATGGTCGCTGACGGATGAGGAGCGCGGCCTCAAGGACCTGGAGAGGGGGATCTCAGACCTTGCCGTTGAGGCGGCGACGTCGGCCATGGAGGAGGGCCTCGACAAGGGCCTTGGGCCCGAGGATATCTCGAGGGTGCTAGGGGCCGACCTCAGCAAAGGTTTCACGGGATCCATGGGGAAGGTGATGAACAGCACCGGGCACAGGGGCTGGACGGTCGAGCTCGTCGGTTCGGACCTAGGCATCGACATCGGGTCCCTTCCCGATGGCACCGTCCTCGGGACCGTCAATTGGACCGCCATCTCACCCGGGGGGGTGACCATGCGCGGGGTGACGCAGGTCTCCGAGGGGCTCGAAAGACCGTTCGCCTTGGCCTATACGATCAAGGAAAGGTTGAGGTCCTCTGGGAGCGAGAACGGGGAACTGGAGGAGCTCATCAAAGGGATGCTATTCAAACTAGCGACGGTCAGGACGGCGAACGGCGAACTTGAGGGAAAGAAGGTCCTGACCGGGAAGGATGTTGGGAAGGCCCTAGACCTGGCCTTGGGCCTCCTCATGAACTCGTCCTCGGGCGGGTCCGGTCCGTTCCAAAAGGAAAACCCTGCGGACCTCTTATTGAAGGAGTATAATATCACGACAGTGAAGAGCTCGTCGGTCCTGGCCCAGTACATCCTTGGGTTGCTAGACTACTATCTGCTCTGGTTCAGGGACTACACAGGCCTAGGCGAGGCCTCCGGATCGTTCTTCGAATGGGTGGGGAAGAGGACCGACGGGGACAAGAACCTGAGCGCGGCCAGGGACCGATGGTACAAGGACCTGAAGGTCAGGGACCTGGTCGAGCGATGGGCCTTCGACACGATGGCCACTTTGTTGCGTGCTGTCCTAAAGATATCTGGGGACGAGGAGATAGAGCTGCAGGACTTGGGGATGGAGGAGCTCTCGGGGAGGGTCAAGGACGGGGTGAACACGACGGCGGAGGCCATGGAAGGGGCCGGCGTCGGGCCCTGGGGGACCTCTGGCCTCGCGGACGGACGGCCCCCGATTGAGCTCGCCCAGGCCGTGGAGGCCATGCCTTGCGAGGACCCCGAAGAGAAGGGCCCTGTGCTCGAACGGCTGCGGCAGGGCCTCGAAGGGACAGCGATGCATGCCATCGGAGGCCTCCTCGTGGCCGCCCGGGGCCTTGCGAACTATGCCTGGGACGAGATCTTGGCCTCCGACGAGCTCGAGGGGTTCTCTGCAGAGACTCCAAAGGCCCTCCTGGACCCCGTCAAGGAACAGGCGAACATCTCTAGGCCCAAGATCACTTACTTGGATGTCTACTGGGACCTGCTGAGGTTCAACGCGACCATCGGTGCCAAGGGCGTCCACGATACCGCCCCCGAGGGGAGGCTCCGACGGGCGCTCGGTGCTGCCATGGCGCCTGGCAAGGGTAGGCTCCTCGCCGAGGTCCGGCCCTACGAGGCCGACTACCATATAGAGGTCAAGGGCAGCTTCATGGTCCATCAGTTCGTGTTCTCGAGGCTGGACCGGTTGGGCCTGGCCCTTGGTCATGTTGGTGTGGTCATCAACTTCCTCATCCCGATCAATCTATCACTTACGATACCGGTCCTCACGGGAGTGCCGCTCTCCGGTGTGGATTATGGACCTTCGGACACACTTTATGGTGACCTAAAGGAGGCCCTGTGGGAGTTCGTCAATAGGACCTGGGGGGCGGTCCGGTGGGCGGCCGGGGCCATGAGGGGACTGTTCGATGATGTCGTCGACGGGATAAAGGAGCTTGGCCTGAGGGGCCTGGAGAACCTGGGCAACTTGAGCGCCGCGTCCTTCTCGCGCATCGTGGAGAAGGTGCTCAAGGCCCTCTATGCCAGGGCCTGGAATGATGCCATGAACATGACCTGGAGGTTCCTGCGGGAGCTCATCGGGGACGACCTGAGGGAAATGCTGACGTTCAACGTCACGATATTGGGCCTCGACATTCAGGTCCAGCTGGACGTCTTCGCCGAATGCCTCAATCTGTCATATAGCGCCGACGGGCTGTCGTTCAACCTGACGATAAAGAGGCTGACGGACGAGAACCCGCCGTTCAGATCGATGCCCATCGACGGGTTCAGTTACGCGGTGCTGGGAATAGGACGGTACCAACGGGAAGGCCTTGACATCCGCGTCGGCCTCGATCCCTTGACGGTCTACCAATCCAGCATCGTCCAGGTCGTCGGGGAATCGAGGGACGGGGAGGGGAGGGGGTTCCGGTTCGAGCTCCTGGCGCCCGTGGCCGAGCGGGCGTACCTGACGAAGGAGATCTCGCTGTCGTCGGTGACAGGGTCGCCTCTGAAGGGAATTCCGATACCTGGCACTGGCATCACGGTCGACATAGATATCGGCCTCAGGATCAGGTATGGCGCCGACATCAGGACGCCGGACAAGCTGCTCATCAGGGCCGTCAGGAATGCTTGGTACAAGACCCTCGAAGGTTACAGCGTCAAGCAGCTCTACAGCGACATCGGGGACCCGGTGTTGCTGGAGGCGTTCATCCTGCATCTCCTGAACAATATAGCGAACAGCATTGAGGACGTGACCTCGGAGGAGCTCCCTGAGATCGAGGTCTTCGTCGACGGCAAGGCCTCGGCGGGCGCGGGGACCGCGTCGGCGGGTTTCTGCCTTTCCTTCGTAATCAAGGAGCCGGTGCGCGTCATCTGGGATGTGATACCGTGGATCATCGACAACCTGAGGGCGTTCCTGCTCAGGATGGCCCACCCGGGCCTACCTGCCGGAGCCTCGAGCGCTCCATCGACCGTGCTGGAGAGGATCTATGTCCGCGGGACCGTCTATTCAGGCATCGGGCTGCCCGGCTTCCTGGGAGGTGACGAGTACGGCCGGGCCACGCTCGGGACGGTGGTCGAGGCGAACATCCCGGCGTTGGGCGCGCTGGTGGGCGCCGACCGGGGCCGCTGGATGGTCAGGACCGGCATGATGCTGCCGAACCTGCCGTCGGCGGTGGCGGCGTTCATACCCGGGTTCGACCCGCCGCACCCCAGATGCGACCTTTGGCTCTTCCAGCTGTCCATCATGGAGCTCGACAACGACCGTGCGAAGCTCTCCGAGATATATTATGACACGAAGGGCTTCGACCCCAGGGAGGAGTTCGTCGAGATCTGGAACCCTACGGCCAAGAGGATCGACGTCTCCCGCTGGGTCCTGATGGACCAGGGCGGTCACTGGCGGCTGCCGGACCATCTCAGCATCCCGCCGGGCGGGAGGATGGTCATCGCCAGGAACAGGGACGGCTTCAGGGCCCTCTTCAATGAACTGCCCGAGGTCGCGGGGCTGACGCTGGGCCTGAACAACGATGGGGACGTCATGACGCTCTACGACCCGTGGGGCGTGCAGATAGACCTCGTGGCCTGGAAGGGTGCGGTCCATGGCTGGAACCTGAGTTGCAAGAACGGACAATCATTACATAGGGGCCCGGCGGACACGGACACGCCGAAGGACTGGTACTGTGAGGCGCCTGACCCTGGCCGATGAGGGGTATAACGATTCTTAAAAGAAGTTCAATTGTGAGAAACAAGGAACGGGTCTCAGGCCTTGCTGGCCTTCTCGGCCTTCTTTGCCTCTTTGGCCTCTTTGGCCTTGGCCTCTTCCTCGGTCTTCTTGGCCTTGGATTGCTTCATCCTTGTGTAAACCTCGTAGCCAATCCTGGTCCAGAGACGCCAAAACAGCATAGACAATGGCTCGACAATCGTAACTATGTCGACGATGATCAGTGCCTTCATCCACGTTTCTGGCTTCCTTGCCTTGTACTCAACAATCCTGGCAATTGGGAACATAGGCTTGCCAAGGAGGATGCAGTAGCCACTGGACTTCAACCAGTCGATCTTCTTATCGGGATCGAAGAAGCTCGGGGCCGCTGGTTTCTCGGGCGCCTGGGTCTTGACCGTTTCGGTGCCCTCGGTCTTCGTGCCCGTGGCCTCGACGGTCCCTTCGGTCTTCGTCCCGGCATCCGTCGTCGCCCCCTCGGTCTTAGTTGCGCCCTCGGTCGGAGCGGCGCCCTCGGTGCCCGCCTTGGCGGCCTTCTCGACGTCCTTGAGGTCGCGCTTGCTCGAATAGGTCCCGTCCTCGTACAACTGGTATTCGTACTGGAGCCCGGCCGAGAACTCCGGGGCGTCGAGCTTCTCGCCGTACTTCTCCTCGTACATCTTCAAGACGTTCTGACGGGATTCCGCTCTGGCCTTGAGGTCGATGGCCGTTTCCACCTCGTCGAGCTCGACCTTGGAGGACCTCGCCCATTCGGCCTTGATGGGCTTTCCGTCCGCGTCGAACTCTATTGTCGAGCCTGCCGTCGGCTTGGGCTCTTCCTTCTTCTCGGCCTTTGCCTCGGCCTTCTTGTCCTTCTTCTTACCGAAGAGCCCCATTGTCGCTTCCCTGTCCCTTAACGATGGCCCTCGATGCCTAGAGATGGGCATCGCTGGCCGTTCGAACGATGTATTGATGTTAACTTTTTAGCTATATAAAAAGATATTGGAGGGTCTGTTTAACCGCTACTTCTGCTCCTGGGGTTTCTCGACGCGGTAACCTGAGCTCAGGACGTAAGGCACCATGAATGCCGATGCGGCCGCCCAGGTTGTCGCGACCTTGATGTCCTTGCCCACTGCCAGGACCCCGTTGAGGAACTTGCTCACATCGCCGGATATCTTGAATGCGTTCGGGGCCACGGCGATCTCCTTGCCTTTCTCGATGAGGAAGCAGGTGGACCTGTTCGAGGATGAGAAGCCGGTCCCGCCGTAACGGGTCGGATATGTGTACCAGGTCCTGGGTATAACCAGGGTCGGCCCCTTGGATTCCTCGATGAGCTCCTCATAGGTCATGTCGCCGGGCCGCATCACCAGGTTCGTTGGATAGCTCGAGGGCTCGCACGAGGCCAGCCGGCCTGGCCGTGACCCGTAGCGGAAACCGCTGGCCGTGGGCTCTCGGCCGTACAGGTTGGCGTAGTAACTGCTGCTGAGGACCTCCTTGAGCTCGCCCTTTTCGATTAGGACCTTCTTGTAGGTGGGCAGGCCCTCGTCGTCGTAGCTCCTGCTGCCCATGGCCGCCTTCATGGTCGGGTCGTCGGTGATGGAGACGGCCTCGGAGGCGATCCTCTCGCCAATCCTGGGGGCCCTGACCTTCTTGCCGGTCGGCAGCTCCTTGATGTCCGACGGTATCCAGGACCAGCCATAATATATCCGGTCCAGGGAAAGGGCCCCGTTTAGCATGTTGTCGAACAGGTCGGCCACGGAGTAAGGACCTAGTATCACATTGTAGTCGCCGGACGGCGCCGTCTTGCGCTCCGGCCTCAGGCGGGCCCATTGGAGGGCGTCCTTGGCCGCGACGGTGGCGTCGAGCCCTTTCATCTTCCGGGAGCTGGACCAGCCGACGCCCGAAGAGACGACATCCGGGCCGGACACGCGTTCCGCGGTCAGCGCCGCGACCGTGAAGGTGTCCGCGGTCCCGTCTATGCTGACGCCGTTGGTGTTGGCCATGCAGACCTCGGCCGAGACGGCCATGATGGAGCCCGCCAGGTCCAGGTCCTTCTCGTCTATCAGCGACGTGGCCGCCTCCACCTGGTCCACGAGGGTCGGCCCCGCATCGCCCTTCAATATGCGGGGGTCCGGCGGGATGACGGTGGGCCTCTTGCCCGTCGGCCTTGCGAGGGATACGAAGTCCGGGTCCGGGGCCATGGCCCTGGCATTGCGGACCGCCATATCGACGGCGCGCTGGAGGGCGGCCCTGGTCATGTAGTTGGTGCTGAAGACCCCGACCGCCTTGTTGATCACGACCTTCACGCTGGCCTCCCAGTTCTGCAATGTCATGAGCAGCTGCCCGAAGGGACCCACCGTCTGACCCTTGGGGCGCAATGTCTCGACCCGTGCCGATGTCATGGTGTTCCTGGACACATAGGCCTCGACCTCGTCCACGCCCTTCTCCTTCCTTGCCAGGGCCAGGAGGGTCTCGACCACCTCGTTGAGCTGTTCCATCCTAGGCACCTCCCTGGACGCAGGCCTTCCCTACCATGATGGGCCCGCCGTTGCTGAGGCGCATGATCTGCATGGGGTCTCCCTTGCCGCAGTTGGGTATCTGGTAGAGCTCCCAGGTCTTGGGCCCGCCGACGACCTTTATGGACTTGAGGTACTCCGGGGTCGTGCCCATCATGGCCGTGTTCTTTAAGAGACCGCCGATCTCGCCGTCCTTTATCTCCCAGGCCTCATAGGCCGATATCTGGAACCTATATCTGCGGGAATCTATGGACGGGATGGACTGGTGGCCCATGAGGACCCCATCCTTGACGTCCTCGATGCATTCCTCGAGCGTGTTGGGGCCTTCCTTGTCGGCCTCGAAGTACGTGTTCGTCATGCGTATTATCGGCACGAGGCCCGCGTGGGTGGCCCGCATGGCACCCGAGGGGCGCGCCCCGGCGAGATATGCCGTCTGCCGGCTGTGCAGGAAGTCCTTCAGGATGCCGTTCTGGATGTGGACCACGCGCTGGGCCGGGACGCCCTCATCGTCGTAAGCGAAGGTCCCATAGAAGCCCCTGTGGCGCTCCATAGGCCTTGCGTCCGACACGGCCGTGACAAGCTCGGAGGCCACGCGCTTCCCGCGTAGGTCCCTCCACCAGGCCCTGCCGGCCCAGGCGGACTCGCCGCCCAGGACCCGGTCGGCCTCGGCCGGGTGGCCGACTATCTCGTGGACCTTGAGCATGTTGAAATTGGGCTTGGTGACGACGGTGGTGAGACCGCTCTTGGGGACCTTGGCCTCGGTCACGAGCCTCCGGGACATGTTGGCAATGCGCAAGGCCAGCGACTCGATGTCGAATTTCTCTATGAACTCCCAACCGCCGATGGCCCCGTAGGGCTTATAATAGGTCTGGGACTGGCCCGATTGGTGGGCGTTGCAAAGGATGTCGCCGCCGACGCGCATATTTTCCTGGGTGATGAGGGCCCCCTCGGTGGAGCAGAAGTGCTTTGTCATCTCGACATGGTAGACCTCGGCGAGGCTCATGACGATGGTCTCCATGGACTTGACGGCCTTGGATATCTCCTGGACGAACCGGACCTTGGAATCGAGGTCGATGGGCGCTTTCTCGATCTCGGCCCTGAGATGCTTTCGGACAGGCTTGACCTTTGCGAGCTTGACCTCGGGGAACTTGGACTGGGCCTTGGCGTGCCTTACGGCCCTGGCGATGCAATCGTCTAGGACGCCCTTGAAGCCGTGCTCGTCGGGGACGTCCATGGAGGCGAAGCCCCAGGAGCCGCCGGCGAGTGCGCGGACACCGACCGAGGTCCCTGCGCCCTTGGCGACGCTCTTGCAGACACCATTCTCGGCTTGAGCGCCCTCGGAGATGTATGTCTCGACACGGACGTCGGCGTACCTTGCCCCTAGCTCTTGGGCCAGGTCCATCGCGCGTGTTAGAAGTCCAGTTTCGATGTCGAGTTTGCCGCCGTCCTTGCAGGCCATACAGGTTCCCCCCCTAGAAATGATTTAGAATATACAAATCCCCCATTGGCCTTGTTCTTATTAACATTTTTCTGGGCCGATGGGACGGAGGGGGCTGACCGTTCGGGGTTACTTCTCTTCGGCGATTATGTGGTTGATGACCATCTCGGATATGTTGACCGAGTACTCGCCGACCCGGCGGATGCTCTCGACGATGTAGCCGACGGCTATGGCGATGCCCCCCTTGTGCTTCAGGGCCAGGGTGTTGATCTCCTCGCAGAGCCCCTCCAGTTTCCCGAGGTCCTTGATGCCCTCGTTCGAGCCCTTGAGGTCGTTCTTGAAGAGCGATTCCATGCTCTTGGTGAATATCTCGAGGCTGAGCTCGCTGGCGGCCTTGATCTTTTCGAGTATCACGGGGTTGACCTTCTTGTCCGCAAGGTTCGGGACATTGCGAGCGATGCGCTCCGCGTGGTCCGCCATCCGTTCCATGGTCCTGCTGATGTGATAGTATGTGGTGGCGCCGTCGATGGTAACGCCCAGCTTCTCTGTCAGGTTCACGTTGTGCAATATCAGGTTGTATTGCCGGCCCACGAGCCAGTGGAGCCGGTCGACCTCCGTGTCCCTGCGCTTGACCTCCTCGGCAAGAGCTAGATCGCCCTTAAGGAGCGAGGTCAGCGCGTCCTCGTGCATGCTCTTCGCGATGATGTACATCCGTCTGATGGTCTTGTCGAGGGGCATCTCGGCCGGGTTTAGGAGGTCCTTGATGGTTATGGTGTTCGAGGTCTCCTCGACCACCTCCTGGCCTATGGTCATGTGCGTGAACTCCCGAACGACGGTCCGGACCATTGGCGATGGCTGACCCTTGAGCTGTATCTTGATGACATTGTACCCTTCGATGTAGGCGCCGACCAAAAGGCGAATTAGGAAATCCTTGTCCGGGACCTCCTTGATGTCGAAGACCTTGGTCCGAAGGGTCTGGTCGCCTGTTATTTTCGGTGTGAGAAGAAGCGTTCCATCCGGCTGAGTGATGAGCCCCAGGGGTGCATTCTTCTTCAGGTTGTTGGCCATGGCCCACTCCTTTGGGAGCGTGATCACAAATGATGAGCCGCCGGTAATCTGGACCTTCCTGATATCCATTTCCTATCACCGTCAATACTCGCAGCGACTATGATATTATTATACCTTCCTATATTTCTCTATATATCTACATTGGGGCTATAGTGAACTATAGAATATGTCGAATAACGAGTTGAACCTGGCCGACATTTGGGACAATAGGTGAAAGAATATGTCCCAAGAGCAAAGGAAACTCGTGAAGGTCACCATATTGATGGTAGGGGTCGTCATATTAACGGCCATATTTGCAGGATGTACTGGTAATAACAACAACACCAGTGCCTCAGGAACGATAAAGGTCACGGGTTCGACCACGGTGCTGCCAGTCGCCCAGGCCACGGCGGACGCGTTCATGAAGAACAACTCGAAGGTAGACATCCAGGTGAGCGGTGGTGGCTCCGGAGTGGGGGTCACGAGCGCAGGCGACGGCACGGCGGACGTCGGGATGTCCTCGAGGGACCTCACGGCTGCTGAGGTGACGAAGTACCCGACGTTACAAAAGACCACGGTGGCTACTGACTGCCTGGCCATGATAGTGCACTCGTCCAACACGGTCAGCGCCCTAACGATCCTTCAGGTCATGGGCATATACAACGGCACATACAAGAACTGGAAGGACCTGGGCGGCCCAGACCTGACGATAACCTTGGTCGGCCGGGACAGCGCCTCGGGCACCAGGGATTACTTCTCGAGCGCAATCATGAACAAGCAGAACACGACGGCCGGCATGCTCGAGCTCAACTCCAACGGCGCGGTCCAGAGCACAGTATCTACGACGCCTGGTGCAGTTGGATATGTCGGACTGGGCTATGCGGGAGCCCCGAACCATGCTTTGAAGATAATCGTCGGTTCTGACCAGATCGAGGCCAACTCGGTCAATGCCCTTAACGGCAAATACCCGCTATCCAGGCCTCTGTTCATGCTGACCAAGGGAGCTCCAACGGGGCTCGCAAAAGACTATATAGATTTCATCCTAAGCGCGAAGGGCCAGACTATTGTCGAGAAGGAGGGGTTCGTCAAGATCAAGTAAACCCTCAATCGCACAGCAATATCATGATGCGCCCTGGTCCGAGGGCCCAAGGACCGGGCGCATCCTTTTTTCCTTTTCCTTTTTTTATAAGAGACATGGGATGAAGAAATGTCGAAGACTGTGAAGAAGTGTAAACCGACACCGGATGCCTCGAATGGGCAGAACGGCATATCCTTGAAGGACCAGGAGGTCCAAAAGAGGATAAGGACCAGGAAACTTGCCGACCTGTCGGTCCAGAGCGTCCTCTTCTTCTGTGCGATCTTCGCGGTCATCGCGATATTCTTCATCTTTGTCTTCCTGATTAAGGATGGGTATTCGATCTTCCAGGATCGTGGGTGGTACTTCCTGACAGGTACCGACTGGGGCCCTTTCAAAGAGGTCCCGCACTACGGGACCGTTCCTTTGGTGGTAGGGACACTACTTGTGACCTTCGGGGCATTATTGTTCGCAGTGCCACTTAGCATCGGGACCGCCATTTTCATCGCCGAGGTCGCACCCTACAAGCTGAAGATGGTCCTCAAGCCGGCTATAGAGATATTGTCTGGCATTCCCTCGGTCGTCTTCGGGTTCTTCGGGCTCCTTGTCCTGGTCCCATGGCTTGCAACGACCTTCGACAAGCCGGTCGGCATGTCCTGGCTGGCGGCATCGTTATTGCTTGGGATAATGGCCATTCCGACCATAACTAGCGTCACCGAGGACGCCCTGAGCTCAGTTCCCAAGGAGTTCCGAGAGGGTTCCTTGGCTCTAGGAGCCACCAAATGGCAGACCATCAGCAAGGTGGTTGTGCCATCCTCGTTGTCTGGGATAACGGCGGCCATTATACTAGGTATGGGCAGGGCCGTTGGCGAGACCATGGCGGTGATTATGGTCGCGGGCAATGCTGCGGTCATACCTGAGCCGATAACCAACGTTTGGTCCCCGGTCAAAACTATCACAGCGACCTTGGGCATCGAAACCGGCGAGGTCGCAAGAGGCAGCGAATGGTACCATGCGCTATTCGGGCTTGCCTTACTATTGCTTTTCATAACCCTCGTCATAAACCTGAGCGCGAACTACATACTTGGAAAACTCAAGGAAAGGACCTCTGGACCAAAGGGTGGCAGTGCAAAGAACTCAAAGGGACGCTTTGCCAATGCAGACCGGCTTTCTCCCGGGACAAAGCGTTCAATCGGGATCGTGGCATATCTCATCGTCGGGATACTCATAATAATATTCATCTTCACGACGATAGGGCCACTGGGGACCGGGATCGTCGTCGCGATTGGAGCGGTCATCTATCTTGTCAAGGACCGCATCTCCCGAAAGGTGACCGAGAAGGTGGCCTTCGCGCTCCTTACCGCAGCGGTCATGACCGTCGTAGTGATAGTTGGGATTATTTTGTACTATATCATCTCGAAGGGGGCTCCCGCCATCACATGGGAGTTCCTCAGCCAACCACCTAGCGACCTCGGAAGGGCCGGTGGGATATATCCAGCGGTAATTGGGACGCTCTATTTAGTAGGTGGGGCCATTCTGTTCGCTGTGCCCTTGGGCATCGGTGCATCGATATTCCTTACAGAATACACGACAGAAGGAAAGCTCACCAAGACCATCAGAGCAGGGGTCGACCTGCTCAATGGAACGCCATCCATAGTCTTTGGCCTCTTCGGGCTGGCATTCTTTGTGCTTTACTTGGACTGGGGCATCTCGATGCTTGCGGGTCAGGTCTCTTTAGGCCTGATGGTCCTGCCGACGATAATCAGGACGACGGAGGAGGCGCTGAGGTCCGTTCCCCAGTCCCTTCGTGAGGGGAGCCTGGCCTTGGGGGCCACTAAATGGCAGACCATCTGGAAGGTCGTGCTGCCGCCTGCAACGCCCGGAATCATTACAGGGACCATTTTGAGCATAGGAAGAGCCGCAGGGGAGACCGCGCCCATTATGTTCACGGCAGTTGTCTTCAGCCAGAGGTTCCTGCCTGACTCGGTCTTAGACCCGGTAATGGCGCTGCCTTTTCATCTGTTCATACTGACCACTAGTGTTCCAGGGGCAACCACGAACCAGTACGGGACGGCCCTAGTGCTTCTGATGCTGGTCGTATCAATCTACCTTATTGCAATAATCATAAGGATGCGTTTCTACAAGAAAATGAGGGCGTAAGGGGGTACGTCAAATGTCAACGACCGAGGAAAAGCCGGTGCCTGATGGGGTGAAGAAACCCAAGGACGATTCCATTGAGATTTACACCGAGAACCTCAATCTCTGGTATGGCAAGACGCATTCGTTGATAGACATCGAGATATCGATTAAAAAGCACAAGGTCACGGCCCTCATCGGCCCATCAGGATGCGGTAAGTCGACGCTCCTGCGATGCTTCAATAGAATGAACGATATCATCCTTGGATGCAGGGTCGAGGGGAAGATATTCTTCCAGGGCAAGGACATTAATACGACCAAGTGCGACGTGGTGATGTTGAGGAAAGAGATCGGCATGGTCTTCCAGAAGCCGAACCCGTTCCTGAAGTCTGTTTACGAGAACGTTGCATATGGTCCAAGGGTCCACGGGATACGAGATAAATGCCGGCTCGACGCCATCGTCGAGAAGAGCATCAAGGGCGCGGCTCTTTGGGAGGAGGCCCACGAGAGGCTAAATGATTCAGCGCTGGGCCTTTCAGGAGGCCAGCAGCAGAGGCTGTGTATCGCAAGGGCCATCGCGGTGGAACCCTCGGTGATCCTGATGGACGAGCCATGCTCGGCCCTGGACCCCATTGCCACGACGAAGATAGAGGACCTCATCAACGAGCTGAAGAAGAAGTACACGGTCATCATCGTCACGCACAATATGCAGCAGGCGGCCAGGGTCAGCGACTATACGGGTTTCATGTATCTGGGGAAGCTCATCGAGTTCGGCAAAACGAAGGTAATGTTCGAGAAACCAAAGGAAGAGCTCACTGAGAATTACATCACGGGAAGGTTCGGATAGGGGGGATGATGGCATGGTCGAGAAGTTCCATGTCGAGTTGAAGAAACTCAAGGAAGACGTTAAGAATATGGGGGAGCTTGCCAAGGAGATGTTGAGGAAAGGCGTCCAGGCGCTGAAGGACCAGGACGAAAAGATGGCCGATTGTGTCATCTCCAAGAAGCCTGAGATGAACAAGTACGATAGGGACATCGAGGCCAAGGCCCTTCAATTGCTGACGCTCTACCAGCCCATGGCCGTGGACATGAGGACCTTGGCCACGATCCTCAAGCTGATCACTTACCTAAACAGGATTGGGATGTACGGCAAAGACATCGCCAAGATCGCAAGGGAGCTGGCCACCAAGGTACCTATCGCGAAGCTCGTGAGCATTCCCTACATGGCCGAGACCGTCTGCAGCATGATCGACGATTCATTCAAGGCCTTTGAGACGGGCGACCTCAGGTCCCTAGATACCCTTCTCGAGCGCGAGGAAGCGGTCGATTCCATGAGGTATTCCATATTCAGGGAATGCATGACGTACATGCTTGAGGACCCGAAGACCATCGTCCAGTGCATGAACTACACCATGGTCGCAAGGTATCTTGAGAGGTGCGGGGACCACGCGCTGAAGATGGCCGAGAAAATCAATTACATGATCACCGGGGAGCACAAGGAGTTCGGATGATGGACCGGAAGTCTAATAGTAGGCCCGGCCAGAGAGGGACCAAGGTGCTCTTCCTGTGCACGAACAACTCAGCACGGTCACAAATGGCCGAGGGGTTACTACGAACCTACGGACAGGACCGCTTCGAGGTTTACAGTGCCGGGTCAATCCCCACTAGGGTCCACCCTCTAGCGATAAAGGCCATGTCTGAGATTGGCATCGATATCTCGGGCCAGCGGTCCAAGAGCATCCTGGATCTCGATGACATCGAGTTCGATTGTGTGGTTTCGCTGTGTGACGGTGCCAAGGGGTCCTGCCCGGTGGCCCATGGCAATAAAATCATGCACAAGACCTTTCCCGACCCTGCTACCGGCGATATTGGAGGGAAGAAAAATCTGGGAAGGTTTAGAGAGGTCAGGGAGATGATTAAGAAGTGGATCCTCAGAACCTTCGTCGACGATTGAGACGGTTTTTTATCTTCCTTTCAGAAAAAAATCATGTTCTTGTCCAGTAATTTGCACATGATTTTTATAACCAATCTGAGGTGACCTTACGGGGTCCAAGATTGAGATGCACAGGACTGAAATTCATCGATGACAGGGACGCCGTCGTCGAGCTCCCCTTCAAGCTCTTGATAGCCAGCATCATCGTCGTCATCACGGTCTCCATGGCCTATGCCGGCCTCGAGAGCTATTCCAGGAGCTCCACCGTGACCAGCACCGAGGCCGCCGCCAATGCGGTCATCGCCGCCGCGGCCGATGTGTCCTCGCTTGGCGTCAACAGTTCGGTTAAGGCCAAGGTGGACATCAAAGGCGGCCTCTTCCACAGGGTCGAGAGCTTCGTGGTCGGATGCGGGACAAACGACACCACGTACAAGTGCAAGGGGATCACCTACAAGGTCTCTGGAGAGAAGGAGGCCTGGCTCGTGGCCAAGGACCAGGCGGGTCATGACATCGTCCTGAGGGGGAGGGACGGGAAGGTGGCCCTGGGCGAAGGGGCGCACGAGCTCCTGCTCGTCAGGTGCTTGGACCACATAGAGGTCCGGAAGCTCTCCTGAGAGGGGGGCATCATCCACGAGGCCACCAATAGTTTAATTTACAGAATCTACATCCAGAGGGCGATTTGGACAGGCCTATAGGAGGCATCACATGAAGGCCATGGACATTTACAAGTACATAATCGAGATGGGCATCAAGGCGGACCCGCGCGGCAGGAAGGAGATGGCCAGGATCCTCAAGGAGAACAAGAAGAAGTACGAGGACCTGAAGGATGACGAGAAGTGGGAGTTCGACATGGATGCCCTGTTCAATCCCTATGAGGATTCGAGGCTGCTCTTCGACAGCGGGAAGGATATCAAGCGCATCCTGACCGGCATAGATGTGGACACCGGGGAGGTCGTGCTGGCCGACCGGCTGACGGAGAAGGGAAAGCGCATCGACCTCATCCTGGCACACCACCCGTCCGGCCGGGCCGGCGCTGGTTTCTGGGGGGTCATGCACATGCAGGCGGACATCCTCAACCAGCTCGGCATACCGATAAACGTCGCCGAGGGCATGCTTGCCGATAGGATATCCGAGGTATCCAGGGCGGTCGCGCCCGGCAACCACAACAAGGCCGTGGACTCGGCGGGCCACTTGGGCATAAGTTTCATGTGCTGCCACACGCCCGCGGACAATAATGTGGACCTGTTCCTACAGAATTTGATGGACCGGAAGAGGCCTAGGACCATCGGCGATGTGGTGAAGTTGCTCAAGGAGGTCCCGGAGTACAGGGAGGCCGTCAAGTTGAAGGCCGGCCCGAGAATCATCGTCGGCTCAAAGGATGGGCGGGCCGGCAAGGTCGTCCTGGACATGACCGGTGGGACATCGGGCGCCAAGGAGGTCTACGAGAAGCTCGCCGAGGTCGGCGTCGGGACCATCATCATGATGCATATCAGGGAGGACCATATAACCGAGGCTAAGAAACATCACATCAATGTCATAGTCGCCGGCCACATGGCCTCGGACTCCATAGGCATGAACCACGTCCTCGATGGGCTCGAGAAGAAAGGCATCGAGATAGTCCCCTTTGCGGGGCTCATCAGGGTCTCAAGGAACAAAGGTGGCAAGAAGAAGAGATGAGCTGGCCCAGAGTTCATTCACATATTTCTTTAATGGATAGCTAGGGCTATGCCAAACGAAAGTGACAAAAAGTGGAACTGTCCGTCTAGGCGAAGAAGTCGCCGCCCCGGATAATCTTCCTGTCGATCTTCATGCCGCCGGGAACGACCACGAGCAAGTTCTTCTTGAGGCCTGCGACGTCCCCGTTGGTGTCCTGGGCGACCTGCTTGAGCTCGGCCGTGACCCTCTTGAGGAGGAGCTCGTCGGTGGCCACAGCTTGGTAGTCTATAAGGACGATGTGGCCCTGGTAGACCATGGTGATGAGGGGCTGGATGTCCTCGTACCTGTGTATCTCGGCGACCTTGAGCGTCCTGCCAGAGTCCTCCTCGCCGAAGGCACCCGTCTCCTCGAGCTCCCCAAGGTCTATGTATGTATCGTTCTGCTTGGTCTCCGGTTCCCTCTTCATCTTCTTGATGAGCTTCATCGCATCGGCCTCGGTTCCCTATAAGCACCTATGTCGATATATATTTTTTTACAGCCCTTTGTCGACGGACCGTACGGATAAATGTCATTGTTTGTGGACGAGAAGCATGTGGACGGTGGTTCAGGCCATGGCGCCGCCCGAGAGCGTGCATTCGGCCGGGTTGAGGGCCATCAATGCACCCTTGCAGAAGACCAGGGCGAGCTCGGGGCTCGCGTCCTTGGACAAAAGGAAGCCCTTCCAGAGGTTGCATGCCCGCTTAACATTAGGGCTATCCATGATTTGAGCTGTCATATGGTCTCAGCCTGTTTGACTATATTCAAAGACGTCTTTAATAACCTTTTGCTAGGAACCGAGGGGTTCCGAGTGGTGCTTTGACGACAATTCTGTCAGCCAGCGATATATTCAATTAAACCGACGAATATGACTTGATTGCCTTAGGGCATCAAGGCGTTATCGATGGACATCAAGGCGCACGTTGTGTTCAAGGGCCGTGTCCAGGGCGTGTTCTTCAGGGCGACCACGAAGGATGTGGCCCAGCGGGAAGGGGTCAGGGGCTGGGTAAGGAACCTGCCCGACGGCTCCGTCGAGGCGGTCTTCGAGGGGCCGGAGGAGCGGGTACACAAAGTCATTGGGTTGTGCAAGACCTCCTGCCCTATGGCCCGGGTGGACTCAGCGGATGTGGATATGTCCAAGGCCACAGGGGCATTCAAGGGATTCGAGGTAAGACACTGATCCGCTCAGTGGATATATTTTTCAAGGGATTTGGCCACGTCCTTGGCTCTCTGAATCAGGGCAGGCTCGAACTTATGGCTCGTGCCGATTATCGCAAGGATAGCCTTCGTACCGAGGCCCACGATGAGCAGGGTCGTGCTCGATAGCCGCACGATGACATGGTCCATGGGTGTCCTCATCTCCATGGCCAGGGTCTCGGCCCCACCGTGAATAATAGCTGTCATGGCCACATATGTGTCCCGGTGCATGTGCCCGGGGACGACGCCAGTGATGTAGCTGCCGCTCCTGGTGGCCGCGCAGGCCCCCAGCAGTCCCTCGTCGTCCATGAACTTCTTGAGAACGCGCGCCGCATCGTCGACCATCCGAGCACCTGGAGGTTGTGATAGGTTTCCGATTATTTCTCCTTTTTCACACCGATGCTGCCCTTTTGATGCGAGGTTGCGGTGTTTCTTTTGTCACCGCTGCGTATGTACCTGTCCAAACATTTGTTTCATTTTCGTAAGATAGGGGTCATTTTTATCGTATTTAGCTGGGGAAGGTCATGTCATTTGGCGAACATATTATCATTTTTGCATTTTTATTTTATTTACTAGAAAAAAATATAAATAGGCCCAGGGCATTGCATCAAACATGGCGCCCACACCGATATCCCAGAACGAACAACTCACCCTTTATGGACTGACCAGGTACCCGACCTACAACGACAGGCAGGTGTCGGAGACCCTGAAGATCAAGATGTCCACTGTGACCGCCATCAAGAACAGGTTGAAGAGGCAGGGTCTTTTCCAGACGGTCAGGGTCCCATACATGTACCCGCTCGGCTGCGAGATCGTGTCAATCTGTTATGCGAGGCTCAACCCGCTCGTGCCCCACCAGACCATGGTGAAGACCATGTCCAAGGTCCTAGGGGAGCTCCCTGAGTGCGTCTGGGCCGTCACGGACCCGTCCAACCTGCTCGCCGTGACCGTGAGCAGGAACTACACGGACATCAAGCGGTGCGTCGAGAAGGCCTTCAATCAGTTCATAGAGAACGACTATCTCGAGCATGACACCTTCGAGATGACGCATTATCCCTACGGCCAGAGCGCATTCTTCAGGTACTTCGATTATGCGCCCCTCATCCAATTCACTTTCGACCTGGACTTTAAAGAGCCCGGCAAGCCCATCCAGACTGGCCTGGAGAAGATGGACGTGCGGCACTTGACCAGGATAGAGAAGAAGACCCTCATGGGGCTCGTGAAGTACCCGGACCTCCTCGACAATAGTGTCGCCAAGAAGATCGGCGTCACGAGGCAGTCGGTCACGAAGATGAAGAAGAGGTTCGAGACCGAGGGATTGCTGAACGCGCTCAAGATACCGAACGTGCAGGCCCTGGGCTTCGACATACTCCTCTACATAAGGCCCAGGTTCAACCCCCAGATGTCCGTTAAGAAGAAGGACTGGCAGAAGAACATCCTGAAGGCCTACGACATGTCCCGGTGGGTATTCATTGCCAGTACGGACCTCGAGGCGGGCCTGGTGGTCATGGGCAAGGACTATAGGACCATCCAGAACAACATCGTCACCGCCGTGGCCACCTACAAGAAGATGGAGTTCCTGAAGGAGTACCCGGACATCAAGTTCATGTCCCTCCAGGACACCGTCGTCCTGAAGAACCATGATTACGCCCCGCTCCTCGAGAAGGTCTTCGCGGACACTGAATAGGCGGGCCCTGTCCATTTTCTAGTATCTTTCATTTCGTCCAGCCCCGAGGCCATCCTTTTTTAGCACGTTGGCACATATGGACGAGCGATGCGCATACTCCGCAAGAACGCCAAGGAAGGGAGCCTCAAGCTCCTGCTGGACACCATGGATGATCTGTGGTTCCTAAGCACGATAATAGAGGTTGGCGACCTGGTGTCCGCGGTGACCTACAGACGGGGAGAGGAGAAGACCGATGCCATCCGGGACAAGCGAGTCGAGAAGAAAAGGATGTTCCTGACGCTCAAGGTCGAGAAGCTGGAGTTCCACGAGTTCTCCGAGAGGCTCCGGGTCCTAGGGGTCATAACGGAGGGCCCCCAGGACCATGGCGAACACCATACGTTCGACCTCGAGGCCGGGAACGACATCACGATAAAGAAGGAGGCCTGGCAGCCTCACCACATCGAAAGGCTCAGGGAGGCCCAGGAGGCATCTAAGATGCCGCTCCTGACCTTGCTGTCCATTGACGACGAGTCGGCGACGTTGGCCGTGCTGAGGCCCCAGGGCCTGCAGGTCCTGGCCAATATCTCGGCGAACATGCCGGGTAAGGACTACGAACAGAAGGCTAAGGGCGAGAAGGAGGCCTTCTTCGACGAGGTCCTGTCAACGCTCGAGAACCATTTCAAGGGCCAAGCGGCGCGCACGGTCCTAGGGACCCAGCCTGGCGGGAAGGAGCAGAAAGGAAAGGCTGTAGCAGAGGGCGCGAGGCCTGGTGTCACAGGGGCTGCGTCGCGGGAGGTCATAGTCCTGGGCCCGGGGTTCTTCAAGGAGGAGATTGTGGCCTATGCGCGCGAGAAGCACTTCGAGGCGAACTTCCATATAGAGGCCGCGGCCGAGGCCGGGACCACGGGCATCAACGAGGTCCTGAAGTCCGGGGTCTCAAAGATACTGGAGAAGGCGAAGGCCTCGGAGGACGAGCGGCTCATGGAGACGCTTTTCACGGAGATCGGCCGGGACGGAAAGTGCACCTATGGCCGGGACCATGTGCTCAGGGCCCTGGAGCGAGGGGCCGTGGAGACCTTGCTGGTGGCCGAGGGCTTCCTGCACGACCCGAAGATGGTGGAGATCGGAAGGCTGGCCTCGGAGACCAAGGTCACCATCAGGGTCCTGAGCAGGGGCTACGATGCGGGCAAGCGGCTCGATGGCCTCGGGGGCCTGGCGGCGCTCCTGAGATACAAGCTTGAAGATTAGGGGTTTGTACAATCCTTAATGATCTGGAATTGGGCCAAAATATGCCCAGAATAATCAAAAAGCGCTCAAATCTTTATATAAATAGTCCACCCTTAATGAAAGGGCCAGAACTGGAAAGAGGTGGAATGGATGGTTGGGAGCGCTATGAATGCTAGAGCTGGCTTGGTGAGCGTGTTCACACTGCTGTTGATGCTGTTCGCCGGCCTTACCGTGATGTTGCCGGTGAGCGCCGAGAACAGCCCCCCCGATATCATGTCGAACCCTGAGACGATCGCATGGGTCGGGCACGAGTACTATTACAAGGTCGTGGCCATCGACTACGAGAAGGAGACGCTCAACTACACATTGTTCTTCTCGCCCGCGGGCATGACTATCAACAAGACCTCCGGCGATATCCACTGGACGCCGACCAAGGACCAGGTGGGGACCCAGATCGTGGGCATTGCTGTGGTCGACCCCCATGGCGCCAAGGACATGCAGAACTACACAATCGAGGTCATGCAGCCCCCGCCGCCAATGGTGGAGCTTATGAGCCCGTCCTACGGCCAGAAGGTCAAGGGGACCCTGACCATCGAGGGCTATGTCTTCACGGTATTCTATGGAGGCGGCTATCGCAACATGACCACAGAGACCGTTAAGCTGTCGCTGGTCATCTACGATCAGAACAAGCAGGTGGTCTGGTCCTATGACACGAAGGTCAAGACCTCGGACAAGATGCCCTATTTCGAGCCCAACTTCAAGGTCGAATGGGATTCAACGAAGGTCAAGGACGGAAAATACTTCATCGTCGCCACGGCAACGGACGTGGACGGCAACGATGGCACCGCGCAAGTGGACTTCTCCATCCATAACACGCACTCGGGAGAGGTCATCTGGTTCAATGGCCCCCAGGACGGGGCCATGGTCAAGGGCTATGTCGGCTTCAAGGGAGGGGTCACAAAGGATTACGACATCACGCAGGTACAAATCAGGATTGACAATGCATACGACGACCAGATTAATGGGGTCGTCCTGGACTGGACCCCGGCCTATGGCACCACGGAATGGAACTATGGCTACAACTTCACGCCTCTGGAGCAGCAGAACAAAGGCGGCTGCTTCCTGGTGACCGTCCGGGCAATGGCCGGCCAGAAGGACATGGGCGAGGCAACGATAACTGTCTGCACCAACACCGTCATCCCGCCCCCGCCGCCTCCGACCGAGATCAAGGTCTGGTTCAACAATCCCCAGGATGGCTCAACGGTCAAGGGCGATGTGAACATCGCGTTCGGCGCCTATTCCACCATACAATGCACCATGAAGGCCTCGCTCAAGATCGTAGATAGCAACGGCAAGAGCATCGAGGACCTTTCCTTCAGTGGTAAGTCCAATGGACAGGACAAGACCCTGTGGAACTTCACATGGTCAACGGCGAAGTTGGCTGATGGGATATACTATCTAGGCCTCACAGCAACGACGGACTATGGTGCAAGTGGGTCCGCCAGCATCAAGCTCATTGTGGCCAATGTCGCACCCCCGCCCCCGCCGCCTCCGGTCGACTTCAAGGTCTGGTTCGACTACCCTGTGGACGGGGCTGTCGTGAGCGGGAGAGCCAATGTCGTGTTCACAGCGGCACCGAACTGGGACGGGAACATCACCGGGGCCCTGGAGATCACGGACAGCGCGAGCAAGGTCGTCCGATATGATGTCAAGGGCATAGCCAGCCAGACCAACAAGATGGAGTGGACCTATGCCTGGGATACGACACAGATGTCCGATGGGTTCGCCCAGATCTACCTAAAGGTGGGCAACCCGGGCGGGACCCAGGCGGCCAATGCCAAGGTCAACGTCTGGATCGACAACGGGATAGTAACTCCTCCCCCGGTCAACAACGTCACCATATCGTTCACATCCCCGAAGGACGGTTCGACCGTCAGCGGGACCATCACGGTGACCGGAAGGACCTATTGCCTAGACAAGATTAGGTCCATACAGGTCGACGTGGCCATCGATGGGAAGGCGTACACAACGACCATGACCACCGGTGGAGGCTGGAGCGACTTCTCGTTCCAGATCGTCACGACGAAGTTTACCGATGGGGACCACAAGGTCTCGGCCACGATGAGCCTGAACGGCCCTGTGGCCACCGCTAGCATCCACATCATTGTCAAGAACGGGGGCACACCTCCGCCACCAGTCCCGCCGCCGGTCATCCCCGGAGGCCAGAAGAACCCCGATGGTTCCGTCTCGGTGCCTGACACGGATGTCAACTTCAAGGCCCCGGACTACTCGGGAATGGACAAGGACAAGATGAACTACACATGGGACTTCGGCGACGGAACGACCAGCCACGAGAAGAACCCGGACCACAAGTACAAGACGAGCGGCAACTACACGGTCTCATTGACCGCGAGCGACGGGACCACCCAGAAGGAATCCGCGGTGGACCTGAAGGTAGGCCATGGGCCGGCCTACAGTACGACGGTGCCAGGATTCGGGGCATCTGCCCTTGTCCTGGGCCTGATACTGGGCTGTGTGGCGACCTTTTTTCGTCGCAGGAAGTGAGCTGGGGATCTACTCGCTGATGCCCCTGCTGGTCGTCCTGTACACGAAGATACGGAGGGTCGAGGTGCTGGACCACTATGTCCGAGGCCAGATACACGGGTACATAATCGCCAATCCCGGGGACCATTACAACAACATCAAGGACGAGCTCGGGCTGAACAACGGGGTCCTGGCCTACCACCTCATGGTCCTGGAGCGCGAGGGATACATCGTGGCCCAGAGGGACGGGATGTACAAGCGCTTCTACCCGGCCACCGCCAAGCCGCCGAGGGAGCGGTTGAACCCCATGCAGAGGCTCATCGTAGACGAGGTCCGCAGGGCCGAGGGCTCGAGCCAGAAGGACATCGCCCGAAGGTTGCAGGTGAGCCCCCAGGTGGTCAACTACCACATCAAGATGCTGAACTCGGCCGGCATCCTGAGGCTCCAGAGGGACGGCCGGGAGACCCTGTGCTACCTCGAGGAAGGAAAGGGGCTGGCATAGAGATGTCGTTCATGGGGACCCGTTAGTGTTACTTCTCGGGTCCCCTCTATTCTTGTTTTCTTGATCGACCTCCAGCTTGCTTATTCTTTATGTATTGATAATCCAATCCTGGACCTAGGTGAGACGATTGGCCCACAAGGACGAGCTCGGGGAGCTCAAGAAGAAGGTCCAGAAGGAGATCGATGGCCTCAGGGACCGCCTCGTCGAGGTCAGCCTCGAGATCCACAAGCATCCGGAGGCCAAGTTCGAGGAACGTCATGCATGCGACCTGCTTTGCCGTTTTCTCGAGGCTAACAAGTTCAAGGTCCAGAGGCCCGTGGCCGGCATGGACACGGCCTTCGTTGCGACGGCGCCGTCGAGCAAGAAGGGGGCGAGGCCAAGGCTCGCGCTCCTTTGCGAGTACGATGCGCTGCCCGAGCTGGGCCATGCCTGCGGGCACAACCTCATTGCAACAGCGAGCCTCGGGGCGGCCCTGGCCCTGGACAAGGTCGGCTTTCCGGGAACGGTCCTGGTCATGGGGACGCCCGGCGAGGAGGGCGGCGGTGGCAAGCGGATGATGATCGAGGCGGGCCTGTTCAAGGACATCGACGCGGCGCTCATGTTCCATCCATCGTTCAAGGACGAGGTCGGCGAGCGCATGATGGCCATCCAGGAGGTGGAGGTCGTCTTCAAGGGTCGGGCGGCCCATGCGGCGGCGAGGCCTGAGGAGGGCATCAACGCCCTGGATGCGGTAATATCGGTATTCAATTCCATGAACGCATTGAGGCAGCACATCAAGGACGATGCAAGGCTCCATGGCATCATCACCGACGGGGGTTCGGCGCCGAACATCGTACCCGAGCGAGCCGCATGCCTTTTCTATCTAAGGGCGCAGGAGCAGGGTTACTTGGAAGAGCTCGTAAAGAAGTTCCTTAATGCGGTCAAGGGCGCGGAGCTGGCGACCGGGGCCAGGGCAGAGGTCAGGTATCTCAGCTCTTACAAGGCCCGGAAGGTCAACGTGCCCCTTGCCGAGGCGGTGAGGAAGAACCTGGAATCGCTCGGTAGGAGGCCTGTGGGCCCGACGGGGGCGAAGGCCACGGTGTCGAGCGACATCGGCGACGTGAGCCAGGTCGTGCCGGCGGCACATCCGTTCATTGCCATCGGGGAAGGGGTAGCCTACCACACAAGGGAGTTCGCCGAGGCGGCCCGTTCCAAGAAGGGCCAGGAGACCATGGTCGTGGCGGCCAAAGCACTGGCGATGACGGCGCTAGATTTGGCCCTGGAGAAGGGCCTCATGGAAAGGGTAAGGAAGGCCCAGGCCGAGACCAAGGACGTTGTGCGAGGTCCAGAGGTCACATGAGCTTCGCCGATGCGACGAGCTTGCCGTCGACGGTCTGGAGCTCGATGAGGGTCCCTGGCCGGAGCTCGACCTTGCCATCGGCATTGACGTCCTTGTAGACCATGACCTTGTCGTGAAGGCTCAGGTTACCGTCGAGGTCTGTGTCCTTATAGAAAAGGACCGTTCCCTCAACCGTCGGGAGCTGGTCGTCCCTAAGACCTGGTGCTGTTGTATCGTTCAGGGCCTTAGGGACGGTGCCATCTGCGAACCGGAGAGGTACCGCGGTACTGTTGAAGGCCCTGAGGTACCATCTCGAGCTCTGACCTTCGTAGGATAGGTCAGGCGACCGGTTCCCGGTACCTTTGACATTCAGCTTCCAGACCTGCGAGGGATCGGTGCCCGTCGCCGGGGATCTCACAGCGACGATGAGGTCCTTGAGACCCAGGCGTGGGCCGCTCACAGCCTGTACCTGAAGTACCCAACCGCCGCCGTTCCGCGTCACCGGACCGTCATATAGGTTCGTGAAGGAATGGCCCGTAAGGCTGCAATGGGACTGGTCCTTGAGCTTGTCGAGGTTAGGGTTCATGAAAATGAGGAGATAGGACAGCATGAAGAGGGCGGCCACCATGATAATGATGAACAGGACCGTCAGGAAGCGGCCCTTCCCCATAGCCTGTCCAACGACCATGGTCGCCCATCCCCACGCCCCATGGGTCCTACCGGACTTCAATCTGTCGAATGGGTTCGGCTCAGGAGAGGTTCGTCGACGCGATGGTGGCGCCGGTCATGGACAGCTGGACCGTGCAGCCCGAGGTTATCTCCTTGCTGCCGTCGGCGTTGACGTCCGAATAGACGAAGATGGTGTCCCCGGCATCCAGATAGGAGTTCCCGTTCACATCGATGAATATGATGTATGCGCCCTGGACGGTGGGGTAACCGTTCGCGTTCAGGTCCTTGGCCGTGGTCGTGTCGAGATTCACGGCCGTTCCGCTGTTCATGAACTTCGGAGTGGCCCCGGGAGACTTGAGCATGTACCATTGCATCGAGCCCACACCACTGGCCGTATAGGACAGAGATGACGATGTCGTCGAGATGGAGGACATGGTGGCCAGGGCGAGACCGTTCCTCTGGACCGAGACCGTGATGCCCGATAGCTTGGCCTTGTCCCCCGTCACGACGTTGATGTTCAGGTGCCAGCCTCCGCCGTTCTTTGTGCCGCTGCCCTCGTTCGGGTTGGTGAAGCTTTGTGACACCATGGAGGCGATGGGGGTCTGGGTCCCTGGTCCCGAGGAGAAGCCCTGCATGTAAACGACCAGCACGCCTGCAATTATGATGGGGACCACAATGAACATCACGACCACGACGACGACGATGATGATGATTATCAACTTGCTCTTGCTGCGCTGTGGCTGCGGCGGCGGGCCGTAGACCGGGTACTGCTGCGGTGCCGCATAGGGCTGCGGATAGGGCTGGTAGGGTTGCTGATAGCCATAGGACGGGTCCGGCTGCTGTGGATATGGGTTGTAGGTCATCTTCTCAACACCTGAGGTTCTTCCTTCCTCGATGGTTCTACGATTCCGTTGCTCGATGTCGAGCCCGGGTGATCCCTTACAAGGCCCTTGGAGGGGGCCTGGGTTAATAAGCGGGACCTGGGAATTCCCAGGGGGGCCTTAGAAATCGCGGGCTTTGACGGGAGGGTAGATAGGATGGCCGCCCAGAGAAAAGCCAGAGCTTCCCGCCCGCCTCCTTCCTCCCGCTTCCCTCCAAGCACCGTCGGTTAATGGTGAGGCTGCTCACTTCCGTGCCTGGCCCGTTCTCCACTACAGAGATACGGAGCGTGACCCTCCGGCCACACCACGTACCACCCGCGATCCTGGAGGACAAGAGGTCATCGTCAACGGACGGACCCTGACCCTCCCTGGTTCGACGCTCCAGTCGTGCGACCCCGTATTGACCGTGCTCGGCGACGGCTTGCGCCGTTGGGGGACGGCCAAATCCCCGGTCTTACCCTCCTTGCGCCGCCCGGGGGCTTTCGACCCCCGGAATGGACTCTGGGGGATTTGAACCCCCGGCCTCCGCCTTGCGAAGGCGGCGATCTACCAGCTGATCTAAGAGCCCTTCAGGTATGTGACCTTTGTGCCGCCCGTTGCCGTGGCGGGGTTGAGTGTTATACTGGTGGCCCTTTTTTAACCTTTCTACATTGGGCACCGCGCCCGCCCTCGATGGTAACCCTTTTCTACATGTTCCATCTATGGGCGTCCAATATGCCCATAAAAGCGGTAATCCTGGACATGGACGGTACCGTCGTCGAGTTCCGCTACAACGCGGGGAAGGTCAAGAAGGACCTGAGGTCCTTCATAGTACTGCAAGGTATCTCGGACGACATGTTCTACGAGGACGAGCCGCTGGCCCTGAACGTGGATAGGATAATGAAGTACCTCAAGGAGAACAACGAGCTCAACAAGATCGAGTCCTTGAAGGACGGCGTCGAGAAGATAACGACCAAGTACGAGATGGCGGCCGCCAGGTGCACGGAGGTCCTGGACGGGGCCCGAGAGGCGCTCAAGACATTGTGCGACGAGGGTTACAAGGTCGCGGTTTTCACGAACAGTGGTAGGAAGGCACTTGAGACCGTCCTGAAGAGGTTGGAGCTCGGCAACTGCTTCGAGCTCATAATTACCAGGGACGAGGTCCAGAGGTTGAAGCCACACCCGGAGGGGGTCCAGAAGGCCCTGGATGTCTTTAAGGTCCAGCCCGGCGAGGCCGTCTTCGTCGGCGATAGCGTCATCGATATGATGGCCGCGGTCAAGGCCGGCGTCCATCCGATAGGCGTCGTCTCGGGCGCCAAGGGCGAGAAGGAGCTGCGTGAGGCCGGGGCCTGCGAGGTCATACATTCCATAAGGGACCTGCCGGCGCTCCTCGACACGTTGCCGGACCGCCCCTAGGCCGGGCCTATAGGATGCCCATCTCGTGGAGCTTCTCTGGAAGATAGGTGTCCGTGACGAAGTCCAGGCCGTACTTGGCCAGGGCCTGTTGCTCGGACTTCTTGCCCATCTCCAGCATCAGGCGGATCTCGTTCTTCCAGAACTGGGTGTTGAACCTCGGGTCGTTCAGCTCGGCCTTAAGGGCCCGTATGTCCTGGTCGTTCAGCTTGTCCGTCGGGAGCTCGTAGTTCACGATGTCCGAGGCCGTGACCCCCAGGAACTCTGCCGAGGGCGTGGCGAGGTACTCGGAGATGTGGGCGGTCTTGATGGCCCCGTAGGCCACCGAGGCGTATATCCTGAAGGACCACGGGTCCCCATCGGTGAAGCATATGACCGGCAGGTTGCATTCGGTGTTCAGCCGCTGGAGCAGCCGCCTTGTGCTCCGGGCGGGCTGGCCCTTCAGGTGTACCAGAAGGACATCACAGTCCGTGTCGAAGCCGTTCTCGACCAGACGGTCGAACATACCGCCGGTCTCCAGGGCCACTATGAACTTGCACTTGTTCTTAATGAACTTGATGCGGTCCTTCTCGACATTGTAGGGTATCGTGTAACCTGCGTCGCCGACGTCGTCCCTGCAGTTTATGACGCGCTTGTTGCCGGACCGGACGGTCTCCTCGATGGTCAGGTCGCCGATGACCCGGGCCCCGTCCTCCTCTGGCCTCAGCTTGAAGTCCTCGCGCATGTCGAGGGTCACGACCTCCAGGTCCTCGATGAGCTTGTCGCTCTCGTCCTGCGTGTGGAACTTAGCGAAGCCCCAGCCCTCGGAGATGTAGTACATCTCCCTCAGGGTGGAGGACTTGTTCTGGTCTATCATCTCCTTGATGAAGTCGATGGAGTGCATGGTCCTTAGGAGCGTGTAGGCCCCGTCCTGGGTCTTGGCGCTCCGGACGGTCTGGGACTTGCCATAGTTCCAGACCCGGGTCTTCTCGTTGAAGACGATGTTGCTCTTGGTCCTGGCGGGGACGAGGTAGAAGGGTATCTTGACCTGGGTGAAGTCCGTGTAGACCTTGCCGGCTATGCCCTCGAGGTTCTTCTTGACCTTGGCCTCGTCGGCCAACTGTTCTTGGGTCTTAACGACGGGCTTGCCGCCCTTCTTCTTGGCCATGTTCATCCCTCCTCTTTGTCGGAGCCTTTCTCGTCGTCATCCTCGAGGTCCTCTTCGTCCTCCACCGCCTCCTCGTCGACCTCCTCCCCTTCGTCGGGTTCCTCGCCATCCTCGTCGGCCTCATCCTGCCGCTTGGCGGCATAGGTCTCGGCATCAAAGGACTCGGCGCCCGATACGATCTCCGGGTCTATGCCCCGGACATAGAGCTCGTTCTCATCGTACTCGTCCTGGTCCATGCCGGACAGGATGACCTTGAAGTCCTTCTTCTCGAGCATCTTGAGGTGCTTGATGCCCCAGATGAGGTTCTGGTCCTCCACCTTCTGGGGCTTAGGGTCGACGGAGACCACCTGGGCGCCCGAGGGAACGTTCAGCATGAGCTCGAAGGTCTTACCGCCCTTTGTGTAGTTCTTGATCTCGAGGGTCACGATGTGCCCCTTCTTGGGTTCGAACTCTATCTTGTCGTCGATGAGAACGCTGTTCATGATCTTCGCGATGACGCTCTCGTAGTCGGGCACAGGTTTGCCGACTATCTTGGCCGACCGTTCAGCGATCAACGGGATAATCTGCCGGATGAGGGTCTCCTTCTCCTTCATCTTCTTGTACTTCTTCTTCTTGCGGATATGGGCGCACATCTTCTTTGCGCAGGCCCTGATGGCGAGCTCGACCTCGTTCTTTATCTCGGAGACCTCGGCGACGGCCTCCTTGGATTCGGATGTGTAGGGTATCTTGGTCGAGGCCACATGGACCAAGAGCATGACCGGCCCGATTGGGATGCCCTTACTGCCCTTCTGCTCGAGGCCGTAGCGCTTCCAGTTGATCTCCTCGACGGCCTTGGTTATGACGCAGGCGCCCTGCTGGAAAAGTAGCGGGATCCTGTTCGCGAAGCGGAGGATCTGGATGGGCTCGTCCTTGGGGAGGTCGCCCCCATAGACAAGCCCGGCCTCGACCTGGAAGGGGTTCCCCGAATATACGGATGGCTTCGGCCTCGTGTGCGTGACAACGAAGTCCGCGGGCTTCTCCTTCTTCATGCCCTTCTTGATCAGTATCTCGCCGATGGGCGACAGGCAGTCCGTCGGCGGTATCATGAGCTTGACCGTGTTGAAGGCCTCGACCATGCGGGCGGCCTGGGACAGGTTCATGTCGTGGGGCCTCATGTCCTCGTCGATGAGCGCCGCCTCGCATATCTGGCTGGCGGACCGCGCGCTGACCCTGGAGAACTCGGTCTCGAGGAAGGTCGTCATCTTGAAGCTGTTCGTGGCCTTGGCCATGTTGAGCAGGGTCCCGAGCTCGATGCCCAGCGGATGGGGTTTTATCTCGGAGGAGGGCGTCGGTATCTTGTCCGTGGCCCTTTTGAACTCCGTCACGGTCCCGTCCGGCTCGATGAAGACGATGCGCACATGTGGATTGACGATGGCCGTCTCCTTGAGATACTCCATGACGCTCTGCTTACCGCGCAGGTACCTTCCCACGATGGTCGACTGGAACCGGGTCCCGTGGTCCTTCTCGTTCCAGAGACGGACATCCTCGCGGACGATCTCGGGGAGGTTCTTCTTGGTGTCCAGGAACAGCTCGACCTCGTAGGCAGGCTGGTCTGCGCCGATCTTGGATATGATCTTCGAGGGCTTGCCCGTGGTCAACTGGGAGTACATGACCACGGCCGAGATCCCTATGCCCTGCTGGCCCCTGGACTGCCGGACCGCATGGAAGCGTGAGCCGTAGAGGAGCCTGCCGAAGATGTTCGAGATCTGGCGCTTGACGATGCCGGGGCCGTTGTCCTCGACGGTGATGACATACTCGTTCTTCTTTGGGCTGGGCTCAATCTTCACGATGAGCTCGGGCAATATCCCGGCCTCCTCGCAGGCGTCCAGGGCGTTGTCCACGGCCTCCTTGACGCTCGTGAGGACGGCCCGGGTCAGGCTGTCGAACCCCAGGAGCTGCTTATTCCTCTCGAAGAACTCGGCCACCGAGATCTCCTTCTGCTTCTTTGCGAGCTCGACGGCAATGTACGGGCTTTCCATGCCGGTCCCCTCCGTTTGTCTGTCCATCATCCTACCTTCGTCCGTCGTGGGTCGGAGACCTGTGCAGCCAGATATTGTCGAAAATATCTGGCCCCGGTCGATGTCCAGTATTGTTTATCGACATAAAAAATTAGCTATACGGACTTACACATGAAGGGGGGGTCGGGGTGGCACCGACGAGAAATGAGGGCGTGCCCACATCTAGGACTGGGCCCGATAGGGCAAGAACAGGAGGGCGAAAGTGCGTTGTGTGGATGATCAGTGGAGGATTGGCACTACATCATTTGGCCCAGGACCATCTTCAAAGGATTGTTCATTATGGCATCCGAACGCCCGAAAGCAAATAGGCCAAGCCTAGTAAGTAACCTCGAGATTGCTGCGGTTCAAATAGAACAACAATGTAAGAATTACCGGTTAGTACCAAATCCTTTATATATCATACTTATTAACTATAAGTAGGGCAAAAATGCCCTCTATATACTCTATACAATATCAGAAACTATAAAAAGCGAATAATGTATAGGATTGATAAGTTGAATGTTCATAGGAGTGAAAAGGAGTCAGAAGCATAGGAGCGTGTTGAAAATGAACAGGAAGTCCTCGAAGATCATGGGCCTTTTGATGACCTTGATCATGGTTGGATCGTCCCTTGCGGGCCTCGCACACATCGTTGGTGCGTCGAACGTGACGGTGATGACCACTGGAAGCAGGGCCGCGGAAGCGGAACCGAACGACGATCCCCAGCATGCGAATGCGGCTACGAGCGGGGTAGGTATCACTGGTAGCTTGGAGGTTTCCACAGCTACGGACTATGAGGATTGGTTCACCATAGCCTGCACCAGGCCCCAGGTATTGAATGTGAGCCTATATCATGTGGACTATGATGTGGTTGATACAGGCAAGTACAACCTGCAGATCGAACTGTATGGGCCCGATGCCATGGGGACGTACGATAACCCCCTCAAGTGGTTCTCTCACATGTTGACCCGCTGGGAGACCGCTAGCACACTATGCATCGGTTCCGGCACCTACTACCTCAGGGTGGTCGTGAATGTCACAGGTGCGGGCAATCCATCGACCCAGCCGACCCACTACAAGCTCGATATAACGACCTCGAACGCAATCCCTCTAACGGGTGGCCAGACCGACCAGAAGACGCTGACCCAGGGCGGCCCGAACTGGTTCCAATGGTATAAGATCACGACCTCCAAGGACCAGTCCTTCCAGGTCAAGGTGACCCCGCCTGCCAATGAGGTCATCAACATGGACATGTACGGCATCTGGAACAGGGGCTTCGACATGTCCGCGGGCAACCAGACCCTTCAGCCCTGGTACCTCAACGGGACCGCTGCTTCGCAAGTAGGCACCGTCGAGCAGATGACCGGGATGACCGGCGAAATGGAAGTCTATGTCAGGCTTTGGCTCACGAAGGACCAGGGCGCGGGGACCTACAAGTTCGATGTGACCAATATATTGATCCCGAGCGACAACGACAACACCCCTACGGAGGCCAAAGTCATCCCGGAGACCTCGTCCACCCTGAGCCACCTCCAGCAATCCATGGACACCATGGACTGGTACAAGTTCAACATCGACGCGACCTACACGGCGGACATCATGTTCACCGCCGAGAACCTGAAGTCGAGCTATTGGAACATGACCTTTTGGGACAGCAACCTGAACTACCTAAATGGCTCCTTCGACACGGTGAGCGGAAACCCGTACATCAAGCCGGACCCGCAGAACCACATCGCGGGCAACCCGACCACCGGGTCCATCACCCTCATGAAGTGGAAGCCCCCGGCGACGGGCATGTATTACATTAGCATCACGGGCCTCGCGCTGGACCCGGACCATCTGACGGATATGTCGAAAGGCCCGCTCGACCAGAACTATAGGTTGTACATCCAGTTGCCCAACTGGGGCCCGCAGAACAAGAGCAAGATATCCGATGCGGACATCAATGAGAACCAGGTGTTCAAGATCAACGTGTCCACGTATTTCAAGGACCCGGAGGGTGACAAGCTGTCCTTCACAGGGAGGGTCGATAACACCAAGATCGGTTTCAAGAAGGAGTCCACTGGCAACGTGACGGTGACCCCGCCGTTCAACTGGGCCGGGGAGTGCAACGTGACCGTGGATGCTACGGACGGCATGGCCAATATAGGGGCCAACACCATCTCGCAGACCTTCAAGCTGACAGTGCATGAGGTCGACGACGCGCCATACGTCGTGCAGGACTATTTCTTCGTCAACTTCACCATGTCCGAGGGCCAAAAGGATGCGCAGACATATCCGTACCAGCTGAACCATGCCACAGTGGGGGGGAGCACCCGTGGGGTGTTCGCAGATATCGACGGTGCCATGACATTCTCATGGTCAGGCGGCACCCACGTGCATGTTCGGGTGGATGCGAAGACCACGAACGTCTACTTCAGCGCCGATGACCACTGGTTCGGAGTGGAGAACATCACCTTCACGGCCAAGTACAAGGAGACCGTCCCGGCCACGGACAAGGTCAAGGTCACGGTCAAGCACACGAACCATGGCCCGACGCGCCGTGGGGACAAGGAAATCTACACCGTGAATATGGACGAGCTGGACCCACCGGAAGTGAGCCTCAAGGCGAGCGACATGTTCGATGACCTCGATGTGGGGGACCCGAACTATGTCACCGGCGATGAGCTCAATTACACCGTTGGCCTGCCGGAGCCGCCCTACCTGAACGTGACGATCCTCAAGGACAACACGATCCAGATAGCGCTCAAGGACCCGTACTGGAGCGGTGATGACCACTTCACCATCCTCTGCACGGACAAGTGGGGAGCGACGAACACAACCAAGGTGTACGTGATCGTCAAGCACATTAACCAGCCCCCGGTCATCGACGGCTTCACACCGGTGACCGACCCGATCAAAATAGACGACGGTCAGAGCCAGATGTTCACGATTAGGGTATCCGACCGGGACAATGACACCAAGTACGATCTAAGGTACACCTGGTATGTCGACAACGAGCCCCAGAGCGGCGAGAACGTGAAGAACGCGCAGTTCACATTCAGGACGGTCCTGCCGCCGGCCCAGGGCTTCGGCGCGGGATCCTACGTCATCAAGGTCGTTGTCACAGACGGGATCTCCGAGGACGAGACCGAATGGAACATCACGGTCAACAAGGTGAACCAGGCACCGATTGGCGCAAAGATCATATCGCCGAGCGTCAACGTGCAGTACGAGCAGGGGAAGGCCCTCTCGTTCCAGTCCGACAAGGCCGCCATGGACCCGGATGGTGACCAGCTGTTCTACAAGTGGTTCGTCATCGACCCGACCACCAAGAAGAATGTCGTGCTGAGCGACAAGGCGAACTTCGTCTTCGACTGGAAGGACAAGACCGCATCGAAGCAGTTGGGACCAGGGCTGCACACGGTCTACCTGTCGATATCAGACAACAAGGGCGGCTATTCCAACACGTCGGTCGTCGTGACCATAAAGGCCAAGCCAACGCCTGCTGGGTTCGTCCCAGGTTTCGAGGCCCCCATCCTCCTGGTCGTGGTCTTGGTCGCCTTTGCGGTATTTGGGAGGCGCAGGTTTAAACACGTCTAGATGAATTAAGGCTGACGTGATTAGCATGCGCAAGTCCCTCAGTTCCATGTTAGCCTTGGCTATGCTGCTGGGCCCGGTCCTCTCGATCCTGTGCCCGGCCGTAGGCGCCGCCCCAGGCCCGTATGTACAAACAGTACTCTCCATTTCGGGCCGAGGCGGCGTGAACAACTCGGATTCGGAGCCCAACAATGATATCATGCAGGCAACGAACGTGACCGGAAACGTTTCCTTCGGGGGGTCCATCGGTTATACCAATGACCAATCCGATTTGTACAGGGTGCATCTGAACGATACGACCGCGCCCAACAGGCTCAACGCAAGCCTGAACTTCACATCGAGCAATGGGAACACCAAGGCGGTCCTGACCGTCCTGGACCCGGACCAGTTCCGGTTGGACAACGTCCAGGTTTTCGCTGGCACGGCCCCAGTGAACGTCTCCGCCGCAGCGCTCTACAAAGGCTACTATTACATAGCTGTCATGTGGGACCTGACGAACGACAAGACAGCGACCGTGAAATACGTTCTGAATGTGTCCCTCGTGAAAATCACCGTCACAACGGATGGCAACGACAGGATGGCCGATGCGAAGGTCTTATCCAATGGCTATTCGGTCAAGGATGGCCTGGCCAAACTGACCGATGTCGCGGACTTCTACAAGCTCCATATGGTCCGGACGGCCTCGAAGGCCGATGTGGCGTTCCTTATGGTGATCCCGGGCCAAAGCTTGGACATCGTCATCGAGCTCTACAATGGCACGGCCACCTTCATGAGGCAGATCAACGAGGGCGCCGCGGGATATGCAGAGGTCATCTACATGGTTGCCCCGGCCACGGACACCTACTACTTCAGGGTCTGGGACAACGCGGGTTCCGGCAACTATGACATAAAGGTCAGGGCGGGCACGGGATACCTGGACAACGATAATGACTTCACCAATGCGACGATAGTGCAGGTCGGCACAAAGATGATCAGGAACGTCACATCCAACTACGACCCGGACGACTTCTTTGCCATCAACCTGACGGTCGGCGAGGAGGTGACGGCGAACCTGACGGTGCAAGGTTACAATGCGACGCTGGGCATACCGGTGTTGAACCTTTGGCTCTACAACACATCTAGTTTCGTGAAGAACTCGACGGGAAACAACCTGCCGTCCAAGACCATCTGGTACGAGGCCGACACGGCTGGATATTACTTCATAAGGGTCGGTGCCTCGGACATGTCCTTCGGGTCCTACGAGCTCCTGGTCACCGTCGTATCGCCACCCAGGATCCTGCTTCACAACCAGATCCTCACGATGAACGAGGACACGACCACGGTCCTGGACCTGAGGACCCTGTTCCAGGACCCCCAGGGGAAGCCTTTGACCTTTGGGGTCACCGGGAACAAGAGCCTTAACGCAAGGATCAAGGGCAGCAACGTGACCATCAATGGCACCTCACCACACTGGTACGGTTCGGAGACCCTGACATTCTCGGCCACGAACACGCTGGGAAAGACCGCCTACACAGACATCAAGGTGGTCGTGAACCATGTGAACCACGTGCCCGTGCCGCACCAACAGTCCTTCCAGGTCGAGTTTGACGAGGACACGACCTACAAGCTGACCAATACGTTCATGTCAACGAAGTTCAGCGATGTCGACGGTGACGAGCTGAACTTCGCGTTCCGGTCCAATCCCAACTTCAACTTCAGCAACACATCGGACGCCATCTTCATCAAGCCGATCAAGGATTGGAACGGCATCGCACATCTCACGCTCGTTGCCACGGACCCAAGCGGCTTGAACAACACGACGGGCGTGACCGTCAAGGTGGTCCCTGAGGAGGACGCGCCGGTGCTGGTCATGCCTATACCGGACATCAAGATGCTGGAGGACGGCGCAACCACGATCAACCTGTCCAAGTACTTCAAGGACCCTGACGGGGATGTCCTGACCTACGAGGGTTACAGCGAGGGTGGCCTGGGCGGGATCAGGCACGTCGTCATAAACATCACTGGCTCGATCGCGACCCTGACCTTGGCCTCGCACTGGTATGGCACCGAGAACGTCACGTTCGTGGCCAAGGACCCTTCGAATCAGACGGCCAGTGGCGGGGCCGTCGTCATTGTGACGCATGTGAACTCGCCGCCGGGGTTGAACCCTACTTACTGGAGGATATACACGGAGACCTGGGTCGTGGAGGACCATACCGGTAACTTCGACCTTTCCAAGCTGTTCATGGACCCGGACGGGGATGCGCTGAGCTTCAAGGTCCTCAGGTCGGGCCCCAACCTCAATGTCACATTGAACGGGAACACGCTTGTGGTGACACCGGCCCTCTATTGGTTCGGAGTGGAGAAGGTCAACATATCGGCCCAGGACCCGGCCGGGCTCAAGACCAGCGTGGAGCTGCCCATCACGGTCATACACGAGAACCACCAGCCGGTGCTTTCCAATGCCGACCTTACGCCGAAGAATGGGGACGAGAAGACCAGCTTCAAGTTCACTGTGACCGTGAAGGACGTCGACGGTGACGACCCCGTCGTGTCCGTGGTGGTCGACGGAAAGGAGAACCGGATGGTCAAGGTGTCCGGGGACATCAGGACGGGGGCCGTCTACTCCTACACGACGACGCTGAAGGGCGGGAGCCACGGTTTTTCGTTCAAGGCCGACGACAACCAAAACACGGCCAACAGCGTTGCGACGCCGCTCTACGGAGGCAAGATCGATGTCCAGAGACCGTTCGATTCGTCGGTCTACCTGTTCTATGCCATAATCATAATAGTGCTGATCCTCCTGATCATCCTGGCCTGGGCGGCCTGGAACAGGGCCCAGCGGATGAGGGAGTTCGACGATAGCTGGGATGAGGAGGAGGAGATACCCGCCGAGGAGGAATAGGAGGCGTTGATGGATGCCCGGGCCGTTCGAGCAGGGGTGGGGTAGGGGTCGTCTTGGCCGGGCCGTGGTCGCGGTATTGGTCTTTGTCATGCTCGTCGCCATGCCCAGCGGACATGTCACCTTTGTGACGGCGCAGGGGGCTGGCCCCAGGGACAGTAACGACAGCTTTGACACGGCGTTGCCGGTCACCAATGGAACGCCGACTTCTGCGAAGATAATGAGCCCCGTCGGAAATCCGCAGGACTTCTATTGGATCGGGGTCCAGCGGGGCCAGGCCTTGGACGGGTACATAACGATTTTGCCGGGTGTCACGGGCTATGATCCCAATCACCCGGGCAAGATTAACTTCGACCTGGAGGTCTATGGGCCCGTGGACCATACGAAGCCCCTTGCTTGGTCCAGGACCACGGACCAGTACGAGACCATCAGCATCATCGCGCCGTTCGACGGGAAATATACATTCAAGGTCAACTGGGTGAACGGTACCGGTAACTACACGTTCAGGCCCATCGTATATACGCCTCCCACGGTATCGGACGGGAACGTCTACACCGGGACGAACATCTACGGCGGTACCATAGAACTGGATGGCGTCGAGCACAAGAACGATTGGTACAGGGTCTACCTCAAGGGTGGCGACCCGGCCCAGACCGTGAATGCGAGCTTGAGCCACGACGCCACGGGAAACATCAACATCAATCTGGAGGACCTGTGGGCAAAGAACATGCTGTACTATGTCAACGTTTCCTGGAACACGACGAAGACCGATGATGTGGTCCATGGCGTTGCCTCGTACACCGGGTTCTATTACATCGCGGTCACTGCGTACACAGGAAAAGGCAATTATCAGTTGAGGATACACATCGGTCAGACCTCCACGGACAATGATAACTACAAGGATCATGCGCATCTGTTGGATTACAACACCACCTGGAACGACCACGTGAACCAGGCACTGGACAAGTACGACTGGTTCTCCGTGAGGCTCCAGCCCAAGGAGAACATTTCGCTGCACCTGACGCTGCTGGACGGCTGGCACGACATATTCTCGGTCTTTCTGCTCGACGCCGACCTCAACGTCATTATTGAGAGGACGAACTACATCTTCGTACCGAAGCACGGCACGGGGCCCGAGGTCCAGTACTCGGACATCGTCGATGGCGGGCCGTATTACATCGTCGTGATGGCAAAGGTGGCGCTTGCGGCCAACCCGGACGACCTGTCGGACAACACCGCGGCGGCCCATTACAGGCTCGTGGTCAATATGTCGATGCATGCCCTGAGGCCCATCGATAAGCCTCCGACGGTCAGGCCGGGCTTCCAGAACCTCACATTCGAGATGTGGGAGGATTCCGCCAATCACACGAACCTGAACACCTTCTTCCAGGACCCTGACGGGGACCAGCTCTTGTTCAATGCAACGGTCGTTGATGGCCAGCTCGGGGTTTCGGTGGACCTGAGCGGATTGATGACGATACTCCCAGCCATGGAGTGGTTCGGGACCGGCCACCTGAACCTGACGGCCAAGGACCCTGTAGGCCTCAAGGCCTCTTTGATTGCTAAGGTAGTGGTCAAGTGGCGCGACCAGCCGCCGATCATCACGGATTACGGGCCGGCGAGGAACGCGAAGGTGGCCGAGGGGGCCAGCCAGCTGTTCTGGGCGAATGCGACGGACGTGGACGATGCCGTCGTGTATCACAATTGGTCCGTGGATGGCGTGGACCAGCACTGGACGAATTACAACATGACATACAAGCCGGCCTACGGGAAGGCCGGCCCTCACACGATAATCGTCAGGATATCGGACCGGGTGAACAACGCGACCTTGGAATGGGACATAACCGTCATGCACACGAACCGCGGACCGGTCATACTGTCCGTGCTCCCAAGGAACGGGACCGGGTTCGACGCTGGAAAGAAGGTCCACCTGAGCTCGGGACAGATGGACCCCGACGGGGACACGATCAGCTGGGAGTGGAGGGATGGGGCCCAGCAGCTCGCGGCCGGGAACGGCAACAATTCGTACTACAACGGGACGTTCTCGCAGGGGAGGCACACTCTGCATCTCATGGTCACCGACAGTAGTGGTTCGTTCAACACGACGCAGGTCACCTTCACCGTCAAATCGAAAGGTGTCTCGATGGACTGGGGATTCTATGTGGTCGGGGCCTTGATCGCATCGATCGTGGCCTTCACGATCTATGCCTATGCCCGGTCGCCGAGGAAGGTGGACAAGGGAAGTTGGGACAAGGATGTGGAAGAGGAACTGGAACGGGCCGATGTGAGGAAAGGAAGGCGAAAGGGTAAGAAGGCCTCGGAGGAGAGGAAGGACGAGGACCTCGATGTGAGCGTCGAGCAGGAGGTCCTTGCCGAGAGGAAGAGGAGGGCCGAGAAGAGGAAGGCCCGTCGGAGATGAGCTTTTGTGAGAATTTTGCACAATTCGGTCGATATTATTGCATGATTTTGTGCATATAGAAATCTTTATCTAAAACAAAGAACGCTTTCCTAAAGGGGAAGGGTTTGGCCTGCAGATGCGAAATGCGCCATGATGGCTCGGAGCTCAAGCTGGTCGCCGATTGCAGACCATGCAAGGATGGGAAGGGGGACCTGGAGGATGCGTCCTGCCTCGCGGGCATCCTTGAGGCCTGGACCTCGGGCATGACGCCGGATTCGATCGTGCTCTCCGGGACCGTGGAGAAGCAATACTCGGGCAAGGCCCTTGAGGTCCTCTCGAGGATGGCAGAGCTCATGGCCGAGCTGGACCGGCTTTCGCGAAGGGGTCCGCCGGTGGGGGATGGGGCAAAGGATGTCGCGAAGCGATGCGGGAAATGCATATTGGGACCGTCGAAGGTGTTCACGGACCTCCCGCCGTTGCTCAGGAAGGACATTGTCGGTTTCTATAAGGAGTTCAGGGACCGGGCCGTGAAGGTCTCGGATGCCCAGTTCAATGACGCGTTGTGCGTGAAGTGCCTGGCCTCGACGAAGGACGATGTGGGGTTCGTGCTGGACCGGTTCGAGGGTTTCCTGAGGTTCGTCGTGAAGGAGGGGTTCTCCATTGTCCTCTGAGGAGGAACGGCCCGATGAGGGCCCGGTCCTCAAGCCTGGCCTCGGACCGGGAGTGGACCTCGCGGCGAGGATTAGGGCGCTCGAGGTCAAATTCGACCCGAAGGACCCGACGGCACTGGCGAGGACGCTCGTTCGGGGCATTTCGAGGATATTCGTCACCAGCAAGCAGATCAGGCCGGGCTTTGCCTATTCCTGGGTCAGTCCGGAGCCTCAAGAGGGCGGTGAGAAGGTCGTCGAATACAAGGTCGGCGACGCCTCCGTGGCGATATACCATTACCCGGACGAAATCGAGGGGCATTATCACATCACGCCGTTCGAGTATGGGCTCCCGAAGGAGCATTCGGAGCTGCTGGACCTGGCCAAGGCCGAGCTGCTGGACCAGAGCCCGCCTAGGTTCACGAGGATGGCCCAGGCCCAGGGCTATGTCCGTCGCAAAGGGGCCGAGATACTGACACGGTTGGCCTCGGACAGGAAGGTGAGCTTCGGCGAGGGCAGGGCCGCCGAGGCCACGGCCATCGGCATGCTCACGGATGTGCTGGCCCGTTACACGGCCGGCTTCGGCATCACGGAGCTGCTGCTGCTGGACCCGTACATACAGGACATCTACATAGACGCGCCTGCCCACAGGAACCCCGTCTATATCATCGGCAACCATCCGAGCGGGAAGGTCAGGGAGAGGTGTGTGACCAACATCCGTCTCGGCGAGGAGGATGTGGAGGCCCTGCTTTCCAGGCTCAGGTACGAGAGCGGAAGGCCCTTCTCCGAGGCCAGGCCGCACCTCGAGCACGACCTGGAACTCTACAACACTAGGGTCACCGTCATAGGGAAGCCGTTGAGCCCGGGAGGGCTGGCCCTGGCACTGCGGCGCCACTCGACGGAGCCATGGACGCTCCTGAGGTTGATAAAGGCTAGGAGCCTGAGCCCCGAGGCGGCCGGGTTCATCTCGTTCCTTATCGATGGGAGGTCGACGATACTTGTCGCCGGTGGGAGGGGGTCCGGGAAGACCTCGCTGCTCGGGGCCATCATGCTGGAGTTCCCACGGAGCCAGAGGATCCTGACCATCGAGGACACCATGGAGCTGCCGACGAGGGAGATGCAGCGGTTGGGCTACAAGGTCCAGCCCATGATGGTCCAATCATCGCTTGGGGGATTGGGGGAGGTCACTGCCGACGAGGCGCTTCGCGTGAGCCTGCGGCTAGGTGAGAGCGCCATCGTGCTGGGCGAGGTCCGTGGCCAGGAGGTCAGGACGCTCTACGAGGCCATGAGGACCGGGACCGCGGGCAGCAGCGTGCTAGGGACCATCCATGGCAACTCGGCCAAGGCGGTCTTCGACCGCGTGGTGCACGATATGGGCATCCCGCCAAAGTCCTTTGCCGCGACGGACATCGTCATTGTCGCGGGCCTCAGGAGGCCCTACGGCAGCCAGAGGCAGGTCCGGCGCGTGATCGAGGTCTCGGAGTTCATCCCTGACGAGATGGACTTCAGGCCCCTCATGGCCTACGATGAGAATGTCGACGGCCTCGTGCGGACGGAGCATTTCGCGAGGTCCCGGAAGGTCGCGGAGATCGGGAAGGCCTGGGGCCTTTCCATAGAGGATACCCTGGAGAACATCAGGGTCCGAGGGGCCATGCGCGAGGCCATGGTCAAGCTGGCCGAGGAAGGGGGCCCCGAGGCCGTTCTCGGTGCAGCGTTCGTCGGGCGCGCGAACAACGCCTATTGGAGCCTCATAGAGAAGCACAAGAAGGACTATGCGAAGGTGCTCGAGGACTGGAAGAAGTGGTTCTCGCGCGAGGCGGCCAAGGCCAGATGATGGACTAGCCCTTGCTCATCAGATGCAGGATGGCCTCGGCGGGCTGGCCGCCGGACCTCTCGAGGGCCTTCCGGGCCTCGGCCTCGGAGCATCTCGTCTGGTCCATGACGAGCTTGACGTCCTCCTCGGCATAGGCCGGGCCGGACGGCCTTTCATCCTCGTACTCTTCTTCGACGGGCTTTGGCGCCTTGGTCCCTGCCTTCCCTTTTGCCTCGGGCTCCTTTCCTTTGGTTCCCTTGGCCGGGGCCTTGTCATCCTTGCCTTCGACGACCTCGCGGCCGCTTATCTGCCATGTCCGCTCCCCCTGGACCGTCATGATGGATATGCTGGGCTCCTTGATGTGGACCTTGCCGTCGGGCTTGACGATGATGACCTCGGTGGCCTTGACGTTCTCTGTCGTGATGCCCATCTTTCGCATCATGGCATCCATCTGCTTGGGGTTCATTCCTCGCATGCCTGGGAACATTGGAGAGCCTCCTCAGCTCGTCCTGTGACCTTGGTCATGGTGTGGTGTATTTTAATAATTGTCGGTACCGTCGTGGAGGGGCCTAGCCGATGTGGAACTCCTGCAGGAGGTCCGAGAACATGTTGTCCATCATGTTGTGCATGTTCCTTATCCGGCGCCGGAACCGCTCGGCCTCCTCCTTGGTAAGGTAGATCCACTTCTGCCGGGGTTGGCCGGGTTTCCTCATATCGGGCGGTATGTTGACGACGAGATAATAGTAGGGCCCGTGGAGCCTGCCGCCGTAGGTGCATGGGCAACCCTTTCTGCCGCAGGAGACCAGACGCTCTATGACCTTGCCCTTGGAGAGCAGGTGGACGGGAAGCTTGACCTCGCCGTGGTCGTGGTCCTCGATTACTAGCTCTTGTTTGGCGAGGTCCTCCTCGAACTCCAAACGTCTCCGGACCTTCTCGACGGTGACCGTCCTTGGACGACCGGGCCTGCGGGAGCGGGGGTGGCCGCGTGGTTCGGACATTCTTATCAATCAGTGATTGATAAGAAACTATTTATACTTGTCGGTCGCCCCCGACCGGCCCTCTACGACGCCCTCCGCCCTTAGATAATATTAAGACCATGCGAGGGATTCAAGCGGGCATGCGTATCACGGTCTTCGGGGCAGGCTCCATAGGCTGTTTCTTCGGTGGGCTCCTCTCCAAGAACAACGAGGTCCTTCTGGTCGGGAGGAAGCCCCAGGTCGAGGCCATTCAGACGATGGGTCTGAGGATTACGGGCCTCACCAAAGCCCATCTTCAACCGAAGGCATCGACAACAATGAAGGGGTTCGAGCCCGAGCTCGTCCTTGTAACGGTCAAGACCTACGACACCGACACTGCTGCCAAGGCCCTAGGCCCACACATCGGTAAGGACACCTTCGTCATGTCGCTTCAGAACGGCCTGGACAACCTCGAGAAGCTCATGACGGTCTCGGGCGAGAGGCTCCTGGCGGGCATAACCAGCCATGGTGTGACCTTCGTGGACTTCGGTCAGATCAAGCACGCGGGGACCGGCGATACCGTGGTCGGCGATGTGACCGGTGGGGCCCGCCACATGGCCTCGGAGGTCGCTAATCTGTTCACGGAGGCCGGCATATTGACGACCATTTCCCCGGACATCAGGGCCGAGATATGGCTCAAGGCCGCTGTCAATGCGGCCATCAATCCAGCGACGGCCATCACGGGCCTCAAGAACGGGGCCCTGCTGATGAGCAAGGAACTGACGAGACTGATGGAGCTCGCGGCCTCGGAGGTGGCCGCCGTGGCAATGGGCCGCGGCGTGGACCTGGACCCCGAGCTCACCATAAAGAAGGCCAAGGAGGTCGCGACCCTCACGGCGGACAACAAGTCCTCGATGCTGCAGGACATCGAGCGCTGCAAGAGGACCGAGATAGAGAGCATCTGCGGGGCCATCGTGCGCTATGGCGAGACGGCCGGTGTCGAGACCCCCGTCAACCGGGCATTGCTGGCGCTCGTCAAGGGCATCGAGACCACATACATGGAAGGCTAAGCTCAAATTTTTTATATATACCTGGCGAAAATAATATCTTATACATCTACTATCGACCCCTCGATGACCATGTCGCCAGACTTCTTTACCATAAGCGACTTCTCCCTGGCAGGGAAGACGGTCATAGTGAGAGTCGACTACAACTCCCCCATAAACCCCGAGACCGGGGAGTTCCTAGATGACACCCGCGTGAGATCGCACCTGCCAACATTGCAGGAGCTGAGGCATTCGAAGGTCGTGATCCTGGCCCACCAGAGCAGGCCGGGCAAGAGCGATTACACGCCCCTTGCGCAGCACGCCAAGGTCGCGTCGCGGCTGCTCAAGCACGAGGTGACCTATATCGACGACCTGCTGGGCTCCAAGGCAAAGGAGGCCATACGGAACCTGAATGAAGGGGACTACCTGCTCCTCGAGAACACCAGGTTCTACGCGGAGGAGGTCATCATGGACGAGACCCCGTTCGAGAAGCAGGCCAAGTGCCGGCTCGTCAAAGGCCTCGCCCCGCTGGCCCAGTACTTCATTAACGACGCCTTCGCGGCGGCCCACCGCGGCCAGCCGAGCATAACAGGCTTCACGCACCTCATGCCCTGCGCCGCGGGCAGGCTCATGGAGAGGGAGCTCGTGTGCCTCGGCAAGGCGCTCCAGTCCAAGGAGAAGCCGCGGGTCGTTGTCCTCGGAGGTGCCAAGTTCGATGACTCCGTCGCCGTGGCCGACAACATGCTCAAGAACGGCATCGTCGACAAGATACTCACTGGCGGCGCTGTGGCGAACTTCTATCTCCATGCGGCCGGCGTCGATATCGGGGCCCCTGCCCTCGATTTCCTGAGGAAGGAGGCCAAGGACAAGTACGACGACCTCTTGGCCAAGGCCAGGCACCACCTGAAGGACTTCAAGGACCATGTGGTCATGCCCACGGACGTGGCCCTTAATGAGGACGGGAAGCGCAAGGACATAAAGATCTCAGAGCTGCCGACCAAGTACAACATCAACGACATAGGGGTCGACACGGTCTATCACTATGGACAGGAGCTCGCCAAGGCGGCCACCGTCATAGTGAACGGGCCCATGGGTGTGTTCGAGGTGGACGAGTTCGCCATGGGCACGGAGGAGGTGTTCAAGGCCGTGGCAGAGTCAAAGGGTTACAAGGTCGTCGGCGGAGGCCACACCTCGGCGACGTTCGAGAGCATGGGCCTCTCCAAGAAGGTGGACCATGTGTCCTCGGGTGGCGGGGCCTGCCTGACATTCCTTGCGGGTGGCGCCATGCCGGGCATCGATTCCCTGATCGTCAATAGGAAAAAGTTCGCCAACGCCAAGCTTCCCTAGGGCTATTCCAGGACTTCGAAGACCCGCAGGTGCTTCTTTCCCTCACCATCGTAGATGGTGCCACGTGCCCGGAACCTTTTACCCTTCTTGATGAGCGAAAGGTCGCCCGGGAACTCCTCCGGTTCCAGCAGGGCCTCGATCCCGTCATCGATGAGCAGAAGTGCACAGCCCTGCCCGACCCTGACGACTGTGATATCAAAGATGTCCTTTCGGTCCGCATTTCGTTCCTTGACCTTCCTGACGACATCCCACCGTGGTTTGTACACGAGCCCCTCGCGGCGGAGCTCCTCGAGCGTCTTCTGGAGGGCGCCCCGTTCGATGCCGTCCTCGGAACCCCTCTCGAACAGGTCTTCTATGAAGGCCTCCTCCCTCCGCTCCAATAGGTCCATGACCCATCCTCGAACGAGCCTGGCCTCGGATGTGGCCGTCGGGCCCATCGGTGAGATGTGCGCAGGTATCGTTGTGGAAGGTTTGGTGATGGTCGACCGCGCATTCATTGGCCTTTCATCATATCCAGACCCGCCCATCTCAGGAACCTTGAACTCCAGCTTTATTCGCGATGGCTCTGTTGATGTTCTCATATCGCGCGGCCGACCGACGGTGGAAAGTGGTGGCCTGACCGCGATCGGTGGCGGTCGTGTACCAGCGGGCGCTGGAGGCGGCCTTGGGCCGCGCTGGACCCTTGCGAGGGTCGTATCGATGGAGGACATGAGCTCCCGCATCCTCTTGATCTTCCGTTGGCTCGCGAAGTAGTAGGCCGTGTCAACGGAATCCGCGGTCGCTAGGATGACGACGCGCCCCACCCGCGAGCGGCCCGTCCTGCCCTTGCGCTGAATGAACCTGATCTCCGACGGAATGGGCTCGTAGAAGACCACCAGGTCCACGTCCGGTATGTCCAGGCCCTCCTCGGCGACGCTCGTTGCCACGAGGACCGTTATCTCGCTTCTGCGGAACCTGTCGAGTATCGCCGCCTGGGCCTCCTGGTCCAGACCCTCGTCGCCTAGCTTCGAGGCCTGACCTACGAAGCGCTCGACCACGAAGACCTCGTTCTTCAAGGCGCTCGTCAGTAGGGCCGCGGTGTCACGATACTGGGTGAACACTAGGACCTTGGCCCGCTTGTCCTTTCCATATTGCTTGATTATCTCGAGCTTGAGCTGTTCGACCTTCGGATGATCTATCTCGACATTTTCTACGACGAGCTTGAACATCTCCGGATAGAGTGCGTCATTGACGATGTTCTTGTAGGCCTTCTTCTCGTCCTTCTCGTCCTCGATACGGTTCAAGAACCTCATAAGGGCCCTTATGCCCTGGCTCTCCAGCAGCTCCATCGAATGGAGAAGTGACAGGGCCGAGAATCGCAGCATCATATGACCGAATATGGGACCGCGCTCGGGGCCAGGGGTCGAGTTCAACCTCTCTCGGAGTTTATCGCCGAGGATAAGCAACATCTTCTTACCGACGAACCTTGGTCCACCCTCTCCGTCCGATGGTAGGTACCCCCTAAGCTTCTCGATGCGCACATTCAACATCTTTTGCAAGAGGCGATAGATGCCCTCGTACTGTTCAGGCAGCTCCACCTCGCGCCATTCCGTCTCTATTTTGTGGACATAGGGGCTGACATCCTCGTCCTCGTGGGACCTGTAAATGATCTTCTCGATGGATAGGGCCTCGCAGACCTCGGTGATGCGGGCATTATTGCCGCCAGGGCTTGCCGTAAGGCCAAGGATCAGTGGATAGACCCCGTTCTCCATGTAGTGGCGCGCGATGGCCGTATATGCATAGCCCTTCACGGCCCGGTGGGCCTCATCGAACACGACAAGGCAGAAATCCTTGAGCGTCAACCGGCCCTTCGCGATGTCGTTCTCGACCACTTGGGGCGTCGTGAAGAGCACACGCCCCTGGGCCCAGAGCTCCTCCCGGAGCTGCGGCGGGACCTCGCCGGTCATGGACACTAGGGAATCCTCGTCGAGGTTCAGGAACCCGAGGTAGCTGTTCCGATGCTGCAGGACCAGGGGCCTTGTGGGTGCCATGAGAAGCACCCTCATCTCGGGGTTCCTCTCGAGGAGCTGGGCGGCCACCAGGGCCGAGACCATCGTCTTGCCAAGGCCCGTCGGAAGGACCACCAGCGTGTTCTTCTCCACCGCCTCCTTCATTATACCCAGCTGGTACTCCCGAGGCCTCAAGATGTTCGACTTGAGCATGGATGAGCCCGGGAGCGGCCCACGCTCGTCCGTTACATTTTCATCTTCTGATGCCGCCATGGAGCCTTCGCATCACAATGCGGTCCGATATATCTTTCGTCCTTGACGGGGCCGGGACGACGGGATCGTAGGAATGATCTTGTCCTGAGCGCCCTCAAATCAGAACATCGATTGGTAGAATGTGCATGTAACAAACTGCAAACTTTGTATGATAATTCACAAACCGTGTAAATGATATCTTCACAGGAAGCGCAATGAATGAAGGGGTGGTCTGCCATTTCATTTTTTATATATCTATAGCCAACATTTACATTCTATAAGTCAATATACCACCAGTATAAAGAGACCCGATCCATAGCAACCACGACCGGTGCGTGAGGGGCATGAAGGACTGTACCTCGAAGATCAATGAGATGAAGGAGATCTATCCCGAGAAGTTCGTTACCGAAGAGATGATATTCAAGAACATCCACCCCGGGGATGTCATCTTCATAGGGACCGCCTGCGGCGAGCCCCAGTACCTCGTACAGGCCCTCATCAAGTACGTCGAGGCGAACCCCAAGGCCTTCTTCGACACCGAGGTCCTGAACGTCTGGACCCTGGGCGTCGCCCCCTATACCGAGGAGAAGTTCCAGAAGAACTTCAGGCACAACTCGTTCTTCATAGGGAACGCCACCAGGGACGCCATCAACAAGGGCATGGCCGACTACACGCCCATAAACCTGTCCCAGGTCCCGGATATGTTCAAGACACGCGCGGTCCCCGTCGATGTGGCCCTGATACAGTGCTCGCCCCCCGACGAGCACGGCTTCGTGAGCATGGGCATAAGCGTAGACATCGTGGCCGCGGCCCAGGAGGTGGCCCGGACCGTCATCGCCCAGATTAACTCCAATATGCCCAGGGTCCACGGGGACACGTTCATACATATTTCCGAGCTGGACTACATAATCCACCACGACGAGCCCTTGCTGGAGTTCGAGGCCCAGGTGTCCAGCGACATCGCGCGCAAGATAGGCCAGTTCACGGCCCGCATAGTTAAGGATCGGGACACCATCCAGGTGGGCTATGGGAGCCTGCCCAACGCCATCCTGATGGCCCTGAGGAAGAAGCACGACCTCGGGATCCACACTGAGCTCTTCACGGACGGTATCGCGGACCTCATGAAGGCCGGTGTCATCACCAACAAGTACAAGAACATCGAGCGGGAGAAGACCGTGGCGGCCTTCTGCATGGGGAAGCGCCCGACCTACGAGTTCCTCGACGACAACCCCGGCATCGAGTTCAAGCCCTGCGACTGGACCAACGACCCTCTCGTCATAGCAAGGCACAACAACATGACGGCCATCAACAGCGGCCTCGAGATAGACCTCACGGGCCAGGCCACGGCGGAATCGGTGGGCAAGGTCCTTTACAGCGGCATCGGGGGCCAGGCGGACTTCATGAGGGGGGCCATCCTGGCGCCCGGCGGAAAGACCATACTGGCCATACAGTCCACGGCGGACAAGGAGACCGTGTCGAGGATCGTCCCGTTCCTGAAGGAGGGCGCAGGGGTCACCTTGACCAGGGGCGACGTCCACTACGTCGTCACGGAGTTCGGCATCGCCTACCTGCACGGCAAGAACATACGCGAGAGGGCCATGGACCTCATAGCCATAGCCCACCCCAAGTTCAGGCCCTGGCTCATCAAGGAGGCCAAGAAGCTGTCGATGATATACCAGGACCAGGCATTCATACCGGGGAAGAAGGGCGAGTACCCGCAGGCCCTGGAGGTCTACAGGACCACGCACAAGGGCCTCGTCCTGAAACTAAGGCCCGTCAAGATCTCCGACGAGGAATATCTCAAGCATTTCTTCTATTCGGTCTCGGACCAGAGCCTCTACAAGAGGTTCATGTCGGCCCGCAAGGACATGCCCCATGAAAGGCTCCAGGAGTTCGTTGTGATAGACTACACCAAGGAGATGGTCATACTCGTGACCACTGGTGAAGAGGACAAGGAGAAGATCATAGGGGTGGGGCAGTACGGCATCGACGAGCAGACCCACACGGCCGAGGTGGCCCTCATCATCAGGGACGAGTGCCAGGGCATGGGCGTCGGGACCGAGCTGCTCAAGTACCTGACCTTCCTGGCCAGGAAGTACGGGCTCCATGGGTTCACGGCCTCGGTCTTCGTCGATAATAGGCCAATGCTCAACCTCTTCGAGAGGGGGGGCTTCGATATGCAGCGGCAGACCGATGAAGGCGTCATCGAGCTCAAGATGATGTTCCGGAGCGTGCCGGACGAGGGCCAGGGATAGGGCCTTTGGACCCCGCTGGCCTTCTGGCCATAAAGCAAAATAATAAAATAAGTAGTCCGATTATGGTCTGGGACCCGAGATGCAGGAATGCCCAGACATCAAGTACCTCTTCGAACCCAGGACCATCGCCGTTATAGGCGGTTCTGCGGAGAAGGGCAAGATCGGCTACAAGATAGTCGAGAACATCCTTGCATCGGGCTACAAGGGCAAGGTCTACCCGGTGAATCCGAAGGGCGGCACCGTCCTTGACCTCAAGATATATGAGGAACTGTCCAAGGTCCCGGGCGAGGTGGACATGGCCGTCATCGTCGTGCCCGCCAAGTTCGCCTTCGACGCGGTAAGGGCCTGCGCGGCCAAGGGCGTCAAGTTCCTGCCGATAATCACGTCCGGCTTCTCCGAGGTGGGGAACACCGAGGAGGAGCGCCAGATGGTGGCCTTCGCCCGCGAGAACGGCATGCGCATCCTGGGCCCGAACATCTTCGGGATATACACGGCCAAGGCCAAGATGAACGCCACCTTTGGGCCTAGGGACATCCTGCCGGGCAACGTGGCCATACTGACCCAGAGCGGTGCCCTGGGCATAGCGATGATCGGCAAGTCCGCCTACGAGGGCGTGGGGCTCTCGGCCATCGTGTCCATTGGCAACAAGTCGGACATCGACGAGGCGGACCTGCTAGAGTACCTCATAAAGGATGACAACACCACGGTCATCCTCATGTACCTCGAGGGCGTCCACAATGGGCCCAAGTTCGTCAACATGCTCAAGAAGGCCGCCTTCAGGAAGCCCATAGTGGTCCTGAAGTCCGGACGGTCCAAGCGCGGCGCCATGGCGGCGGCCTCACATACCGGCTCACTGGCCGGTTCCGATGATATCTTCAGCGACGTCATGAAACAGTGCGGGGTCCTCAGGGCCGAGGACCTGGACGAGGCCATTAATTGGTGCACGTATCTCGACAAGAGCCCGCATCCCAAGGGCGAGAACGTCATCATAATCACGAACGGGGGCGGCATCGGGGTCATGACCACGGACGCCTGCGAGAAGTTCGGCATCAAGCTCTACGATGACATGAAGGCCCTCAAGGCGGCCTTCTCCATAGTCACTCCCGCCTTCGGTTCGGTCAAGAACCCCATAGACCTCACGGGGCAGGCCAGCCCGGACAATTATCTTTACTCCCTGGAGGCGGCCCTGAAGAACAAGGACGTCCATGCGGTCATCGGGCTCTACTGCCAGACGGGCGTATTCGACATAACATCCCTAGGCGGTGTCATCGAGTCCACCGTCGAGAAGTTCACCAAGGCCGGCAAGCCCTGCCTCTTCTCGCTGGTCGGGGGCGAGGTCGTCGAGGAGATGGTCGCTAAGCTCAAGAGGAGGAGCCTCCCGGTGTTCAATGACGTCTACGGCGGGGTATCCTGCCTCGGGGCCCTGTACACGTTCGTCCGCAATATACAGGAGGACCCGGACGTCCCTGAGACGGTCAAGATCGACGAGAAGGCTATCAAGGACATCATCGACGGGGCAAGGGCGGACAAGCGCTTCTTCCTGCTGTCCTCCGAGGGGCAGGCCATAGCCAAGGCCGCGGGCATGTCCGTGCCCAAGGCCTTCACAGCCAAGGACCTCGAGGAGGCCGTCAAGTACGCCGAGGAGATAGGCTACCCCGTGGTCCTCAAGATAGTTTCCAAGGACATCATCCACAAGAGCGACGCGGGCGGCGTGGCCCTGGACCTCGAGAACAAGCAGGAGGTCATCGACGCCTACGAGGCCGTCATCCACAACGCCCACAATTACAACCCCAACGCGAACATCACCGGCGTCGAGGTGGCCGAGATGGTGGCCAAGGGGACCGAGACCATCGTCGGCGCCAGGTACGACCCAAGCTTCGGCCCAGTGGTCATGTTCGGCCTCGGCGGCATCTACGTCGAGGTCCTCAAGGACGTGGCCTTCCGGGCACTGCCCATAGGACGGAAGGAGACGGAGCTCATGATAAAGGAGATAAGGTCCTATCCCCTTCTACTCGGAGTGAGAGGGGAGAAGAGGAAGGACATCGAAGGGGTTGTGGACAATATAATCCGGATGGCGACGATAATAAGCAGGTTCCCGGACATATCGGACATCGAGATCAACCCATTGATGGCCTACGACCTCGGTGAGGGCGTAAAGGCCGTGGATATCAGGGTGCTGTTAACGAAACCAGAGGCGGGTGGTAAGGTTGGATAATCTGATCGTCACTTCGACGAGCCACGGTGCGGGAAAGACGGGTACGATCCTAGGGCTGACCAAGGCCCTGGGCAAGAGCTGCGGCTACATCAAGCCCTTCGGGGACCGGATGATCTACAGCAAGAAGCGGCTCTGGGACCACGACGCGATGCTCCTGATGCACGTCCTGGGCATCAAGGAGAACCCCGAGGACATCACGCTGGGCTTCGAGCACTCGAAGCTGAAGTACATGTACGACGAGGAGAGCTCCAAGAAGAAGCTGATCGAGGTAGCGGCACGCGTCGGCCAGAACAAGGACATCTTGTTCGTCGAGGGCGGCAAGGACCTGGCCTACGGCGCCTCGGTGAACCTGGACGCCCTGACCATCGCCAAGGTCCTCAAGGGCCGCGTGCTCTTCGTCCTGGCCGGCAGGGAAGGGGTCATCGTCGACGACCTGGCGTTCATAAAGAAGTACGTCAACACCAAGGGCATAGACCTGGCGGGCGTCATCATCAACAAGGTGCAGGACGTCAAGGACTTCAAGGACACCTACATGGAGAGCATCAAGGAGCTGAACATACCTGTGCTGGGTGTCCTCCCCTTCGAGCCAGAGCTCACCTACATCACGGCGGACTACCTGGCCGAATCTCTCATGGCGAAGGTCATCGCCGGGGACACAGGCCTGGGCAACAAGATTAAGAACATCTTCGTGGGGGCCATGTCCGCGTCCACGGCGCTCAGGGACGACGCCTTCAAAAAGGACAACATATTGCTCATCACGCGCGGTGACAGGCACGACCTGATACTTGCGGCCTTGGAGATTGACACCGCTGCCATACTGCTCACGAACGGCCATATGCCGCCGGCCAATATCACGACGCAGGCCTCCGAGAAGGGCGTGCCCCTCCTGCTGATGCAGCAGGACACGTACCAGGTCTCCAAGAAGGTGGACGAGGTCGAGCCTCTCATCACGAAGAGGGACACGACGAAGATGGAGCTGCTCGAGAAGATGTTCAAGGCAAACGTGGACTTCAGCACCTTCAAGTAGGTCCCAACATGGACATCAAGGACATTCTAAGACGGTTCGAGGAGATTGGGGACCCCAGCCTCGTCGTGGGGATGGCACGCTTCGGCATCAAGACGAAGAAGGCCTACGGGGTCAAGATGCCGGTCCTTAAGGCCATGGCCAAGCAAATCGGCAAGGACCACGCGCGGGCCTTGGGGCTTTGGGCCATCGACTCACGTGAGACACGCATCTTAGCGACGCTCGTGGACGACGTCGACAGGCTCACGGAGGGCCAAATGGAGGAATGGGCCAGCCAGTTCGACTATTGGGAGATCTGCGACCAGGCTATCATGAACCTTTTCGGGCCGTCGCGGTTCGCGCACAAGAAGGCCATCGAATGGTGCGGCCGCGAGGAGGAGTTCGTCAAGCGGGCGGGCTTCGTGCTCGTGGCGTGGATGGGGGTCCATGACAAAAGTTCAAGGGACGAGGTCTTTGAGGCCTTCCTTCCGGTAATCGAGAGGGCCGTCACCGACGACAGGAAGAACGTCATGAAGGGGGTCAATTGGGCCCTGCGGCAGATCGGTAAGAGGAATCTCAGGCTCAACAAGAGGGCCATCGCGGTCTCCGAGAGGATATCGAGGCTCGATTCCAAGGCCGCACACTGGATTGCCTCTGATGCCCTGAGGGAGCTCAAGAGCGCGAAGATTGTCGAACGACTCGAGAAGAGAGCGAAAAAACGAAAGTCTTTTAATTAGCCAAGTGGATAAACGACCGTGGTCCACATGGCCCCGCGTTCGTTTATTCTAGCGATAGTAGTAATGTTTTTAATGACGGCGATTTGGCCCTCGGCCATGGCATCGGCTGGCCAGCCCATGCCCCTGAAACCGACCTTGAGCATATCGCCCCTGGACCCGCCCGAGGTCACTATTGAAGCGGCCCCGACCAGCACCAGTTCTGGCATCTTTCATGCCACTGTGACCGTCGACAAGCCTCCGGCCATCGGGACTGTCATGGTCTCGCTGGACGCAACGACCTCGACTGACTGGACGACGACCGTGGACCCCGCGACCATACCTTTCACCTCTCCGGGCTCGGTCCAGATCACGGTCAGGGTGACTGTCCCCCCGGAGACCCTTTCGAGCTCCGTTGGGATGGTCACGGTCACCGGGATTGGGACCTATCCCGGTTATAGCACCCCGCCGGCGAGCTCGACGGGAACGGTGAAGATCAAGCAGTATTACCGTTGTCTCCTGAACATCACGCCCACCTTGGGCATCGATAACCCCCAGACCTATAAGATTATAGTTACCAACAACGGAAATGGCAATGATTCATTCGAGCTCAACATACCGCTCCAGCAGGTTCTGACGAAGGTCGGCCTGTCCGTGGCCTTCGATAGGACTACCACCGAAAAAATTCCTCAGCATAGCACGGCCACGATAAACATGACGGTATCCTATGGCCCGAGTGCCGCATCGGGTAAGAAGGAAATCTATGTGCGCTCAACCTCAAAGGCATCCATGTCCAGCGGAAACGGCACGGTCTATACTGACGCTATGACAACAATAGATGTTCAGCCATGGCATGGCTCCTCGGGGATTTCCCTCGGGGTCATTGCGCTGGTAATCGTCATTATCGTCGTGGTCGTGATATTGATCGCGAAGAAGAAAGGTAAGCTGAAGTTCGGACGGAAGCCGAAGCCGGCCCCAGCGGAAGTCAAGGGCGACACCAAGGTGCAAAAGGAAAAATAGAGCCGTCGGAGGGATTCGGACCCTCGACCTAGTGATTACGAATCACTCGCTCCACCAGGCTGAGCTACGACGGCATCGTGTGGTAATTCGTGAATGTTGAGGCCGGATTTAAACCTAACCGTGAATTGCGTTGAATAAAGAAGTAATGGCGAGGGCAAATAAATCCTATGGGGGCCTTGGAGGCCCCCGAGGACCGTCCCTCTACTTCGTGGTCTTCTCGGCCCCGACCTTGGGGGCGTCCCAGGGCCAGGTCCTGAGGATCTTGTCCGCTCTTATGATGAGCTTCGAGTGGAGGACCCTGCGCCAGAACATGTAGCCCCTCTCGTCCACCTCTTGGTTCAAGGTCTCGTACACGTCCTTGAGGACGATGACATCATCGTCGTACCTGAGGATCTTGCCTCGGTATCCCCTGCCGTCCTCCATGATTATGACCACGTCCTTCCCTTCGAACTCCTTCATCTCATCAACGAACGTCATTTCCTATCACCTCGTTTACTCAGATTATAGGTTCTGCCGATGTTCAATATGGTAGCAGTTAATAAAGATATCGAAGCGGGTCCGTTGGACCGGGCCTTGTATTCTCCGTCGAGGGGGGCCGCAAGGCATTTATAATTCTCTTATCAACCACTGATTGATAAGATAAAATCATATCCAGCCGCCCACCACAAAAAAACTATCCGCCTCTGGCCTCAGCTCAATTCGTCCACGATGTCCCAGAACTCATCCTCGGAGACACCGCCATTGGCCTCGCCCATGGCCTTGACCCGCTTCAGGACCTTCTCGACAAGGGCCTCATCTCCGCCACGCCCCTTCTCGTCTAGTTTCTTTCGTATCGCTGTCCTGCCCGAGTGCTTCCCGAAACATATCCTCCGTCTATTGCCCACACATTCAGGTGGTATCGGTTCGTAGGTGCTTGGCTCGTTCAGTACCGCGGCCACATGTATCCCCGATTCGTGTGCGAAGGCGTTCCTGCCAACCAAGGGCGTGTGCGGCGATAGCTGGACCTTGGCATAATCCGCCACCATCCTCGAAAGGTCGGTCAACCCCTCCATATCAACGCCCAGGTCGATATCATAAAGGACCTGCAAGGACGCCACGAGCTGCTCGAGGGGCACATTCCCGGCCCTCTCGCCAAGGCCGGACACGGACGCGTTGATGTGTGTCGCCCCCTCGCGTATGCTCGCCAGGGCGCTTGCCAGGGCCAGCCCGAAATCATTGTGGAGATGCACCGAAAGTGGCAACTTCGAGATCCTCTTCAGCTTCTTTATAATGAACGCTACGGCCTCGGGCGTTGCCGAACCGGTTGTGTCCGCGATGCCGACCCGTGAGGCCCCGGCCGTCTCTGCCATCTTGAAGAGATCGTCCATAAAGCCCCAGTCGCTCCTCGTCGCATCCTCGGGCGTGAAGCTGAACTCGATGCCGCGTGCCTTCGCATGATCCGTGGCCTCGGCAAGCATCTCCTTCACCTGTTCCCTTGTCTTGCCGAGCTTGTGCTTGAGATGGATGCCCGATGTGGCTATGAAGAGCATGACCATGTCGGCCCCGGTGTCGACGGCCGCATCGATGTCCTCCTTGACGAGACGGGAGAGCACGAGCATCTTCGGCCCAAGGCCTTCCTTGACGATGGCCTTGATGGCGCTCTGCTCCTCGTCGGACACCGCCGGGAAGCCTAGCTCGATCTGATGGACGCCGATCGTGGCCAGCCGACGGGCGATCTCTAACTTCTGGATCCGGGTGAACCTAACGCCTACCATCTGTTCCCCATCTCGAAGCGTGGTGTCGTAAATGACGATCCCCTTGGGGAACCTGCGGCCGAGCTCCTCCTCTGCCTCTTTGTTGTAAGGGCTGACTGCGTAGCTATGCTTGTGCACCGTTCCCTTTCCCCCGCATCCTTCCCTCACTAGAATGGATGTATATGTCCTTTTTGTGAGAAAACCCAGCTCGCTTCGTCAGGCCTTCAGGTTCCAAGCATCTGTTATGTACCTTGTCCGCACCAGTTCGTCCACGCGCACCTTCTCATTGGCCGTGAGCTTTCCGGCCTTGATCTTGAGGCCCAGCGCCTCACCGATGGAGCCCGCGACGGCGGCCTTGACCCGTTCCATGGGGACCTTCCGACCGAGTACCTCCTCGATGGATGTGACGCGCTCACCAGGATGCGTGACCCCCTTCTTCTTGAGCTTCTCGTTCGACACCTTCAAGGCCTTGAACATCGAGACCCTGTCCAGCTCGGCGATGACGGTCCCATGGACGATCTTCCTCCTGCCCCTGTTCACGATCGCGCTACCGGACAGTTTCTTGCCCTTCGAGAGGACATCATTGACCGGCGAGAAGACCGCCTCGCAGCCCAATGTCCCGAGGGCCTTCACGAGGGCCCCGCAGACCAACTCAAAGCATTTGGCTGGCGCCACGGGCAACAGGTCCTGGGCGACAAGACCATAGACGAGCTGCCCCTCGTCGGTATAGATGGCCCCGCCACCGCTCAACCGCCGGATCACCTTGATACCTTGTTCCCTGCAATAATCCAGGTCGACATTCTCCTTGGCCTTCAGGAAATATCCCAAGGTCACACCCGGCGGTCTCCGTCTATAGAGATGTAGGGTCGGCGGGCCGCCGGACACTATGCCGTCGAGAAGCGCCTCATCGACGGCCGCCGTATAGGATGGGTCCGCCAGGTCTGTATCTATCAGTCGGAGATCTCGAGGGCCGGCCGTTCAAATCGCCCCTTTTCAACAGGATGGCGCATCAATCGTTCTTAACGCTCGGGTCCTTGTCCTTGTCGTAGCTGTGCTCAGGATACTTCTTGTGCAGGTGGAGCTGCACGATCATCCCCACGATGGCGACGGGTATCCCGACGGCGAATATCACTATCAAGTTCCCTGCGAAGAACTTAAAGGCCACGAGGGCCCCGATTATCATCCCGCCAAGGAATGCCGTCATAACGGACAGTATATCGTCGAACTTTATGTAGACTATGACGAAGATGATGGCCGCCACGACGATCCCGACTATCAGGGCCGTGGTCGTATCCATGCCGAGGGCCCCGGCGATGGCGAAGGCCATGATGAACGCCGCAGCAGCGATCATCAGGCACATGATTTTCCGGACCCAGTTTAGGACGAAGAAACCTCCGGCAATGAAGCCCACAACGGCGCCTATTATCGGGCACACCAGATCATTGGCCTTGTAAACGTACGGCCCTAGGAAATAACCAAGGGCCAGGCCAATGGCCGCACCAATCAGCCCACCGACCAGGAACCATGTCGCCTTGAAGAAGGTCTTACCGAAGAAGGCGAGGATGAACCCCGCTAGTAACAGCACTAGAAAGACATTGCCGGTCAAGAAATTGCTCAGGTCCAGGTTAACCATGTCGGGTCCCTTCCGCCAGATTATATACTATAGGACAGATATAAGGAATTCTCCATTGTATAAAAACAGTTCTATCGAGGTGTGGCACGCCATTATTCATTAGAACAATAGCAAAAAGGTAATATCCCCATTATGTTATTTGGTCCTGCCTGACCGGGCAAGAATTGTTTGTAAGGCACTTGGTCTGGCGACGAAGAAACATGGCAGGTGATGACATGAACTACATCCCCAACCTCCATCTGAAAGATGAGATGCTTAAAGAAATGGGCCTGAATAACATCGACCAGCTCTTCGAGGACATCCCGCCGAAGATCAGGATCGGCGATGTGAAAATCCCCGAGGGAATGTCCGAGCTAGAGGCGTCCCGGGACATCTCGGCCATGTTCAACAAGAACGTGACCTGTGGCATGGCCGCATCCTTCCTCGGCGGCGGGATGTACAGGCACTTCATACCGAGCTCGGTGAACGTCGTCGGCGGCAGGTCCGAGCTCTACACGGCCTACACGCCCTATCAGCCCGAGCTCAGCCAGGGTATGCTCCAAGCGCTCTGGGAGTACCAGTCATACATCGCCGAGCTCACGGGCCTGCCCGTCGTAAACACATCAATGTACGACTGGGCCAGCGCACTTGGTGAGGCCGTCAGGATGGCTTTGCGAGTATCGAAGAAGAACAAGGTCCTGATCGCTAAATCCATCCACTGGGAGAGGAAGCAGACCCTGGCCAATTACAGCAAGGGTACCAATGCCGTCATAAAGGAGATCCCTTATGACCCCGGGACCGGCCAGGTCGACATGGGCACCCTCACGGCCGAGATAGACGAGAACACAGCGGCCCTTTACATCGAGAACCCCAACCTCTTCGGCGTCTGGGAGGAGGAGGCGCCCAGGCTCAAGGCCATGCTCAACGGCGGCGTCCTCATCGTCGGTTGCAACCCCATGTCCCTGGCGGTCGCAAAGCCCCCCGGCGAATACGGGGCCGACATCTGCATAGGAGAGGCCCAGGTCTTCGGCAACTACATGTCCTACGGCGGCCCGACCCTTGGCATGTTCTCGTGCAAGAAGGAGTTCATGAGGGGCATGCCCGGCAGAATCATAGGCATTACCAAGGACATCGCGGGCAAGCGTGCCTTCTGCATGACCCTCAGCACGAGGGAGCAGCACATCCGCAGGGCCAAGGCCACGAGCAACATCTGCTCCAACGAGGCCATGTGCTCCGTCCGGGCGGCCGCCTACCTGGCGATCGTGGGCAACGACCTCAAGAACGTGGCAGAGCATAGCGCAGTCAAGGCGCACTGGCTCGCCTCGGAGCTCGACAAGGTCGACGGTTGCAATGCGCCCATCTTCGAGGGCCCCTATTTCAACGAGTTCGTCCTCCGTGTCCCGTCGGCGAAGAATGCCTACAGGCACCTCCTGAACAACAACATCTTCGGCGGCATCAAGCTCAAGTCCGAGTTCCCGGACCTGGGCGAGACCCTCCTGGTCGCAACGACCGAGATGAACACCGAGGAGGAGCTCCAGCGCTATGTCAAGGCCATGAAGACCTTGGAGGTGAAATAGATGCAGCAGGGCGACGAGCGCAAGGGACCTGCCTTCCAGCAGGCCAAGTTCGAGGAGCCACTGCTCTTCGAGTACCCTGTATCCTCCAAGGGCGTTGTGGTCGGCACCTGCGAGGCCAACAAGGGCCTCGTCCCGGCCTCCCTTTGCCGAGAGAAGCTCAACCTTCCGCAGCTCAGCGAGGTCGAGGTAATAAGACACTTCACGAGGCTTTCCGAGATGACCTATGGGGTCGACCTAGGCATCTATCCCCTGGGCAGCTGCACGATGAAATACACCCCGAAGATTTGCGAGGAGATGGCGTCCTTGGCCGGGGCCACGGACATACACCCAGCCCAGGACGAATCCACGGTCCAGGGGGCCCTGCAGATGATGTACGAGCTCCAGAGCATGCTCGCCGAGCTCGGCGGCATGGCCGAGGTCTCGCTCCAACCCGCGGCTGGGGCCCATGGAGAGTACACCGGGCTGCTGATCGTCCACAAGTTCCACGAGGTCAAGGGCGAGGGCGAGAGGAACCAGATCATCCTCCCCGACACGGCCCATGGTACGAACCCGGCATCGGCGGCCATGATTGGCTACGAGGTCGTCGAGATCAAGTCGAACAAGGACGGGACCGTCGACCTGGATGCCCTGAAGGTGGCCACTAACAACAAGACCGCCGCATTCATGCTCACGAACCCCAACACGCTGGGCATATTCGAGAACGAGGTCTGTGAGGTCGCGGGTATACTCCATGACGCGGGTGCGTTGCTCTACTACGACGGCGCCAACTTCAATGCAATCCTGAGCAAGTGCAGGCCCGGGGACATGGGCTACGACATCGTCCACTTCAACCTGCACAAGTCCTTTGCCACGCCCCACGGCGGCGGAGGCCCTGGCTCAGGGCCCATCGGTGTCGTCGATAACCTCACGGAGTACCTACCTGTGCCTGTGGTAGCGAAGGACAACCGCGAGAACCGCTACTTCCTAGACTACGACAAGGAGAACACCGTCGGGAAGGTCCGATCCTTCTTCGGGAACTTCGGGGTCATGGTCAAGGCCTACACATACCTAAAGGTAATCGGTAGGAAGGGAGTGAAGGACGTGGCCGAGATGGCGGTCCTCAACTCCTGCTACATGAAAGAGAAGCTCAAGAAGCATTTCCCGTTGCCGTACAAGGATGCCAGGAAGCATGAGTTCGTCCTGAGCGGCGAGAACATGGCCCCCAAGGGCCTCAAGACCCTGGACATCGCCAAGCGGTTGATAGACTATGGAATCCACCCACCGACGATATACTTCCCGCTCATCGTCCATGAGGCCCTCATGATCGAGCCCACGGAGACCGAGCCCAAGGCCGAGCTCGACCGATTTATAGAAGCCATGATAAAGATCAAGGACGAAGACCCGACCATCCTGCACGAAGCGCCTCACAACGCGGTCGTCAAGAGACTGGACGAGGTATGGGCCGCCAAGGAAACAATACTGAGCTACATGATGCTCAAAGAGAAGCAAGAAAAACAGTAGGTCATAGAACAAGCCCGCGCTCTTTCTTCTTTTCTTTTCATATGTTGTTACGCGAAGTTCCGTCGATGTTCAAAGCACTTTACCATAGAATATATTAAATAGTCATGACAAAGGTTACGTTCGATGACGAAGCGCAAGATGGGAAAAGCGGTCGAAAAGGCCCGGGAGGCGAGGCGGCGAAAGCGGAGGGCAATGAGGAGCGCCATCGGCTTCGGCAAGGATGTGCTTGTGGCGGTCGTGATCGTCCTGGTCGTCATGGGGACCCTCTATGCATACAGCGGCGGCATCTGGCCCCCGATGGTGGTCGTCGAGTCCGAGAGCATGATGCATGGGACCGATAGCCAGATCGGCATAATCGATACGGGCGACCTCACCCTTGTCAAGAAGGTCGATACACGTCATGATATCGTCACCTACGTCGAAGGCCGCGGAACATACACGGCCCAATGGACGGAGTACATCCAGAACGTGACGGTCCCTAAGAGCGGGACGTTCCATGGTTCCAAGGCGGATTACAGGGCCTATGGCGATTACGGCGATGTCATCATTTATCAAAAGAACGGTCGGTCCGTCGAGACGCCTGTGATCCACAGGGCGATGCTGTGGTTCGTGCCCAATGTAACGGATGCGTGCAAGTCCAAGACGCTGATGGGCGTCGGTGGTGATTATCCGGACATCAAGAACTCCCAATATCCGAAGGGTCTTACCTGCATCCCAGAGCTGACCCTCAAGGACGTGGGCTATAAACATGAGGAACTGACCGTCAGCGCTCAGATAATGATCGGCAATGCGATCAATATACAGAAAACGGCATTCGCGGGGTTCATCACGAAGGGTGACCACAATCCAGGGCCCCGTCCTGACCAAGGGAGCCTTTACGATAATCTCGCACGGGCGTTCGCCCCGAACAAGCTCGATTGGGTCGTGGGCAAGGCCGTCGGTGAGCTCCCGTGGTTCGGGGCCCTGAAGCTCGTGGCATCTAGGGCCGTCCCCTCCGATAGGATACCTCCATCGTCCTGGAGGGGCTTGGTAACCACCATCGTGCTGATCATCGTGATCCCGTTCATCATCGACATCGCCATCTCAATGTACTCGAAGAAGATGGCTAAAAAGAAAGGAACAAAGGACGATGAAGATGACGAGGAAGAGGAGAAAGAACAGGAAGACCGTAGGGACGATGCCAAGGAGAAAATCGAGGATGTCGACCTTGATGATGAGTACGGTGACGAGTTCAAGGAAATGGCCACATCAAAGCCCGTAAAGAAGAACAAGCAATAGGGATTTTAATTTTTAAAGACCAGGCACCGATTCTTAGAAGAGCTTGGTCTGCCTCGACCGGTAGTCCACAATGCGCCTGAGCTCGTCGTCCTCGGACAGTATGTGCCTTGCCTCGGATGGCGAAATGCTCATTCGTATGATACGCGTCCTACCGCCGCCGCGCCCGAAGGACTTTAAGGTCGCTGTGATGATGCCGAGCATGTCCAGCTCGGAGATCAGGTCCGTTATCCTTCTCTGGGTCAGCGGGCTTATCCGGGCGAACCTGCAGAGCTCGTAATACACCTGGTAGACCTCGCCCGTCGTGAGCTGGTTGCTACCTTCCAGGTTCTCGAGGATTATGCTGAGCAGGAGTATCTTCGAGTGCATCGGCAATGACCGTATAACCTCGTTCTGGACATCGAGCTCTATCTTGTTCTTGGCCTTGTGGACATGGCGCTCTGTCACCTTCGAGGAGTTCTCGCGCTCAGCGAGCTCGCCTGCGACCCGCAGCAGGTCCAAGGCCCGCCTTGCGTCCCCGTGCTCTTGGGCCGCCAAGGCCGAGCACAGTGGAATGACCGATGAGTCCAGGGCATTCGCGTCATAGAAGGCCAGGTTGGCCCTATCCTTCAGGATGTCCTGAAGCTCATGCGCATCATACGGTGGGAATATCATGCTCTCCTCACCGAGGCGCGTCTTGACCCGGGTCTCGAGCCGTTCAGTGAACTTGGAGTCGTTGGTTATGCCGATGACGCTCACCTTGGCGTTCTTGAGTTCGTCATTGATATTGGTCAGATGGTAGAGCACGTCCCCGTTCGACTTGAAGACGTATTGGTCGATCTCGTCGAGGACTATGACAGTGACGCCCCTGGCCTCCTCGACCCTGTCCTTCAGGGTCTTATATACCTTGTCCATGGGCCAACCTGTGAAGGGTATCTGCTCGTCGGGGGTCTTGGCAAAGTAGTTCGCTATGGTCGCAAGAATCCCGTACTCGGTATCGACGACCTTGCAGTTTATGTAAAGATAGTTCACTTTCTTGGCCCTGTCGTCGGTCTCGACCTTGCGCCTGACCTCCTTTCCAAGGAATTTCGCACAGGCGGTCTTGCCGGTTCCGGTCTTGCCGAATATTAGTATGTTGGAGGGGCGCTCGCCGCGTAACGCCGTCGATAAAATCGCTGCGAGCTGGTTCAGAAGTTGGTCCCTGTGTGGGAGCTTGTCAGGTATGTACTCGGGCCGCAGAAAATGCCGGTCCTTTATCAGGAGAGGCTTAGACTGGGCCTCCAAGAATGGGTCGAATATTGTCGTGTTCTCTTGTACCATTCAATGATCCCTTCGTCACAGGTCCTTTTCCCTAGTGAGGACCACGACGAAGATGCAGATATTTCAAAGTGGCCTTTTTTTCGCTTATCTATTGGGATCCATAGATTTCCTCAGGTCTTATTCCCAATCTCTCCCTCATACCGGGCCCCCCTCATTTCCAGTGTATTAGGAGCCCCACATGCCACATCCCCACCGCGCCCATACCCCAAGATCTGCCCCGGATGTCCGGGTATTTCAAGTTTCCACCATTTTATGTGCCCTTTCGGTTTTTCGCATTTGGCGTAAACTTGTATTGAGTGCCCCACTAGGGGATTCGTGGTATAGGTAGGGGTATTAAAATAATTTTTCATTGCTAGACGCAAAGATATATAATGATTTTGATTGAAACCGAATTTGTTGAAAGAAAATCAAATGTCATATGATTAAATATAATATTATGCGCAAAATATAATTAAAATGCGCAATAAATATTAAAATGGACCGACGATGCTCATTACATTATTTATTCATTAATAAAATCCGTCGTTCTTAACAAATATCAAGCCATTCATCCAACGTGATGTTGTGATTTTTTGATTTTTAAAGTACTAAAATGCTCATTCCAGACTGTGAAATTATTTTTCACCGTCGGGGAAATCGAATTGAGAATTATGTCAGGATTTTCTCTACAAATTTTTCCGTCGAAAATCGGCGAGCGCCGAAGGCACTGAGGTTGAGAATCAGATTATAAACTGTGGATAGGACATCATTATCCTCGATAAAAGAATTAATATTGTCCACAATGTTATCGAGAAGTGAATGGTGCATTGCAAATGCCACAGCAAATGAACCCTATCCTCGAACGAATCGAGGTTGTAATCGTTTCCCTCGAACCGGACACGCTAGAGATGCAGGAATTGGCCCGTTCGATGAACTATACGGTGAAAAGAACCTTCGTACAGAAACGCCCATCGCCGGATCCCAGGTTCTTCATCGGTTCAGGAAAGGTCGAGGAAATCAAACAATTTCTATTGACGCCCGACGGAAAGAACGTGAAGGTCGCGACCTTCAATGCGCCACTCAAACCGACGCAGATATTCCATTTGCAGAATGCTTTAGGTCTCACGGTGTTTGATAGAACACGATTGATACTCGAGATATTCTCGAATCGTGCAAGGAATCAAGAGGCGATGCTTCAGGTCGAGCTGGCGAAACTTGAGTACGAGGTCCCATTTGTAAAAGAACTAATCCATAGGTCAAAGACCGGGGAGCATCCGGGATACATGGCGGGTGGTGAGTACCCGGTCAATACATATTATGATATGATCACTAAGAAAATAAAGAAAATCAAAGAAAAGCTCTGTACCGTCAAGAAAGAACGAAAGGAGCGAAGAAAACATAGACGGGATGATGGGTTCTTCCTGATATCGATAGCTGGTTATACTAATGCGGGCAAATCCCAGCTCCTTAAGGCTTTAACGAAAGAAGATGTCATAATAGATAATCAGTTCTTCTCAACGTTGTTCACAATAACAAGAAGAGGAGATGGCCCGTTGGGAGGAGCGTTCTTATTTTCTGATACCGTAGGGTTCATTAAGGACTTACCACCGTGGCTTATCGAAGCATTCAATTCTACACTTGAGGAGATTTATCTCTCGGATATTATTTTCCTTGTCGTTGATGTTTCTGAGGATGAGGGAACCATTATTCAGAAAATCACAACGAGCTATAAATTCTTTCAATATCAAGATATTATTCCATCAATTATCCTAATATTTAACAAAAAGGATCTCGTGATAGACCAAATTGAACTTGAAAAGTCAGTTGATAGAATTTTAATTGAATTGAAGACCCATAATATCCCATTATTAGATCGCTGTATCATTTCAGCAAAAACACTTGAGAATAAAGAGGAATTGATGAATAGATTGGTTAGTTCAATTCAGAGATTAGAATATATAGAAAAAATTTCACTTGTGTTTGATTGGGCAAAGAATCAAAATCAACAATCGAATATCGATGTTCTGGTCAATTGGTTATTTCACAATTATTTTATTTTATCAAATAAAAAAAGTGATGATACGATTTCATTTGAAATTCTTTGCAAACGATCTGATATTAAAAAGATTTACAATCGGATTAAAGATTTAAATCTGGTTTTTAATAATTAATATTTAATTCTATTTACCAAAGATTATTATCTATTACTCATATAAGAAACAGGGACTAATTTATTAGAATAATATATAAAAAATAAATAAAGATAATTTATTTATTACATAGGAAATAGAGGGGCCCCCCCTATATATATCCTCAATATGATTTAGAAATTTTATTCAATAGAAATACGATTCAATGGAAAATCATAAGAAATCGTCTTTTAATCCTTATAGATAATCTGAAATCAAGATGCTATATTTAATGCTGCTAAAAATGCGGAAATACAAATAACAATACCACCTATGATAGTTCCAAGGCCAAATTGATCACCTAAGAAAATATAAGACAGAATAGCAGCAGAAGCAATCTCAAGAAGAAGAAGTACCGATGTTACCATAGCTGTAAGTTCCTTCAATCCTTTATACCAAAGTAAATATGCAATGATTGTTGAGAAGATAGAAAGATATGCGGCCAATAAGATAATTAAGGGAAGATTCCCGATAGTACCTAAATCCGTGAAAGGAACAATCAGGAAAATAGGTAAAAGAGTGGTCAAGCACACACCCCCTGTAAGTTGCTCCGGGCTGAGCCCGCTCGCGGAACCTTTTTTAGTTAGTACAATTTTTGATAAAATGATATATACCGACCACATAAGACCACCGCAGAAAGCTAGCAGGTCCCCTCTCAGTGTTTCAAAGGAGACAAGTGCATGTCCCGCATTCGTCTCTACAAGAAAGACCCCAAGGAAACCAAGACCCAACGCCAACCCCAATTTCCATGTGAACTTCTCTTTGAGGAATAGGACTGATCCGATGCCTACAAAAACAAGATAGAGATTAACGAAAAGGGCAACGTTCGTCGCCCCAGTCCAGGCCTGAGCGATATATTGCATAATGAACGCCAATGCATTGAAGATTCCAAGTAACCAAACTGCACCACTTCGTAATGGGGCCCTCAGATCAATTTTCAACACGGTCATCATGATGAGCGCGATGGGCGCCGCCATCAAGAACCTCAGGAAAAGGAACAATGTCGGGCTCGCCAGGGCGACCCCATAGGCAATGACCGGGAATGATGATCCCCAAAAGAAGCTCGACAGTACGGTCGCGGCCACGGCCCGACCCTTCGCATTCATGTTTGCTGGAAGAGAACGGCCAATAATCTACTTTTCCCCAATCCGAGCAAAACCAGCACTCAATAAAAATTATTAGGTGCGAGCCCATAACCAAGGTCCGAGGACAATGAGGATTGCACAGGTAACGCCATACTTCCATCCACATATCGGCGGGGTGGAATCGAATGTATACAATATTTCCAAGCATCTGCTCAAGCTCGGCCATGAGATCACGGTTTTCACCGCCTTATACGATAAGACCCTTCCAAAGACGGACGAACTCGAGGGCATGAAAATCGTCAGGTCCAATCAGCTCATGAACCTCTTCGCCACGCCGGTGACCCCACAGCTGAAGAACGACATACTGAAGGAGCGATGGGACATCGTTCATACCCATGCGCCCCCGCCTTTTTCATCATATTACGTTGCCAAGGCCAAGAAAGTAGGCCATTTCCCGACGGTCATGACATATCACTGTGACCCCGAGCTACCGATTAGGGGTGGCGGGGTCATCACAGGGATGTATAGATACATCTATGGGAACTATACACTACGTCGGATGGACCTTGTCCTGGCCGAGACCGAGACCTATGCGGCCACATCCCGCGCCATCTGGAACGTCCACGCGAAGGTCATCCCTCCAGGCGTCGATACCGACCGTTTCAACCCACGCAACAAGGGGGATGCCATTCGCGAGAGGTACAACCTCGGCAGCTCGAAGGTCGTCATGTTCGTCGGTCGCTTGACTTTCCACAAGGGCGTGAACCACCTAATCGATGCCGCTAGCATCTATAAAGATGCCAAGTACCTCATCGTCGGTTCCGGGCCCATGGAAGAAGCTCTGAAGAGTCAAGCGGCGGCATCTCCCAATGCCAAGAACATCATCTTTACCGGAACTGCCAGTCCGGACGAGCTCCCAGAGTACTACTCAGCCTGCGACGTCCTAGTCCTTCCCTCGGTGACCCGGCTCGAGGCCTTCGGGCTAGTCATACTTGAGGCCCTGGCCAGCGGGAAACCGGTCATAACATCGGACATGCCTGGTATGCGAGAGGTTATCATCGACGGTGTCGACGGTTTCTTGGCAGAGCCTCTGGATGCCCACGACATCTCCGAGAAGTTACGAATGCTCCTCGAGGATGACGAGCTTCGCAAGCGCTTCGGCGCCAACGGTCGCATGAAGGTGGAGGAGCGTTTCACATGGGCCCGGGTCACAAAACAGACCGAGGATGCATATACGAAGGTCATTAAAAAAGCGGGAACGCGCAAGACGTGAGGAGAACGGACCATCAATAAATCTTCGGGATTTCCTCCTCATCGACGACCCTTTTCACCACGTACGTCCTTTCTTTTCCTTGCTCTTCAGAATCAGAGGCCGAGACCTCCTCCATCTCGGCCTCCAGGTCCGCAGGAAGCTCCTTCTCGAACTGAATCCGCTTCGCCATCTTCGCGGTCTCGAGTTTCCTCTTTCTATCGGCCTCACGGAACCTTATCACGATGGTATAAATGGCCGGAAGGACGAAGAGCGCGCAAACGGCGTTGAATATCAACAGGAGCATGATCATGAGGACGAACTGCTTTACGCTGTTGATGCCGACCCCAAGGGTGAACGGCAGGCCAAAGACACCGGCCCCGGCACTAGCTGGCCATGGGGCCACCAGAACGGCGGCGAACCCTATTATCATCGTCGTCGTGGCCTCGACGAACGAGACACCCATGTGCTCCACGGTGTTCAGGACCTGTTTAATGCCGAACCCCATGAGGGTCATCCGTTGGCTGATCTGGATTGCGAAGTCCACACCGGTACCTATCGCTATCGACCCGATCATGACGGTAACGATGGATAAAGGAATGTTCATCCCAACCAGCGTGAGCGGTTCATAGGAGATGACCAGCAAGCAAGGGATCATCGTCATGAGCCCGATTTTCCAACTACGGAATACAATGGCCAGGACGGCCCAGCACAGGAATATTGATAATGCCAGCGTCTGCAGCGAACCGACGATTATCAAATCGTTGATGGCCAACGTCAGGGCCCCAACGCCCGTCAGGTGCGACATGGTCCCGCCCGAGAAATAGGCTCCTCGTTGGTCAATGATGCTATCGATCCCTCCCACGGCCACCTTCAACTGGGGGATGTCCAGGTTGGGTTGGAAGACGTATATGAGCATCTTCGTTTTGGACGGATTGAGGAACATCCATTCCATCTCCGGCCCGAGCGTGTTGTAGAAAATTCTGATGTACATCTGCTGTGAATCATTATGATTTCCGAACGGTATCGGTTGTGGTGGTCTTTGTATCAAATCCCAATAGCTAATGTTCGATTGAATGGGAAACTGCACGCCTCCACCAATCGGTATGGTGATATTCGACGGCGTCCTGACCATCTTCATTATGTCCACAATGCTCAGGCACAGGCTATATTTGACATGGTTCATGTCCTGCTCGACGCTATCGGTTACATCTAGTGGTTCATACCGCTCGGCATTGGCCCGGACCACCACCATCCCCATCATGCCCCCGCCCATGACGTTCGAATACTCGGTCATTTTCACAACCGACGGGTCATCGGACGGCATCATGCCCAAATAGTCCGCGTCGAACTGGATCATGGGGATTGTTATGACCGAAATGAGTGTGAGAATAAGGGCTATGGCCAAAATCTTCTTCCTGTTGGACGACGGTACGGGCGCGAAGGAGCTCCACGCCGAGAACTCAACCTTCTTCTCATAACCTAGGACCATCACCATGGGCGGAATCACTAGCATCGTGAACATATAGGTCAGCATGATCCCGATGGCGAGCGAGAACCCCATCGTGAAGATGGGCGGAAGGGTGCCAAACATGAGCGATGCGAACCCTATGAACTCCGCGAACGCGGAAAGGAACAGGGCGTTGTTCATGGCCTTGACGGTGACGATCATCTTTTCCTTGGGGGTCCCCGTAGTCTCCTCGACGTACCTGTTCGATATGTAGAGACCATAGGCGATTCCTAGGGCCAGCAGTACCGGGATGACAAGCGCGATCTGAGGTGTGATTATGAAGGTCCCGGGCCATATCGTCGAGACCAGTCCGGTTATTCCAAGGGTCATCCCTAATGCCAGGCCCACGGGCGCGAGCGTGATGGGGATGACCCGGATGTTCCTGTGGAAGAAGAAGAGCACGCACATCAGGAAGATTACCAGGAACGGCAAGACCTTCAGGAACTCGAATATCGTTCTGCCCTGCATCTTCTGTATGACGGTGTACGGCCCCGTGTTCGTCATTATGGTGTACGGTGTGCTGTGGCCCGCGGCCTTCGCCCTGAACTTGATGAGCTCATCGACCTCGGGAACGATCTTGGCCGGGTCGCTGCCGCGTTTTATCATCAGGATTATGGCCGCGGTATCATAGACGCCGTTTTTATCCTTGTCCACCACCAGCATCTTCAATAGCATTGGGTCGATCTGCGCCAGGATCTTGTTCACGGTGTTTTGTGTGGGTATGCTATAATTACCAGGCAATGGCGGGAGCTTTGGTAATGCGGGGAACTCGATCTTTATGGCATTCGAAAGGAGCGAAGGGGTCGCGTTTATGGTCTTGATCACCGAGGATATACTGAGGACCGCAGTGATGTTGTCCCGTTTGCCCCGGTCCGTCAGGTTCCAGTCGGCCCCTCGGAGCCTCCAGTCGGTCCTGTTGCTGTTAAGGGCGTCACCTTCGACGGCCGACATCTCCTTGAGGACCTCCACGCTCGTGATGTTCAGTCCGGACCCCTTCGGGACCTCGACATAGATGATGACCGAATCCGTGGTCCAGTCCTTGTTGACCTCCTTCAGGGTGTTGGTGGCCGGGTCGTTGCCTGGAAGATAGCTCTCCAGGTCACCTCTCATATTGGTAAGGATGGCCTGGGCCGGGATCGTCGAGATGCCGGTTATCAAGAGGACGATCATGATGGACATTATCGGCCGGTTCAACAGTTTGTCATAGAACGCCTCCAGGCCGCCCCGCTCCTTCATCCGCGCGGTCATCCTGCCGGCGACCCTGTCACCCATGTCGTCCAGGGACTTGATGGTCGTCGAGGCCCTGCGAAGCCTGGACTTTATGCCCCGCTCATAGTCATCGGGCCGCCTCTTCCTTTTAGGTTCAGGCAGTTTGTCCAGCTTTCTGTCAAGCCAGTTGTCCAGGCCCGTCACGGAACTTTTGAAGCTCATCGGTCCACACCATGGCTCGAAATAGCCATCGAGGCCCTATCCTATTGGATAGCTAATCGACATTCAAATATAAGAAATATAAGAGATTTGCCATAGCCCCGTTTAACCCCGAAAATACTCCTATTGGCCTATTTCAGAACCTTCTCCCCGCACACCGGGCATGTGCCGTCATGAGAATGGTCCACGGGTGTGTCGCAGGACGGGCACCTCACTGGCCCGGAAGGCGGCTCTATGAGCTCCTCCGATACGGAGCTCGCGGGTTTGGATGCCACGACAGGCCTCGCGGCCTTGACCTTCTTGGGGGCCACCGGCTTGGGATCGTCTGGGGCCTGAGGCCCAGCCACGCCGGCCGTCACGGTCCTCTTCACCTTCTTCTGCGGCGGCTTCACGGTCGGCCCTTTGGCGGTGACGGCCCCCCCGGTCCCCGATCCTTCGAGCTCCTCGACCTCGTGCACCTGTTCCTGCGCCATCTTGATCCGTCTTGTGAGCCATAGGTTGTTGGCGATCAGCCCGAACCCCAGGACAGCGAAGAGGACGACGTTCCCCATGGTGAAGAGGTCCCTTTCCTTGCTCGTGTACCAGGTCACGAGCGCATAGCCACCGACGACGATCAGGACCAAGGCCAGGAGATAGATGGCCCCTCTTCCCCAGTTGTCATAACGTTCCGTCTCCCCGTTTTTGATGGCCGTCCTTCCAGGAATCAGGCCTATCGCTATCATGGAAAGGATGGCCCCGATGAATGTGACGATTGGAGAGACCATCTCCGACCCTCAAGGACATGGAAACGGAGGGTCCAATTTAAAGGTTGTTGTGCGTTCGGCTAATGTGACAGGAAAATCAGAAGCGTCTAATATGGGAGGGATGGTCAAAAAGTATTTCAATGCGCCTCAGGCATTCCTGGAACATGGCCCCAAAGAAGAAACGGCGTTTCAAGAAAGGGCACCGGCCCGTAAAGGTGCCGAAGAAAGCCCCGCCGTCGGTCCCAATGATCATCCTTATTGTCGGGGCCGTGCTGATGATGTCATCCTTGGCCGTCCAGTGGGGAGCATTGTCCGTCAAGACAAAGCTGGGCCCCATCCCGGTCACCCTAACGGCCCAGGTCACGGAATATGGCGTCAGCTACGAGGCCGACCTGTCCGGGACCCAGGGCCTGATCCAGGGTGCCGGTGACATCAACCGCAAGATCTCGGACAAGCGCGTGTTCCTAACGGGCCTTGGGGCCTTCCAGGAGACCATCGGCTTCATCAAGGGCAGCTCGAAGTACCGGAACCACACGATCGAGCTCTACACGATCCCCGAGGACAACAAGGCGACCGTCGTGGTCGAAACATATGCGGCCACCATCCCCTGGTGGCCCATCGGGATCCCCGAGGACGTCAGTGTCACAGTCCGCATAATCGACCAGCCCATCAACATGAGCTATGTCGAGGTCCAGAAGGTCTGGTTCGAGCTCCACCAGACCGCCGACGGCCAGGACCGCTCCAAAAAATTGGGGGAATCCACACCCGGTGACAGATTGACGGCCAAAGGGGACGGCAGGACCTACTCCACGAAGGTCGTCGTGAACGAGGACCTCGGCAACTTCTCCATCGTCGGAAGGGTACAGTTGGAGCTCATCGACATCAACGGCAAGTCCAACCAGGGTCACGAGCTCAAATCCTTCTCGGGCAACCCGAAGATGATCGCCCTCTGGACCGTCAACCAGGGCCAGACGGCCCGGATAGGTATGTTATTGGCGGCAATGCCCATGACCGTCCTGGCGGCCATCCTGCTCCTGCTCTCCCTCATACCGGCCTACCTCCGGTCCAAATGGGTCTGGAAGCTTGCCATGGCCGCGGCCATCCTAGCCATCCTGGCCGTCATCTTCTATGTCCTCGGCATCGGCACCCTCATCGAGCTGACCGGCTATGGGGACTGGTTCTACTGGACCCCCATGGGCCCATCCCTGTCCGTCGGGGGCGGCGTCCTTGGCCTAGTCGGGGCCGTCCTGCTGTTCCTGGACCTCAGGGCGGGGCCAGGGGCGACCAAGGAAGGGTCGCCGAAGGAGGAGGCCGAAGGGAAGGAGGCCCCTGGTAAAACCGGGATGCCTGAAAGGACGGACAAAGAGGTCCCCACCACCACCGATCAAAGCGAGGAATAGGTCACGGCAGGATCGACCCATTCTCCCATAACCTAGGCATTAAAGAACATGACCAAATCCTATAAGTATATAATCGATATCTATTAGAGGGGAGGGCCCACCCTCCGCGAGGCATCGTTGTGAAGGAAGTCCTGGCCATCCTGGCGGTCGTCTCACTGGTCCTGAACGGCTACCTCGTCTACGCCACCTATTTCCAGGGCGGCAATGGCGGCAACTGGCAATCTAGCAACGAGGAAGGCGAGGGAGAGATCTTAAAGGACCTGTCCGTCATCGTCCCGCCGAACAAGCTCGGCGATGATGCGGTCTTCGATTACAAGGTTTACGCCGAGATGTACTGGAAGGACTTCGAGACCGGCAATTGGAGCGATTACCGTCTCACTGTGAACGGCGACATGAGGTACAGGTACAACGCCAACACCGTCCAGAAGAACGATGGTTACTGGAACAAGCACAACACCCTCGACTATGAATCCGACACCAAAGGCAGCCTAGAGATATATGTCGCCTCCAACGATGCCGAGCCCATGACGATCATGGGCAGCATCGACGACGTGCACCACGAGTACAAGGACCTGACCGAGAAGCGCGCCATCGAGACCTACACCACGGGCGATGTCGCGATCGACAAGCTCCCGCGGGTCAACGTGCCACTGAGCTACAAGGGCATAATGGACTCCTATATCGACCCGAAGCGACCGGTCGAGGTCCCCTTGGGCGACCAGATATACGGCGACGGAACGCAGATCAAGCTTCACGATAACGGCACCATCGTCAAGAGTACCTTCTACAGCCTCTACAATTTTACCCTGTCGACGGTCTACAACTGGTCGGCCGACAGGGCCGTGATGTTCAAGGGCCACAAGACCCTGCACCTGAACATCACATCCCTCATGTTCGGGGATTTTTACAACTATAACGAGCAGTTCTGGATATCCCAGGATTCCCCGTTCTTCATCAAGCACTTTTCCCGCTCGAACCAGACATGGACGGACAAGAACGGGACCCTCTTCTTCATCATAGAGTTCACCCACACGCTCCAGGACAAAGGCTACACTCCCGGTACCGCCGATATCCCCTGGGGCACTTGCACCGGTCACCACTGGGCCGACAGGAGCCCCGAGGCCGAGTTCAAGCAGTACAATTACATGCCAGGGGCGGGCAACGGTTACTCGGCGAGCAGCTTCGACTTCAAGACCGATGACGCAGACCAGTACGCGAGGCAGCACTCGCTCGGCCTTCAGAACTACCTGGCCAAGTACGACCAGCCGGGGAACGGCGCTGTTACCACCTATGCAAGTTACAACGCCTCCAGGAACCCCCTCGATGTCAATGGCAAGGCCGGCAGCTATCGGTGGAACCTCACCTACGGTCATTGGCCGACAGACGATGAATGGAAAGAGGCCCAGCAGACCCACGATCGCAATTTCAGCTATAACATAGTATTACTGAAAAACGTCACAAAGGACCTCTCGAAACCTCTCCAGAACCAGTACATCGAGACCACAGAGATAGAGTATGACTGGGGCCCACGGAGGGACACCGCGGCCCTGCCCCGGGAGGCTTTGCCGACGGAAGGCCTGACCCTCGCGGCCAGCGAGAACATCATGATGAAGAATCCAATGGTCGCGCAGAAGGTCCAAGGCAACAACGGAAAGATCGACTGGGGGAACTTCGAGACCACCTACGGCATCTCGCTCTCTGGCATGGGCGGCCAGCAGAACCCCGGCTACCAGATGCTCGAGCTCATGACCGGGATAACGATGCCATCATCGGACTATGCCTGGAGCGTGCAGAAGGGGACCGTCTACCAGTCCGGCAGCACCTTCACGGCGAGCGTGGACGTCAACACCGGGATGTTCATCTACGCCGTTGACATCCAGGGGACCGCGCTCTTCGGCCTGTTCGGCTGATGTCCGGGAACGGATCATGATCCACTAGTGCCAAGTTACGTCCAACCTTTTTGTCTCATATTCCCAAGCTAAGGCCAAGGATCCTCTGGTAATCCTGAACGGCCCGCCTCAGCTTCGACCTGGCCTTGCCCATCACTCTCTTTTTCTCCAGGATGTCGGCGAGCTCGAAGACGGCCAGGATGGCCCTGGCCGTATCGAAGTCGCTGTCCATGGCCGAGAAGAAATGATTTATGCAGGCGTTCAGGGACCTGGCCTCGGCGTCCTTGCAGCCCGGCCTTTTCCCCGCCAAGGACCTCGCGAAGGTCCTCTGAAGTGCATGAAGGTTCTCCGCTGCGACCTCGAGGCTCAGCAACGAGAAGTCCATCTTCTTCCTGTAATGCGTCGCTAGCAGGTAGAACCTCAGCGCGTCCGGGCCCACCAGTTCCAGTGCCTTCCTTGCCGTGACCAGGTTCCCCATGGACTTGCTCATCTTCTCCCCGCCATAGGTCACGAACTGGTTGTGGACCCAGTACTTGACGCTCCTCTTGCCCGAGAGCGCCTCCGAAAGGACCACCTCAGCCTCGTGGTGCGGGAAGATCAGGTCCACACCTCCGCCGTGTATGTCCATGGTCGGGCCAAGGTATTTGTGGGCCATGATGGCGCACTCCGTATGCCATCCGGGCCTGCCACGGCCCCAGGGACTCTCCCAGGAGACCTCCCATTCCCCGGTCCTTTTCCATATGGCGAAATCCAGCACTCCGCGCTTATCCGGGTTATCGAAGTGGACCTTGTCGAGCGGGTCCGTTACCACATCCTCGAGGCTCTCGTGGATGAGCCTCCCGAAGGCCTTGGTCTTGGGGGCATCGAAATAGACGTCCCCGTTGGCCTCATAGGCCACGCCTTTCCTTATGAGGTCCTCGGCGAGCCTTATGCAATCGTGTATGTGCTCCGTCGTCCTTGGGTAGACATCGGCCCTCATGACGTCCAGGAAGTCCATGTCCCTGAGGAACTCGTCCATGAACTTCCTCGACAGGTCGAAGGGGTCCATGTCCAGCTCTATGGACCTCCTGAGTATCTTCTCGTCCATGTCGGTGAAGTTTTGCACGTGCCTGGTCTTATAGCCCAGATGGATGAGATATCGCTTCATCACATCATAGAATAGGTAGGTCCTTGCATGGCCCACATGGGCATAGTCATAGGTCGTCGGGCCGCAGGTGTAGATATTGACGCAGCCCTTGGTGACGGGCTCGAACCGCTCCTCTCGGCTAGACGCCGTATTGAATATCCTTAGGGCCATGGCCTCAGGCCATCCGCCTTCTTGTAGATTACATTTTCTATGAATGATAACTTTTAAATCATGAAGCCCATGCCTGTGGGAATGCCAAAGGAGACCCCCCTCAACTGCAAGGATTGCCAGTACTGGTACGGCGCCGAGGACGACGAGGTCGGCCCTTGCTCCATTAAGAACATGCGCGGGGAGAAGCGCTACATGACGATCGGTCACCATGATTGCGACGAGGGCTTCTTCGCGAAGCATGGCAAGTCAACGACAGCGGACCTCTACGCCGCCAGGGACCGGGCCAGGACGGCCAACTGCGAAGGGGACGCAGCGGGACGAAAGGCCGGGACGAGGCCCTGAGGCTGGTGCCGAGGATTGTACGAGATCAAGCGGATGACCCTGGATGACCTGGACTTCGCCGTGAAGATAACCCAACAGGAAGGTTGGGGCTACGATGCGGGGGACATGCAGAGGATACTGCGCTGGTCCCCCGAGGGATGCTTCATCGTCTGGATGGACGGCTCCCGGGTCGGCCTCACGACGACCCTGTTCTATGGGACCTTCGGCTGGGTCGGGAACGTCGTGGTCGCCAAGGATGTCAGGGGTCACGGCATCGGCACCTCCCTGATGAGACATACAATCTCCCACATCATGGACCGCGGCGCCAAAGGCGTCCGGCTCTTCGCATATGAGAACACAACCGCGTTCTACGAGCGCCTGGGCTTCCGACACGATTGTCTGATCCAGGTCTACCGGCGGTCCCCTGCGAAATGGGGGCCCGCACTGTCCCCCGAAGGGCACGTCATTGCACCACTGAGGAGGGAGGATCAGGCCCTCGCCCTAGCACTCGATTCCGAGGTCATCGCCGGGAACCGGTCCCATGTGCTAAGGACCGTCTGGCAGGAGAACCCCGGCCTGTCGTACGGCCTCTGGGACAAGGACCACCGGCGGCTCCGGGGCCTGATTGTCGGCAAGAAGGTCCTCGGCAACATCGAGGTCGGGCCCTGGCTGTGCGACCTGCCGGGTGTCGCCGGGCCCATGGCGCTCCTGGACATGCTCCTTTCCACGACGGACACGCTCACCTTCATGGCGGTGCCCGACATGCAAACGGAGCTCGTCAAGGCCATGGGGACAAGGGGGTTCACCCCCATCGATAAGGTCTACGCCATGTACGTTGGGCAGCCCCCTCCGATGAACAAGGACCACATACTTGCATACGGGGCCCTCGAAAAGGGATGAGCACGGTGGGCCAGCCCTCGAACGATAAACCTTTTAAGATGGGCGCACATTGTCAGGGCCGCTTCACCCATTGATACGCAATGGCCGGGATGGGGTAGCCTGGCTATCCTTAGGGACTGTGGATCCCTGGACCCGAGTTCAAATCTCGGTCCCGGCCCTCTATTTTTCTCGGAAACGGCATCAATGACAATCGACAAATAACCCACCGGGCATTATCGTTGCGGGGAGAGGACGATGGCGAAGTCCAAGGATTGGGACAAGGAGATCGAGAAGTTCAAGAAGGAGACCGAGAAGGATCCTGCGGACTCGAACGCATGGTACAATATAGGATGGGCCACCGTTCAGTCCATCGGGGGGAAGATCCAGGGCGGGAACATCGACGCCGAATGCAAGGAGAAGATACCCAAGGCCGAGGCGGCCCTGAAGAAGGCCATCGAGCTCTATCCAGGCCACGGTCGGGCGCACGTGCTGCTCGGACAGCTCTATCGCTACATAAAAAGATACGATGAGGCCATCGAATATGCCAAGGTCGGCCTTGACCTACCCACTGACAGCCAGGACTGGTTCGCCGCCGCCGAGACCGTGGCATCGTGCTACATGCTCAAGAACGACATGCCCCATTCCATCGAGTTCCTCGAGATCATCAAGGAGCATTATCCCGACGATCCCATGACCATGTTCAAGAGGGCCTGCTGCTACTGGGAGGTCGGCAACCTGGACGGGGCCGAGGAGGAGTTCGAACATCTGACGAAGGTGGACCCCGGGCACCCCAACGCGGCCTCATGTCTGGCCCAGGTACGGCAGAAGAAGGCGTCCGTGGGGGGCGCTGCCAAGGCCTCGAAGAAGGAGGACAAGAAAGCCGGAGGCACCTCCAAGAAGGTCGAGGACGTCCAGGCCAAGGCCCAGGAGCTCGGGAAGAAGCTCTCCGATGACATCCAGAAGGTCATGGCCTCGGACCTCCCTCCGGATAAGAAGAGCGCCGAGGTCACTAGGCTGCAATCGGAGTTCAATGACAAGCTGAACAAGCTAATGAAAAATTAAAGAGAAAATAAGAAAATCTCAGATGACGGTCCTAGCCCTCGGGCAGGCCATAGACCGTCATCTTGGTCGGGTACTCGACCGAGAACTCCAGGTGTACCGTCCTCTTCTGCTCCGGGTCCAGGTACAACTTCCACTTGATCCTCTTCAGGTCGTCGATCTCCTTGGCCTCGGGGTCCACCACGAGCTTCTCGATCTTGATGTCCTTGTGAGATGGCACCGGTAGCTGGTCCATGATGACCAGCTTGGCCTTGGCCTTCCTATGGTTCTCCAGCTTGATCTCGTAGCCGTAGGTTATCCTCGTGCCGCCGAGGAGGCCCGCGGACGCCGTCTCCTTCTTCACGAGCTCGCGCTTGATGACGACCTGCCGTGTCACTCCCAGTGACAGGTCGAACTTCTCCTTGGGCGCAATGGTCTTGATGATCGTGGCCCCGATGTAGTCGTCCTCTTGGAACAGGTTGACCTTGCCGGAAAGGAAGACGAACTCGGTCTCGTTGCTGACCTTGGCCTTGAGATAGAACTCCGGGCTGAGCTTCGGTATGGACAGATACTCGGTCTTACAGGTAAGGTCCAGGAGGGCCACCGTGAGCTTCTTGGGCTCCCCGTCGGACATGATGGTGTCCGTTCCCGGGACCTTGTAGACAATGGCCTCGCCCGAGGTCTCGACCTCCGAGACGAGCTGGTCCATCATGTTCATTTCCGGCTCCTCCCGTTCGAGCTTCTTTTTCTCGCAGACCGCCCCGCCCAACGCCTCCTCGGGCGCCGGGGGCGGCGCCTGGCACGGCATCGCCATGTCCGCCTTTGACATCTTGAAGCCCATGCCACGCCTGGACCTCGATACAGGCATCTCGGAGTTAAGGTACCACGGCTGGAGCTCCGGCAGCTCCCTGGCCTCGGTGTGCGGCGCCGTCGAGAGCGTGAGGGCCACGTTCTCCCAGTCCTCGCCGGTCTCCTGGGTCACTATCCCATAGTAGGTCATGTTGACCTTCTCGGTGTCAGGCATGACCCGCACATCGTAGATGGGCTCCCAATTGGCCCCGCCCACGGCATAGGTGACCGTGAGCTTCATGGGTCCCGCGACCTTGGTCCTGACCAGTATGTCCACGTCGTTCCTCTCGGTGGCCGCCTTGGAGGCCGACTGGTCCAGCTTGCCCTTTATCGCCGCCGTGTTCTTCTTCGCCTGCTCCATCTCCCTCTTCTTGGCGAGGAGGGCCTTGGTTATGTCCTTCCTCTTGGCGGTAATGTAGTCCGAGAACTTCTGGTGGTCCTCGACCTTGGCCTTCTGGTAGGCCAGGGCCCGCGGGAAGTCCTGGGCGAAGTTCGCCGCCGTCGCGTCCAGCTGCGAGAACTCCCTCTCGAACTCGTTGAGCTCGTCCTGGATCTCGACCTCCCTCTCCAGGGCGGCCTTGTAGGACTTCTCAAGCTCCCTTCGCTCGAAGTTAAGGCTCTCGGTGTCGAACACCCGGTGGAGCTCCACGCCGGTGATGAGCGAGCCCTCGGTACCCTCGCCCGAGACCCGCAGGCTGTCCGGCGAGATCGAGAGTGGCAGGTTCTTCAGCTTTATGCTGAGGTCCCCGGTCCCTATCCCGACCTGGCCCACCCTGGTGACCATGGCCCTTCCTTGGAATATCGTCACTTCCTTTATCGGCGCCGTAAGCTCGATGTTATTGCTCTTGTCCATCTAGAACTCCCCCCATGTGCCTCTTGGACAGGTACGAGCCCCCAAAAAAAGGTTTTGGTCGTTGATGCGGCCCATGCAATTGGTCTACGAGTCCCCCAACTTGGTGCACGCCCCGAAGGGCCCATTGTTGAACAAATGACCCCATCATTCAAAACGATACAGGATCCGGCCGTCCTTCTTTCCTGAACTTTTTACGATTTTTTGGCGGGCGACCTTTGCAGCCGTCGGCACGGGCGGGGCCATCTCATCGGCTGCAGTGCGATGGACAAGGTATTCGAGCACATCGTGGACGAAGTTCAGGCCTGTCCCGACCAGACCTATGGCCACGACAGGGGCCACATCTACAGAGAACCTCCAGCCCGCATAGGTGTTCTCGACCACGGTCCTGCCGCCCAGGAACCCGAAGAGCCAGCCCATCGCAAGGCCTACGAAGAGCGCGTCCAGGGCCAATCGGGCCTTGGTCCCCTTCGGATGTCGCTCCTGGACGAGGGTGACACAGAACATGGCCGAACCGAAGGGCACTATCCACAGGACCATCCGATAGAAACGTTCCTTGCCGAGCAACGGGTACTGATGCATTATAAGAAAGATGCTGACGAGCGGGATGATCAGGTAGAGCAGGACCGAGATGAAGGGCTTCAAATGGTACTTCTCCCTCCAAGCCTTGTACCTGCTGCTGACCCTGACCTTTCTTTTCTTGATGGTCATGGTGCATCACTTCCTAGTTTTAGGGCGGCCAATGAGACGTCATATTCCATTAGGGGCGTCCTGAAGGGATAGGTAAGATAGACCTTCACCAGCAGGTCGTTCCCATTCACCGTCAAAGAGAGCTCGGACCAAGAGCTCAGCGAGACCGTGGCCTCCTGGCCCTGGGCGAGGAACGCTTGTATGACCGCGCCCTCAACCAATTGGGCTATCCCTGAGAAGTTGCCTTTTAGGACCTCCACTACCTTATTCACCAAGGACTCGTTCGCCAGCATGTCCTTGATCTGGGGCAGAGGCGCCTCCATCGGGTAATCCCTGACCTGGTCGAGATGGAAGTGGACGAGGCCCAGAACATAGGATGCGTCAATCCTGACATTAAGGACGAAGTTGGAGCCTTCGACGAGAACCTCCTTAAGGTCCAGGCTCATGGCCCTCTGGAGGGGCAACCTGGCCTCGATAAGGAAGGTCCTTGTCGAGTACTTTGGTACATTTAGGCCCGTGGACCGGTAAATGATCAGCAACTTGCCTTCTTGGGTATATAGATGGGCCACGATACTGATGCCATTGAGATCATAGAAACCGTTATTCGATATCTTAAAGTTCGATCTGAAGATGAGCTCCAGGTTCACAGGGTCGAAATTCGTTGTGAAGGTGCCCTCATCGGGATATTCGACCTTGATTGCCCCCGATGCGAGGAGGTACATGTCGGTGAGCGAGAAGAAGGCCACGGTCAGGTTCACCACTACCATCAGCGTACCGAACCGTTTTACCAGCGAAGGCTTGATCGCGCGCGGATCCACCACCTCACACCAGTGGGGTCACGGCCTGCGTGCACCGCCATCCGATTCCCCTAGATCGGACGGCGCCTCCTGTCGCAAGGCCCGCTTTCACCCTCTCAGGCTCTCTGGATATACTGTCTCGTAGGAGCTAGTACATATATTTTTCTCCACTTTCGCGTCGAAACCATGTCAAATGTTAGCACGTAGCATGCAAAGGGTCCACCGCAAAAGGCCAGAAATGTACAATCCCGCGGCCATATCATTCCAGGTCCGCACCGCAGGACGGACAATACCCCTGGCTCGCATCCACTGGTTCTCCACAGCTTGGACAACCGCCCGGCCTCAAGGATTTGGCCTTGATCGATGGCGTCTTTTGCCTCATCGAGCCCTTCACATCGGGTTTGGGCCGAGCCTTGCCTTTCCCTTTCTTGGTACGGGCCTTGGCCGGTTTCACTTCGACACTCGGTCCAATGGCCACATTGAACCCAGGCCTCATCATCCCGTCCATGCTCTTGGCCTCAGAATGCCTCTCATCCGAGGGTCGTTCTTCCTTCATGATACCCGAGAACCGTTTAAAAATATAATAGATGATTACGACGATCACGATCGCGCCAATGACCAGGATGGCACAAATGCCTGGGCCGAGGCCACACAATTGGTCCAACGGGCTTTGTCCTCCCTGGGCTCTATTGACCCTCACATCGACATCATATGTCGAAGTAGAGTTCTTCAGACCCTGCGTCGTGACGACCAGGACGATCTCGCCGATATATAACCCGGTGGCATCGATCTGGTCCTCATAGAAATCCGTTTTATATCTCGAGTAAACGGAGAAAAACACCGGAGATTTGCCCTGTTTCAGGATCGTATAATTGTTCCCTGACATGACGGAGATGTTCAAAGGATCACCGGAGACGAGGGTCACGGTCCAGTTCAGCTGGTCCCCCTCGTTGAGCTCGCATATATAGCCATTAAAGCCTTTTTTCTCAACGGTATCCCTGGACTGGACCTGATTATTGACATTATAATCGGATGCCGAGCTGTGAGGGACCAGGGACCCCACGAGCAATATTGTGAGGACCACGCACACTACTAGAAAAGACCAATGTGCCATCATCCATGGACGACGCCGATACAGCCGCTCACCGAACGATTATAATGATTTTTCCTGTTTAATAGTTTCCCTACGGTCCCAACTTGCCCTGCACAACATTTTTCCAGTCGGACCCCTCTCCACCGAACATGGCCCAGAAAACGACCCAGCTTGATCGACAGGACCCCAAGGCCCTAAAGGCTTATGTCGAGGCACAGATGGCCCGACTCGGTTGCAAGAGGCTCATCAAGAAGCGCTGGGAGGTCCCCAGACCAAGGGCGGAAAAAGGTCTCAGAACCCGGATTGGCGTCGGAGCCCTCATCTGGGACGGCAAGGGCAAGGTCCTTCTCATTCGGCACCACCCGCGAACGGGGTGGGACCCTGAGAAATGGTTCACCCCCGGCGGGGTCATCGAGGAGGGTGAGCTCCCTGAGGAAGCCTTGAACCGCGAGATCAAGGAAGAGGTCGGCCTCGAGGTGGAGATATTATCACTATCCCGGGTCAACAACGAGGTCCTCGTATCTAAAAACCTCGAGGCATCCACCTATTTCTTCCAGTTCGAGGTGCAGGCGAAGGCCGGTACACCGACGCCTCACGAGGGAGAGGTCCTCGAGGCCCGCTGGTTCGACGAGCTGCCAAAGGAGATGGCCTTCCAGGAGGATTATCTCGAGGAGTTCGAAGCTCGAAGGGCCAAACGGTAAGAAATGACGAACGGTAATCTTTTAAACGACGAGGAACATAATCAATCCTATGTCCCGCAAGGCCAAAGGCCACCAGGTCCTGACGGTATTCGTCGTCCTGTTGTTCTTCGGCTCCCTACTGGTATTGGAAACGCCCAAGGCCAAGGCCCTAGTGACGCAGATCGTCTGGAGCTCGGACCAGGTCCTCTCGAGCAACACGACCATCAACCAGAACGAGGAGCTCTTCATCAAGGCGGGGGTCAAGGTCCTGCTCGACCCAGGCGTGAGCCTCCTCGTTTACGGGAATATCACAGTGGACGGTAAGGTTCCGAATCACGTCATTTTCGATTGGCACCAATCGGGGAAGTACTGGGGTAACCTAACCCTCCTCCAAGCCCCGAGACGATCCCATTTCAATTATGCGAACATCTCCCATGGAATAAACGGGATACTAAGTTACGGTTCAAACTTCGACGCTGACCATATGGTGGCCGATTCCAACCGCCGGAGCGGAATAAATGCAAGCGACTGCGACATCGCGATCACGAATAGCGACATCCTACTCAACGGTCCCAAGCGATCCACAACGGACTCAGGGATCTACCTTGATAATGTCACAGGACATGTCAACGACAACACTATTCATAATAATAATAATGGCATGTTCATAAAAGAGGGCTCCACAATACATGTCTATTCCAACATTATCTGGAATAGCACCTCGCCGGAGGGCGCAGGCATACTGGTCCGCTCCGGTTCCTCGCCGGTGATCGAAAGGAATGATGTATGTTGTAACTACAACGGCTTCGTAGGGAACGCATCTAAGACGATCCTCAAGAACAATAGCATTCAACAGAACCAAAAGAACGGCGCCCTACTTGTGAACGGAGACGCATCACTACTTGACAACAACGCAATTCTCTACAACTCTAACATTTCTCACCTTTATACGGACGGCCTAGAGATAAATAGCGGATCGACCCCGGTGCTGCGAAATAACCAGATCATGTTCAATGATGGTCGCGGAATATATGTGAACGGGGCCAAGGCAGACCTGACCAAGAACTGGATCAGTGACAATAATCTGACCGGCCTCATGGTCGCCAATCGCGGCAATGTCACGACCAACGGCGACAACATCAGCAAGAACAGCAAATATGGCATCACTGTCGCTGAGAACTCGAAACTCAACTCGAACTGGATGCTGGTGGAGAACAACAACGTTTCCGGCATCTGGGTCAACGGGTCCGTCGTTACTCTGCACAATCTCACAATTCATGGTTCCAACCTGAACATACAGGCCACGAACGGTTCCAAGGTCTACATCGAAAATGGCTCAGGGAGCAATCCGAAGGACCACAACCTCGAGATAATCAACTCCAACATCACGACGCTCAACTTCACCATGACCGGCCCAGAAGAGACCTGGGGAGGCTCCCATTCGAGCCTCTTGAAACAATGGTACCTGGGAATAAAGGTGCTCGACAAGCAGGGCAAACCGAACCCCGGCGTCAGCGTGAACCTGACCCCGGCCCGTCCCGGCCCTGTCGTCAAAAGGGTCACGAACGGGAAGGGCGAGGTCAACTGGGTCGTCCTGAACGAGACGTTCCTCGAGTACAGTAGCCCTTCGGTCCTCGCCCATAACGACTCGCCCTACGACCTGAAGGTCACCTTCGGAAAGAACTCGAACTCGACATCCGTGAAGCTCGACAAGAGCCGGAACGTCACTATGGTCCTCGGCAGGAAGGCCCCGCCAAAGCTCATTGCCCCGTTCACCGCCTACTCGTTCCCTGAGAACACCAATGCCTATGGGTTGGTCAACTGTACCCCGCACTTCAGCGGGGACGGGCCCTTGACATATTCCTTCAAATTCCAGCAAAATGTCACGAAGCTCCTCGGGAAGGTCAACGGCTCCAAGCTGGACTTCTTCCCGCTGCATAATTGGTCTGGATATGAAGGCTTCATTGTCCGTGCCACCGACGAGGATGGCCAGACCGTCGACGGGAACGGGTTCAACGTCACCGTCACGCCCCTGCCTGTCAACTCTCCCCCCCACATTACCAGCACGGACGTCCTTAGCGTCTATCTCGGTGAGACCTACAACTATCATGTCACGGCCTCGGACCCGGACGGCGACCCCTTGACATTGACGCTGGACCTCGGACCCCAAGGCCTGACGCTCAGCAATTGGAACCTGACCTGGACCCCGAACGCGACCCAGCTCGGCCAGCATCCTGTGGCACTGGGCCTTTCGGACGGCAAGAACCCCGCGGTACACCATTTCTTCAACATCACGGTCCATCCCAAGAACCGTCCGCCCACGGTGAAGATATTGACACCGGCCAATGGGGCAGCATTCATTGACGGTGACACCATCCATTTCAAGGGTAATGCCTCGGACCCGGACAACAACCCCATGGCCTACAATTGGAAGGTCGATAACACCGTGTCCAGCACCTCCCTGAACTTCGACACCACCCTTTCCATCGGTACCCACAAGATATCCTTCGCGGTCTCCGATGGCAAGGTCACAGCCTACGACAACATCACCATATCGGTCAAGGCCAAGCCCCCGCTGCCAAAGCACTACACGACCTACGTCGATAATTTCTGCCTTTTGATCATCATAGTCATCGTTGTTGTCTGCGTCGTTGCCGATCTCGTCTATCGCAAGTTCCGGCCTTAGACCGAAAACAACTTATAAGAACGCAATATTCCTTGCATTGGCTGGGCCCATCGGGCCCGAGCTATGCCCAAGGGGATGCCCATAGATGGTCGCGCCACCGGCAAAGAGCCATGACATTCAGGAGCTCGAGGCCAGGATACTGGACTACTGGCAAAAGGACAAGACCTTCGAGCGCTCCATAGAGAACCGCCAGGACAGCGACCCCTTCATCTTCCTCGAAGGCCCCCCCACGGCCAACGGCATGCCCGGCATCCACCATGTCCTGGCAAGGACCATGAAGGACATGGTCTGCCGCTACAAGACCATGCGAGGCTTCATCGTGAAGCGCAAGGGCGGCTGGGACACCCACGGCCTGCCCGTGGAGCTCGGGGTCGAGAAGCAGCTCGGCATCAGTTCCAAGAAGGAGATTGAGGCCTACGGCATCGCGCCCTTCAACGAGAAGTGCCGACAGTCCGTCTTCGCCTATGAGAAGGAATGGCGGCGGATGACCGAGCGCATGGCCTACTGGGTGGACCTAGATGATCCCTACATCACCCTCAAGAACGACTACATCGAGAGCGTCTGGTGGTCCCTGAAGAAGGCCTGGGACGCGGGCCTGCTCTACAAGGGCTACCGGATAACCCCCTACTGCCCTCGGTGCGGGACCCCCCTGTCAAGTCACGAGGTGGCCCTGGGATACAGCGATGTCACCGAGCCGTCCCTGACGGTCAAGTTCAAGCGCAAGGACCGCGACGACGAATATATCCTCGCCTGGACCACGACGCCCTGGACCTTGCCAGGCAACGTGGCCCTGGCCGTGGGTGAGAACATCGAGTATGTCAAGGTCAAGCAACGGACGCCCGACGGCAAGGTCGAGCACTACTGGCTCGCCAAGGAATGCGCCAGGCAGAGGGCGGCCAACAGCTCCGGGGCCCTTAAAGGGGAGTTCGACCTCGAAGATTCCATCATAGGCATGCAGATGGAAGGCTGGGATTACGAGCCCCTCTTCGACACCATCCCGCCCGAGGCCCTTCAGGGCCACAAGGCCTTCTTCGTGGCCACGGCGGATTTCGTGACCACCGAGGCCGATGACAAGGAGGACCATGAGCGGGAGCTGGCCCTGGAGACCGGCTCCATCGGCGACGAGAAGTCCCGGGCCGGCAAGTTCGCGGGCACCGGCGTCGTCCACACGGCCGTCATGTACGGCGAGGACGATTACAACCTAGGCATGCAGCTGGGCCTACCCGCCTACCACACCGTGGGCCCCGACGGTAAGTTCAACCCGTCCGTGAAGAAATGGGTCGGGCGCTTCGTCAAGGACTGTGACCGTGAGATCATCGAGGACCTACGCCAGCGCGGCCTCCTGTACGATGTCTTCGACTATACACACAGCTACCCGTTCTGCTGGCGGTGCGAGACCCCCCTGCTCTACTACGCTCGCGATTCCTGGTACATCGCCATGTCCACCATCCGGGACAAGGTCAAAGACAACAACAGCGAGGTCCGCTGGTTCCCCGAGCACATCGGCAAGCCCAACGGGCGCTTTGGCAACTTCCTCGAGGAGCTCAAGGACTGGTCCCTGAGCCGGGAAAGGTACTGGGGGACCCCACTGCCCATCTGGTCCTGCACGAAGGAGGGTTGCGACAGCAGGGTCTGCCTCGGGTCCGTGAAGGACATCGAGGAGAGGGGCCGGATCAAGCTCCAGGACCTGCACAGGCCTTTCATAGACGAGGTCAGGTTCACCTGCGAGAAGTGCGGGGGCACCATGGTCCGCGAGCCCTACCTCATCGATGTCTGGTATGACTCGGGCGCCTCCTTCTTCGCCCAGTGGCACTACCCCTTCGAGAACAACGAGGCCTTCCACGACAGCTTCCCGGTGGACTTCATCTCCGAGGCCATCGACCAGACCCGGGGCTGGTTCTACAGCCTCCTGGCCTGCGCCACCCTGACCCAGGACAGCCTGTGCTACAGGACATGCCTCTCGACTGGCCATGTCCTCGACAAGGACGGCCAGAAGATGTCCAAGTCGAAAGGCAACGTCGTCGACCCCTGGAGCATCTTCGACAAGGAAGGGGCCGACGCGCTGAGATGGTACATGCTCTCGGTCAACCCGCCCTGGGCTCCCAAGAAGTTCGACGAGACCGGTGTCGTCGAGGTCGTAAAGAAGCTCCTTGGGACCCTCTGGAACTCCTATGCATTCTATGCACAGTACGCCGCCCTGGACAAGTTCGACTTCCCCTCCCAGCATCTACCGGCCCTCGAACGCGGGCCTCTGGACCGATGGCTCCTCTCGCGCCTCCACAGGACCATAAAGGAGGTCACGGCGGAGCTCGAGGGGTTCAATTTCCATAAGGCCACGCGCATCCTCGAGGCCTTCGTGCTCGATGACCTTTCGAACTGGTACATCCGCCGGAGCAGGAAACGCTTCTGGGGCGAGGAGATGACCGTCGACAAGCGGTCCGGCTACAGCACCCTGCGCGAGGCCCTGGAGACCGTTTGCAAGCTGGCCGCGCCCATGATCCCCTTCCTGACCGAGGAGATCTACCAGAAGATCACCATCGGCGAGGATCTGGCCACGAGCATACATCTGACGGACTGGCCCGAGCACCATGTGTACCTGGTCGATGAGGCCCTCGAAGGGACCATGATCAACTGCATCCAGCTCGCCGAGGCCGGCCGGAGGCTCCGGGCCACCGCCGGCGAAAAGGGCATCAAGACCCGACAGCCGCTCCAACGGGCCGTGGTGGTCCCCAAGGGGGACTTCACGATCCAGGGCCTCGAGGAGGTCCTGAAGGAGGAGCTGAACATCAAGGAGGTCCAGTTCGAGGCGCGGCTCTCGACCTTCCAGGCGGTCATGGTCAAGCCCAACCACAAGGCCATCGGGCCCAGGTTCAAGGCGAAGGCCTTGGCCGTGGCCAAGGCCCTCGAGGCCCTGCCCCCGGAAAAGGCAGCAGCAATGCTCGAGGCCGGCAAGATAGTCCTCGAGGTCGAGGGGCTCGGGTCGGTGGAGCTCGGCACGAACGAGGTCCTCGTCGAGAGGAGCGCAGCAGGGCCCTACCAGGTCATGGAGACCGAGAGGTTTGCCATCGTGCTCGACACGACCATAACCGAGGGTCTCAAGGCCGAGGGCCTGGCCCGGGAGCTGAACCGGCGGGTGCAACAGGCCCGTAAGGAGATGGGCCTCAACGTCGACGATCATATCAGCGTGACCGTCCAGTGCCCCCCGGCCCTGGCAAGCACGCTGGCCCCGTGGGTCGATTACCTGAAGGGCGAGACCAGGGCCGCATCCTTCGAACTCGGGGTCGAACCGAAGGGCGAGAAGGTCGAGACCTGGAAGATAGACGAGGACGAGGTCAAGGTAGGGATCTCCGCTGTGAGGCGGTAGGCCCCCGTCTATAGCTTGAGCACATTCTTCAAAATGTTCGCATAGGTGTGGTTCCGGAAATATGCCAGGTCCTCGATGGAGAACGGTAGTATCACGGGGCTCCTAAGGAGTGCCTTGTTCTCGGAATATGCCTTGAAGTACCTCTCCGATACCCGCTCGAACTCCTGGTAGGACCTGAACGCCGACAGGCTGTAGATCTCGTATGGTTCCGAGCACAGGAAGAAGCTGGGCAGGCCCTCCTTGGACCCGATCAGGCTCCTCTCGTTGAATGCGCCCACCGTCTTGGGGTTCAGCGTGTAATGCGTGAAGATCACCATGCCCATGCCGAGCTTGGACAGGTCCGGGATGACCGCCGTCCGAACATAGCCCTCGGCCTCCAGCTTCCTTCGCATCTTGGAGACGACCTGCCTCGAGACCTTGATCTTGTCGGTTAGGGCCTTGTCCGGCAGCTCCGGGTACTTGACCAGGCCGAACAGCACCTTTCTCTCGGTCAATGAGAGCCCCGGTGCCCCCACAGGCCTTTGCTGGACCTGACCGCCCTTCTTCTCGGCCTTGGCCTCGGGGCCCTTGCCAGCTTGCTTATCGCTCAGCTCGAAGAGGCTTGCGAGCAGGGGCGCGAACTCGAAGAAGTTTGCTATGGTGGTCAAGGGATACGGGAGGAACGAGAACGAAAGGTCGGACTCGTCGACGGCCCGGATGAACCTCGGGTTACGATAATAGTCATCATAGGTGGACTTCGCCTGCGTGTAGTTCACGGAGACCCCGAGCATCACGAAATGGTATGGGTTGCTGATGCCGAAGTATGTGGCCGGAACGGCCTCCTCGCACTTCGTGAGGACCTCATTGCCGTAGGGGGTCATGGGCCTGAAGGACCCGTGGGCTATGCACATGATCTCGCAGCCCAGGTTGTGGAACTGCGGGATGCGCACGATTGTGAAGTAACCCCTATCGTGAAGCCTCCTGCGGATGGAGGTCACAGTGGACATCTTCTCATCAAGGACCTCGGATAGGGCCCTGTCGTTCAGGTCGGGATATCTGACAAGACCGTATAAAGTGGTCCTCTCTTTTGAGGTAAGGGAAACTTCAGCCATGCGAAAAGTAACACAGACTTATTATGATAAATATTTTTTGTAATACCCAATTACTGGAAAATACGGCAATCAAGACCAAAAAAACAGCGGCCACGCTCAGTTTTGTGACCCTGTCCACACAACGAAAACCACTAACGATTATTCCTTGGTTTCCCCGTCCTTACCCGAGGCCTCCGCCGTGCCCTCCTTCTTCTCCCCCTCGGCCTCCTTCTTCCTCACGTACTCTTCTATGAACTGGATGGTCTCGAGCTTAGCGTGCTCCCTCAGGTCCGAGACGATCCTGATCTTGACCGAGTACCAGGTCGGGTCGTACTTGCAGATGTCCGCGAGTGTTATCTTGGCGATATCCCCATCGACGGCGATCTTGAAATCGTCAGGCTGGACGTAATAGAGGTTGATTATGGCCCTGACCTTCTCCTCCGAGGTCTTGGCGACGCCCGTTATCTTGTACTTGTACTTCAGGGCCTTGCCCGCGAGCCTGTGGTTGAAGTCCACTCGGACCCTACCGGCCGTGACCAGCGTAATCCTACCGATTTTTCCCTCCATATTTACCTCCATGCCGGGATAGGGCTCCACCGGTTCCTTGGTCTCCTTGTCCTCCTTGAACTCTGGCAGCTTCATGATCTTGGCCCTGGCGAAGACCTGTATCTTCTTCGCGTCCCTCTCGCCATAGGCCTTCTCCGGGGGTATCTCGATGTCGTAATCCTTGTCGACCTCGGCCTCCAGCAGCATCTCGCCTAGGCCCTTGAGCCCGCCCTCGACGCCAGCGATGAAAGGCCTTGGGATGTAGACCTCCCTCTCGTTGAAGATCTCGGCCTCCTTGGCCTTGGCCTCATGGGTCGTGTCGAAGAGCTCGTCCTTCTTTGATGTAAGGTCCACCATCCAGGCATCGTATTCGAGGAACACTATGTCGCCCTTTTCCATCGGTATCCGCTCCACATTGTATGCTCGTATATAGGGAAAGCTTTAGGCACAATGCCCTTTTCGTTTATATGCGTTTGGGTGGAAGCAGAGGGAATCAATGTCGACGATGTCCGATCGTCCTAGCTCTCCACCCGGACCTCGATGGTCCTGGTCACCATGATCGCCGGTTCTCCCTTGCTCGTGACAACGACCAGCAGGTTCATGTCCGCGGTCCTGTTGACCAGGGGCTCTATGGTCAGATCGTACGACGCGTTCTGACCAAGGCCGAGGTCGAGCGATCTGTTCTGTGGTGACGCGCTAAGGCTCGCCATCGAGGTGACATCGATCTCGAACTCATCCTTCCCGTTCCCCTTGTTCGTCACGGTGACATTGACAACGGCCTTGGAGCCGTACCGGACCGTCAGCGCGTCCCGGTCCAGCGCGACACCCACATCGTAGGCCTGCAGGACCTTGACGGACACCTCGGTGGTGTAGTTGGACCTCATCGTCCTGCTCGTGCCATTGATCCGCACGACCCATTCCGCTACTGCCCTCAGTACAATGGTCCTCGTCGAGACTGGCTCCGTCGATGGGACCGTGAGCCTGTACGAGGAACTGGTCCTGTTCCCAGAGAACTGCGTGAACATGAACTCGGGCTGGCCGAACACGATCCCCCACCCCGAAGGCAGGGCCGCCTCGACCGTCACATTGATGTTCCCTGTGCCTAGGACCGTGACATTGAAGTCGTTTGGCCCGGACCTGCCGGGCCTCATCTCCAGCAAATCCTTCGCAGGTTCCAGCTTGACAAATCCGACGATGGCCCTGGCGACGACGGTCCTGGTATGCTTTCCCCCGCCCTCGTCCTTCCATATGAGCGATATGTTGAACGCGGCCCCGTTGCCCGTGGTGGCGTTGGCCGGGGCCTTGATCTGGAATGTCACGTTCTTGGATCTATCGGGCTGGACCGTCTCTGACCACTTCAATGGGTCCTTCGTGCCATTGAACGAGGCCTTCCAACCGGCCTTGGCAGCGACCGGCCAGGGGACCAGCTGAAGGCTGAACTTATCGTCGACATTCCCCTGGTTCTTAATGACCACTGTGAGGTTCACGGTAGCGTTGATGTCCAGGTTCACGGAACCAACGGGCAGGGCTATGCTGCCATCATGCTTGATCTCGGCCGGTACCAGCGGGACCGGCGTGAAGCATCCGATCAATATCGTGAACACGACACCGCCCGTGACCCAGCGCTTCGCATCCAACGGCGTTATGTCATTCAAGGGCGGCGGGTGACCGACCCCTATGAACACGATTATGAATATGAACAGGATCCAGCCGAAATATTGGTAATAGAACGACAGGGCCAGCATGATTATTATGGACGCATAGGAGAGGTACTTCGCCTTGTCACCGAACATGGCCCTGGCCACATGGCCCCCGTCCAGCTGGCCCGCGGGAAGCAGGTTCAGGAAGGTGACCAGCAGGCCGACCCAGCCCGCCAGCGCCGTCGGATGGGTCAGGTAGTTCCCAGTGGGGAATACCGTGGCAAGCATGTTGTAGAACAGGCTCGTGCCCAGGTAGACGAGGCCGCCCGCGTTCGCCGGTACGGGCATGGCAAAGACCTCCGTGAGCTTGAAGCCTATGAGTATCACCGGCACGGCCACGCAGAAGCCGCAAAGGGGCCCGGCCACGCCTATGTCCAAGAGGGCCTTCTTGTTCGGGATGGGCTCCCGCATGCTTATGAACGCACCGAAGGTCCCCAGCGGCGGCACGGGGACAGGTATGAAGAATGGCAGGCTCGCGGCAACGCCGTGCCTCCTGGCCACGAAGTAGTGGCCCAGCTCGTGTATGCCTAGTATGAGCATGAGCGGGAAGGCGAAGAACAGGGCGCCGAAGCCGAGGGCCCTGGGCGTGAAGACCTGCCAGAAGTCATTGGAGTTGAGATGCTGGTTGTCGTAGGACCACCAGTTGATGGCGCCGACGAATATGGTCGTGACCATCGTGAGAATTAGGAGTATGACGTTTATCTTGATGGACCTGAACTTCAACAGCGGCCGCTCTTGCACATATACGATGTGCTCCCCACCCTCGTAGAGGACCATGGGGATGTATCCCCTGACCAGGAGGTCCCTGCGGAGGCTGTTGAAGTCCTTCTCGAGCGTCTCGGGGGCCAGGTCCACGAAGAACGCGGCGGAGTCGTACTCCCAGCGGACGTCATAGGTCTTGAAGTAGCGGTTGATGACGTCCTTGAGTTTGTTGACGTCCTCCGCTTTTATCATCTTCCCGCTCCTTCCCCTGTGCTCGCTCGCCCGACGGGGCCCACGAGGTGTAGGCTCTTATGCCATATCAATGATATATAAATATTCCAATGCCCGCTCCGGTCGATAAATTGAACAATAATAACGGGCGCCGTGGGGCACGGACCCCATCCGCACATGCACCATCCATGAAGTTTATACCCGACCTTTCTTATATGTGGGCCATGGTCGATGCTAGGGCCAGTTCCATGGGCTCCGCCGTCTCAGGCACAGCCTATGTGTTCCTAGGGCGGCTGGCCGATGCCGTGGTCGGGTTCCTTTTCAGTATAATTGGCGCCAGGATCATGGGAAAGGACCTCTACGGCTACGTCGGCGCCACCATCGGCATCGTCAGCATCGTGAGCCTGCTGGCGGACATGGGGGTCCCCAACGCCACGACGAAGTACGTCTCACAGTACCTGGCCAAGAAGAGATTGGACCGCATCCGCGCAGTGATCTTCAACACCGTCCTGATGGAGGCCGTCCTGGGCTCCGTCGCGGCCATCCTCTGCTTCGGCCTCTCGGACACCCTGGCCAATAGCGTCTTCCATACGCCCTCGCTCGGCGTCTACCTACGGATTGGGGCCCCGCTGGCGTTGTTCATGCCCATCATAAACGCGCTGTCCGCGGTCTTCCAGGGCTACCAACGGCAGGAGTTCTTCTCCCTGTCCGTCTTCCTCTCCGGTTTCACGCGCCTCGGGTCATCCTGGGTCCTCCTGATGATCCACCCGACGGTGGAGAGCGCCCTGCTGGGATACCTCCTCGGCGCCATAGTATCGTCGACCGTGTTCGGCACCATCATCCTTGTCAAGATTCTGCCGGCCCTCGGAAAGAAGACCGCCCCAAGGATGCGCGAGCTGAAGGAGATGCTCGGCTACAGCCTCCCCGTCATGCTCACCGCGGCCTCGGTCATGCTGTTTAATTGGATCGGGACATTGTTCCTGACGGCCTTCGGCAGGCCCGAGGAGATAAGCTGGTTCAACATCGCCTATGGGATGGTCAGCATACCGGTCGTCCTATCGACATCCATCGGGACCGCGTTCTTCCCCATCGTCACGGACCTGCATTCCCGTGGCAAGCACCGGCTCCTGAGCGAATCCTATGCCCGTGTCATCAAGTTCACATCCCTTGTGATGGTCCCCGTCGTCATGATACTCGTGGCCGTGGGCCAGCCCTTCATATTCGTCCTTTACGGGCCCTCCTTCCTGCCGGCCTATGAACCCTTCATCATACTCTCCCTGTGGGGCCTGCTCAGGCCCATAGCCGCCATCTCGAACGCCGTTTCCAACGGTGTCGGCAAGCCCTTCCTCAACACAAAGGCCAACCTCATCTGCGTCGGCCTCTCCATCGTGCTATGTGCGCTCCTCGTCCCGGGTGGCAGGCCCTATCCCCTCAATCTCATCCCGCTCCAGGGCCTGATGGGGGCCGCCTGTGCGATCACCATCTCGTTCCTCGTGGGGATGGCCCTACAGGTGTACTATTCCATCGAGGTCACGAAGACGCGTTTACAGCTCGATGCCTGGGGCAAGGCCCTGATAGCATCCACGCTTGCGGCCTTCGCGATCGTCCTGATGTTCAGGGAGCTCATCCCGAGCATGGGCCTCCACGGGCTCGTGGTCGACCTCCTGATCACCATTGCCCTCGGCCTACTAGGCCTCGGGATCTACCTCGTCGTCATAAAGTTCATGCACGCCCTCGACAAGACCGATATGGAGACCATCGAGGCGATGCCGTTGCCCATGAAGAAGACCGTAATGAAGGTCCTCCGTCTGATTGCGACGTGAGGTATCCTATTCGTAGACCAGGTCCTCGAGCACGCCCTCAAGCTCCTCTGCCATCTCGGCCCACGAGCGCGACCGGCCGTACTCGCCTTCCGTGGCCACCACCAAGCTGAGCTTCCCGGCCACTCGCTCCACGACATCGGCGATTTTTGTCGGTCCCACGGCCGGGACCTTCGCCCCACTGCAAGCCCTCAGCGAATCTGCCAGGCCACCAAGTTCGGTCCCCACGACGCCAAGACCGCAGGACGCCGCCTCGATCACGGCTAGGCTGAAGTCGGGATGGGCGACATCGGGTATCGACCTTGGAACAAGTGCGAACACCCTGTGCTGTCTCAACACCTCAGGCATCTTCGTATGCGGGACCCGCCCGATGAACCTCACTGACCCCTCGAGCAAGGCCTCCTTCGTCCGCCTTTTCAGGGCCTTGGCCTCGGGGCCCGTCCCTACCACCGTGAGGAACGCATCCAGGCCCTTGTCCAGCAAGGCCTTCAGGACATCTACGAGCGTGTCCACCCCCGCGCCCTTCCTTAGCTCTGTGACCGTCACTATGCCCAGCTCCTTGGGCCTCGATCTGGGCGGCGAGAAGAGCCCGTGGTCGACCCCGGGGGGCATCACCTTCATGAGCGCCTCGTCGAAATCCGATTCGATGAGGTTGGCCTTGGCCCATCGGCTGACGGGCATGACGAGCTCACAGTTACGCAGGATGCTGCGCTTCGCCGGATTGTGGCCCTCGAGCTCGTTCCCCCAGGCCAGGATGGAGACGTTGATGCCCGCCTCCTTGCCGAGGGCGGCCCCCAGGATGCCGGCCTCGCCCGCGTCCAATCCGAGGACCACATCGAAGTCCTTGTCCTTCTGGAGCCTTAATAGTTCCATGACCTGCCTGAGCACATGGAGGCCGGTGCTCGGCAGGATGGCCATCGAGGGCCGGCGCTCCAGTTCATAGGCCACGTCCTTGAACTGGCCCCTCAGCTCGGCGACGGAATCGAAGACCCGGAGCCTCACCTTATGCCCCCGACGGGCGAGCTCCTGGGAGATGTAATGGGCAGCTATGCCTTGGCCGCATAGGCCATACCGTGACGCCAGCGCTAGGATTTTCACAAGCTAATGAATGACCACGGTCGGATAATAAGGATTTCCATCACCATCTAGGCCTTTCTCGTGCTCCGTCGGCCTTTCTTTTTCATCGTGACCGTCCTTTCCCCCGGTCCACGACGCAGCCTTTCTAAAATCTTGGTCGTGGAATACCCCGTGACTAGGGGCACGATGACGATCCTTCCACCGTATCCCTCGACGGCCTCCCTCTCGGGCAGGTCCTCGACCTTGTAATCGCCACCCTTGACATGGACATCAGGCCTCAGGGCCCTGATGGTCTCTATCGGTGTATCCTCGTCGAAGACCACTACATAGTCCACGGGCTTCAGACCGGCCAGCAGCGCCGCCCTCTCGGCCTGCCGATGGATGGGCCTGCCCTTCCCCTTCAAGCGCCGCACCGAGGTATCGCTGTTGATACCGACGACAAGTATGTCCCCCTGGGCCCGGGCGGCCTCCAGGCTCCTCAAATGTCCTAGATGAAGGATGTCGAAACAACCGTTCGTGAAGACGATCCTCCTCCCCCTCCGCCGTTCCTCCTCCAGCAACCGGGCCAGCTCTTCCCTAGTGACTATCATGTCCCTTCCCAAGCCTGTCCAGGACCGCGGCCGCAAGGAGCGGCACCATGATCTCGTGATGGCCCGTGAGCGCGAAGCCCTCCCCGCCGGTCCTCGTGGGCCGCTGGACGACATTCACCCTTGGCCGATAGTGCTGTATCATGTCCATGTTCACCGTCGTGAACCTCCGGACCTTCTTGCCGAGGTTCCTTGCGAGGTTCAGGGCCTTCAGGAACACCTCAGGCAGGAAGGCGGCAGAGCCGAGGTTGATGTAGACCCCGCCCTCCAGGTCGCCTATGACCGCTGTGAGAATATGAAAGTCGGTCATCGAGGCCTTGCCCGTGGTGGCCCCGTCCATCCTTGGATGCATGTGAACGATGTCCGCACCGAGGGCGACATGGACCGTGCACTGCACGCCATGGTCCGCGGCCTTGCACAGCACGGATGCGCTGGAATGCGGGGCCTTTTTCGACGCAAGCCATTGCGCTAGGGCGGTCCCGAGGCCGGTCCCGTTGGTCGAGGCCGCCTGTGAGGCCTCGGCGAAGGCCGTCCCGGTCTCATCCGCCATGCCGAAGGTCCCATCCTCTATGCCCTCGGCCACGTCCTCCGATGTCTCCCCGATGAGCGCCATCTCAAGGTCGTGGATCGCCGCGGCGCCGTTCATGGCCACGGCAGTCACGACGCCGCGGTCGATGAGGTCCCCGATGAGGGGCCCGAGGCCCACCTTGATGACGTGGCCCCCGATGCCGATGACGACGGGCCGCCCCTTGTTCCTGGCCTCGCAGATTCTATCGATGACCTTCCTGAGGTCCCGCCCGGCCAGGATGTCCGGGAGACAGCCAACTAGGTCGCTCACGCTCAACCCGGGCCCGATGGGCCGGCAGGCATCCTTTGCCGAAACGAGGTTCTTGCGTGACTTGATGGGATAGGTCCTCGCGTCACAAGGAGCAAGGCCATGGGCCGGTTTCCCTCGACGGACAGGCATGGGGGAAGTAATATACCGAGGGCCTTATTATTCTTCCTGACATGCGGCCGTCACGGCCCGGCCTTGTCCGACATTTCCTTCCTGAGGTCCTCGACGGTCAAGGTCGCGGCCCCCAGCTTCCGCACGACCACACCGGCGGCGTGGTTCGCAATGGTCGCCGCCTCGAACCAGTTGGCCCCTGAGCAGGCCGCGAGCGCGAAGGCGCTCATGACAGTATCCCCGGCCCCGGTGACATCGTAGACCTCCCTCGCAACGGTCTGGATGTGGTGGACCTCTCCGCTGTCCAGGAAGAGTGACATGCCCTCCTTGCCGCGGGTAATGAGGACGACATTGCACTTCAAGGTCCTTAGGACCTCCTTGCCGATGGCCATGATGCCCTCCTTCTCGAATGTAGGGCCGACGAACCCCGCGGCTTCATGATGGTTCGGCGTGATGGCCGTGCATCCCTCGTAGTTCCTGTAGTTCCTGGGCTTCGGGTCCACGAAGACCATCTTCTTGGCGGCCCTGGCGTCCCGGATGACCCTTGTCAGGAGCCCCGGTGTGACGACGCCCTTGGCATAGTCAGAGATCACGATGGCATCGACCTCCCCAAGGATGGAATGGACGTTCCCTGCGAGGGCCGATTCCAGTGTGCCTGAGATGTCCCGGACCTCCTCACGGTCGATCCTGACGACCTGCTGGTTCCTTGCGATGATGCGTGTCTTGCAGGTGGTCCTCCTGTTGGGGTCCTTGAGGACATATTTCGTCTCCATGCCTCTCCTGGCGAGCTCCTCGAGGAGCCATTTACCATCATCGTCATTGCCTACTAGGCCCATGGGCACCACGAACCCTCCTAGGGCCCTTATGTTGGCCGCCACATTGCAAGCGCCGCCGAGACCGTTGGCCTCTCCGGAGGCCTTCACGACCGGGACCGGCGCCTCAGGCGATATGCGCTCGACATCGCCCCAGATGTACCGGTCCATCATAAGGTCGCCGAGGACCAGGACCCTAGATTCCTTGAACGCGTCAAGAATCCCATCGAGCCGCTCCGATATGCCACCGGACCTCTCCGAGGCCTCCTTCTTGACGGGGACCTGTGCACGCACCCCCTTCTTGGTCGCCGGTGCCCTCTCGGCCTTGATGCCCTTAGGGGATGCCTTCCCCTTCTTGCCTTTTCCAGAGCCTTTCTTCGCTGGCATCGGTCCCACACACCTATCGGTCATCCCGTCCGGGGCTAGGCCGTCCTTTCGACGGTGTATCATCTAAGATGTAACATTTGTATGAATAATAACATTTCTCCAGCCAATTGTATGCCGCGAAATGCCGGTTCTTTCTTCCTAGACTCTCTTCCGAGCCCCGGTCAACCCCTTCATATGGGCCCTGATCTCCTTGCCTATGTCCTTTCGCGCCAGGGCGAGCTCGAGGGTGGCCTTGACGTAGCCCACCTTGCTGCCAATGTCGTACCTCTTGCCATGGAACTCGTAGCCATAGACGACCCCTGTCCCGGCCATCTTCGATAAGGCGTCGGTTATCTGTAGCTCACCGCCATGACCCGGTTCGAGGTCGTCGATGAAGTCGAATATCTCCGGCCTCAGGATGTACCTGCCCATTACCGCGAGTTGCGACGGGGCTTTGTTCGGCCTCGGCTTCTCGACCATGTGCTCTATCCTGTACGTCCGGTCGGCGACCTTCTGACCCTTTATGACCCCGTAGTGGCTGATATCGGCCCCCTTATGCCGCTCCAGGGCCACGACGGTCGCACCGCCATTCCTCTCGTGAATCTTTATCAACTGCTTGGTGCAAGGCACCTTCGAGACAATGATATCGTCCCCGAGCAGGACCGCGAAGGGCCCGCCCTCGACATGCTTCCTGGCGCATGCGATGGCGTCCGCGAGCCCCCTCTGCGAGCTCTGGTAAATGTAATGGATGGAGGCCATCTCCGAGATCCGTTCCAGCTCCTTGAGCTCCTCGGTCTTTCCCTTCGATCCTAGGAACCGTTCCAGTTCCAGGGAGCGGTCGAAGTGGTCCTCGATGGCCCTCTTCCAGCGGCCCGTGATGATGATGATATCGTCTATGCCCGAGGCCACGACCTCCTCTATCACATATTGGATCGCGGGCTTGTCCACGACCGGAAGCATCTCCTTGGGCTGGGCCTTGGTCGCAGGAAGGAGCCTCGTGCCCCAACCCGCGGCCGGAATGACGGCCTTCTTGACCTGCGACATCGAGACTCAATATAGTGAGAATAATAATAACATTATCGCTCAAGGGAATGCATCCCATAGAAAAATCTATGGGTGGGAAGACCGTTCGTGGATTTCAGGAAATGGAAGTCGGGGTCCGATTTTGATGAGACGCAGGGGCAAGACCAAGGAGCGCATCGCCATCTTCGGCACAGGCTACGTAGGCCTGACGATGGCCGCATTCTTCCTGAAGAGAGGGCACCCGGTCATCTGTGTCGACGTCATCAAGGACCGCGTCACAAAGATAAGCAACGGCAGGTCCCCCATTTACATGCCCGGTCTCGACGAGATCCTCTCAGACGGCATCAACACCGGGAAGTTGATGGCCACCTCGGACGGCCTCACAGCGGCGCGATGCTCGAGGATGTCGTTCATCTGTGTGGGGACCCCGTCGAGGCCTGACGGGACGATAGACCTAAGGCATGTCCGTTCGGTCTCGAAAGAGATAGGGGACGGTCTCAAAGGTCGCAAGGACTTCCCCGTGGTCGTGATGAAGAGCACCGTCATCCCACTGACCTGCAAGGACATAGTGAGGCCAATCCTTGAAAAGAGGTCCAAGATGAAGGCCGGCAAGGGCTTCGGACTTGTCTGCAATCCCGAGTTCCTCAAGGAAGGCGAATCCCTGAGCGACAGCATGAACCCCGACAGGATCGTCCTCGGTAGCATCGACGAGAGGAGCTCTAAGATGGTCGGGGATCTCTATAAAGGTCTGAACGCCCCGCTCATCCTCACGGACCTCACGACGGCAGAGATGATAAAGTACGCAGCCAACACATTCCTTGCGGCCAAGGTCGGCCTGTCCAACGAGATAGCCAATATCTGTTCCGCCCATGGCGTGGATGTCTACGAGGTCATGAAGGGCGTCGGATTGGACGAGCGCATCGGGCCGCACTTCCTTAGGGCCGGGGCCGGCTTCGGAGGGTCTTGCTTCCCGAAGGACCTGAAGGCATTGAGGGCCGCGGCCATGAAGGCCAAGGTCCCGTTGAGAATCCTGCCCTCGGTGCTGGAACAGAACGAGGTCCAGCCCCTCGAGACGGTACGGCTCCTGAACGGGGCCCTCAAAGGCCTCCGCGGACGTAGGATCGCCCTCCTCGGCCTTTCCTTCAAGCCGAACACCGACGATGTGCGGGAGACCAGGGCCGTGCCAATCCTACGCGCCCTTTTGAAACAGGGCGCCACCGTGAGGATATTCGATGTGAACAAGGGCGCCATGGAGAATTTCATCAACCACGTCAAGGACCTCGGCATGACCAAGAGGATCATCCCATGCGCCTCCATAGAGGCCGCGCTCAAGGGCAGCGACGGGGCCATCATCCAGACGGAATCGAAGGAGTTCAAAGCATTGCGTCCGAAGGACATCAAGAACTGGATGAGGCGGCCCATCATCATCGACGGAAGACGGACCCTCGACCCGCATCTGATGGCCAGGTCTGGGATCATTTATCGTGGCATCGGCTGGAAGAACCTGTGATGGTCGGGCCCGTTCTATCGCCTGCCCTTCCGCCTCTCGATGATCCGCTCATAGAACGCCTCGGTCTTCTCCCGGATGGCCTCGGCGCTGTGGGCCCTCACGACGCGGTCCCGGCCGTTCCTGCCCATCCTTTCGAGGGCCGCCCTGTTCTCCGCGAGCGCCTTGACCTTGCCGATCATGCCCTCGACATCGCCGGGTTCGAACACGAAGCCGTTCTCACCGTCCTTGATCCTCTCGGAGCCACCGCAGATGTTGGTGGTGATGACCGGCCTGCCGCAGGCGTTGGCCTCGGGGATGACCCGCCCCAGAGGTTCGATCCTCTTGAAGGGCGCGAGCACCAGGCTCACGGCCTGGTACTCTCCCGGCATCTTCTCGTAAGGGACCTTGCCGACGAACTTGACCTTGTCCTTCACACCCAGCTCCTTCACCAGCGTCTTGACCTCCTTCATGAAGGGCCCCTCGCCGGCCACCCTCAGCCCGACACCGATCCCGGCCGCCACCCGGACGGCATCGTCGAGCCCCTTGCTGAAGTCGATCCTTCCCACGAAGCCGAGCTTGAACTCCTCGGGCAGCTCAGCGAACGAGAAGAGGTCCGTCTCGATTATCATCGGGATGACCTCCATGTCGCAGTCGATGCCTTCCTTCATCAGCAGGTCCCTCATCATTTTCGAGATGGGGATGAGCCCGTCGAACTTCGACAGGTAATACCGCCTCTGCTTCATTGTGGTCTTGAGGTACGGCATGGCCGCCGGCTGTCCGCCATGCTCATCAAGGCATTCCTTGAAGCGGGCAGCGGTACAATTATTGCAGATCTTCCCGTCCTTGAAGTGCAGGCCGAAGTAGCAGGTCGCCCAGGTGTCGTTTATCGTCCCGACCACAGGGATGCCCCTCAGCCTCGAAGCCATGACTGCACCGATAAGGGTCCTGATGCCATACACATGGACGATGTCGGCCTTCTTCAGGTCCCCAAGGAGACCCCTCATCACCGAGAACGACAGGACCTCCCCGCGTCTCAGGTCCTGGGGCCACAGCTTGCTCGGCTCGGCTATGGTCCGTTTGATAGTGAAACCGTCCCTCCGTTCCGTGGACCCATTTCCGACGGTGTAGACCGTGACCTTGTGCTTTGTGGCGAGGGCCTTGGCTAGGAGATAGTTGCTGATCTCCCCTCCCCCGAAGACGTCGGGATAGAAACGCTCGCTCACGATGGCGATTTTCAGCCCATCATCCTCCAAGGTCGTCAATAATCGATATGGATTTCGTCTATTAAGGATTGCCCGGCCTAGGCCCTTTCCATCAGGCCCTTGACCGCCGACAGGACCTCCTCGGGGGTGATTGCCTCGAGGCACTTGATTTTGTCCGGACAACCGATCTTATCGCCAGGCCTCACGTAGCAGGGCGCGCATCCCGGGTCGTGCCGTACTATCACATGTTTGCCGGCGGGGCCCGTCCTGCGCAGGTCCGTAGGGCCGAAGATGCCCACCACCGGCGTCCCGACCGCTCCCGCCATATGCATCAACCCGCTGTCGTTCGATACGAAGGCCTTGCAGCATTTGATGAGGGCCGCGCTCTGTCTCAGGTTCGTCTTGCCGGCAGCGAGGATGGCGTTCTTCCCTATTTCCGACACGACGGCCTCGGCCAGTTCCTTCTCGTCGGGTCCGCCGGTGACCACGACCCAAGCGTCCAATTCCTTCACCAGGAGCTTGCCCAGCTCATCGAATTTGGTCCAACGCTTGTAGAGCATGTCCTTGTAGCAGCCCGGATGGAACCCCACGACAAGGGCTCCGTCGGGCACCCCCTGGGCCTTGAGGAAGCCCCGGGCCCAGCCCAGCTCATCCTCCGTGACGACCAGCCTTGGCTCCTCGGTGACGGGCTCGAGCCCCAGGGCCCTTGCCAGGTCGAGGTTCAGCTGGATCTCATGCCTGCCCAATTGTCGTTCGACCACGATATTGTAAAGTTTCTCGGGGCTCAGCCTCGCCGGTGATGTATGCCCGGCCCTTATCTGGGCCTTCGAATGTACCGCCAAGAGCGCCGATTCGATGTCATTGCAGATGAAGCTCGTGACCACCATGTCGTAACCCCTCGATGCGACCTTCTCGAAGAGCTCCAAGCGCTCCTTCTTTTCCAAGCGCTTCAGGAAGTCCGAGACAAAGACCTCGTTCACATGATCGAGGTTCTTCAGTAGCTCGGCCCCACCCCTGGGCGATACAAGGACGTCCACCTTGGGCTGGTCGAGCCTCTTCGCGATGGTCTCTATCAGCGGGAATGTGAGGATGAGGTTGCCTATGCCGGACTGGGCGATGACCAGCACCTTCTTGGCCGCCTTGATGGCCTCGGGCGTTGGCCTTTTCTTGCTCACTTTCGATCGGGCCAGGACGTATCCGTGATAGATTGCCGCTTTGCTCCATCCCATGGCACAGGCTCCCTTACAATCGGTCGACTTACTTTGTTTCTCACAGCGTCCATTTATGTCCATATTCTTAAATATACTGCCGGCTACGAACGAACATAGAAAGAGATTTATTGCGGGATGTTCTCCCTTGTCCAAGGATGCGGCGTCCAAGGCCCATCCATGATATCCATGCGGCTCCTGCATCTTCAGATGGACTATCCGCCGCGTATGGCCGGCGGTACGACGATCCACACATACCAGCTGGCCAAGGCCGAGGTGGCCGAGGGTCACGAGATCACGGTCATAGCGGCCGTGGCCAAGGGCGCGCCCCTGGACGAGGTCTCCGAGGGCGTCCATGTCATACGCGTCAAGGGCGCTTACACACTATCGTCGGGCAGGGCCGCCACCAAGGTCTTGAAGGACATCGACATCGTCCACGGCCACGGGACGTGCACCCGGGGCCATCTGTCGCGCAACAAGGGCTTCCCGACGGTCGTGAAGATGCACAACACATGGCTCGGCGAGCTCGAGGAACATGTAAAGACCGGGTCACCGCTCCCGCTCTCGAGGAAGGCAGCCATGCGGCTCTATACCCGCATGGACCGCTATTGTGTGAAGCATGCGGACCATGTCATAGCCATCAGCAAGCTCGTTCGGGACGAGACCCTCCGCTACGGCATCCCCGAGAGCAAGATAACGGTGATATACAACGGCATAGACCTCGAGCGGTTCAATGTCCCCGAGGCCAAGCGGGCGGCCCTTAGGAAGAAGCTCGGCTACACGGACAAGGACATCGTGGTCTCCTACATCGGCCGGGTGGAGCCCCACAAGAACATACCATCGCTGGTCCAGGCCATCATCAGCATGAAGGGCCACGAGGATGTCAAGCTCATGGTCGTAGGCGACGGTAACGTCATGGAGGACGTCCAAGCACAGGCGGCCCCGCTCAAGGAACGCGCCAAGTTCGTGGGCATGATCAGCTACGACGATATACCACAATATTACGCCGCCAGCGACATCATCGTCTTCCCGTCGATATACGAGGGCCTTGGCAACGTGGTCCTCGAAGCCATGGCCTCGTGCAGGCCCATCCTGGCCTCAGACGTCAACGGAATAAACGAAGCCTTCGTGAAGGGCACCGGCTATCTTTTCGAACCCAACGCCGCGGCCATAAAGGAGAAGCTCGAAGAGGTCGTGGCCGACGAAGGCCTCCGGCGGACCATGGGCGAGAAGGGCAGGAAGGCCGTCGCTGCCAGCTCGTGGCGCAATGTGGCAAAGAGAACGGTCGAGGTCTGCAAGACGGTCCTCGACCGACAGTGATCCGGCCTCAGTTGTAGTCCCGGTTCCTTTGTACGTACCAGCTCAGTATCAAACACACTATGGCGAATCCCAGCATGGCTGCCAGAGCCGAGCCCCAGGAGGCCAGGTCGCTCCCGCCGATGCCCATGTTATAGGGCGCCATGGACCTGATGTAGAAGTTGGCGGTGGCATACCTGATGGAGGTCGGTATGTTCGCTACGAAGGTCTCCCAGAACAGGGCGTAGAGCAGGCCCGCGATGAGGGCGTACTTCCTTAGCCACACGCCCAGCAACATGAAAAAGGCCCCCCAGGCCATTATGGCGACGAACATGAGGCCGATGTACTGGCCCAGGTGGAACATGAAGTCCGAGGTAAGGTCATAGGACGTATGCGAGGCGACGATCCCGAAGGCGAGCAGCAGCGGGATCAGGAACATCACGAAGACCGAGACCACGAAGCCGATGTACTTGTAGAGCACGAGCTCGAAGTTGGATAGAGGCCTTGAGGTCAGGTAGGTTATGGTCCTCTGCTCCTCCTCCTCGGCGAACAACGAGGCCCCGAACAGGAGGCACGCGTAGATGACGATGAACTGGATGTAGACCATCATGGTCATTATGACGAACAGTTCCAGTCCACTGACGCTCTTGGAGGTCCATGTGTAGGCCCAGTAGCCCGGTATTATCAGCAGGAACAATGACAATCCAAAGAAGATGAGGGTCTTCTTGTCGTAGAAGATGTTCTGGACCGTCATCTCGAGCATGGCCCTGCCCTTCGTTGGGATGTACTTGATGGCGTCCTTGAGCTTGGTGACGGGGTCGGTGGTATCGCCGGAATCGTGCTCTGGCGGATGCTTGATGGCCTTTACGTTGACGTCCACTCCCGCCATCCTATCCCTCCGTGAGATATTTGAACACGGCGTTCAGGTTGTCGTCGGGGCTGGTCAGTCCTTTGTACCTTATGCCCGTCCTGGCTATGACCTTCGGAAGCTCCCTGTAGAAGAGCTCGGGCCTCAAGGTCCTGACCGTCAGCACCTCCGGTCCGAACTCCAGGCTCGCTATGTAGTCCAGGCCCTCGAGCTCGGCCCCAAGCTTCCTTGGCTCCTGGGTCTCGATCAGGACCGTGTGCGGGTGCTTGTCGATGAGGTCCCTGATGTCGTGGATGTTCCCCTGGGCCAGGAGCTTACCCTTGTTTATGAGCACGATGTTCTCTGTGAGACGCTCGATCTCGTGCAGGACATGGCTGGACATGAGGACGTTCCGGCCGTCCTTCTCGAGGTCCTTGATGACATCGATTATCCTGACCCTGGCAAGGGGGTCCGTGCCGGCCAACGGCTCGTCGAGGATGACCAGCTCCGGGTCGTGCACGACGCTCTGCGCGACCTTTATCCTCTGCCTCATGCCCTTGCTGTAGCCGGCCAGCGTCCTGTTCATGTCCGGTAACATATCGACGGACTTGATGGCCACCTTGGCGGCCTTCTCGGCCTCGCCAATGGACATGCCCTGCAGCCGGGCCAGGTATTCCACGAACTGGAGCCCCGTCATCCAGTGATAGAACGAATCTTGCTCTGGACAGTAGCCTAGTCTGGCCTTGAGGCGAGTGTTGTTCCTGGCCTCCTCGCCAAGGACCCAGAGCCTCCCCTGGGACGGGACCATCTGGCCGGTCACGAGCTTCAGGAATGTGGACTTGCCGGCGCCGTTGGGCCCCAGGATACCCGTGATGCCCTTCTTGATGCCCAGCGTCACGTTGTTCAGGCCGAGGACCATGCCGTACCACTTGCTCAGGCCCCAGGCCGCAACGGTCCATTGCTTGGGGTCGAAGTGGTACTGTTTAGCGGCCTGCTGGGAATACTGGGCGTACTGGGCATAGTATTGCGAGTACTGCTGGTACGAATATGGTTGCCCATAGGCATAGGGCTGACCGTAACCGGGCTGCGGTTGGGCCTGTGGCGTCGCGCCCCCGTCCTTTTCCTTCGTGCCTTCCTCGCTCACCATGTCCTTCACGCCTCTCTCCTACTCGCTCAGCTCCGTATGCTCGACCTTGAACCACACCAGTGCCGCGCACGCCAGCCATATGACGGCCAGCACGGCAAGCGAGTAGTGCCAATCGAACTTCAGGTTGAGGTTGTCCGCGATATTGAACGTGATCTGGCCGACGATACTCATGTCGTCGGCGATGCTTATGAGCCTGGCATAGTCACTGTTGAACGCCTGGGACACGACCTGTCCCATGATGCCGGTCACGAGGTATATCACGACCAGGGCCGCGGCAGCATAGAACCTGCGCGCTGTGACCGATGAGAATGCCAGGGAGAGCGTGCTCAATGTCAGGACCGTCACCAGGGAATAGCCTATGATGGCCCCCCAGACCCAAAGATGGTCGATGACATAGGTGCTCGAGATCTTTGTGAGCAATATCAGCAGTGCATAGGTGATCATCGACGGTACCAAGGTCACGAGGCCTAGGATTATGCCGAGGGTCCCGAACTTCCCTATGATATAATCCCTCTTCGTCAGGGGCCTGGCGAAGTACAGGTTATAGGACTTCTCGTTGATGTCCTGGGCGATCATCTTGGACCCGACGACGGCCGCCAGCAGCAGGGTCCACAGGACCTGTGTCCCGCCCATGACGCTGTCGAAGAGTATCGTCCCGGTCATGTCCGCCTTCTTCGTGTCCGAAAGCTGGACGACGGTATAGTAGTTCCCCGCGACGGTCTGGTCGCTCCTGGAGGCGATGGCCACATTGATGGCGGTCTTCTTCGCCGAATCCGCGCGCGTCGAGAGCTCAAGCACACAGGGGATGCTCCTGCCCGCGGGCACCTCCATCACAAAGGTCCTGACCTTGGGCCAGTACTGCTGTGGCATGTCCCGGAGCTCGATGATCACGCTCTTCAGCGGTGTCTTGGTGCCGTTCACGAAGGCAGTGATGGACCATTTGGTCGGGATGCCGCCGACCGTGATGTTGTACCGGTCATCCATCGTGCCGGTGTTATTGACCGCGAATGCCACATTGATATGGTCCCCGGCGGTGGCGTCAAAGGAGCTCTTCGAGAAGTCTAGATCGTAGGACCTTCTCTGCGCGGCCAAAACCGGATTAGGGGCGATGATGGTGAAGGTCTTGAACGAGTCCACCCGGCGGCCGGTGGTGGCGCTGACATCGATCCTCGCCATGTCCATGGGAGCCGCATTGTGTGGCGGTATGATGATGAGGCTGGCCGATAGCTGGTCATCAGCCCCCGAGGCGTTCACATAGGCGGCCCAGCCCATGGGGACATTGATGGTCGCGAACTGGGTCCTGTTCGTGAAGACCGCGCCCTTGAGCTGGTATTCAGCCTGTGACGTGTTGAGAATCATCTGGTGCATGAGGACCGTGGCGGCCTGTGTCCCATCATAGGTGTCCGGCGTGGTGGCCTCCAGCGATAAAAAGCCCGAGGCGGCCGTAAGGACCGGGAACATCACCGAGAAGACCCATGAGAGTACTATGAGGATTATGACCGGTATGGTCTTGACATTGAACCTGACGCCCTCGCCTATCATCCGCATCACGATGTGTTTGCGGTCGTCGAGCTTCCCGTTCCAGCGGGTGTAACGCTCGCTCTTTATGCCGGTCCAGCCGAAGGGGGACTGGGGCGGTGCTGCGCCCGGCGGTAGTGGGGTCATCACTTGGCACCCCCTTTTTCCTGGGCCCGGATGACCTCCAGGAACAGGTCCTCCAGCGACTTCGCGCTCTGGCTCACGAAACGCACCTGGGTGCCAGCCGAGGCCGCGGCCCTCATGACCTCCATGTACGCCTCGTCGAGCTTCTCCTCCTTGACGCAGTCCACACGCACGTTCCCGCCCTTCTCGAGCTCGACCTCCAGCCCGGCCTTCTCCAGGGCCTTCCCGAAGGCCTCCAGCTCGGACTCCTTTCCCTTGACCCTGACGCTTAGGACGGTCTTGTTGGCGATGAGCATCTCCTTGATGTTGCCCTGCTTGAGAAGCTGGCCCGAGCTCATGATGACGATATTGTCGCAGAGGTACTCGACATCCGGCAATAGATGGGACGACAGGAAGATGTTCTTCTTCTCGTCGTGGGCCAGGGACCTTATGAGGTTCAGCATCTCGTCCCTGCCGCGCGGGTCGAGCCCATTCGTGGGTTCGTCGAGCAGAAGGAGCTCGGGGTCATGCACCAGCGCCTGGGCCAGCTTGATCTTCTGCCTCATGCCCGTGGAGTAGGTCTGTATCTTCCTGTACCGCTCCTCCCCGACGCCGATGTAATGCAGGACCTCGTGTGCCCTCTGGAGCGCGTCGGGCCTGGCCATGCCGACCATCTGCCCCATGTAGGTGCAGAAGGTGACCGCGTCCATGTCGAGGATCAAGCACTCGTGTTCCGGCATGTAGCCGATGCGCTGCCGGATGTCGGAGCCCTCCTGCTTTATGTCCTTGTCGAGGACGGTCCCCGAGCCTGAGGTGGTCTCCAAGAGCCCGATGAGGACGCGTATGAGCGTCGACTTGCCCGCCCCGTTGGGCCCTAGCAGGCCCGTGGCCCCCAGCGGGACCTTGAGCGAGATGTCGTCGAGGGCCATTATGGTCTCGAACCGCTTCGTGATGCCATGGGTCTGGATTATGTACTTGGCCCCATCCTTGCCTTCCTTCCTTTTGGCCTTGGTACGCGAGGGCTCCTCTGGTACCGACGAACTCTTGGAGCCATCCTTCGTTGACGTGGTCACAGGCACACCCATCCGGGACCCCAGGCCCTGGACCGGGAACAGGGGTGGATATTAATAATCCATTCGAAAGATTCATTCGAACCGTTCGAGCCCATTGGATGGCCGATATCGAACAGGTCGCCTGCCTCTATCCCGATTTAGTAAGCTTTACATACCATTCTCATTATTATTCAGGCCGATGCCAAAGAAGGGATTCACGACCTGCCCCGAATGCGGCGTCGAGATCAACAATGCAAAGATTGGACGCCACATGCGCAGGGTCCATCCAAAGAAGGCGGCCGAACACGGTGTGTTGGAGCCGCGGCAGACCAGGAAGGCCAAGGTCCTCAGCGCCCGGAAGCAGGAGCTGCTCGATTACAGGAAGCAGAGGGAGCTCCGGAAGAACGCTAGTGTCGCCGTAGTCGTAACCATCGTCGTGGTCGCCGTAATAGTCACGGGCTACTACTGGAACACTATAATCCCCCACAAGCACAACCCGGTCGCTGTCGTAGACACATCCATGGGGACCATCAAGTTCGTCATCTACAAGGACAAGGTCCCGAACACGGCGGCCAATTTCATCAAATATGCCGATGCGCACTTCTACGAGGGGCTGATATTCCACAGGATCACAAACCTGGATACCGCACACACGGAAACGCACATAATACAAGGCGGAGGCCTGGACGCGAACCTGCAAACGAAGACGGCCCTCTATCCCGCCATAGACCTCGAGATCGACAACAGCCTTACACACGACGATGGTGCCGTGGCCATGGCGCGCACGACCGAGATCAACAGTGCGACGAGCCAGTTCTACATATGTGACGGGGCCGAACATTTCCTTGATGATTCGCAGCGCCAGGCCAGTGGTCAAGGCCAGGGCTACGCCGTGTTCGGTAAGGTGACCGATGGCATGTCCGTGGTCCGGGCCATGGGGAAGGTCCAGACCCAGAGCGTTAGTGGATACGACGGTGTCCCGGTCGACCCGATAACAATAAACAGCGTCACAATCGAATGAGGGGGAGAGGGAAACCTTTTTTAATAGCAGTAGGATATCATGAGAGGCGCTTGAATGGCGAACCCTATCGCAGTCATCGAGACCAATATGGGGACCATAAAGGCCGAGCTGTTCATGGACAAGGTCCCTGGCACGGTCGGCAACTTCATCAAGCTGGCCGAGAAGCGGTTCTATGACGGTGTCATTTTCCACAGGGTCATCGACGGCTTCATGGTCCAGGGCGGGGACCCGACCGGGACCGGCTCGGGCGGCCCCGGTTACACGATCAAGGACGAGTTCCACCAGTCCCTGAGGCACAAGGGCGAGGGCATCCTGTCCATGGCCAACACCGGAAGGCCGAACACGGGCGGGTGCCAGTTCTTCATAACCCTCGGCCCCACGGAGCACCTGGACGACAAGCACTCCATCTTCGGTCGCGTGATCGAGGGCATCGAGATCGTCAGGGCCATCGGCAAGGTGCCGGTGGACGAGGACGACCGGCCCCGGAAGGAAGTCCGGATGAACAAGGTGACGATAATAAAGTGAACACCGACGGGACATCCATGACATTTCTCGAATTCTCACTGGGGTGAATACACAAGATGAACGAAAAGGACTTCAAGTTCGCCTTTGACCTCCACATACACACGATCGCCTCCTTCGATGGCAAGGCCACGCCCCAGGCCATGTGCCAGGTGGCCCAGGGCCGGGACCTGAATGGTATCGCCATCACGGACCACGATACCCTCACGAAGTTCGAATCGCCCTATCCGGGATTTTTGATCATCCCGGGCATCGAGGTCAGGGTCGAGACCGACAAAATATGGGCCGATGTCCTAGGGATCGGGATCCAGGAGATGGTCCCGCTGGGCCTTGGCCTGGCCGAGACCATCGACGCGATCCACGAGGCCGGCGGCCTCGCCATAATCCCGCATCCGTTCTCCAAGCTCCCCAACTTCCCGGCCCTGGGGGACGCAATCCATTCGGTCGCGGAGCTCATTGACGGCGTCGAGTGCACGAACCCCCTGGAGCACATCGACAATACAAGAGCCCGCAAGGTTGCCAACAATCTGAACGTCGCAAAGGTGGGGGGCTCCGACGCCCACACCATAGATGATGTCGGCAAGGGCGTGACGGTCGTCCCGCCCGTCTCTTCGATAGACGAGCTTCTGGAATGTATCGAAGCCAAGACCTGCGAAGGCGTCATACGGAGGATTTGAACGGCCTAGGGGCCCATTGTACAACGGTCCTCAATATTCCAATCATAAAGTACTTCAATATCATCTCCTATTCCCTTGATTGCAGGGGGACGATTATGGTCAACGTCAAGAAGACCGCACTTAATCACATACACAGGCAGCTCGGGGCGAACATGGTCGAGTTCGCCGGATGGGACATGCCCATCTGGTACACCTCCATCATCGACGAGCACATGGCCGTCAGGAACAGCCTCGGCATCTTCGATGTGTCCCACATGGGCGACATCACCATCAAGGGGAAGGACACGATGGACTTCCTCTCGAAGATATTCACCAACGACCCGCGGCGCTGCCAGGTCGGCGATATGAGGTACACCCACCTCTGCAACGAGAAGGGCCAGGTCATGGACGACATGATCATGTACAAGTATTCCGACGACCACTTCTTCGTAGTGCCCAACGGGGCCACCGCCGATATGGTCTGGAAGTGGTTCCAGAAGCACGCCAAGGGCTTCAAGGTGGAGATGAAGAACACCACCGTGGACTGGTACTGCATCGCCGTCCAGGGCCCCAATGGCTTCAAGACCGTACAGAAGCTGACCAAGGAGGACCTCTCGCCCATGAAGTTCTTCTCGTTCCGCGAGGTCGACCTGGGCGTCGGCGAAAAGGTCATGACCTGCCGGTCCGGCTACACCGGCGAGGACGGCTTCGAGCTCGTCGGTCCGAACAAGTTCGCCGAGCCCCTCTGGAAGAAGCTCATGGTGGCCGGCAAGGAGTTCGGCATCAAGCCCATAGGCCTCGGCGCCCGTGACACCCTGAGGCTCGAGAAGGGCTTCCTCTTGTCCGGCAGCGACTTCCACAACGACAGGACCCCGCTGGAATGTGGCGTCGGATGGGCCGTTAAGCTCGACCACGACTTCATCGGCAAGGGCCCCATCGAGAAGCAGAAGCAAAAGGACGATTATGCCCGCTTCAGGGGCTTCATATGCACGGAGCCGGGCATCCCCAGGCACGGCTGCAAGATCGAGGTCGATGGCAAGGAGATCGGCCCTGTGACCAGCGGGACCATGTCGCCCGTCCTCAAGAAGGGCATCGCGCTAGGCTTTGTGCCCAAGAAGTACGTGGCGGCCGGCACGAAGGTCGACATCGTCGTCAGGGACCGGAAGATCAAGGCGCAGGTCCACGACTTCCCCATGGTGCCGGACAACAAGAGGTAAGATTTAACCTTGAGATCATGGATTGAGAGACATCGAAGTGACGAGGTGAGATAAATGACCAATGTTCCGAACGACCTGAAGTACACGCAGACCCACGAGTGGCTGAAGGTGGAGGGAAAGAATGGCCGAATGGGCCTCACGGACTACGCCCAGCACCAGCTGAGCGACATAGTCTTCGTCGAGTTCCCCGAGATCGGCCGGAAGGCCAAGAAGGGCGAGGCCGTCGGCGTCGTCGAGTCCGTCAAGTCGGTCTCCGACATGTGCGTGCCGGTCTCCGGCACGATCGTGGAGGTCAACAAGGCCCTGACCGACAACCTCGAGGTCATATCCAAGGACCCCTACGGCAAGGGCTGGTACGCCATCATCGAGATGTCCGACCCGAACGAGGTCAAGAACCTCATGGACGCGGCGGCCTACAAGAAGCACATCCACGAATGAGCGCGCCCGGGTCCTAGCGGTTCGAACGCCCCGATAGGGGCCGGCCCCGACCGGCAGGCCTTCCCACGCTACCTTTCGTCGGGTGGGAGCAGGTTCGGTATCCCGTCCTCTATCGGATAGTCTATTTTACAGCTCCTGCAGGTCAGGGTGCCTTCCAGGATCTCCTTCTTGTTCTCCTTCTTGACCTGCAGGTCAAGGTCCCCTTTACACATGGGGCATGCCAATATCTCCATCAGGTCCCTGCGCATAGGCCATCCCGTGGATACATGGGCCCAGGACCGAGATAAAGATTTTGGGACCGGGCCCTGAAAAGGATTAAATCCCCCCTGTCGGTTATTTACCCCCGGTAAGGATGGCAAGGAAGAGACGGAAGGCAGTAAGTGACGACCTGAAGATCCCAGACTTCGACGAGAAGGGCTACCTCAAGCTCGAGATGCGGGGCTCGATATTCGCCGTGGCCTGCGTAGGCATGGGCCTGCTCATGTCCATAGTCGCGGGCTTCCTGACCTGGGGCACGCATGACGGCAGGATAGCCTTCGTCCTGGGCGTGCTCGGCTTCCTCCTCGTCCGATTGCTGCTCAACGTGTTCAAGGTCGATACCGAAGGGTTCGACAAGATGCGCTGGGCCGGCGGGTTCGTCACATACATGCTGACCTTCGTGGCCATCTGGATCCTGCTCATCAACCCGCCGCTCGCGAACCTCGTCCCTCCGAAGATTACTAACAATACGACGGCCGACCAGGAGCTCGGCTCCATCGTGAGCGTCGGGGCCTACGTGGACGACACCCAGGGCATCAAGACCATCGACGTCGTGCTCACCGACCCCAAAGGGCAGCAGAGCGGCCCCTTCGGGATGTCCAAGGTGGTCCAGAACCTCTATGCCTATGACCTTGAGAACCCCATGGTCGGCACCTACAGCTTCACCGTGGAGGTCAAGGACCAGGGCGGCTTCTACAAGAACGCGAAATATCAGTTCAACGTCAAAGAGAACAAGGCCCCGACCATAGACCTGTGGAACTTCACCCAGAACCAGACCGTCGTCGCAGGGCAGAAGATCAGCGCCGAGATAAAGGACAACGTGGGCGTCATCCTCGCCTTCTACGGCGTGGACCAGCCGCCCGGCTTCGAGACCCTCCCGTCCTCGTCCGAAATCAAGCTCAAGCTCGACAACCCGAAGGATTCCCTCGTGACCATTCCCACAACGAACTGGAACCCGGGACAGCACACCCTGACCATATGCGCCATGGACAGGGTCCCGCACAGGGAGACCTGCAACAGCTACAAGTTCGTGATCGTCTGAGACCTATCTTTCCCAAGGGAACCTGTCATCGAGGAACTCCGACATCTGGGCCGGGAACTCCCTTGCCAATGCCTCAAGGTCCAGGGTCCTGAAGCTCCCCTTGGCCTCGATGTTCAGCTGTTTGCCGAGGTTCAAGGTCCCGAGCTTGGCCTTGATGACCTCGGTGGGCCTCCGGAACTCCCTCTTGATATAAACGACCCACCGCCGGTCCTTTATATGCGGCCTACCTGCCCTTCTGGGATGGTCCTTCCAGGCATCCAAAAAATTCTTTTCGTTTGTATGGCCGACCTCAGGGCCCTGGTGGATGTGCATCGCGGACAGTTCCTTGACGCCGGTCTCGAGCACGAGAACGGCCTTGCCTTTCCTACCTTCCCGGGGCCGCTCAACGACAAAGGCGCGCCCCTTGACCATGGGGAACCCGGTCCTCTCGAGGAGCTCCTCGACGGCCCTCTCGGCCTTGGACACCTGGGAGGCGTAAATGTCCTCAACGACCACGGGGACCGATAGTTCCACACCGACGACCTCGGTCCCATGCTCCCGGACGGTCTTGATCACGGCCTCACTGGAAAGGACCTCGACCGTCCTCGGGAAGAAGAAGTTCTCGGACGGGGCCATCAGGTAGGCAGCGGATGCATGGATGAGCACGCTGAACGAGTTATCCGAGACGGACGCGGCAACATTGCGCTCGGGGTCCACCGGGTCGATGAAGACGAAGGCCGCGCTGAGCGCCGGGAACTTCCCCTCGTCGAGCCTGAGCCGGACCTTGCGGTCGAAATGGGCCGCCGCCTTCAATACATCCCTGAAGGTCCCGAACTTGAGAACCATGAGCTCGCACAGATATCCGGAGAATCCCTCGACAGCGATCTCCGCCCCGTAGATGCCGATGCCCTTGAGGAATGCCTTGAACAGGCGGACCTCGTCCCTCTGGCCCGGCCTCACGCGTTCCATCACGTACTTCGTATGGAACGGTGTCCTGTCGACGGCGGACATCTTGGCGCTGGCCTTGGCGACCTTGTAGCACGGCACGACCTCCGTGTCGAGGCCCTTATACTTGCCACGAAGGTACGGATGCTGTGCATACCTCTTCTCCGGTGCCTCTAAGATGGTCTCGCCCAGGGCCAGGACATCGCGCTCGACGGCATCCAGGGGCACATCCGTCGGGAACATTATGAAGAGGTCCAGGTCCGGGTCCTTCAGGTATGTCCCCTTCGCGACCGAGCCCACGAGCACAGGCTCGGCCTTGATGCCCCTTTTGGAGATCAGGTCCCTTACATGCTGAAGGAGCTCGACGACCACCCGCTCGATGCGCCCCTCATCCTCAGGGGTCGGCTTGATTCTCTTTAAGACCTCATCATCGACCGTCAATCCGTTTCACCACTCCATTGGAGAAAGGGGCTTGGCCTAAAAAGGATTTTGTGTCAAGATTAAAATATTCGACGAAAGGATAATTAAGGGGAAGGATTCTATTCGGAGACCGCTAAAACGGGTTCCAAAGGGTTGTTCGAGATGAAACGGTGCAAGGAGTGCGGGATCCCGGACATCATTGGGCGGGACCAGGTGTGGAGCTCCGACGGAACGATACCCATCCCAGGGGACCCCACATTCAGGATGGGCATCATTGAGGTCCCGGTGATCCGGGCCATTGCCGCCAAGCTCGAGGCCATAGTCGGCCCCGCCATCCATACCATGTTCATGGAGGGCAAACGCAAGAACGCCCGCCATTACATCGACACACTGCTGAAGGGCCCCCTCGGGTTCCTTGTACGGCACAGCAACTCCGGAGGCAAGAAGGCCTACCAGACCCTCTTGCAGACCTCGACGGCCCTAGGCTATGGCCATGTCATCCTCGAGGTCTACGAGCGCAAGACACGCGTCGGAGGGACCATCCACAACCCGTACTACACGCCGCTTTTCGTCGGTGACGTACGGGGCGTCTTCGAGAGCATCGAGCGGCTCCCCTCGAAGGGGTCCTGGGAGGACAAGGGCGAGAGCGCCAAGATCCTTGTCGAACGCATGGACGGCGAGGACAAGTTGGCGAAACGGTTCGTCTTCGAAGAGAAGGCGCGACTTCCTGGGAACATGAAGTACTCCCCTTGCAAGACCTGCGGTCTGCCGAAGGAGCTCATGCGCTTCAAGTGGAATATAGAGAAGGGCACCATCACCGACACCAAGGCCAACGAGCGGGTGTTCATCGCGGGCCTCAACGATATAAACGCGGTCTTCATGGAGCTCGAAGAGGCCATCGGGGACCCGGTCCCGAGCGCCATCATAGAGGTCAACCATGATTACGGCCTCGAGCTTGTACGGAAGGGCGTGGTCACAGGCTACGGCGACCTCGTCAGGGGCGCCGGCCTCAAGGGCCTCGGTTTCACATCATTCTCGGGCAACCGGGAGCGCGTCAAGCTCACCTTCAATAACCCGTTCAACAAGCACTATATCCTGGGTCGGTCCCTGGGGGTATTCGAGGGCCTCGAGGGGACCAAGGGCGAGGCTACCGTCAAGGAGCAGCCGGGCGCCCTGGAAATAACCATAACCGGCAGGGGGGGCTGAGTTGTCCGAGGCCCAGCCACCCAAGATAGAGACGAACAAGCTCGGCCAGGAGATTCTCGACCTCCTGACCCCGATAGTCGGGGCCATCGTGGCCCTGGCCATGCTCGACAAGCAGTGCACTGGCATAGGAGTGACGCCATCCACCATCCGAGACGACCACATCGAGGTCCTTGCCCAGAGGATAGAATACGTGCTTGTGATATTCGGCCACGACGGAAAGGCCGTGGGGACCAGGATACGGGCACTGAAGGGCCGCACGCTCTAGTTTTCATCGATTTCACCATCAATTTACTCCATCAAAAAATATTCATTGGTAAATATCCATATCCGTCCCGTCAGAAGAGGGAAGACCGATGGACCCGATAGGCATCATCTATGGCAATGTTGGGACGACCGAGTTCAGGTTCGCGGTCTCGGATAAGAACGTCAAGAGGAACGAGTACATCGAGGTGGCACACCCGGAATGCGGCGCCGTCCTCGGGCAGGTCGGCGATGTCACCAGGGAGACGGACCTGTCATTCGACAGGGCCCAGAAGCTCAGCATCGGAGAGGAGATCTCCATCGGCGAACAGGTGGCGGCCCTCGTGTCCGTCATAGGCTACCGCGATGACAAGAACACGCTCATGGTCCCACGCACGCCCTTCGAGGCCGGGGCCAAGGTCTTCAAGGCCAGCGAGAAGCTCGTGCGCTCTGTGCTCGGCCTCAAGGAGGACAAGGAGACGGGCGCCTATGTCGGCATGCTCAAAGGCCACGACATCCGAATCTACATCGACATCAATGCCATGGTCCAGAAGCACGCGGCCATCCTTGCAAAGACCGGAGGCGGCAAATCCTACTTCTTGGGCGTCATGGTCGAGGAGCTCCTCAAGAAGGGCGTGCCGCTGGTGATCATCGACCCGCACGGCGAGTACTCATCGCTCATGCACCCGAACAATAATGCCAAGGACCTGGCCCAGATGGACAAGTTCGGGGTCAAGCCCATGGGTTTCGCGGACAAGGTCGTGGAATACTCCCCCGACGTTAGTATAAACAAGACAGCGGTCCCCTTGAAGTTCGACGAGATCAACCTTGACGCCAAGGACCTCATGGACTTCATGGACTCCAAGAAAGGGGGCACGCAGCTTGGCATCCTTAGGCGCGTCGTGAGACAGCTGATGGTCGAGAAGAAGTTCTACTCCATGGACGACATAATCAGCCTCGTCAAGAAGGACAAGAACCCGTCCAAATGGAACATCATAAACACGCTCGAGTACATCCAGTCCACGGGCATCTTCGGCGAGCCCCCGACGAGGGTCAGCAACCTTGTGAAGGAGGGTCAAGGCACCATCATCAACCTGAAAGGCATATCACCGGACGTCCAGGAGATGGTCGTCGCCCGCATGGCCAAGAAGCTCTTCCTCGCCAGGAAGCTCAACCGCATCCCGCCCATGATGCTGGTGGTCGAGGAGGCCCACAACTTCTGTCCGCAGCAAGGGAGCGCAATGACACTCAGCGTCCTCAGGACCATCGCTTCTGAAGGCCGCAAGTTCGGCCTCGGCCTAACGGTCGTCAGCCAGAGGCCCGCGAAGATAGACAAGAACGTCCTGAGCCAGTGCGGGACGCAGATCATCCTGAAGGTCACGAACCCCAACGACCTCAAGGCCATTTGCCAGTCCATCGAGGGGCTAACCCACGGCATGGAGGAGAACATACAGAGGCTCCCCATGGGGAGCGCAATCATATCCGGAGGCAGCATCGTCACGCCTATAATAATCGATGTTCGTGTCAGGCACACGAAGCACGGCGGGGTCTCAGTCCCGATAATATCGGCCGCAAGCCAGGCCCGCAAGGTGCCCCTCGAGGAGATGGTCGAGAAGATGCGCAACGCCCATCCGGAGCTCGGGGACAATGGCGAGGAGCTGGACCTCAGGGACGAGCTGGACGAGGTCGAGGACGAGGACAAGCTCAAGAAGGACCTCAAGGACTCCGGGAAGCTAGAGAAGCTAGAGAACGAGGTCAAGGGGACCGATGTGATGTCCCAAGAGGAGCCCGAAGTTGACGAGGAGGAGAGCGAGGAGGACGAGGGCGAGAAGGACGAGGGATCCGGCGAGGAGGAGGAAAAGGAGGACCTCGAGGACGACGAGGACGCTGAGGAGGAAGAAAAGCCGAAGGACGATGAGGACGGCGAAGAGAAATGAGCGCCCGGGATAAGGGCCAGACCTCTGAGGCCCTGAAGGCCAAGACCGAGAAGGACCTTGGGATAACCAAGAAGGCCTTGGACAAGCTCAAGGTCATAGCCCCCGAGAGGTCGCACCTCAGGAAGGTCGCCGAGGACTGTCTTTCGATGGCAACGGCCTATTACAACGACGCGAGGCATTTCTACGAGAAGGGCGATTACATGAACGCCTTCGCGTGCGTCAACTATGCCCACGGCTGGCTCGACGCCGGCGCCCGGCTAGGCATCTTCGATGTCGGCGGGGACGACAAGCTCTTCACCCTCGCCGAATGAGATCTTTCTATGGAGGGCCGGACCATGGGCGGGCAGGATGAGCAGGAAGGCCCCGGCTGGGCCATCTGCCCTGAATGCGACAAGAAGGTGAAGACGGACAACCTCGAGCGGCACCTCAAGAAGGTCCATGGAATAAGTGCTAGGCCAGCCCGAAGGAAGCCCAAGGTCGCCTTCCCGCTAGGCAAGTTCATCGCCGTACTTGTGGTCGTGATCATCCTTGTCCTTGTCGGCATTTTCGCCTACGCGAGATATTCCACCGCCCCATCGGAACCGGCACTCTCGCTCGACCGGAGCAGCCACGACTTCGGCACCGTACCGCCGCAGACGGTCTACACGAACTTCAGCCTGTCGAACAACGGCGACGCGACGCTCGAGATATACAACATATCCACATCCTGTGATTGTACACAGGCCGTCCTGACCTATGATGGACAGACGAGCCCGACCTTCACGAGGAGCGGGAACCCCGATTTCAGGCTCAAGGTCTCCCCAGGCAAGACGGCGACCATGATGACCTCCATAGATCCGAACATGTACGTGAGCAGCGGCAAGATCACCAGATATATCTATTTCAACACGAACGACAAGGGACACAGCTCCGTGACGATCACTTTGATGGCGAACATAATTCGCTGATTCATTCCTTCGTTGCCCTGGCGGCCTTCTTCGTTCCCTTCTTGGTGGTCGTGACCGTCTTCCTATCTTCCGGACAGATCGCCCATGCGATGACACCATCCGCTCGCTCGAGCTCGACGATGGCAAGGACCTTCGCGCCTTTGTTCTTCTCCAGTAGATGCTTCAAGGTCTCCCCCATGCACAGCTCCCTGGACCTCTCGACGACCCTAAAGCCCTTGGCCTTGTTCAACAGTTGGTCCCATGTGAGGACGAACTCCTCCGGGGTCTTGATACCGAACTCCTTCTTCTTCATGTAACGGAACCGGAAGGACTGGCGCAGGAGGTGCGATAGCTTCACGTTCTGGACATAGATGTCCGTGTGGACATCGTTGTCCAGGTCCAAGGTCGCCACTGGGATGCCGAGCTCATCGGCGGTGTCCAAGGCCATGGTGAAGCATGGTGGGGGAGCGTCGACATCACCGTAATCCGATAATTTGTCCACATAGGCGATGTCTATGTTCGACAGGTCGGGCGTGTACTTCTTCTTCTCGCTCAACCTCTTTCGCAGGTACCTGAGCCCCTTGAGGTCCTCGGGGGGGATGCCCAGGGCCAGGATGGTCGGCCTTTCGGTCCTGACCAACTCTGCGGCGAACTCACCGTCCCTGACAAGGCCCTTCACGGCCTTAAAAACCTTGAGCCTGCCGTCCATCAGGACCTTGAGGTTCTCCTTCCGGACCTTATGGGCCTTCTTCTTGGCCTTCGCCATCCCTGACCCCCAACGAGCGAGGACCTTAAAACGGGAACCTCAAAATAAGTCTTGTCATGGCCGCGCCGAGGCCTATTTCTTGCGTTCCTTAAGCATGTGGAGGACCTCCTCCGGTCCGTCGCACTTGTCCAGCTCGCTCTTCATTATGACCGGCGTCCCCTCGATGTTCTGCCTGCTGGTCTCTTTGTTCATGACGAGCAGCGAGTCCCTCTCGGCGATCCTCGACAAGGTCGCCATGATCTTGGCCTTCTCGACGGTCGGCCTGTTCTGCTGGCCGAGGCCGGTCAGGATGAGCGTCTTCTTGTCCTCGGATAGCGCGTCGAACGGGCATTTGACCGTCGGAATCACAACGAACCCGAGGCCACGGAACCTCTCGAAGACCACCTTCGCGAACTCTCCTCCGAGGCGGCCCGGCCTATAGAGGTCCTTATTGACCTCCTTGACGGGCACCAGGGCCTTGACGGGGTTCACGATGGGCGACCCCAGGAACTCCTCCATCTTGACGACGACATTGTACATCGCTTTACCGCCGCTCTCGTAGAGCTGGATGGACCTGCGGGACACGCCGGCGGCCTTGGCAAGCGTTCCAAGGGAAATGCCCTTCGCGGTCCTGACGCGCCTCAGCTCCTGTCCGTCGATGTTCACATAGGGCCCACCGGGCCCGGCGAGCACGAACGGCGGAACGCCCTCGATGAAGTAGTCCATGAGGGTCCCCAGGGACATGACCGGGATCGCGTGGCGCAGGTATACGACGCCCTCCTCGAGGTTGTTCGTGTTGGAACGCTCGCCGACGAGCAACGGGAACGCATTGAGATGCTTGCACACAAGCATCAGCTGGTCCGAGACGTCCTTGTCCATGGCATCGATGTTCGTGAGCACCTTGACTAGCAGGAGCATCGCGTCCCTTCGTGCCACTATGTCGAAGTTGACGGTCTGGAACAGTGCAGGGTCCGAAACGTAAAACCCGGCCCTCGTCAGGACCTCCGCGGTCTCCTTTATCATTCTATGTCTATCCACTCGTCAGCACCCACTGGACATGATGTGTCGATACAACTATATAAAACATACGAAACGACCCGATTTCCTCGACGGAGGCGGCCGGTCATGTTCCGGCTTTATGTCGGGCAAAGGATCCACTGTTTTATTTCTTATCGCTCATTGATTGATAAGATGATACCGGCCACGCGGGCCTCCCCCCCTCCACCCCAAAAGATAAAAGGCCCCGTCGATGATTGGGCATCCATGCAATGTACCGAAGGCATCTTACAGGACGACACGGTCGTCATCGTCGATGAGGCCGAGGCCAGCCGTCTCCACAATAAGGGCCACTTCGGGGTCCCCGAGAGCGGCGGCTCGCTAAGGCTCCATCTACTCGAGGCCATCTACTTGGTCGAGAAGGAGCGGGTCCTAGTGATGGCCCCACCAGAGGCTCCGGAGGGCACAGCGGGCCCAGCCATCGACCTAGGCGAGCTGCTCTCAAGGGCGGTCAAGGCCATCCCTTCCTTCGAGGTCCGTTACTCGGTCTATCGCGACCTGCGCGACAGGGGCTACATCCTCGCATCGCCGCGATTGCTGACAAGAGCCGACGAGAAATCCATTCTTTGGGACCTGGAGGCCTACTCGAGGGGCACACCGCCGGGGGCCGGCTCCAGGCCCGACATGCGCGTGTTCTCCATTTCCGAGAGGGCCCCCCTGGTCCTCGGCGAGCTCATCGAGAGGGTCCGGGAGGCGTCCAAGGGCGGCCAGCGCGTGCTCATCGCCCTCGTCGACGAGGAAGGGGACGCGACCTACTACGAGGTCGCCACCGCCGAACCATCGGGCCAGATGCCCGTGAAGCTCAAGGGCCATTATGACGGGCATTTGCTCGAGGACCGGGTGGTCATTACAGGGAAGGAGGCCCACGAGCTCTACGCTGCGGGCTTCTACGGGAAACCGGCCCCGGGCAGCCTCCAGCTGTCGTTCCTCGAAGCTGCATATCTCCTGGACCGGGACGTCCTGGACATCAAGAACGCCAGGACCGGCAAGAAAGTCGCCCAGCGCGAGCTCCTCAAGATCGCACGCGACCGTCAGGACGAGTTCGACGAGCGCCTCAGGGCCTACTCGGACCTCAGGGACAGGGGCATGGTCGTCAAGACCGGGTTCAAGTACGGCACCCACTTCCGTGTCTACCAGGGCGACCCGTCGAACACGCACGCCAAGTATCTTATGCACGCGGTCCCCGAGGACTACGCCTCGACATGGCCCGAGCTCAGCAGGGCCGTGAGGCTGGCGCACGGGGTCCGAAAGGACATCCTCTTCTCGCGCGTCCTCGGAAAGGAAATGGAATACATACAGTTCAACCGCGTCAGGCCCTGAGGACCCATCCGTAACAATTCTATATGCTGAGCGCGATGCACGCCCAATGAGTTTCATCGAACGGTGGGGGAAGCTCCCTTACCTCGAGCCCGAAAAACAGAAGTTCGTGGCCCTCGAGATGACATCGGTCATCATCATAACGGCTGGATGCGCGACCCTCCTGTTCACACTGTTCTACGAGACCACGCTCGGCGGCATCCCCAAGGAACAGGCCTACCGCATCCTCCGCGTCCTCACCGGCGTCTTTATAGTGCTCATTGGCCTCGTGATACTCCTGTTCTTCCTGTACCGCCACATCACGGCCCTCGAGTCCAAACTAGAGGACCTCAAGGCCCCGAAGGAACCGGAAAGCTACAAGGACGGCATTGCCGCGGACAAGTACGTCGAGATGAAGCAGAAGGAAAAGGAGGTCGCGAACAGGCCCCCGACCGAGGAAGAGCTCCAGGCCCAGCGGGATGCCGAGGCCAAGACCCTGTCCGAGAAGATGGCCACCCTGGACAAGTCCCTGATCAAGCTCAACGAGGGTGAGACCTACCACAAGTGCCCCATGTGCGGGGACCTGTTCACCGAGGAATGGGACACATGCCCCAAGTGCGGTGCGAAGGTCCGGTAATCTTGGGGAGATGCCCATGACCATTGTCCAAACGTCAGAAGAATGGCACAAAGGGTTCAGGGTCACAATGACGACCCAGGTCGGTTGCGCCACGACCCATGATTACCCATCAGATCAGACCGTCAAAGCGGTCAATAAATATCACAAAGAACACCTGAGCATGACCCAATTGGTCGTAACCCCAGCCTTCGAACATTTTGTGAGCGGAAACCACCCGTTTACCCGTTACCTCTTATATCTCCAGCCCGACCTAGAAATAAAGGAGGACCCGCAGTTCCATTACATACCTGACAATGTCCGCGCGTCAATAGAACAAACCGACCCAATCCATTTTCAAGAGTACGAGATATTCCTTTTCCTCAAACCTAAAACCCCCCGCTTAATAGCAGTCAAACTCGGTCTTGACTTCCTATTGTCCCAGCTGTTCAACGACAAGAGCAGCCTATTAACGGCATATGAGAATGATACCGCAATGAGCATGTTCGACGACCTATCCTCAGGAATAGTCGCAGGCTATTTCGGGACTTTCCAATGGAGGTTCGAATATTACCTGGGCTATACCACCAGTCATAAGGACAAAGTGGAGGAGCTTGCCAACAGTCCTTTCACTCCTCAGCAATCATATGGCTACGATTGGAACAACAAGCAGAGGATCAAAAGATTCAGGGCCAAAGCCCTTCTCAAGATAATGAAAAAACTGCCCTACGGAAAGGAACTCATCGCGGAGGCCACTGAGCTGGGCAATAACAGCCAGGAGCTCCAGTACCTTGCCCTCATGAGCTCGGACATCCAGGCTCCCGAGTTACCGGATATTCTAAAACCAATGGCCACCGGGCTTGGGGATTATTATAAGGACCTCACAACGCCACCCACGGAAAAATGAACTGGGTTGTTTCATTGTGGCTGTTAATCTATGGTCATAGAAACCTATTTAAACAGGAAGCAACTTAACCTGTTCCGCTTGACGGTCATAGCGGTGGGGAAACACCTGGTCCCATTCCGAACCCAGTAGTTAAGCCCACCAACGATCGATTTGGTACTGTGGTACGAGAGTCCACGGGAAGGGTCGAGCGCTGTCAAGCACACCCTCTCATTTTCTCATCATTACCTTCGAGGGCGGGCGCCGTACCGGCTACTCTTCCTCGGCTCCGGCCTCATCTTCCTCATCCTCGGACACGGGCTCGTCCTTTGCCTTCTTGGCCCTCTCCCTGCCCGGAAGGGTCATGACGTACACGACGATGAGGACCAGGATGACGATCAGCAATATACCGAACACCCAGTAGTTCAGGGCGGTGGAGCTTTGCGGTTTCTCGTACTTGATGGTCACGTTCGTGATGTTCGTGTTGCCGACATCGTCCGATGCCTTGACGGCAACGAGGTTCCAACCGGACTTCAAGGTCACCTCCATGGACCAGGTAGTGTTGCCAGGCCCGAGCGTGGCCAGGATCCAGTTCGCGCCACTGCCGCTCCCCGTGGTGCTCACGAGGACCGTCTTGACCTTGACATTATCGGACACCTGTCCCTTGAGGACGACCTTCTGCTTGCTTACGGTCGAACCATCCTTTGGCGAGGTGATGCTCACGACGGGCCTCTCCGTGTCGACGAAGGGCTTGACCGCCGTGACGGTCACCAGGGCCACGGCCTTGTTCCCCGATGTATCGAAGGCCCTCACATATATCGTGTTGGTGCCTTCGAGGAGGGTCACGTTGATGGACCAGTGGGCCCAACCGTCCTTCGTGTCCACCTGGTTCCAGATGATCCCGTCGAGGCTCAACTCGACCTTAGCGACGGCCTCGTCGTCCTTGGCCGTCCCATTGACCGTGAACTTGAGGCCCGTGATCCTCTGGCCGTCCTTCGGTGACGCGATGGCCAGTATCGGTGGCGCCACGTCCGGTAGCTTGACCTTGACCCTCAGCTGGGTCCTGACGGTATTGTTGGCCCGGTCGTTGGCCTTGAGATACAATGTATAATTCCCCTCGGGCAGAGAAAAGCTGGCTGTGTAGGTCCCCGACGTATTGGCACCGCTCGAGTAATGCACATCCGCAGCCTTCCAGGTCCTGTTGTCCGAGCTTCCCCACAGGCCCGCCACGCCCTGGGCGTCGGAGACGTTCCCGGCCACGACGAAGGCATTGGTGGGGACGGTCGCGCCGGACTGGGGCGAGAGGACCGTCAAGGTCGGAGATACAAGGTCCCTGTAGAGCCTGAGCGTGGTCCTGTTCTGGTTCCCGGCCACGTCCTTCGCGACCAGGACGATGTCGTTCGCCCCTTCCTTCATGAGCGTGAGCGGGTAGGAGAAGTTGCCATTGAACACCACGACCGTGTCACTGCCCACCTGGACAATATCGCCGTTCGAGGTCCCCTTCACGAACAGCTGCGAGTGGTTGAAATAGGTCCCATCCTTGGGCTCCGTGACCTTTATCGTCGGCGAGACCGTGTCCAAGGTGACCGGGATGCAGCTAGTTGCCGTATTGTTCGATGTGTCCTTGGCCCTCGCGCAGACCTGATGGGGACCATCCCCCGTGAGGTTGACGATGCCGGACCAAGAGGTGGTACCAGTGGCCTTCGCCCAACCACCGGTGCCATTGCTCACCTCGACCAGGGCCACGGCCGCGTTGTCCGAGGCCGTGCCGTTGACGTCCAACTTGGTCGAGTTCACGTAGGCCCCGTTGCCGGGGCTCTCAATAATCACCTGCGGAGGGACGATGTCCCTCTGCCATACGTTCAGGACCAGGTCCTGCGAACGGTCGACGGTAACCTTCGTAAGGTTCCAGTAGGCCCCCTTCTCGGCCGTCACATTGTGCGGCGTCAGCTTGACGGCCCCTACCCCCTGGTCCTTCAGTTCGGTCACCAGTATCTGCCCGCTCCAGCCCTTGCTGTCCGTGACCGTGCCAAAGACACGTTTTCCGAGGGCATCGGTCACATTGATAATGGCCCCGGTCAAGGCGGTCCCGTTCTTGAACTGCGCCCGGACGTTCAGGTGCCACTGGAGCTCGAAGATGCTCCCGGTGTCATTGACCTTGATCTTTGACCTGCTATCGATGGTCGTGTTCGTGGCCTTGACATTGGACACATTGTCCACGAAGAAGTCCCATTTGCCGCTCTTCGTGACCAACGAATTGCTCATGACCAGCGTGGAGTTGTCCATGTGCGTAGCGTTCTTATTGTTCCTTAGGACGACGTTCGTGGCATCCACCATGCTCCCGGCCATGGCCCCGATGCCGATGTCCGTGCTGTTCTCGATGATTACGTCGCTGAGGCCCATGGAGGACGCCGTCGCACCGACGGCCAGGGTATTGTTATAGAACCTGTCCTTCGATAACGATGTCCGCGTCTTTCCCTTCAGTATCACCGCGAGCCCGGCCGCGTCCTTGATGAAAGTGTTGCCCAACAAGGTGGGGTTGCAGTTCAGGCTTATGCCGAGGCCCAGGGAATCGTTCCTGTAGGTCACGTTCAAGATCTTCGGCGTGATGGGCAGAAGAATGCTCATGCACACGGTCCCCGCAAAGCTGTCGGCGATGACCGAGTCAGAGACCGTCGCACCCGAGGACTGCAGGAGGAACCCCATCTTGGCAAGGGTCGCGAGGCCTATGGTCGCCGTCGTGTTCCCCATCCGCCGGAGCTGGGACCTCTGTATCGTGACCGTCGAACCGAAGCTCGCCGTCAGGAAATAGGGCTTATCGAAGGTGGCGTTGTTCGTGACGAGGGAATTGTTCAGTATCTGTAGGGTGCCCCCGGTCTCGACGACAATATAATATTCGGCCTTCTTCGTCGAATTGATTATGAGCTTCACATGGTCCAGCGTGAGGTTCCCGCCGGCCTTTATCGTGATGTTCCCGCACACCTCGATGGTCGTGTCCTTGTAGGACTTGAGCATCGTGATGTTCCACGGGCCCATGATCTTCCCCTGGGCGTTCGGGTTCTCGTTATCGGCCAGGACCGGGACCTGGAATGCCGGCAGCAGGCAGAACAGGAGCAACAGCACAGAACCTAATGCGAATATCTTTCTCATTGGATGCACCCCACACGGGCCAACCTATCGAGCATGTTATTGGGCCATATAGATAATAAGATTTGCTTATTCCAATCCAGCAAGCAGGTCCTTCATCACGGCCATGACGTCCTTGGCCGTGACAACGCCCGAGGCCAGCAGGACCCCCGAGGACCCCAGCTCTATGGCCTTGGCCACGTCCTTCCCGGTCTTCACACCGGCCCCGCACAGGACCTTGACCTTCTCGTTGATCGTCCGGACCCTCTCGACCGACCCCGAGATTATCTCGGGCCTGGCCGACGAGACCGAGATGTTCCCCCCGATGAGCTCTGGCGGCTCCACCGCCAGGAAATCGGGCCCCAGGGCTGCCACGGCCGCCGAGGTGTCCACATTGTTCGTGCACACGCAGGAGATGAGCCCGACCTCGCGGCAGCGCGCTACGGCGGCCCCGATGTCTGCGATGGTAAGCCTCCTCTCAGAGTGATTGATGAGCGTTCCGACTGCGCCGGCCTCCTTGACGGCCTCCGGGAGGACATGGCCGGTGAAGGCCCCGAACCCCACGGGGTCGATATGCTGTGAGAACACCGGGAGCGAGCCCTTCTCCGAGAAATATTTGATATCGACGGTGGCCGCCGCGACGGCGACCTGGCCCTTGTGGCCCGCCGAGGCCTTCTCCAGGCCTTTAATGAGCTCGAGGCCCTTCTTGCCGTAGCCCTGCTGGTAGGTCTTCAGGTTGATGATGATGCAAGGGGTCTTCAGCACTATACCACTCCCTTTGGAGGCATGCCTGTTCCCCAATAAAAAAGATTGCGCCATCATCCTTTAATATCCCTTTGAAGGATTAGGGCCACAGAGTGTGTAGGCCCATGCCTGACAAGCCCCTCAAGACCGTCATTGGCAGCTATCCCATGGACTTCGACAAGATCGGCCTGGTGGCCATACGCGAGGCCGTCAACGACCAGCTCAAGGCCGGCATAGACCTGGTCACCGACGGCCAGACCCGGACCGACATGATCAGTTACTTCGCCAAGTCCATAGACGGCTTCAAGGGCGGGGCCGAGAAGCCCAAGATCGCCGAGAGGATCGGCGAGGTCCACCCGAGCGTCATCATAAGGGACTTCCGCATGGCAAAGATGCTCCTCCCAGAGGCCAAGGCCATCAAAGGCATACTGACGGGCCCCGTGACCCTGGCCTTCTCATCCACCATCGAGACGCCCGAGTACAAGGGCTTCCGCGACGAGAAGCTGTACATGGACATCGCGGACGCGCTGCTCAAGATTGGCAAGGAACTCGAGAAAGAAGGGGCCACATGGATACAGATCGACGAGCCGTTCTACTCCGTCGGGGCGCCCATGGAGCTCGCCAAGCGCGCTGTCGAACATATCACCGCGGGCCTCCATGTCCCGGTGGCCCTGCACGTCTGCGGCGATGTCACCAAGGTCTACAAGCGACTGGTCGATTTCGAGGGCATCGACCTGCTGTCCCATGCCTTCATGGGCTTCCCGAACAACCTGAAGCTCCTCGAGAAGGCGGCCCTCGTATCGCATAAGAAAAAGGTCGGCCTCGGCTGCATAGACACCCAGAAGGTAAAGGTCGAGTCGTCCATCGAGGTCGCGGCCCTGGTCCGCCAGGCCGTCGAGAAGGTCGGCTGGGAGAACCTCGTGTTCCATCCGGATTGCGGCCTCAGGGCGCTGAAGCGCGACGTCGCCCTGGCAAAGCTCACGGCCATGGTCGAGGGCGTCAATACTGCCTGGCAGGCCACCCACTGAGGCCCTCCCCGTCGGAATAGCAACCTTTTAATAATGGCGTGCCGAATTCCTTGCCAATGAACTACAGCATCTGCCCCCACTGCACCAAGAACACGGATGGTGTCATGAAGGACAAGGGCAACTACCTGTTCGTGGTCTGCGACAAGTGCGACACCATACTCGGCGTCCTCCCGAAGTTCTACCAGAAGGTCACCTGGAAGCCACCGGTAAAGGAGGAGGAGCCGGAGGTCAAGAAGTAGGGGCCCATCATAGTTGCTCGGAGGAAAGTATCTTGGTCATCAGAGCACCGTCCCTCGGCATCCGGCCCAGCAGTTCGCAGCTCATGACAAAGATCCGGAGCTTCGAGGAACCGGACCTGCAGACGGTCATGGTCCTGGTCCAAGAGGTCTTCCATGAGGCCTACGACCCGAACCTTTACCTATCGATGTCCAAGGAATGGCGCGAGGGCGTCATGGTCGCCGAGATGAACGACGTGCTCGTCGGGTTCCTGCTAGCGACCATACAAAGACCATTGCAGACGCGCATCCTCATACTCGGCGTCAAGGACGGCTACCGGGACATCGGCATAGGCCGTGCGCTCATGCACAGCATAATCAACAGGAGCATCATCCAGGGCCACCGGAGCATGACGCTGGAGGTCAGGATCAGCAACGAGCGCGGCCAGGCCTTCTATTCTCGGCTGGGCTTCGAGGTCATCGGGATGATACCGGACTTCTATACGGACCACGAGTCGGCGTTCCTTCTGAAGAAGGTCCTATATTGAGGTCCCCCAGAAAAAGATCCGCTCTACCGCTTCTTCTTTGACTTCTTTGCAGGCTTCTTGGTCCCGGTGGCCGTCTTGGCCGGTCTCTCGGGGATGAAGATGGGCTCACGGCCCGCCTGGGCCTGTTCGAGCCTGTCGATCCTTGCGATGAGGTCCGCGATGAGCTTCTGGTTACCCTCTATCTCGACGGCCAAGGTCCTGACGAGCTCCTTGAACTCCCAGTCCGACAGCTTGTGCTGCATGTAAGAGTCGATCTTCTTGAGTATGCTGATGTGCTCCCTCGCATCCAAATAGGGTTTGTCCATGTGATGCCCCCCGAAGCAAAACGGATTAGCGAGTTGTGAAGATATAAAAGTTGTTACGAGGCAATTATTACAACAATCCCCAATCTTTAACATATTAATCCATTGACCCCACATGTCGTCGGCCAGGTCAGGGTTAAATTGGTCATAAAGATTCTTTTATTGAAATGAATATCGTTCTCATGATAAACAAACATTGTGAAAATTGAACCCGACGGAACTTCGACACGGCCATCGGCATCGTTGTCCCTATAGACGAAGAATGAATCCCCCGCATTCATCAGATGGTCATTCTGAACGTCCCTGTAAACCATGGACATATGGTCATAGGACCGCAGGTCGCCGCTAAGGTTGTCCAGTTCCCCTTTGCTTACATTTACAAGTTCATCCCTTATTGGGCTATCGCTATAGATAATCCGGCTGTCTTGAGCATAGACTACCGAGCCATCACTTTCATTTAAGAAAGTGGGCTCCAGTATCAACCAAGACCAATTGATTGGGCTTTGCATGTCTGGTCCATAGACCACTACTACAATTTGGTCAAATGATATTTTGGCCATAGTGGCGGTTATGTTCACATACCAACCCCCACGGACTGCACTGTTTTTATCCTTCGGGTCAGAGAATCGATCGACATCAAAGGTCACTAGACTCTTGGCTTTTGGTTTGTTACCTTCGTGTCGAGGAAGGAGGAACCATGAAGAAGCCGCCGTACTTATAAGGATGATTGTTGTTAAACACAGAGCGACAATAATCTTCGACATTAGCGCCCCTCAATTGAAATAACAATCCTAATCGATGATATAGTTTTTTATTACATGTAGCATTATTAAAAGCCAGTAAAAGGATAGAAGAAGATTTATTCGTATCCCTTATAATCATCATTTATATGGCTGTCCCAGAAGTTGTATGGGCTCTGGGACTTCTGCGCGCCCGTTATGTCCCTTGCAAGGCCGCCATAATAGGAGCCGTACCTTTCCTTGATCTGCTCCTCCGCGGACTTGCTTCTCTTGATGGCCTGCTTCACATGCTCCGGCTCTATTGAATTGGCCTTCTCCAGCACGGACATGTCCCCCGCGGTCCTCACGACGCCCCCGAGCTCCCTGAGCCTCAGGGTATAGGCCCCCTTCTTGCCGTCGATGGCCTGGGCCCTGCGCTTTGCCTCCTTCAACAGCTCCTTGACGGCCGCGTGCGAGGCGTGCGGTATCCTGCGGTCCATCTCGATCTCCTGCGCGAAGAACTGCACCAGCCGGTCCGCGTTCTCCTTGGTCTCCTTCATTGTGATGTCCATGAGGACCTCATATCCGGAACCGACGATCCTGCTCCTGACCGGTGACAAAATGTGCGGCAGGTCCTGGATGTTGCAGGCGCCGACGAAAATGAAATCGCACGGGACCTTGTCGACCTTGACGCTGGCCCCGGCGGACTGCGGATGCCTGCCGGCAATCGGGAAATGCTTCTCCTGCATGGCCGTCAGGATATACCGCTGCAAAGCACCAAGGTGTGGCAGCTCGTCTATGAACAGCACCCCTTCATGGGCCTCGTGTATGGACCCCGCGACCACGCGCTCGTAGGGCGGGGTCCCCAGCTGGGGATGGCCTCCGTACGGGTCGTGCCTCACGTCCCCCAGCAGTTCCGTCTCGCTCGCCCCGGTCGCCAAAATGAAGCTCTTCCTCTTGAGAGGGACCAGGATCTTCCTCGGGGAGACCTTCTCCATCTGCCTGGTCTTCTCCATGGCCTTCTGGTCCATGAGCTTGATCTTGTCCCCGGCCCGCTCGTAGGTCACGACCTCCTCCCTGCCATTCAAGTTCCTAGTGGTCTTGACGCTCTTCTTCCCTCCGCCGAGCTGGCTGAGGGTCACCTCGATGACATTGCCCAGCAGGTCCCCGAAGGGCTGGTTCTCCATGCCGACCTGGCCGCTCTTGCGCTTCTCGCACTTCGGACATACCGCGTCCTCGGGCGCCGAATATGCGCCGCAGTTCGGGCAAAGGTATCCGAGCTGTTCCGCCACCTTTCGCGGGACGTTCTCCGGCGGCAGGAGCTCGCCCTCGGCCACGGCCCTCCCGGCCTCGAAGGCCCGGGCCTCGTCCTCTGTCAATATCTCGATGAACGGCCTCTCAGGGTTCTGCGGGTTGTGGACGACCTGAATCTCTTGTTTCGGCTTCGGTAGATAGAATCCAAGCGCCTGGCCTATCATGGATTTGCCGGTCCCTGGCGGCCCGACGAGCAGCAGGTGCCTGTGCTGCCTCGCGGCAAGCCTTGCGATCTCGACCGCATGGTCCTGGCCGATGACCCTCGTCAAGGGGTCCTGCGGTATCTTCACGTCCGCCGTGGTCTCTATGCTGTCCAGCAGACTGCCCTTCCGGGCCTCGGCCTTCCCGCCCTTCTCGACCATGGGCACACCGTCCGATAAAAGGAAGGAGGGGCCCGTATTAATAATTAAGGGCCCCTCGATTTTCGTCTATTCGAGGTCCGCCTTGGTTAGGACTTCCATGTCCGTGGGTTGCTTCGTTATGGAGCCGTACTTCACGCCGACCAGGGTCTTGATGCCCTTCTCGGCCGCGAGGTCCAGTATCCTCTGGGTTATGACCCCGTCGAAGACAACGGCCAGAGTGCCGTCCGGTGGGTGCGCCAGTGCCTCGGCCAGGTCCCTGACCGGGACCTCCTTTATGACCGCGCTCTTCGCTCCCAGTAGGTTGGCCTTGAAGGTCCCCTGGAGGCCTTGCAGCATGTCCTTGTAGGCGATCTGTTCGTCGGAGAACTTCTTGTCGCCCTTGCCGCGGAGCCTGTCCGTTATCCCCGAGAAGAAACCGCCCCTGCGGTCCGGGCCGGTGCCTGGCCGGTCCCCCCCGACGGTCGACCTGTCGCCGCCCACGGGCCGGTCCCCTTCCGGGGGCCTCGGGCCGCCGTTCGTCCTTGGTACTCGGTCATCACGGTATGGCCTCGGGCCGCCGGGCTGCGGGCCCGGTCCGACCGGAGGCAGTCCCGTCGTTGGCTGGTCCACCATGGCCACGGGCTTGGCCATCGGCTGTCCCACATCGGGGACGGCCGGGGTACCTGCTTCCTCGTCATCATCGTCCGGCTGGGCCAGCAATGGTCCCTCTTCGGTGCCGGCGAGCTTGAGGTCCCTCATCCCGTGCATCTCGATGAACTGGTTGATGGGTATCTTGTTCCTCAGGGCCTTCATGATCTGCTTCTGTGTGAGCTCCTCGACCTCCCTGTTCCTCGGCGCCATGGCGATGAAGTCGAGCTCCGCCACCTGCAGCAGCTCCCTCAGTATGAGCTCGCCACCCCTGTCCCCGTCGACGAACGCAATGGCGCTCCTCTCCTTCGTCAGGTTCTTGATGGTCTGCGGGACGTTGGTCCCCTCGACGGCTATCGCGTTCTTGATGCCGTACCTGAGCAGGTTCAACACATCGCTCCGCCCCTCGACGACGATTATCGAATCGGACGAGGCCACGTTGGGCCCCGCCGGGCACTTGTCCGGCCCGAAGCTGACAATATCCTCGACCTGAACGGCCTGCCTGACCTCGTCGCTGATGTCGAGCTCCGTGTCCCTCTGGGTCCTGGCCATGCTCTTCAAGAGCTCCTTGGCTCTCTCGATGATGCGCGTCTTCTTCGCGACCCTGACGTCCTCGATCTCGCTGACGATGATCTGCGCCTTGCAGGGCCCGACCCTGTCTATGGTCTCCAGGGCCGCGGCCAGGATGGATGTCTCCACCTGGTCCAAGCTCGAAGGCATTATAATCGAGCCCTCGGACTTGCCCTTCTTGGAGTTCACATCGACCTCGATCCTTCCCATGCGTCCGGTCTTCTGCAGATCTCTCAGGTCCAGCTCTTCCCCGAGCAGACCCTCGGTCTGCCCGAAGATGGCTCCCACAACATCGGGTTTTTCAACAACCCCGTCGGCTACAATCCTTGCTTTAATAATGTACTTAGTTGTGCTTGGGTCAATCCTAGTATCAATTGGCATTCTTCATTCCTCCAAATTCTCCTTTCTCCCTATATTTCTTCTTTCCTTCGTGAAGGGTCTTGCCCCTTCGGTCTGGAAAAAGCCGACCTCTTCATCGAGAGGTCCTTCGCGGTCTGCGCGCCCATCGAGGGCCCGCGCCATGCCGCGACCATCTTTCCATTTCCCGAGATGGACCCGTGTCCGTCTCGGCCTTGACCACAATCATACTCTGCTGGCTAGGCGGTCCTTTGACCTCCCTTTCCACCAGCGATGATGTAGTGATAGTGACCGGTGATGTTGACGGTTCAGCTCTTTCCAGGAACGACAAATATCCCTATTATATAAATACTTTCCTATTGCGTTTTTTAAGGCATTCTCGGCATTGGCCGTAGGTATGATTTGCCGAATGGTTTATACTCCATGGTTTCGCATTAAAGATTGTCAGCTCAATACACGTGTTACAAATGCAACAATGCCCTTGGTGCTAAGGTCCCTTGGGCCGAACATTTAAACTCAGGTTCGCCATTGTATCAAAACGGGAGGATTGCGATGAGCAACTTCGATTCCATCAATATCGCGGGCGAGGGTTTCATTGTTTCCACAGAAACGTCCTCGGGGTATTCGGGGAGCGATCAGAAGGACTTCGAGTATTTGGCCTACTGGCGCAAGATAACCGAGCCAACGATGAAAAAAGTCTTCAAGGCCATCGAAAAGGAGCTGGCCGTGATGGCCAATGGACCCGATGCCCCCAAACTGACCAAGGGCCCGCTCCCAAGCAACACGGAGAAGCTCGAGAAAGTCTGGGAGGAGAAGATCGCTTCACTAGATGTCCCGAGCCACATGAAAAAGGGCAATGGCCCGTGCATCTATCGCATGCGCCTCTGGCCAAAGACCGTATCCATGAAGGTAGATGTCGAACTCTTCGTCGAGAACATACCGTCGGCCGAGGCCCGCGAGCGGTGGAAGGATGCTTTACTAAAGGCCATCGAGCGCGATGTGAGGCGTGACGACGGTGGGCTGTTGCCCTGAAACGAATGGTGGCGCATTACCAATAGCTCTTCGAGCAACAGGTCCTGTAATTCTTTATTTTCAGGCCATATCCCTTCGCTTTCCGGAGCGCGCTCCTCGCCGGCATCGCGATCCTGTTCACGCCCACGTCCACGGCAAGAGCATCAAGGACCTCCCTGTGTCTTCCCGTCGGCCTCGCGCAGCTCAGTGCCACGGGCGTCCTCGGCAACATCAAACGCACGTTCGCCATGAACCTCATCACATCCTGCGGGTCCGGCGGTCTCAGCCCATCCATGGGAGAACCTTTTATCGGTATCAGCACGACGATCACGACGGCATACGGTTTGGCCTTGGCCACCATCTCCAGGGCCTTGAACTCCCCCGAGACCTTGCCATAGTTGAGGCCGAAGACGATGTGCGGTATCAGCGGGACCCCTGTGGCGGCCAGGGCCTTCACGGAATCCCGCATCTTCCTCATCCCCACATCCAGGTGATAGACCCTCCTCATGGTCGCCTTATCGCCGATGACATCGATCAGGAACTCGTCCACGCCGGCGTCCTTCAGGGCCATGGCGGTCCTCTTGTCGATGAGGCCCGTGTGCACGGATATCTTGAGCCTCGTCTCCTTCTTTATCCTCTTTATCGTCGGGATGAACTCTTCCCACGGCAGCGTCCCGTCCTTCCTGCTGCCGCCGCTGACCAAGGCCCCGACGTCGCCGCGCTCATAGGCCTTCGCCAGCTCCTTGTAGAGAAGCTCCGGCGTCGCCGCCGGTATCATGTATCCGAGTATCTTCCTCTGACAATGGTCGCAGTTAAGCGCGCAGGCCCTGCCCGTGATGGATATGGTCGGATATTTCCCCATCTTCTTGTTGTACATCATCCGTCCCGGGATGTATGTCTGCAGCTCCTTGCCGATGTTCTTCCACGAGAGCTCCCTCGCGGTCCTGCCGAGCTCCTCGATATCGGCCGCCTTGAGGGCCTTCCAGTTCCTGAACGGGCCCATCCTCTTCGCCGTCATGGTCGATGGTACTCCTTGAACGCTATCCAGCTCCTTCTCATGAGGGCCGCAAAGGCCTCTTTGTCCCCCGAGGCCTTCCTCCACGAGAGGACCATGGCCCTCCTTCTTTTTAATGCGTGCGCCAGGCTCAGGCCGAACAACTCGTCCCAGTCCCTGGCGTAGCCCCGCAGCGCACCCTTGTCTCCCGAGATGTACCTTGCGGCGGCCTCGCCGGCCATGGCGCCGGTCTCGACGGCCTGATGGATCCCGCCGCCGGTTATGGGATGCGTGAAGCCCCCCGCGTCACCGACGAGCAGGACGCGCCCCACGACCGTTCTCAGTGGGCCGCCTACCGGTATGTGTCCCGCGGTCTTCGAGATCATCGGGCCGATCCTGTCGCCCAACGCAGTGATCAGGTCCCTCAATGCGGACCCGGGCCTTCCGCCCAGCCCCTTCTCGACCCCGACGCCGACATTGGCCACATCGCCCTTCGGGAACAGCCAGCCGTAGCCTCCCGGATAGTCCGGATGCAGGAAGACCTCGGTAAAGGCCAACCGCTCCGTCAGCTTCACCGTCCTCTGATGCGCATGCAGGACCTCCTCATTCTCCTGCCCGACCCAGTCACCGACGGTGGATAGCGGGCCATCGGCACCGATGATTACCTTGGCCATGACCTTCACCCGCTTCCTGGTGCTTCCCTCCTCAAGTACCGCCCCAACGGGACCCAATCCCCTCGCTCCGCCCATGACGGGCTCTATCGCCAAGGTGCCCGTCCTTAGCTCGGCCCTGGCCTTGACAGCCCGTTCGGCAAGGAACCGGTCGAACCTGTCCCTGTAGAGCATGCAGCCCGGCGCCCTCGAGGTCACCTTGCCGCCGCCGTAGACGTGCGTGACCATCCCGTCGATCTCCTGGGCGATGACATTGGCCGGTAAATCCAGGTCCCTGACGACCTTCCTGTGCAGGAACTCAGCACACTGGACCGGCACGCCGACCTTTTTCCGCTTCTCGACCAGTAAGGTGCGCGCGCCCCCATCGGCAGCGACCTCCGCGGCCCTGGAACCCGCGGGGCCCGCGCCAACGACGAGCACGTCCCATTCCTCTATGGACGCTGCCTTCGAGGCCCTCATCGCCGCTTCCTCCCACCGATGCCCTTCTCCTCGGCGTAAAGGCACCGTCGCTGGCCTTTCTTCATTTTCAGGGCCTCCTTCACCGCGAGGACCCTGGCCTTCTTCCCGGCCTTGCCCTTCCCGACGATGCCGTCCTTGCCCATGACCTTCCTCAGCAGTTCGACATCGAGCTTCGTCTGCTCCTTGAAACTGCCGAGCTTCGCCTCCTTCTCTAGGTCGAGCTCGTAGCAAGAGGTCTCCTTGATGTCGATGAGCATGCCCGACATCCCGGCCCTCTCGAAGTCCTCCTTGTGCTTCGTGAAGAACGGCTCGCAGCAGCACCCGATGTAGGAGCTCACGCCGTTCCTCTTCATCTCGGACAGGATCTTCCACAGATGCTCGAAGTTGACGATGGTTATGGGCTCCATGCCCCGCATCCGTGCCAGCTCGTAGGCCACCCCGACAGTGCACCGACCGCACTCCAGGCAATCCTCGTCGTACCTCATGGCGCAATCGGCCCACTTGGCACAGTATGGCAACAGCACCACGGTGGTCTCATCCCTGTGCTCGAGGGCGTCGTTGACCATGTGCACCATGTTGGCCTCCTTGGCCGACAGGCCCAGGGCCATGAGGTCCCGTTTCCTTAGCGCGGCCTCTATTGTCATGATGAAATCATCGGGCTCTACCCCTGGCAGCTCCGAGCCCTGTTCCTCGAAGAAATCCTTCACGACCTTCGGCATCCTACGGACCTTGCAGTCCTTCAGTGCCGCCTCGAGGTCGAGGACGGCCCTGTTAGGATAGGCGAAGAAGTCCCCCGTGATCAAGATGTACTTGATGACGTCCCTTTCATCATCCAGCAATAGGCTGACGCGAATGATGCCCCCCGGGGCCTTGTGTATGGCATAGAGCTGGCGTTCGTCCTGCAACGGCCTTCTGACCTTGTGGACCCATTCGTCCGATTGATAATAAGCAAGGTCCTCGTCGAAGGCCTCCTGCTCTGACAAAGTCAATGGTCCGGCCTCGAACTCGCAGTCCAGGACATCCTTGAATCCTTCGAGGATGGCCTTCTTTATCTTCGTCAGCGCCGGTGACCTCCCGAGCTCCCATTTTAGACATGTGACCCGCTCGCGCGCGGACCCGACCTCCTTATCCTTGAGCTTCTCCGTCGGGATCCTGAGGGCCTTCAGCATAGTCTCGATGTCGAAATCAACGAGCAGCGTCCCCTGGTAAAGGAAGGCGCCCTCAGCCTCAGTGCCGCCGGTGCCCGATATCTTGCGGCCCTTGACCTCGATGTCGTTCACGGGCCTGAACCTCGCCTCGATGCCAAGCCTCTTGAGGCCATTGATCGCCCCCTTGCACATGCGCTCGTAGAGCCCGAGCACGTCCCGCGGCCCCTTCTCAAGCCTCGAAATGACCTCCCAACCCAGTTGGCTCTCGTCGAAAAGGATGGCCCCACCGCCCGTTATTCTTCTATTGATGTCGATGCCGTTCCGCTGGCAATAATCCTCACGGAGCTCCTGCTCGACGCTCTGGTGGAACCCCACGAGCGCCGCCGGCGGCGAGAACTGCAGGAACCGGAAGGTGTCCGGAGCCTCGCCCCTTGCCCTGGAAAGGAGCAGCACCCTGTCAAGGCACATGTTCTCGGCCGCGGGCCTCGCGCCCGTGTCCAGCAGCCTCCACACCGACGCCATCGAAGACACCGGTCCTCAGAACTGGCCCTCGATCCTCTCGATGTCCTCTGCATTCGGAGGGAACGGGTAGTTCCTTAGGAGCCCCTGCTGCGCCTGGCTCGGGGTCTCGTTCGCATAGGGCCTGTTGCAGCCCGGGCATCCCGAGGTCATGAAGGCCTTGCCTTTGCGGACCTCGGCCTTTATTATCTTCTCTGGAAGGCCGTAGTCCACGAGCTGGCCGTCCTTGAACCTCATCTTATCGGCAGTCACGAGGTCTTTGTCTATGAGGCTTCTGGCGAGCTGCATCCGTCGATAGAAGTCCAGCGGGGGCTGCTCGCCCCCTTCCATGAGCGAGCCCTTCTCGGGATAGAACGAGAACAGGTGGACCCTTGCCCCGAGGTCGTAGCATTGCTGCATGAACCTCACGGCCTCCTCCTCGCTCTCGCCAAGGCCCATGATGAGATGGACGCCCACCGAGTTCCGGTCCTTGCCCATGACATGGACCGCGTCCTTGATGCCCTTCAGGTAGGTCTCCCAGGAATGTGGCCCCTTCGTCCTTTTACCCCGCATCTGCTCGAAGATCTCCGGCGTACAACAATCGACGGCGATGGTTATGTTCTCCGCGCCGGCCTTCTTTATTGCCTCCATGTCCTTCCTCTTGAACACCGTCGGCGTGATGAGCGTCGAGACCTTGAGCCTCGTTCCCAGCTTGACCCTTCGAACGATCTCGACGAGGTCCCTGGGCGCCTCCCTCCTCGTCAGTGCCGACACGCACACCCTTTGGACGAACCGGTCCTGCTTGGCGGCCTTCCTCGTGGCCTCGATGACCTTTTCCAGTGGATAGGACGGCCACGAGACCCGTATGAGGCTCTTGCAGGTGGGCCGGTCAGCGATCTCCCGCGCCTGGCCACAATAGCGGCAGTTCGCCGTGCATCCCTCGTCGTATTCCATGAGGAGGTTGATGCAGCCGAGCTTCGCGTCCCTGTAGAACCTTCCTTTCTTGAACCCCAGGGTCATGGCTGCGGCGAGACTTATCCTGACCGTTTTCGGTGATGCCACGACGAGACCTCTTCACTTATCCTGGGATCTTACGAACTTAATATAGGAACCTGCGTCAAGCAACCCCTTCGGGGTCCCCTTGGCCTTGACCTTGAGGAGCCAGCCTTTGCCGAAGGGGTCATCGTTCAGGGTGCTCGGGTCCTTCATGGCCCCGGCATTGATATCGACGACCTCGCCCGAGACCGGTGACGCGAACCTTCCGACCCACTTGCCGGTCTCGACGGAACCGAAGTCCTTCCCGGCCTCGAGGCGCTCCCCCCTCTTGGGCAGGACCAGGTAGCTCACATCGCCCGCGCTCTCGACGGCGTGCCGGGTCCAGCCGACGATGTAGGTGTCCCCGTCCTTCCTGACCCACATGTGGTTCTTGTCGTAAAGACGGTCCGCCGGGGCCTCGACCTTGATGTCCGTCCTCTTCGCCAGCATCCTGTCCCCCCAAGTCAACGTAGCGAAGTGTATAACGGTCGTCATAATAAATGATTTGATGAGTTATCAACGTGACCGAGCTATTTCCTCTCAGCCAAAACAGAAAAGGTCGATAAGTTCGTTGGGTTAGTTTTATATAGAAGTTCTTCTATATCAAGGAATCCAGGCGAAGCGACCCATCACCAAAATCATCGACGATAAAAAAGGGTGCTTTCACCTGAAATTACATGCGAAAGAACACTCGAAATCCAGAAAAAATAAGAAAAAGAAAATTGGGGGAGAATAGAATGATGGGACAACAGGGACAGATACCCATATTGGTGCTCAAAGAGGGCACACAGAGGGAGAAGGGCAAGGGAGCGCAGCACAACAACATCCAGGCCGCCAAGGCCATAGCGGATGCGGTTCGCAGCACCCTGGGCCCGAAGGGAATGGACAAGATGCTCGTTGACAGCATGGGCGATGTCGTCATCACGAACGACGGCGTGACCATATTGAAGGAGATCGACGTCGAGCACCCGGGCGCGAAGATGCTCGTCGAGGTCGCCAAGACGCAGGACGAGGAATGCGGTGACGGGACCACCACGGCCGTCATACTCGCCGGCGAGCTGCTGAAGAACGCGGAGGCGCTAATAGAACAGAACGTCCACCCGACGGTCATAAACACTGGTTACAGGATGGCCGCCGAGAAGGCCATCGAGGTACTGGGCAAGGCCGCCATAGGTGTGTCATTGAATGACAATGAGACACTGAAGATCGTCGCCATGACGTCCATGTCCTCCAAGTCGGCCTCCATGAGCAAGGAGATTCTGGCCGATGTGGCCGTCAAGGCGGTCAAGGCAATCGTCGAGAAGCGCGACAACAAGCTCATCGCGGACATCGACAACATCCAGATAATCAAGAAGCACGGCGGCTCCGTCAGCGACACCGAGGCCATCGAGGGCATCATCGTCGACAAGGAGGTCGTGCACCCGGCCATGCCGAAGCGGGTCAAGAACGCCAAGATAGCCTTGATCGACGCCGCCTTCGAGATCAAGAAGACCGAGGTGGACGCCAAGATTGAGATCAGGGACCCGAACCAGCTCCAGGCCTTCCTCGACGAGGAAGAGAAGACCCTGAAGCGCTATGTCGACTCTGTCAAGAAGTCCGGCGCCAACGTCGTCTTCTGCCAGAAGGGCATCGACGACCTTGTGCAGTACTACCTGTCCAAAGAGGGCATCTACGCGGCCCGCAGGCTGAAGAAGTCCGACATGGAGAAGCTGTCCAAGGCCACCGGCGGCAAGATAATCTCCAAGATCCAGGACCTGACCAAGAACGACCTAGGCGCGGCCGCCATGGTCGAAGAGAGGAAGATCAGCGACGACAACATGACCTTCGTCACGGGCTGCAAGGACGCCAAGGCGGTCAGCATACTGATCCGGGGCGGCACCGAGCACGTCGTGGACGAGATCGAGAGGTCGCTCCATGATGCCCTCTCCGTGGTCGGGGTCGCCATCGAGGATGGCAAGATAAACACCGGCGGCGGCTCCATGGCCTCCGAGATCGCCCTCAAGCTGAGGGACTTCGCCTCCAGCGTTGGCGGCAGGGAACAGATGGCCATCGATGCCTTCGCCGACGCGGTCGAGGTTGTCCCGAGGACACTGGCCGAGAACGCGGGCCTGGACCCCATCGACATCATGCTGGAGCTCAGGAAGGCTCACAAGAGCGGAAAGGTCACGGCGGGCATCAACGTCTTCACGGGCAAGGTCACGGACATGAAGAAGGAGAACGTCCTTGAGCCCATGAGGGTCGGCTCGCAGGCCATTTCCTCCGCCACCGAGGCCGCGACGATGATCCTGAGGATCGACGACATCATCGCGTCCAAGTCCGGCGGCGGCCCAGGCGGCATGCCTGGTGGCGGCGGAATGCCACCGGGCGGCATGGGCGGCATGGGCGGCGGCGAGGACTACTAGACGAATAGAACCTGAAGGTCCAACTTTTCTTTTTTTTGTTTCTCTTATTTTTCAATTCCATCTTACGGTTAGTTACGATTCTTTTCCAATCTGCCACTACTTTGTGACAATTCCAAAATGAACTAGCCAGACACTCCGAAATCCTAGCAATCGTTGTAGGCAAATCAGGTATTCTCTGAAATTATCCCGGTCAGAG